>JAAIGE0100527400.1_pt1 | contig 12850 bp, 8 predicted proteins | sample 6487951 | NCBI WGS metagenome assembly JAAIGE01 (sample SAMN13974128, study PRJNA590717) | phyllosphere metagenome | biome: tomato field; feature: multiple bacterial spot infested tomato fields; material: tomato leaves; isolation source: leaves from tomato fields | host: Solanum lycopersicum ... | reverse complement strand
CTCGGCAAGACCTGGGACGACCAGAACTACATGAAGTTCTACAACGACGGTGCGGTCAACTTCCCGTACCTGTCGGACGGCATGTGGTTCATGACCCAGCATCGCCGCTGGGGCCTGCTCAAGCAGGATCCGGACTACCTGGCCGTGGCCAGCGCGGTCAACCAGGTCGCGTTGTACAAGGACGCGGCAACGCTGGCCAAGGCGCCGGTGCCTTCCAGCCCGATGCGCAGCTCGAAGCTGATGGACGGCAGCGTGTGGGACGGCAAGGACCCGAAAGCCTATGCCGCTTCGTTCAAGGTCAGGGTCTGACTGTCATCTTGTCTGAATAGGGGAATGCCATGAACGCTATCCTGAAATCCGAACGCCATGCGCCGCCCGCCGGCGGCGCCAACGTCGTCACATTGCCGCTTGCCGTCGATGCGCCTGCCGCCAGCGCCGCGCCTCCCGCGCGCAAGCCGGCGTCCGTCGTGCGTGGAACGCAGCCGTTCGCCAGGGCGGTGAAGGCTGTCCTGCCGCCGCTGGTGGGCATCGCCTTCGTGGTGCTGGTGTGGCAGCTGATCGCGACCCGCAACGAGAGCTTCCCGTCGCCGCTGGTGACTTTCCAGGAGGCGCTCAAGCTGTTCGCCGATCCGTTCTATCACAACAGTCCGAACGACCAGGGCATCGGCTGGAACGTGCTGGCTTCGCTCAAGCGGGTGGCGGTGGGCTTCGGGCTGGCGGCGCTGGTTGGCATTCCGCTGGGCTTCATCATCGGGCGGGTGCGTTTCGTGAGCGGCATGTTCGGTCCGATCATCAGCCTGTTGAAACCCGTGTCGCCGCTGGCCTGGCTGCCGATTGGCCTCTTGGTGTTCAAGTCGGCCGATCCGGCGGCGATCTGGTCGATCTTCATCTGCTCGATCTGGCCGATGATCATCAACACGGCGGTCGGCGTGCAGCGCGTGCCGCAGGATTACATGAACGTGGCGCGCGTGCTGAACCTGTCGGAGTGGAAGATCCTGACCAAGATCCTGCTGCCTTCGGCGCTGCCGTACATCCTGACCGGCGTGCGCCTCGCCATCGGCACCGCATGGCTGGTGATCGTGGCGGCCGAGATGCTGACCGGCGGCGTCGGCATCGGCTTCTGGGTGTGGGACGAGTGGAACAACCTGAATGTGGCGAACATCATCATCGCCATCGTCGTGATTGGCGTGGTGGGGCTGCTGCTCGAGCAGGCGCTGGTGGCGCTGGCGCGGGCGCTGACGCACGAACAAGTGGCTAACTGATTGAGGAGTGCGATCATGGATGACCTTCAAAGCAAATTCATCGACATCACTGGCGTGGAGATGGCGTTTCATACGAAGAAGGGCGTGTTCCAGGCGTTGCAGGGGATCGATCTTGCGGTGCGCAAGGGGGAGTTCATTACGCTGATTGGGCACTCGGGCTGCGGCAAGTCGACCTTGCTGAACCTGATCGCCGGCTTGTTGAAGCCGACGGCGGGCGTGCTGCTGTGCGCGAATCGAGAGATCGCGGGACCGTCGCCGGAGCGGGCGGTGGTGTTTCAGAATCATTCGCTGCTGCCGTGGTTGACGTGCTACGAGAATATCCATCTCGGGGTCGAGCGGGTGTTTGGCGGCGCCGAGACGCGGGCTCAGCTGCGTGAGCGTACGCTCGCCGCGCTTGCGTTGGTGGGGTTGTCGAGCGCGGAGGGAAAACGGCCGCACGAGATTTCGGGCGGCATGAAGCAGCGCGTCGGCATCGCTCGGGCGCTGGCGATGGAGCCGAAGGTGTTGTTGATGGATGAGCCGTTTGGCGCGCTCGATGCGTTGACGCGGGCGCATTTGCAGGACGAGCTGCTCAAGATCGTGGCTGCGACCAAATCGACTGTCGTGATGGTGACGCACGATGTGGATGAGGCGGTGTTGCTGTCGGACCGGATCGTCATGCTGACCAATGGGCCGGCGGCGACCATCGGCGAAATCGTCGAAGTGGAACTGGAGCGGCCGCGTGATCGGGTCGCGTTGGCGCAGGATGCGCGCTATACCGAGCATCGCAAGGCAGTGCTCGAGTTCCTGTACCGCAAGCAGGCGCATCCGGCGGCGGAAGCGGCGTAGCTAGCCAGGCGCCGGTCGCGGATAGAACTTCCACAGGAAGGAAGGTACCGACTGGCGCCATTCTTCCTCGGTCTGGTCCGGCACCGCGCGCAGGTCGAGCAGCCATTCGCGCACGACCTTGCCGGCGGCGATCTCGACGTAGATCTCGTCCGGGTAGATATCCCGAGGCAGGTAGCCAGTACGGCGGCGCTCGCCGTGCCAGCCGCGGATGATGCCGCTGAACCAGGTAGCGGCCAGTGGTAATGCGGTATCCGGGAAGAGCAGCGAAAAACCGATTTGCGGGTTGAAACCGGTTAGGAACAAGACGCGCTCAGCGCCGCATTCCCGGATTTCCCAGGTGCCGTAATAGCCGTTCGAGCAGCCGGGCCACGGCTTGAAGCGGGGCGGTGAAGGCAGTGACTTGCGATACGGCTCGAGCGCAAAGGTGTCGATCGAATAGACGATGCCATCGACGGTCATGCGCTCGGCGAAGTCCATCGTCATGGGTGTTCCTCCAGCTCAGGCCGGGCTCAGGGGGCTTTCTTTTTCTGCACCTGGCGCTGCTGCTGCTTGCGCTGGGTCTGGTTGCGGTTTTGCTTGGCCTCGTACAGCGCGACGGCGTCGCGCTTGGCCTGGGCGACCGTGCGCAGTTCTTCCTTGTCGTCGTGGGTGACGAAGTAGTCGTTGGCCTGCGCATCGACCACCAGCTTGATCGCGGCTTCGTCGTCGAGGTTGTAGATCTCGGTGAGGAGGGTTGTTACTTCATCGAGAAAGTCTTCGTATGTCATGGTGCGGTCGTTGTTGAGCGAGTGGGGATAGGAGGCAAGGATAAGCCGAAAACAAAAACGCCAGCCCGAAGGCTGACGTTTCTACTGAATCTTTGGTAGGCCGTGCTGGGCTCGGATCAGCGCTAGGCCGAGGGGAAGGAATAGTAGCTTATCAGGAGTCGCATCACAAGTACGTTACATGGTGACTTGGGCGTGCCTACACTTGGGCTGCAGCGGTTGGCGCTACAGTGAGTTGCCTGGTAAGGTAGTTTTCGATCGACAAGTCAATACCTCGCAAGGACTTCAACCGACCGTTGCAGGCAAGCTGCCGATCAGCTTGCACCAGCATTCCGTCATGCATCCCTCGACTGCAACGGGCACCCCGTCGACTGTCAATGTGTCGTGGGCGGTAATGATCTTGTTGACACCGTGCGGTTTGCCACCGGGGTAGGGCAGCGGACAGTCTACTTTGTCACCCAACCGGGCTATCGCTTTTCCCCTGATGTCGTGCTTGGGTGAACCGCTAATCACTGTGCCGCCGTGATCGGTTTTGTCTCCGACTGTAATGATCTTCAAAGACATTTGGCTCTCCATTGGAATCGATGACGTTGTTTATTTTCCTGCGAGCTTTCTCATAGCTTGTTCTGCGGCTGTGGCGGCTTCCCCTGTGGGATGAGAGAGTGGCCAATATTCGGTAACTAGCCTCGACACAAGAATTATCTCAGATGATGGACTTGATTCCGGATTGTTTTCAACCCTTGCTAAATGAGTGACTAGAGTTTCTCGAACAAAATTTAAGTGTTCGGGACGGATTTCCGAGTCTGGCGGTAACACGTCGATTTGTTGAGGGGCGAGGCGAAGCGTGGACGGTTCTGATTTTACTCATCGACCTTACCGAGGTTTCATGAAAATGTTCGCTTGGAAGGAACGTGGTTCGTAGCTCACGTTAACTTGGCCCCACTTGAAGAGCCATGTTCGGGTCGCGGTTCTTCTATTATTAGGGGAAGTTCCGACTTGCTTTTTAACGAAATCCGATAGTAGGCGAAATTCGTCCATCATCAACTCTTCACTTACGTCATCCCATCCTTTCATGGGACTGTCTAACCAGTGCAATCGTAGCCACTCAATTCTGCTCTCCCGCAAACTGATGAAAACGCCGAGCTTCATGCCGTCCGCCTCAGCTTCGGCGTAGTAGTAAATTCCTCCAGCGTCTTCGCGTTTCTCGATTAACCCTTTTTCGGCGAGGGCACTTAATTGTTTGCAATCAGTCACAACGGAGATACTTTTCTCGCCGAGATTGATCTTTCCTTCAATGAAATTAATCATGGACTTGCCAACTCCATAAGTGGTCCTTTTTCCATGCCCATACGATCTTTTGCAGTGATATAATATTGCGTTCCGCCACCCGGTCCATATTGGTCATTGGCTAATGCGTAGGCTTTTCCTACGCAAAGATCTTCTTTTAGTGTGAATGCTTGAACCTTCTGTCTCGGACCGAACGGGAATAGCCTGGAGTTTTTTCCAGAGTGGCCAACTTGTACCGCCTCATGGTATGCACTAACTGATTTCTTCGATGCAGCAAGAGTAGATGCATCAGCAAAGAATCCGCCTGGCTTTGGGCCGTAAGGATACAGTGTATAGACAGTGGTTCCTCTAGGTAATATCACATTTGACCAACGGTCTTTATTAGGGTAATGGTCGCCGTTTTGAAAGCGTGCCGCACCGCGCGACGGATTCCTCGTATTTCCACATGGCGTTCCACTGCATGCAGGACAAGCTGCTTCCTTGTTCTTCCGCCGCAGACCTAAAGGGTCTATCCAACTCGTCGGATTAGGCGCGTACTGATAAGCGTTTATCCCACCGAGCAGACCGATAGGATCAGCCGTTATGTAACATGCACTGTCGGGGTCGTAATACCGATATCGGTTGTAATGCAGTCCCGTTTCTTCATCAAAGTACTGCCCTTGGAATCGGATCGGATTTCGCACCCCGGCCTTGCGCGAGGCCTCGCTGATTGCCTGCTTCGCTTGCCCCCAAGCCCTGTACTGCGCAGACCATTTAATCGTGCCTTCATGGTCGCTCAACTCCTGCGGTGTCCCCAGATGATCGCACTGATAGAAGGCGATCTCATCCTTACTGAACGGCTCGGTTTCCTGCTCGTACTCACCGTTCCACAGCGGATCAAGTGCAATATCGTACTTGCCGTCGTTGCCCGCTATCAGCACTTTCACATCGGTCGTGGGTGTCAGTCGAAGCGCCCGGCTATATGTGGCCTGCACTAACGGCACGAAGCTGTTGTGTTCATACACGTAGTGCACCGTCCGTTCGCTCGCCGCATAGCCCTGGCGCACGCTGCTTTCCAATGCCAGCGTGTCACCATCCCAGCCGTACATGGTCCGGGCCGTCTCCCGGAAGGTAGTGCCATCCATCGTTCCGCTGCGCTTGGCGATGCGGCGCCCGACCGGATCGTAGGCAAAACTAGTGACACCATGCCAGGTCGTGGCGCGGGTCATCCGGTTGAACGCATCCCATTCATACTCGGACCGAAGGCCGTCCTGGGTTCGTTCCACGACGTTGCCGCGTTCGTCATAGCGGTAGCGCACGCCGGCATATTCCTTGAGTAGGTTGTCCAACAGTTTCGGCAGTGGGACACGGCGGCTAATGGGCTCCTGCTGCGCGGTATCGGGTGCTTGGATGTTCCCGGCCGGATCGAACGCGAAGGTTTCTCGACCCAAGGCGCTGTTCGCCGCCAGCAGCCGTCCGACCGGGTCGTAGCGGTATTCGATGCGGCCGCGCCGGTTGTCTTCGAGGCTGGTCAGTTGGCCGGACTGGTCGTAGCGGTATCGCCGCACGATTGCGGCCTGCATGCCGACCTGGACATCGGGACGGTACTCGTCGGGGGCGAAATACCGGTCCTTCCGACCGACCAGCGCGATGGCACCGAGCTGCTGTTCGATCAATCGGCCAGCCGGGTCGAACTTCATCGTTTGCAGTAGGCCGTTGGCCTGAGTGCGGCCGGTTTCCCGATACAGCGCGTCGCGCTCGAAGGAGACAAGGTCTTGCCCGTCGAGCAGCAGGCCATGCACGTGGCCGGCGCCGTAAGTCAGCCATTCGATGCGGTGGCCGTCGGGGCGGGTGGTGCCGGTGCGCTGATTGAGTTCGTCATGGTGGTGATGCCAAACGGCGGTGCGCTTGTCGGCGTGGAAGGGACCCTGGTAGTGCTGGTGCTCGCGTACCAGATTGCCGGCGTCATCGTAGAACCACTGCAGTCTGGCGTGTTCATTGTTCGCTTCGGCCAGTTGGCCGTTGGCGTTGTAGGCAAAGGTTTCGATCTGTTCCGGCTTGCCGGGCGCTGCGGCCCGCCGTTGCACCAGCCGGCCCATGGGATCGAATTCCAGCCGCGTGGTCACGCCGGCTTCGACGGTTTCCGCCAGCACGCCACTGGCTTCGTCATAGCGGTACTCGGTGGTCTTGCCGTCGAAACCCTGTTCTTGCAGTAGGCGGCCAACCGAGTCGTACCGGAAGCGGTAGATGCTGCCGTTTTCGTTTTCCAGCGCGGTCAAGCGGCCGAGCACATCCCACCGGTACTGCAGGCTGTGTCCTAACGCATCGGTGCGCTTCGCGATCTGTCCGGCGGTGGTGTAGCGGTAGGCGGTGGTGCGCTGCAATGCGTCGGTGTGTGCTAGCAGCCGGCCTTCGGCGTCGTAGCGCAGTTGCTCTTGGCTGCCATCGGAGTGCATGACGGCTTCGAGCTGGCCGGGATGATTGCCGCTGTTGGAGCCTTCGCTGTGCGCCTGCGCCAGCGTTTCGGCACTTACCGGCGTGTAGCGGTAGCGGGTCACATTGCCTGCGGCGTCAATACTTTTGACCCGGCGCTTGCGGTCGTCGTATTCCCACTGGCTGCTGTGCCCGGAACAGTCGGTGTAAGCGGCGAGCTGGCCGTCCGGGGTGTAGACGAGTTTCGTCACACCACCTTTAGCATCGGTGACTTCGACGGGCCGCCCAGCCTTGTCATACGCGTACTGGGTCTTGTTGCCGCGAGGGTCTGTTTCTTCGACCAGATGGCCCTGGGTATTGTAATCGCGCTTCCAGGTGCCGCCTTCGGCATCGCGGATGCCGGTGACGCGGTGCTGGGCGTCATACTCGAAGTGGACCTGGCTGCCGTCGGCGCGGGTGTGGGTCAGCAGGTTCCCGTGGTCGTCGTAACGGTGATGCTCGCTGCTGCCGTCGGTGTGGATGTGACGGACGACGTTCTTGGCGTCGTCGCGGAACAGCCATTCCTCGAGTCCGTCCGGATACACGATGCGGTAGGTGTAGCCGGCAATGTCGTAGTAGTAGCGGGTCTCGTTGCCAAGCGCATCGGTGACATAGGTCAGGCGAATGTTCTTGTCCCACTCCAGCCGGGTGTCGTCGCTGCCGTCGTCGGCCCATTCGCGGATTGCTTTGGCGTGCGCGCCGCTGTCTATGCTGGTGTCGTAGGCGAGGTTCATGCCGCGCCCGGTGCGGTCGGTATAACGGGTGACGAGGTGGCGGTCGTATTGGTACTGCCAGGAGGCGCCGTTTTCATCCTGGGCTTGAATCAGATCGCCGTGATCATCGTAGTCGTAGGCAGCAAGTTGGCGCTGCAGCTTGCCGTCCCTGATTTCCCACAGCGCGCGGATGCGGCCGGTATCAAGGTCGATCCGGGTGCCAACATGGGCGACGATGGTCTCGCCCTGCTTGCTGACGATGTCGCTGAGCACTTCCTCGCCGGCATAAGGGCCATTGGCGACGACGTGATCGTAGCGCAGGCCAAGGGCGGCGCCGTCGCCGGAATGCAGCGCGATCAGCCGAAAATGTTCCTTGCCCAGCTCGGCAGTCTTGGCGCGCACTGTGTCCACCAGCTCATAGGTTTCGCGCCAGGGGCTCGGTTCGCCTGCGGGGAGCGGCTTGCCGAAGTCGAGCGTGAGCAGGGTGGCGCTCATGCGGGTGAGCGTGACTTGCTCGACCGGATCGTAGTGCCGCTGGCCGATGTCCAGCCACGGATAGCGGTGGCTGCGGCCGTCGGCGGCGTGGTAGAGCAGGGCGGCGGGCTTGCCTTGGCCGACGACATCGATGCGGGTGCTGTACGGGGTGAGCCAGCGCGCACCGAGATTGCCGCGGTCATAGGCGCTCAGCTGGCTGCGGTAGGTGCGGCTCCATCCGATGGGGAGCGGCGCATCCAGTACGAAATCGGTATGGGTAAAGGTTTCGGCGCCGGTGGCGAAGCTGATCGAGTGTGCGGTGCCGCCTTTTGCAGGGCACAGCTTGCAGGCATTGGCGTCGCCCTTCGCCGGGCTTTGCCGGCCGCTCGTTCCCAATTCGTGGCCGGGGTTGTTCTTCTTATGGTCCGCGCCCTTGCTTGAGGGGACCATCGCTGGATGCCTCCGCTTGCGCTTGACGACCGCGTCGCGCAGCCGCACCAGCAGCCACCGGATGCTCATCTGCTCCTGTTCGTCGGCCAGCGCGGCGAGCTTGCTGCGAAACGCCGGGTTGAACTCCTGCAGGTGACCGATGATGCCCGTTACACCCGCGACCGCGTTCTGCGGCAGGTGGCTGGCCGCCGCTGCGGCAACATAGTTCGCGGTATTTTTGTACTGTCGGCCAAGGGCGCCAAGCATACGGCGCAAGCTGCTTTCTACCTTGGGGTCGTGCAGCTTGCTCTCCACTTCCGCCGGAGAAGCCACCTCGAACAGAGGTTCCTTGCCGATGCAGCGGTTCAGGATCTTGATCAGATCGTCCGCAATGCCGTCGGCAGTATCGGCGCAATTGTCGAGGATGCCGGCCAGTTTGCCCATCGCGCTGTCGACAAAGGTCTCGATCTCGCCGGCCAGCCTGGCGTTGAGGTGCAAGATCAGCACTTCGATTAGTGCGCTGCCGAGATCCTTGACACCTGACGCCAGCTTTTGCCGGGTCAGGTGCAGTGCCGGGCGCAGGCTCATGCGCGCCGCGCTCATCCCCAGCGGCACCGGAACGACGCCGATCAGGTTGATGCCGAGGCTGACCCAGTGCAGGAAATCGACTTCCTTCTTATTGATGGTCTTCTGGACCACGCCAACCATGTCCATGATGGCGTCGATCAGCGCCATGATGTTGCCGATCACCGGCAGGCTGCCGGCCACCGTGCTCAGGCGCTCCAGCGTGACGTAGTCGTTGCTGATCTTGCGCAGCCATTTATCGAAGGCGGCGGCGCCGGCGCCGATGTCTTGCTGATCTATGGTGTTGAGTGGGGCGACTGCGACTTCCGGCGCGCGTTCGGCGGGCTTGGACGGGGGCTGCTCGGTCTCGGTCATGGTGGCTTTTTATATGACGGATTTTTTCGGGATCGGGGACAGCGCTTCAGCGCCGATGTCCGGTAGTGATCCGGGCAAGCCGAGGGTGGACGCGGCGGCGCCGGCAGGTTTACCGGCATTTAAAGCGCCGTAGGTATGCGGGGCCGTCGCGCCGCCTGGAAGCTTGCCCACGGCATTGGCCATGCCCGCCTGCCCGACCGACGCCAGCAATGCTTGCGCGCCGCCTTTGGGAAGCGACTGCACCGCGCTTGCCGCTTGCTCCGCGGCTTGCGCAATCGCGCCGAACTTGCCGGCTGCGCCGTTGAGACTGCCTGCTGTCGCATCGGGGACAGTCTCGGTCAGCGCCACGGCCGGCCATTCGGTCCCCTGGCCGAAGTAGCTGCCTTCATCCCACGGGTCGCGCGGGTCCTTGCCGTAGCTGACCGTGGCCATCCCCATCGGCAGGCCGGCCACGCTGGCAAAGCCGTTGCCATCGAGCGTCCCCTGGTGGACACCACCTTCGGCATCGACGACGGTGTAATCGCCTCCCTGGATGCCTTGCTTGCTGCTGCCCTCCAGGTTCACGTACTGGTGACGGAGCGCAAGCTGTCCTGGCGGCAGCTGCACTGTCTGCGGCAAGGCAGGCGTCCCTTCGCTCTTGCCGGGCACGAAGCTGTGTTGCGCCGCGTGCTGACGCCAGTTGCCGCTGGTGCCATGAACGATCCCCGATGCGTTCCAACGGCTGAAGCTCGTGCCGCCGTTGATCACGACCTCTTCCTTCGCCGTGATCGTGATCCGGTTGGCGGTATGGGTGATGTTGAGCTTGGCCAGGATGTTGACGCTGTCCTTCAAGGCGGTAATGTCGATGTCGGCGCTGGCCGCCACCAACTTCATGCCGGCCTTGTAGGCAAACATGCGCACCGCTTCCTTTACGCTCACGAGCAGGCTCTTGCCTGCACTTAGGCTGGCATGGCCACCGCTGGTCAGGGCGGTATGCTCCACACTCATCAGGTGGGTGGAACCCTGCGAACTGGTTTCGATACCGGCAGGGCTGGCCAGGGTGAGGTGGGGAGCCTGGAACTCCGGAAATTCGCCTTGCGTCGGCGAGCCCCCTTGGCCTTTGATGGCGTCGGCCTGCGCCTGCAGTGCGGCGACGACCTGATCCTGGTCGCCCGGTTGGTGCGCCTGCGCCTGCTGCGCGGCCTGCGACAGGCTGTCGTGCAACTCATGTCCCTGGGCCAGACGCGCCAGGGTCTCTGCCATGTCGGTGATATGGGCGTGGGCGTTCGGGCGACCTTCGGTGCTGAGCAGCAGGCCTTGCTGCGCGCGCACCACGCCGTGGCCATCGGAGCGTAGCTCGAAGCCCTGGCCGCGCGCATCCTTGCGTCCGGCGTTGTCGTCGATGCGGTTGATATGGCCGAGGCTGAGCTGACTGGCCAGATGGTCGCTCTTGAGCTGTGCCTGGATCTTCCCCTGCGTGTCATCCAGTACCAGATGATTGCTGCGGCCGCCGGGCGTGTTGCCGCCTTCGGCACTCAGTTCCCGGCTTCTGAGCCCCATCAGCGCCTGCTGTTCGGGCAGCTTCCATGGCGGCATATAGCTCTGGTTATATACGGAGCCGGTCACGATCGGATGGTCGGGATTGCCATCGAGCCATTGCACGATGACTTCCGATCCGACCCGCGGATGGCTGGCCAAGCCCTTCTCGCCGCCGGCCCAATTGCTGCTTACCCGTACCCAGCAGCTGCTACTTTCGTCCCGGTCCCAGTGAAACTTCACCTGGATGCGGCCGTACTGGTCGACGTTCAGGCTGCCCTGGCCTTGCGAGCCGACCACGATGGCGGTCTGCAGAGTCAGCAGCTTTGTGTCCGTGCTGTTGAAGCCACGTCCCGGACGCCAGGGCACCGACTTGCTTTGGCAGACCAGGCGGTTCCTGTATTCCGCTGTCGCGTCCTTGCCTTGCAGGTAGTTGTTGCTGGCCTCATGATGCACTTCCAGGACCAGGAATTCGCCGTCGCCGCTTTCGCCGAAATGGTCGAGCAGCTTGAACCATCGGCCCGCAGCGACCCTCCGGTTGTTGCCCTGCGCTTCGACCATCTTGCCGCGAGCCTCGATTTCTTCCATGCGCAGGCGTGCAAGCTGGTCGGCGCCGGACTGGTGCTTGAAGCCGTAATGCCCTTCATAACTGTGCACTTCCAGCCGTGGAATATCACCTTGTTCGTTGACGGTGACAATGTCCGCATGTACTGAGCGCGGATTCTTGAAGTCGAAGCCGCTCACTGCCGCTTTACTGGAAGCCCACTGGCGCAATGGGCTCCAGTCGCCAATCGCGTTTTCTTCTATGGAGCCGCCTGCGCGCTGGAAGCGGATACCGGGCGATGCCCCGTCGATCGGCTCAGAGGTGCGCGTGTCGTTGCCGACCTTTAACACGTGGCCTTCGTTGGTATGCTCGTACCAATAGCAGTAGCCGGCCGCTTCCCAACGCCGGCACAGGTAGTTGTGGTCGGTCTCGTCCCACTGCGTGGTCATCGTGAGCTGTGGCTGTTCGCCGGCGACCGTCCACTCCCACACAGGCAGGCTGCCGTAGCCGGCAAAGACCGTCTCGGCCTGTTCCCTCAGGTTTTGCGCATGGAACAAGCGATTGTTCCGGCGTAGACGCGTATATGCCAACCACGGCTTCAAGACGGCTTCATAGAAGGCCAGGCCACCATCCGTCTTGATCAGCTTGAAAGCTGCGACATAACCGGTGAATGGGCGCAGGCTGCCGTTGTCCTGCACCAACGATATGCACAGCAGCTTGCCGTGCATCGCCTCGAGTGCTATCCGGGCATCGTCGCTCAGCAGTTCCACCTTGAACTCGAAGTCGCGCGACAGGTATTCCGCGCCTTCGAACCGGTTTACCATCAGCCTCGCTTGCGGACCGTCCTTCTTGGGGAACGACAGGCGCAACAGGCGGGCGTGCTGGTGGGCTTCCAGCAGCGATTGCAGGACAGTCATCGTGGATCCGCATCAGTTGATGGAGCCGCAGTCCGTCTTGCACGCTTCGTTTGAGCGCGGCTGGACGTGCGACGAATCTCTTGACTGTAGTTATTAATCGCGAGCGACTGATGACGTAACGCAACTATTCACAAAGTCGTGCCGCGCAGCGGTATTAGCGGCGACCTTGAGATTTCACGGATTCAATGGGCGGGAGATGAGATTCCGCGCGGGGCGAGTGCGGTACGGAAAATAGAGCAGGGAATGCGGCAGAAACAAAAAAGGCGTCACGATCACTCGTAACGCCTTTTGCTACAACATATTCTGGTAGGCCGTGCTGGGCTCGAACCAGCGACCAACGGATTAAAAGTCCGCTGCTCTACCAACTGAGCTAACGACCCGAAGAAGCAAGATTATAGGGCTAGGTCATGAACCTGTCAATTGCCGAGCCCGATCAAACCGCGCTTGAAGCCTGCGGCTTACTTCAGCGAAGCCAACCGATCCCGCGCCGTCTGCGCCGCGCTCGAGTCCGGATACTTGGACACCAGCGTCTGCAGCGACTTCTTCGCGTTCTTGTTGTCCTTCAGCAGGGCGTAGCTGCTGGCGATGTTCAGCATGGCGTCCGGCACCTTGGCGCTGTCGGCGTAGGTGGTGGTTACGACCTGCTGGGCCGCGATGGCCTTCTTGTAGTCGCCCAGCGCGTAATAGGTGTTGCCCAGCCAGTACTGCGCATTCGACGCATAGGCCG
>JAAIGE0100010431.1_pt1 | contig 12852 bp, 10 predicted proteins | sample 6487951 | NCBI WGS metagenome assembly JAAIGE01 (sample SAMN13974128, study PRJNA590717) | phyllosphere metagenome | biome: tomato field; feature: multiple bacterial spot infested tomato fields; material: tomato leaves; isolation source: leaves from tomato fields | host: Solanum lycopersicum ... | reverse complement strand
GCCAGCCGGCGGCGAGGGCGCTCAAGAACGGCCACGACGTCTGCCACAGTCCGGCGAGAACGTCCGAGTCGTGACTGGCGCGCCCCGTCGCGGCGAACCCGACGACCAGCACGATGTCGACGACGAGAGCAAGAACGGATACGGCGGCCCGGGGCATGCGTCCATCCTCGCCGACCTGGACCCACCGCTCCCCCGCGTACCGCCTCTGAACCTCGGCCCGACGGGTTCGAGTGGCGCAATCGCCTCGGTCCGAGACCGAAACCGGCGCATTCGCGCCACCCGAACGCCTCCCGCGCCGCCCCGCCCGAAGACCTGGCGGCCGGGCGGGGCGCGGCAGGGCGGCGCGGGACGCGGCGGGGCGGGTCAGATGCCGTCGGGCAGCGCGAAGCGCAGGACCGCGGCCACGGCCGTGCCGTCGGGGATGTCCTCGTGCCGCACGGCTCGCACGCGGCCGCCGGCACGGAGGACCCGTGCCGCGACCTCGTCGACCAGCGCGTAGGTGTCGGGACCGGCATCCGCGGCGGCGGTGACGTGACCCGCCTCGTCGAGGTGTCCTTCTTCGGTGTGCGCGAGGTCGAACAGCAGCTCTTCGACGGCGCCCGTGCTGGCGGCGACGGCCGCGTGCTTCAGCGACGACGTCGCGAGGCCCTGCGCGCGCAGCGAACCGAAGCGCTCACGCCAGGCGGCGAGCTCGGCATGCTCGTGCGCGTCGAGCACGGCACGTGCGGCGGTCTCGAGCTCGGCCGCAGACAGCGAGTCGGGGTGCGCCTCGATGCCGTGCTCGAGCAGCAGGCGATGCGTGTTCACGGCCCGATAAGCCGGGGCGAGGTCCTGCGACGCGGCGAGGATGATCGGCACGTCGGCGGGGACGACCGCGACCACGGCATCCTGCACGATGCGCGCGAATTTCTCGCGCTCGATGCGGTCGCCCGTCGACCCCTGCGACCGCGGAAGGTCGCGCTGGCCGTCGTTGGTCGCGTGCGCGAGCGTAGCCCACAGGTCGTCGGGAAGCTCGAGATCGTGGTGGACGAGCCCGTGATCGGCGCCGAACTCGCACAGCCGACCGCCCTCGCGCGAGAGCCGGACCACGAAGGCGCGCCGCGGGAAGGTCGTCGACCGCAGCAGCGGGCCGGTGTCGAATCGGTCGCCGACGGCCGAGCGCGGCTCGAGACGGTTCGGCAACCGGAAGGCCTCGAGCCGGCCGGGAGCGGCGAAGACCGCGAGCGAACGGGACTGGCTGTCCCAGAAGTCGGGGTCGTCGAGCAGACCGCGCAGCGCCGAGATCACGCCGTCGCGCTCTTCGCGCGGGACGTCGGTCTGCGCGAGCTCTCGGGCGGCGTGATCGATGCCTTCGCGCAGCCGCAGCTGGGCGAGCTGACGCTCAGTGGGAATCGGCGACGACTCGGTCACGATCGTGACGCTCGCGCGGTGTCGAGCGTCGATCAGGTCGATGAGGGTCTCGTTATCGGGAAGATCTGCTGCCAACATCGACCCAGGTTAGGCATCCGGCCCGCGGCCCTGTCGAGGGGTTGCGGCACCCGCGGTCGCGGTCTAGCCGTCGCGGTCCAGGCGGCGCCCTGCGGCCCGGCTCAGGCCAGGAACTCCCACGGGTCGAACTCGTCGATCGGGATGACGCGGACGCGCGGCAGCGGGGCGTCGAAGGCGTGCGCGTCGTACTCGAGGTCGAAGAACTCCACTCCCGGCAGCGCCGTGAGCTCGCTGCTGCGGAACTCCGAGAAGGCCAGCACGCCGACCTTGCGGTCGGGGCCGGCGAGCGCGCCGATCTCGCTGACGAAGTCGCGGTCGTGGCTGACCAGGACGACGTCGTCGGTCCGTTCCTTCAGCGCCGCGAGGGTGCGCTGGATGGCGATGTCGACGACCTTCTCGTCCGACGAGCCCGACAGCGGAACCGGCTTGTACCCGAGCGCGAGCAGCGCCTGCACGAACGACATCGGCAGGTGGCTGCTCGCGTTGAGGAAGAAGAGCCCGCGCGTGGTCTGGTTCCACTTGTCGTCGACGAACTGCAGCAGACGGTCCCACCGGGGGCGTTCCTCGGGCAGCGGCCGGCGCCCGAGGATCGACTGCCCGAGGGTCGCATCGATGTTCTCGCCGTCGACGAGCAGCCAGGTCACGCGTTCAGTCACGAGTCGACGTTATCAACACGCGCGTGCTCAGTCGGCGGCGAGAAGGGATGCCGCATCCTCAGCCCAGCCGAAGACGATGTACGGGTCGGCGACGCTCTGCGCGTCATCGGCGCGGGCGAAGACGGTCAGCACCACCGGATCGGCGTCGCCTCGTTCGAGGTACCACGACCCGGCCAGCACGCCGACGGACGAGCCTCCCTTGAAGCCGACGTAAGACCAGGCGTCGCCGAACTCGATGCCGGGATTCGCCGACAGGATGTCGCGCACCGGGGCGCCCGCGTCGGTCTGCGCTCGCTCCTGCAGCGCCACGTGTGCGGCGACGATGTCGGCGGGCTCGGCGAACCAGTCGACGCCGTCGCTCCAGCCGGGGGTCACGGCGGCCATCGTCGACGCGTCGAGCTCGGGCGTGCCCGCAGGCAGACGCTCGAGCACGCCGGCGCGCGCAGCTGCGTCGTCGCCGGCAGCGGCCCACAGCGCCCGCAGGTCTGCGTCGAAGAGCAGCCAGAAGAGCTCGCGCGTCGTGAGGAGCGGGGTGTTCACGGCCGGGTCGGCACGCCCCATGTCGGCCATGGCGGTCTCGACGGCGTCCCGCCCGACGGCCATGATGAGTGCGTCGGTCGCGGTGTTGTCGCTGATCGCGATCATCTTCTCGGCCGCCTCGCGCACGGTCACCCTCGATCCGTCGGGAAGGTTCTGCAGTTCGCCGCTGGGAAGGCTGCGCACCCGGGCGTCGATGACGAGCTCGTCGTCCCACGAGAGGGTGCCCGCATCGACCGCGTCGACGACGGCGCCGAGAACCCACAGCTTGAACACCGAGCCGATGGGCGATGACGACGACTCCCCCGCCTCTTCGATCACGTCGCCGGTGGCCGCATCGGTGACCTGCAACGACACCTCGTAGTCGGCGTCCTCGATCTGTTCGCGAAGCTCGCCCCAGCTGGCGGCCGGGGTGCGCTCGGCTCGCGGCATCCCGAACAGCAGGCTGTCGATGCTGCCCTCCGCCGTCACCGACAACGTCATGTCGTAGGTCACCTGCTCGGACTCGATCGTGACCCGGGCCCGCGTGTCGGACCCTTCGTAGCCGATCGGCTGCCACGGAGCCACCGCCCGCAGGTCGGTGAACACCGCCTGCAGGTCGGCGAGCGGCAGCTGTTCGAACACGCGCGCGTCGAACCTCTGCTCGACATCGTCGTCGGAGGACGCCGCGTCGGCGTTGATCTCGTCGAGCACCCACTGGGCCTGGGCACCGACCGCGGTGTCGGGGACCGTCACGGGCGTGGCCGACGGCTCGGGGGTGTCGGCGGGCGCCGGCTGAGCGGTGCAGGCCGCGAGCACGGCGACGGCGGCGGCGACGAGAGCGGTGACGCGACGGGCGCGTGAGCGGACGGCGGAGCGGATGCGGTGGGTCACCCCTCCAGCGTGCCCGCCATCCCGTCACCGCGCCTCCCCCGCACGACGGATGCTGCGGCCCCGACCGACCGGACGATACCGTGAATCAGTGGACCCGATCGTCGCGACCTTCGTCATTCTGGCCGCGGCCGTCCTCGCCTTCCTCTCGGCGCGGGTGCCGCTCGAGGTCGTGGCCGTCGGGGTCGCGCTGTCGCTGTGGGCGACGGGGGTGCTCACCCTTCCCGAAGCCCTCGCCGGGTTCGGTGACCCGACGGTGCTGTTCATCGCCAGCCTGTTCATCGTCGCGACCGCGCTCGAGACGAGCGGTGTCACGCGCATGCTCGGAGGCCTCATCGTCGGCCGGGCCGGCCGCAGCCGCACCCGCGTCCTGGTGTGGCTCGGCGTGATCGTCGCCGTGCTCACCGCGCTCATCAGCATCAACGGCGCCGTCGCGGCCCTGATACCGGTCGCCGCCGTGATCGCCCGACGCTCGGGCATCCCGTCGTCGCAGCTGATGATCCCGCTCGCGTTCACCGCGTCGGCCGCGTCGCTGCTGACCCTCACCGGAACCCCCGTCAACGTCGTCGTCTCTGATCTGGCGCGCAGCGAGACCGGTCGGGGGTTCGGCTTCTTCGAGTTCGCGTTGATCGGTGCGCCGCTCGTGCTCGTCACCCTCGCGATGATCGTCACCGTGGGCCCGCGCCTGCTGCCGCACTGCGGACCGAACGCGCCCGCCGCTCTCACCAACCGCGAGACAGAGACGCTCTCACTGGTGCCCGAATCGGTGCGCACGGGGGCACTGCGCACCGTGCGACGGGGGCGCCTGCAGCGCGGATCGCGTCGCACGCTCGTCATCACGGCACTCATGGTCGTGCTGCTGTCGACGGGCCTTGTGCCGACCGCGGCCGCCGGGCTGCTCGCGGCCGGTGCGCTGATCGTCACCCGGGTGGTGCGGCTGCCCGATCTCTACCGCGGCATCTCGTGGACCACGCTGGTGCTGATCGCGGGCATGATCCCGCTGTCGGTCGCGTTTCTCGAAACGGGCGCGGCGGATGTCGTGGCAGACGCCCTGCTGAGCGTCGTCGGCTCCGCCGACCCGCACCTCGCCCTGCTGGTGGTGTGCGTCGTGGTGGTCGTGCTGGGGCAGTTCATCTCCAACGTCGCCACGGTTCTCATCGTCGCCCCCGTGGCCACCTCGATCGCCGCGACGCTCGGCGTCAGTCCGCTGCCGTTCCTCATGGCGCTCACCGTGGCCGGCGCCGCGGCGTTCCTCACCCCCGTTGCGACACCGGTCAACCTCATGGTGCTCTCGCCCGGCGGCTACCGCTTCGGCGACTACTGGCGACTCGGGCTGCCCCTGGTCGTGGTCTTCGTCGCCGCGGCCGTGCTGTATGTGCCGCTGATCTGGCCGTTCTAGCCCGCGCGCGGGGCGCCTCAGACCAGCGGGGGCAGCGCCAGCTCGCGATCGCGATTCCACGGCTCGGTCCAGCCGAGGCGGGTGAACAGCCCGTCGAGCAGCATGGCCGTGAAGCCCCAGACGAGGTGCTCGCCCGTGGCGTGCGGCACGACGAAGGCGGGTCCGCGCCACTCCGCTGCGTCGCGGCGGATGACCGTCACGCCCCGGTTCGCGGGGTCGAGCAGGTCGGCGACCGGCGCACGGAAGACGGCGGCCGACTCGGCGACGTCGACCACCCGCACGGGCGACGGCTCGCGCCACCAGCCGATCACCGGCGTCACCAGGTGTCCCGAGAACTCCAACGGAACATCGTCGAGCACACCTAGCACCTCGACGCCGCTCGGGTCGACTCCGGTCTCTTCGCGGGCCTCGCGCAGGGCGGCCTCGATCGCGTCGGCGTCGCCGGGGTCGACGCGGCCGCCGGGAAACGCGACCTGCCCGGGATGCGCGCGGAGCGTGGTGGCCCGCGCGAGCAGCAGCACGTCGAGGTCGCGCGAGATCGCGGCCGCGGGGTCGTGACGGCTCGGGTGGCCGTCGAGCACACCGAAGAGAATCAGCACCGCAGCCGGGCGGGCCGCGGCATCCCCCCTCGATCGGGTCGCGGCATCCGCTGCCGCTTCGCCCGCGACCACGCTCCCCGCTGCGCTCCCCGTTCGCGAGACGAGGGCACGCAGCTGCGACAGCGCGGCGGTGGGGGTGACGGACATCGACATCAGGCTATGCCGCCGGCGGGCGATTCGGGCACGCGCCCCGGAACGCGGGCTCAGCCGGCGCGGTAGGGCCCGGTCGATCGACGCACGACGAGCGAGACGGGGATCGTGCGCACGCCGGTCTCGAGGGGCGCGCCGTCCATCGTTGCGAACAGCAGCTCGACCGCGCGCGACCCGGCGGCCGCGAAGTCCTGGTGGATCGTCGTCAGCGGGGGCCAGAAATCCGCCGACTCGGGGCTGTCGTCGAACCCGACCACACTGAGGTCTTCGGGAATGCGGCGCCCGGCCTCGTGAGCGGCGCGCAGCACGCCGAGCGCCATCTGGTCGTTCGCGGCGAAGACCGCGGTGACATCGGGGCGGCGCATCAACTCGGTGCCGATGCGATAGCCGGATGCGGCGCTCCAATCGCCTCGCTGAACATCCGGCACCCGGCATCCGGCCTCGACGAGCACCTCGCGCCACCGGGCCTCGCGCAGGCGGGCCGAGTTCGATGAGTCGGGACCGGCGATGTGCCACACCGTGGGGTGTCCGAGGTCGAGCAGGTGCCGGGTCGCCAGTTCGGCGCCCTGGAACTGATCGGCGTTGACCGAGGCGCGGTCGGGACGCTCCTCGGAGTCGACGATGACGACGGGCAGGTGCGAGGGCAGACGGATCGCGCGCTCGACGGCCTCGTGCCGCTCGAGCACCAGGATGATGCCGTCGACGGCCTCTTGTCCGAGCCGGCTGAGCGCCGAGCCGAGTCCGCCCGTCGAGGGGTCGGGAACGGTGATGAGGTCGATGCCGTAGCCCTGCTGCGCCGTGACCGCCGTGATCGCGTCGAGCGTGCGGATGTTGCCGAGGGTCTCGAGGGTGTACATCAGCACGCCGATCGATCGGAAGCGTCCGCTCTTGAGCGCACGCGCCGCGGTGTTGGGCCGGTAGCCGAGTTCGTCCATGGCCGCCAGCACACGATCGCGCGTCGACCCCGCGACCCGGTCGCCGCCGTTGGCGACGCGCGAGACCGTCTGCATCGACACCCCGGCGGCGAGGGCAACATCGCTCATCGACACGTTTCGCCGGACGGTGCGCTCAGCCGTAGCCTCGGGCAGCAGAATCTCGGCGCTGTCCATCGGTTCTCCTCGGCGATCGTCGGCGGTTCGCCGCGTGCGCGGCGCCGTGATCATATTGCGACTTGACGGATGGGAACGCAAACATTTACGCTCGCAAGGCCAGATTGTTTACGTAAACATCAGGAAGTAGCCCGACGAAGATGTCAGTAACAGCCCCCGCGGCTCCCCCGCGCACCGCGCGACGCCGATCGCGATACCAGACCCGCACCTCGTTGGCCGGTCTCGGATTCGTCGCGCCGTTCCTCGTGGTGTTCGCGCTCGTGTTCCTCGCGCCCCTCGCCTACGCGATGTACCTCAGCCTCTTCCGCAACCGACTCATCGGCGGCAACCAGTTCGTGGGCATCGAGAACTATCTGCAGGCGTTCGGAGACGCGCAGTTCTGGGACGGTGCCCTGCGGGTCGGCGGGTTCCTCGTCGTGCAGGTGCCGATCATGCTGCTGCTGGCCATGGTCGCCGCCCTCGCCATCGACAGCGGACGCCTGCACGGTTCGAGCTTCTTCCGTATCGGCATCTTCCTGCCCTACGCCGTGCCCGCCGTCGTCGCGGTGCTCATGTGGGGCTTCATGTACAGCGACCGCCTCGGCCTCGCCGGAAACCTCAACCGGCTCGTCGGGTTCCCCCTCGCTCAGCCGCTGTCGCAGGAGTGGATCCTCGTGGCGATCGGCAACATCGTCACGTGGTCGTTCGTCGGCTACAACATGCTGATCTTCTACTCGGCCCTCAAGACCATCCCCGGCGAGCTCTACGAAGCAGCCGCCCTCGACGGCGCGGGGCAGTTCCGCATCGTCTGGTCGATCAAGATCCCCGCACTGCGCGGCTCGCTCGTCATCGCCACGATCTTCTCGATCATCGGCAGCTTCCAGCTCTTCAACGAGCCGAACATCCTGCGCACGGTCGTGCCGACGCTCATTCCGACGTCGTACACGCCGAACATGTACGCGTACAACCTCAGCTTCGTCGGTCAGCAGGTCAACTACGCGGCGACGATCGCGATCATCATGGGCCTGATCACAGCGGTCATCGCCTACGTCGTGCAGCTGCGCGGCAACCGGAAGGAACTGTCGTGACTACGCGCGCCATCGTCACCCCGCCCCGCAAGACCCGGCGCCGCCCCGACCTCGACCGTTCGACGTCGCAGGGCCTGCCCGCCTCGCGCAAGCGCTCGCTCATCCTCACCATCGCGATGGCGCTGTTCATCACATATTCGCTGCTGCCGCTGGTGTGGATGCTCATCAACTCGACCAAGACGCAAGAGAACCTGATCGGTTCGTTCGGCCTGTGGTTCTCGGGCGACTTCGCGTTCTTCGACAACATCGCGCAGACGCTCACCTACGACGACGGCATCTTCTTGCGCTGGATGGGCAACACCCTGCTCTACGTCGTGGTCGGCGCGGGCGGCGCGACGCTGCTCGCGACCCTCGCGGGGTACGGCCTGGCGAAGTACAACTTTCCCGGCAAGAAGGCCGTCTTCGCCGTGATCCTCGGCGCCGTCGCGGTGCCCGGCACGGCACTCGCGGTGCCGACGTTCCTCATGTTCAGCCAGCTGGGCCTCACCAACACCATCTGGGCGATCATCATCCCCTCGCTGATCCTGCCGTTCGGGCTGTACCTCATGTGGGTCTACGCCTCCGAGTCGGTGCCCACCGAGCTGCTCGAAGCGGCCCGGGTCGACGGAGCGAGCGAATGGCGCACCTTCTGGACCGTCTCGGTACGCCTGCTCAGCCCCGGCATCGTCACCGTCGCGCTGTTCGCGATCGTCGCCACCTGGAACAACTACTTCCTGCCGCTGATCATGCTGAACGACCCCGACCTGTACCCGCTGACGATCGGCCTGCAGCAGTGGAACCTGCAGGGCACCGGCGTCGGCGCCGACCCCATCGTCAACCTCGTCATCACCGGCTCGCTGCTCACGATCGTTCCGATCGTCGCCGCCTTCCTGCTGCTGCAGCGGTACTGGCAGTCGGGCCTGTCGGCCGGCGGAGTGAAGCAGTAAGACCCCCCAACCGCTCCCCCGGGAGCACACCTCGAAGAAGAGAGAAGGACACAGCACCATGAGAATCCGCACATTCGGTCGCACAGCCGCGGTCGTCGGAACCGCCGTCCTGGTCGGCGCCGGTCTTGTCTCGTGCGCCGGCGACAACGGCGGCACCTCCGGCGGCGACGTCAGCGCCGACGACATCGAAGCGGCCCTCGAAGAGGGCGGCGAGATCACGTACTGGAACTGGACCCCGCAGGCCGAGGCCCAGGTCGCCGCGTTCGAAGAGGCGTACCCCAACGTCACCGTCAACGTCGTCGACACCGCCGCGGCGGCGGACCACAACCTGCGTCTGCAGAACGCGATCAGCGCCGGCTCGGGAGTGCCCGACGTCGCCCAGCTCGAGTATCAGTCGATTCCGCAGTTCGTGCTGCCGGGCGAGCTGGCCGACCTCACGGGCTTCGGCTTCGATGAGCTCGAAGACGACTACACCGCCTCGACCTGGAACGCGGTGACCACCGACGCCGGCATCTGGGGCCTGCCCCAGGACTCGGGCCCCATGGCCCTGTTCTACAACACCGAGGTCTTCGACAGCCTGGGCCTCGAGATCCCGACCACCTGGGACGAGTACATCGAGGCCGGCAAGGCGATCTCGGCGGCCAACCCCGGCACCTACATCACCAACGACTACGGCGGAGACGCCGGCTTTGGCACGAGCATGATCTGGCAGGCCGGCGGCCAGCCGTTCCAGACCGACGGCGAGACCGTCACGGTCAACCTCGAGGACGAGGGCACCCAGCGCTGGGCCGACACGTGGAACCAGCTGGTCGAAAACGACCTGCTCGGCGACATCACCGGCTGGAGCGACGAGTGGTTCCAGGCTCTGTCCGACGGCACGATCGCCTCGATGCCCATCGGCGCCTGGATGCCGGGTGTGCTCGAGGCGTCGGCTCCCGGCGGCGCGGGCAAGTGGCGCGTCGCACCGATGCCGACCTACGACGGCGAGCCCGCCACCGCCGAGAACGGCGGCAGCGCGACCGTCGTGATGGAGCAGTCCGAGAACAAGGCGCTCGCGGCCGGCTTCCTGCAGTGGCTGAACGCCGGCGACGGCGTGGGCATCTTCGTCGACGAGGGCGGCTTCCCCGCCACCACCGCCGAGCTGTCGTCCGAGGAGTTCCTGAACTACGAGTCGGAGTACTTCGGCGGCCAGAAGATCAACGAGGTGCTCGCCGCGGCGGCCGACTCGGTGGTCACCGGCTGGGAGTACCTGCCGTGGCAGGCCTACGCGAACAGCATCTACCCCGACACCGTGGGCCAGTCGTACCTGAACCAGGCCGACATCAACGAGGGCCTCGCGCAGTGGCAGGAGCGCAACGTCTCGTACGGCTCCGAGCAGGGCTTCGAGGTCTCGGAGTAACCAGCATCCGGCCCGAAGGGGGCGTCGTCGGTTTCGACGGCGCCCCCTTCGCCGTTGCGCGCACCGTTACGGGCACCGTTACGCGCAGCGTGACGCGCACCACCGCGAAGTAGGCCACGATAGGTCGATGGACTCGTGCGCCGCCCTCGCGACGGGATGCGCCGCGTGACGACGGCCGACCGGCGGCGCCCGGCCACCATCATCGACGTCGCGCGCGAGGCCGGCATCTCGCACGCCACCGTCTCGCGGTACCTCAACGGCCGTTCGTACGTCTCGGCAGCGGCCCGCGCCGAGATCGAACGGGCCATCGCGGCGGTCGGGTACGTGCCCAACAACAGCGCGCGGGCGCTGGTGAGCCGCCGCACCGCGTCGGTCGCGTTCATCGTGCGCGAGGACGCCGACCTGTTCTTCGACGACGCGACCCTCGTCGGGCAGGCGCGCGGCGCCAACGCGGCCCTGTCCGAACTCGGCTACCAGCTGCAGATCATGATCGTCGACTCGGCGGCATCCGAAGAGCGCATCGCCCGGCTCGTCATCGGCCGCTCGGTCGACGCGGCGCTGCTCTCGGCGATGCGGTTCGACGATCCGCTCGCCCGCGCGCTGCACGCCGCGGGCGTCCCCCTGGTGACAGCGAGCGAACCGCTGCCGGGGTCGGGCATCCCGTCGGTCGACATCGACAACGTCGAAGCAAGCCGCGACATCGCCCGGCGCCTCGGTGCTACCGGACGCTGCCGCATCGTCGAGCTGAGCGGTCCCGCGGCCGCTCCGGTCTCGGCCCTGCGCCACCGGGGTGTGGTCGAGGCTCTCGGCGAGGGCTTGCCGACCGTCGGCGCGGCGGATTGGACGATGGATGCCGGGCGCGCCGCCATGCGCCGGCTGCTCGACCTCGCACCCGAGCTCGACGGGGTGGTCGCGGCATCCGACTCGCTCGCCGTCGGCGCGCTGGCCGAACTCCGTGCGAGCGGACGCTCGGTTCCCGCCGACGTCGGCGTGACCGGCTTCGACGATTCGCCGTGGGCGGCGCGGGCCGACCCGCCGCTGTCGACGGTGCGTCAGGACGGGACGGCCACGGGGCGGCGGATGGCCGAGATCGTGTCGCGGGCGCTCGCGGGCGACGACCAGATCGGCCGCCGCGACCTCATGCCGACCGAGATCGTGTGGCGCGACTCGGCCTGATGCCCCGGCGCAGGCGCACCGCGCCGAGCGTTGCGACGCCGATCGCCGAGAGCAGCAGCGCGACGACCCACAGTCCGCTCGGCAGACCTCCGGTCGCACTCAGGCCGTCGACACCGGCACCGGCTGCGCCTTGCGACGACCCCGCCGATCCGGCCGGCACGCCCGGTTCGGTCGGTGTTCCGGGGTCGCCAGGTGTGCCGGGCTCGCCTGGGCCGCCCGGGTCACCCGGCGCGACGACCTGGCTCGTGTCGAACGCGACCGTGTACGTGCGGGTGGTCGTGGTGTCGGCAGCCGTGACGACGATCTCGGCGACCGGATCGGCCAGGGTCGCCGCCGCGATCGCGATCGTCGCGCCGGGGTGCGCGGCGCGGGCGGTGACGACCGGGATGCCGTCGCCCCAGACCGCGGCGTAGGCCAGGCGCCCGGCCTCGAATCCGTCGACCGGGGTTCCGTCGATCAGCAGTGCCTCGAGCGCAGCGTCCGACGACGGTGCCCGCTGCGTCTCGACGGTGAACCGCAGCTCGGCGACCTTGACGTAGCCGCCTGCGGCCGGCGCGTAGTCCGCGACCACCCGCATCCCATCGGTCTCGACCGCGCTGCCGAAGGCGACCGCCGTCGTGGCCCGCTGCGCGGTCAGGGCGATACCCGTCACGGCGGGGGCCGCGTCGCGCCACTCGCCGTCGGCGTCGCGGTACTGCACCGTCGCCGTGGCCGGCACCGACTCGAACCAGTCGATCTCGACGCCCGCCAGGCGGGTCGTCTCGGCGAAATCCGCCGTCAGCGTGTCGGCGGGTCGATCGCGCACGCTCGACCACGACGACCACGACGTTCGCGCGTCGCCGTCGCAGGCGAGCCCGGCCGGGAACGAGCCCCATTCGGTCTGCGAGAAACTCGCAGACGGCGTCGCGCCCGCATCGGCGCATCCGACCGTCGTCGTGACGCGATCGCGCACCTCGACCGAGAACGACGCGCTGCGGGTGACGGCGCCGTCGGCGAACGACACCGGCACCTCGTAGGTGCCCACGCGCCAGGGCGAGAAGGCCGATCCGTCGATCGAGAGGGCTTCGACGTCGGCGATCCGGTAGATGCCGTCGGCGAAGTGCGCATCGACGACGAGCCCGGCCGTGTCGAGCGGTTCGCCCACGAGGTAGACGCTCTTCGCCGGGCCCGTGACGAGTTCGAGGGCTTCGAGCGCGCCCGGGTCAGAGATGAAATCTGCCCGCGAGGTGACCGTCGCCTCGTCGCTGACGACGCTCGAGCCGGTGACCGCGTCGGTGACGATCGCGCGGTAGCGGACGTCGTCGCGCGGCGGCACGGCGAGTGCCGTCGACGATTCCGGCACCGTCGCCCCGAACCGCTCGACGGTCACGTCTTGCCACGCCCCGCCGGCGACGGACTGCTGCCACACGACCGTCGCGGGGTGGTCGCCAGAGACGGCGAGGCCGAGGTGGCCGGTCGCCCCGGCGGGCACCTGCG
>JAAIGE0100937241.1_pt1 | contig 12856 bp, 9 predicted proteins | sample 6487951 | NCBI WGS metagenome assembly JAAIGE01 (sample SAMN13974128, study PRJNA590717) | phyllosphere metagenome | biome: tomato field; feature: multiple bacterial spot infested tomato fields; material: tomato leaves; isolation source: leaves from tomato fields | host: Solanum lycopersicum ... | reverse complement strand
GCAGTGGTAGCACTCGCGGTTGTTTTCCATCACCAGCTTCCAGTTGCCGTTCTCGATGTAGTCGAGTTCGTAGGCAATGCGGGTGTTGGTCAGGTCGAACGGGGCAAAGCGCGGGCCCATCACCTCTTCGAGGTCACTGATGTCGTCTGGCGGGTTGTCACTCAGGCACACCAGCACGTGGCTGCCGATAACCTTGCAGTGCACCGGGATCAGGCTACGGCACTTGGGGTCGAAGCCCTTGCCCATGTGGCTGGCGTGCTTGAGGCTGCCGTCGAGGTCGTAGGTCCACTGGTGGTACGGGCATACCAGCATGCCGACGGTGGATTTGCCCGGCTCTTTCAGGCGTGCGCCGCGGTGCCGGCAGACATTGCGGTAGGCACGGATCTGTTCGTCGTCGTCACGCAGGATCAACACCGATGCCTTGCCGATATCAACGGTAAACACGTCACCGGGTTCGTCGACATCGGCCGTGACGGCTACCTGGATCCAGTGTTTGTTGAAAAAGATATCCATATCGGTATCGAAGACATCCTGGCGGCTGTACAACTCGCCAGGCATGCCGAAGCCCGGTTGCCGCGCATCGACAAGTTCGCGATGGGATTTATCATGTGGGCGCTTCATCGTTATCCTCAGGCACTTTTATTCTTGATTGACCAAGCCATGTGCGGCGGATTATTAAAGTGCCCCTGAATAGCGTCAATGCGCTTAATTTTCCACTTCCCATTACCTGTAGTTATGCAGCCGTAGCGGCCGGGCTTTGCAGCCAATGGGTAATGGCCCGGGTGTGTGCCAGTACCGGCCGACCGTGCGGCACGACCATGTAATAGGACTCACGGGTACACACGGTGAACGGTTCAAGCCGCACCAACGTGCCATTGCTTATCAGGTGCTCCACCAGCCGCCCCCAACCCAGGGCAATGCCGTATCCGGCCAGTGCGGCGTTGATGGCATCGGTGTACAGGCTGCAGCGCAGGTTGTAGCGCAGCGCTGCCGGGGCAAGGCCCAGTTTGCGAAACCAGCTTGGCCAGTCGACCCAGCCTTCGGAGGTGGAATCGGCATCCAGCAGGCCGGCGGCGGCAAGCTCCTCAAGGGTGGTGGGCAGGGTGTTGCGGGCCAGCCAGGCCGGTGCACAAACAGGGAAAACTTCTTCCTCAAACAACAAGACAGCTTCGCCGTCATCCCACTGGCCGTTGCCATAGCGCACGTCGAGGTCGTAGTCGCGCTTGCGCAAATCACCCGTGAACATCTGCGTGGCCAGGCGCAACTGCACCTGTGGCAAGGCGTCGCTCAGGGCGTGCAGCCTGGGCATGATACGCAGTTGAGAGAAGGGTGCGGTGGAGCCCAGCACGATCTCCTGCCGGTGGCTGATATGGGTGATCCGGTCGAATGCGCTGGCCACCCGTTGCAGCGACTCGGAAATGCTGGCGAAGAGAATTTCGCCGCCCTCGGTGAGGTGGATGCTGCGGTGTGAGCGGTGGAACAACAGCGCCCCGAGGTTTTCTTCAAGCGCCTTGATCTGCTTGCTGACCGCTGCCTGGGTCACCCCCAGTTCGACGGCGGCCTGGGTAAAACTGTTAAGCCGGGCCACGGCTTCGAATTGCAGCAGGGCAGTCATTGAAGGGATGATTCTTCGATAACCTTTTTGTTGGGAAGCGCCTGTTTGAGTTGTCATTTTATTCCAGACACGGTTGTGGGCAGGGCGCGTAATACGACCTGCCTGGGTATTGTTGTTTTGAGGGTGGGCAACGGGGTAAGTTATTTCATGATGCACAGTTGCCTGCGAGTGGGATATTACAACTATGACAATTATTATTAAGTCTTGAGGGTCGGTACGAACATTCCGGTCTTCACATTGCTCATCGACACCAGCGTCTTGAAGCGCTTGACGTTGTTGTTCTCGAAGAACAGTTCACGGGTCAACTGGGTGTACTGCTCCATGTGCCGTACCAGCATGATCAGCACGAAATCGCATTCTCCGGCCACGTAGTAGCACTGCTGCACCTGCGGGCAGGCGAGGAAGGTACGTTTCATCTCGTCCAGCAGGTCCAGCCGCTCGTTCTCCACTTCCACCTCGGTGATCACGGTCAGCGTGTAGCCCAGCTGTTCGGCGTCCACCTGTGCCACGGTGCCACGGATCACGCCGTCTGCCGCCATTTTTTTCAACCGTCGGTTGACCGCGGCCGAGGACAGGTTCACCTGCGCACCCAGGTCCAGCTGGGACGTGCTGGCATCGCGCTGCACGGCATCGAGCAGGGCCAGGTCGAAATGATCGAGGGGCATGAACAGGTCTCCGTTGCTGAAGCGCGGCAAAGGCCGCAAATGCGCAATGAAATTGCACTCAAGCTTCGAAAATCAAGCTTTTCGTACGCAGCGGGCGAATATGATTCGCCTATGTACAAAAACAGCGGTGCAGGGCCATGGCAGTGCACCCAGGGAGAAACGGTTGATGAATGCGAGCACCCCACTGCTACTGAACGGCGCTTTGCTGCTGCAGCAGCTCCGTGAACTGGGCCAGGTTGGCACCGATGTCACCCATGGCGGGCGTACCCGCATCGCGCTGACGGATGCCGAAAAGGCCGGGCGCGACCTGCTGGTTGGCTGGATGCACGCGCTTGACCTCGATGTGCAGGTCGACCGTATTGGCAATATCTTCGGCACCTTGCGCTCGGCCACCGACAGCGGCGACCAGCGCCCGCTGATGATGGGGTCGCACATCGACACCGTCACCCATGCCGGCGCTCTGGATGGCTGCTACGGCGTGCTGGCCGGGCTGGCGGTGATCCGCGCCTATCGCGAAGCCGGGCGCTTGCCCGAACGCTCGCTCACGGTTGGCGCGTTCACCAACGAAGAGGGCGTGCGCTACCAGCCCGACATGATGGGATCGCTGGTGTACGCCGGCGGCCTGGCACTGCAGCAGGCGCTGGATACCCTTGGTACCGACGGTACCCGGCTGGGCGATGAACTGACGCGCATCGGCTATGCCGGCACCCTGGAACCAGGGGCTGTCGTGCCGCACGAATACCTGGAATTGCACATCGAACAGGGGCCTATCCTGGAGGCCGAGAACGCCCTGATTGGTGTGGTCGAGAACCTGCAAGGCATTTCCTGGCAGCAAGTAGAAGTCAAAGGCCACGCCAACCATGCCGGCACCACCCCGACCCACTTGCGCCATGATGCCGGCTTCGTGGCCAGTGCCATCGTCGCCGAATTGCGTGCCATGGCCGTGGATTCCGGCACCACCCTGGCCACCGTCGGCTGCATGCAGTTCGAGCCGAACGTGATCAACGTCATCCCGCGCAAGGCCACCTTCACCGTCGACCTGCGCGACCCCGATGAAACCTGCCTGGCCAATGCGGAAAAGCGCCTGAACCAATACCTGGAGCAACTTGCTGAACGCGAAGGCGTGAGCATTACCACCAAGCGGCTGGTGCGCTTTGAGCCGGTGATATTCGATGCCGGCCTGGCCGACGCGATCGAAGCGTCGGCGCAGCGCTTAGGCTTCAGCCACAGGCGCATGACCTCTGGTGCCGGCCACGACGCGCAAATGATCGCCCGCATTGCCCCGGCGGCGATGATCTTCGTGCCCAGCCAGGGCGGCATCAGCCACAACCCACGCGAGCACACCGACGAGCACCAGCTGATCCAGGGTGCCCAAGTGTTGCTGGACGTGGTTTGCCGCCGCCTGACCCACGCCTGATACCCATTTTACGTTCCGGCCCGCTGCATCGTCGCTGCAGCGGCATGGGCTTCCTGTTGCCTGTAGAAAAGGAGTACCGCATGTTTGTTTCCAACCCGAAGGCTGGCCGCCGGCCATACCCGCGAGCGTTGCAAGAGGTGATGAGCATTGCCAAGGCCGAACAAAGCCGCCAATGGCTGGCCGGCTGGCAGCGGCTGAATAGCGGGGCCACGCCGCTGTACGCCTTGCCCGACCTGGCCGCCGAGCTGGGCATTGCCCAGTTGTCGGTCAAGGATGAATCGGTACGTTCACAGCTGGGCAGCTTCAAAGCTCTCGGCGCACCGATTGCCTTGCTGCGCTTGGTCCTGCGTACTTTCCCGGCGCAGCAGCTCCTGCCCCGTGGCCTGCTGGAGGGGCAGTACGCCGACCTGTTGGCCCACTTCACCGTCGTCAGCGCTACCGACGGCAACCACGGCAAGGCCTTGGCCGCTGCGGCACAGAGCATCGGCTGCCGTTGCGTGATCGTGCTGCACGCCAATGTCAGTGTCGAGCGTGAGCAGGCGATTGCCGCCTACGGCGCGCAGATCGTGCGCATCGCCGGCAATTACGACGAATCGGTCGAACATGCGGCAGCGCTTGCAGCCAGCAATGGATGGACCGTGGTTGCCGATACCTCCTATGAAGGCTATGAGGTGATCCCGCGTGACGTGATGCAGGGCTACGGCACCATCGCCGCAGAAATCGTCGAAGCCACAGCCGGTCAGCCACCCTTCACCCACGTTTTTTTGCAGGGCGGGGTGGGTGGCCTGGCCGCCGGCATCGTCAGCTACCTGTGGGAATACTTGGGTGCGCAGCGCCCGGTGTTCGTCATGGTCGAGCCGGAACAGGCCGACTGCCTGTACCAGAGCGCTGTGCTCGGCAAGCCTGCCAGGGCGACCGGCTCGGTGGATTCGGTAATGGCCGGGCTGGCCTGTGGCGAGACATCGCCGTTGGCCTGGCGCTTCCTTGAGCCCAGCGTCGATTACTTCATGACCATCAACGACAACCAGGCGGTTGCCGCCATGCGCCGCTTGGCCGCAGGCAGCGTTGGCGACATCCCGCTGGTGGCCGGTGAGTCCAGCGTCGCCGGCCTGGCGGGGTTGCTGCACCTGGTCCAAGGGGCGGGCGTAGCCCCCGGCCTGGGCCTCGACAGCCATGCCCGCGTGCTGTTGATCAGCACCGAGGGTGCCACTGCCCCGGGTGTCTACGCCGCACTGCTGGGCGAAACAGCCGACTCGGTGCTGACCCGCCAGCGTGCCTGGGCCAGCGGCCAGCCTCAGAAATCTACACTGGCCGACAACCTCAACACCCGCGGCGTCCCTTGAGTCAGGTAGTTGTTCGCCGTCGAAGCCGACGCCCAGTACGCCTTGTTCGCCACGTTCTCGACACTGGCGCGCAATGTCACCTGCTTGTCATCGACCTTGAACCGATAGCGCCCACCCAGGTCTACCCGGGTCCAGGCCGGAATGCTCAGGCTGTTGGCTGTATTCACATACTGGCCACCGGTGCGCAGCAAGCGGGCACTGAGTGCGGCGCCCTCAATGCCAGGTACGTCCCAGTCTGCACCCAGGTTGTACTGGAAGCGCGGCACACCGGGGGCCCGGTTGCCGTCATTGCTACCATTGGCAGTGTTCTTCAACTCGGTGTGCATGAACACAGCACCCGTCAGCAGGCGCAAGCCCTCCAGCGGTTCGCCGAACAGGTTCAGCTCGACACCTTTGTTGACCTGTTCGCCATCCATGCTGAAGGTGTCCAGGCTTGCACCCGGGGCGCGGAAGGTGGTGCTGGCGGGCTGTTCGATGCGGTATACGCCCAGGGTGGCGCCAACGCTGTTCCAGTCCAGCTTGACCCCGGCCTCCACCTGCTTGCTGCGCTTGGGCGGGAACACTTCGTTGGCATTACTTACGCTCGACGGTGCGGTCGGCCCCTGCGCCAGGCCTTCGATGCGGTTTGCATAGAACGACACATGCTCCCAAGGCTTGAACACCAGGCCATACACGGGGGTTGTTACCGACTCCTCGTAGTTGGCGTTGCGCACACCCGTAGCGGTGGCCCAGCCGTCTACCTCGATCGTTTGCCTGCGCACGCCCACGGTCAGCAGAAGGCGATCGTCGAACAGGCCCAGGGTGTCGGACACTGCCGCGCTCTTGATGCGGTTCTTGCCGACGATGCGCGGGTCATGCAGGTCGCTGCCGGTGTAGGTATTGGTAGGCCGAGGTACCTTGACTGGGTGGTAGAGGTTGCTGTCAAAGCGGTTGGCGGAGGTTATTGCCGCGTAAGCCGAGCGCTGCTCGCCCCACATGCCAGAGAGGCCGAAGTTGACACGGTGACTGACTGGCCCGGTGGCGAAGCGGCCATTGAGGCCGGCCATGGCGCTCTTGTTGTCCTCATCGTGTGGCGGATACAGATAACCGCCGCGAGCCGTGCCGTCTTCATCACTGACATAGAGCGAAGAGTACTCGCCGTTTTCACGGGTGTGCTTGGCGCCGGCTCCGGCGTACAACGTCCAGTTGTCGTTCAGGTCGTACTCGCCGTTGACCATGCCATAGGTGTCCTCGAGCTGCGACCATGTCCAGTCCTGGGAATAGTTGTCGCGCGCCGAGGGGGCGTGAGGCACCTTGGTGCCGGTCGGGTAGATCACCGCACGGCCCTGGTTGATGCGCTCTTTCTGGTAGCCAAGGTCGGTAGACAGGCGCAGGCGCTCGCCGCGGTAGTCCAGGGCCACGGCCACCAGGGTGGAATGCTGCGCCTCATCATGCACCCCGGTGCCGCCGTCGTGCCGGGCCAGGTTGACACGTGCGCCGAAACGGTTGTCTTCGCCGAAGCGCTTGCCCAGGTCGAGGTGGCCACCGACATTGGCGCCGGTGGCGTAGTCAAGGGTGACATGACGGGTCGGGGTGTCTTCGGCGCGCTTGGGCACCAGGTTCACCGCGCCGCCGATGCCGCTGCCTTGTGGAGCGACGCCGTTGAGGAAGGCATTGGGCCCCTTGAACACTTCGACCCGCTCCAGGGCTTCGGTGGTGATGATCTGCCGTGGCAGCACGCCGTACAGGCCGTTGTAGCTGATGTCATCGGTATTCAGCGGCAGGCCTCGGATGGTGAACACTTGCGAGAAGTTGCCAAAGCCCGCCGACTGGCGCACGGCGGCGTCGTTGAGCAGAACATCGCCCAGCGTGCGTGCCTGCTGGTCGGCGATGGTCTTGGCGGTAAAGCTGGTGACACTGAACGGCACGTCGCTGATCGCTTGGTCACCCAGTATGCCGAGGCGGGCGCTACGGGCTACTTGGCCGCCTTGCCAGGTGTCGCTGCTGGCGGCGAGGTCGCTGTTGATGGTGGTTGCGCCCAGCTCCAGGGCATCGCCCAGTTCAACCGTTGGCGCCAGGGTATAGCCGCCGCCGTCGGTGCTGATCAGGCTATAGCCGCTGCCGGCCAGCAGGCGCGTGAAGCCTTCCGGTACGCTGTAGCTACCCTCCAGGCCCTGGCTTTGCAAACCCTTGAGCAGGGCCGGGTCGAACGACAACGGTACCCCGGCACTGGCGGCGAAGCGCGCAAGCACGTCGGCCAACGGGCCGGCTGCCAGGTGATAGGTGCGCAGGGTGGCGTCGGCGGCCATCGCCATGGGGGGCATGGCGGCCATGACGATGGCGAGGCTCAGGGCCTTGAGGGGCAATCTGGGCATTGTGCGAGGGTCCTGTAGGTGCAGAAAATGAAGGTTCTGCACACATCACCGGACGACGCAGGAAAAGGTATCACGCACAGGTTGCACGCTTCTGCATTTCCCGCGCATGGCATTCAAACTTTCGGTTCCACGGTTACCCAATAGCGTGTCAGGCCCTGGATGGTCACCGGCAAGGTGTCGCTCAGCAGCCGAAGGCTGTTATCGGTGTCAGCCAGTGGAAAGGCGCCAGACACCTTCAGTTCGCGTACCGCCGGGTGGCAGCGCAGCACACCGTGGCGGTAGCGGCCCAGCTCCTGCAACAGGTCGAACAGGCGCATGTTGCGGGCCAGCAACATGCCGTGCTCCCAGGCCAGGTCGCCGCTTTCCAGGGGGGAGGCAGGCAATAACCGGTCGGCCTCGAAAGCACTGCGTTCACCCGCCTGGAGTACCAGGCTGGCAGTGCCATGCAGGGGGCGGAGATCGACGGCCCCTTCGAGCACTGCCACCCGGGTCAGCGCGCCATCGACACGCACGCTGAAGCGCGTGCCCAGCGCAGCGGCCTGGCCTTGCAGGGTGCTTACCCGCAATGGCCGTGCCGGGGTGGCAGGGTCCTTGGCGCTGGTGACAAGGATTTCACCTGCCAGCAAATCAATACGGCGTTGTTGGGCGTCGAAACGGATGTTGACGGAGGTATCGGTGTTCAGCAGTAACCGGCTGCCGTCGGCCAGTACCACTGTACGTTGCTCGCCCACCGCCGTGCGCGCATCGGCCGTCCATTGCTGCCAGGGTGTTTCCCGCCAGGCCAACCAGGCCGCGGGCGCCGCCAACAGCCAAAGCCCCAGGCGCTGCAGGGCTTGGCGGCGGCTGACCGCACCGTTGTGGCTGAGCCGGCGCAGGGTTTCGCCAGTAACCGGAACAGGCAGGCGGCGAAAGTCGCCGAGAATGGCTTCGGCACGCTGCCAGGCCTGAGCGTGCTCGGCGCTGCGCTGGCACCAGGCCTGCACCGCACGCTGGTCGTCTTCGCTGGCCGTGCCGGATTGCAGCTGTACCAGCCAGTCGGCTGCTTCGCCAAGAATCAAGGGGTCGATACGCTGCACCATCAGTCGATGCTCAGGCAGGCAAGGAAGGCCGTGCGCATGTCACGCTTGATGGTGATCAACGAAACCTGCAGTTGTTCGGCAATTTGCGCGTAGGTCAGCCCGTCCAGTTGCGACAGCAGGAACACCTCGCGCACCCGGGGTGGCATGTCGCGCAGCATGGCGTCGATGCGGTAGAGGGTTTCGAGGATCAGCCAGCGTGTTTCCGGCGAGGGTACTTCGGGCGCTGGCAAGTGGGCGATGGCTTCGAGGTAGGCACGCTCTACATCCTGGCGGCGCCAACGGTCCACCACCAGGCCTTTGGCGATATGGGTCAGCAATGCCCGGGGTTCACTGCCGTAATAGCTGTTGCCCTGGCGGCTGAGCAGGCGCACGAAGGTGTCATGGGCCAGGTCGGCGGCATCACAGGCATTGCCCAGCTTGCGCCCCAGCCAGCCCTGCAGCCAGCCGTGGTGCTCGGTGTACAGCGTCTGGACCTGCAGGTTGAGGGAGGGGTCGGCGGGCGGCATGGGCGGGCGACAGTTCCGGGAAAGTAGTGCAATTAGGAATTGATCGCATTCTATGCGCCGGCCCGTGATTCTGGCAATGCAAGTGCTACAAGGCCTTGGCCAAAAACGCCGCTGTGCGGCTCGTCGCGCACCCGGCTACCATCCGCGGCGTACCGCTGGCCACCACTTTGCCCCCGGCGTCCCCGGCCCCTGGCCCGATATCGATCACCCAGTCACTCTGCGCCACCACCCGCATGTCATGCTCGACCACCACCACACTGTGCCCACCTTCGACCAGGCGGTTCAGTTGTATCAGCAAACGGTCGATGTCCTGGGGGTGCAAGCCATTGGTGGGCTCGTCCAGCACATACAACGTGGCCCCACGGGCCATGCGTTGCAGCTCGGTCGCCAGCTTGATGCGCTGCGCCTCGCCACCTGACAGTTCGGTGGCCGGCTGGCCCAGGCGCAGGTAGCCCAGGCCGATATCCTGTAGCACGTGCAGGCAACGCCGCACCGGAGGTTGTTCGGCAAATACCTCCAAGGCCTGGTCGACGGTCAGTTGCAGCACTTGTGCGATATTCATGCCTTGCCAGCTCACCGCCAGGGTGTCGGGGTTGTAGCGGGCACCGTGGCAGGTCGGGCAGGGCGCATAGACACTGGGCATGAACAGCAGCTCGACGCTGACGAACCCTTCGCCCTCGCAGTGGGCGCAGCGGCCCTTGGCCACGTTGAACGAGAAGCGCCCGGCATCGAAGCCTTGCGCCTTGGCCTGTTCGGTGGCGGCAAACAGCTTGCGCACGTGGTCGAACAGCCCGGTGTAAGTGGCCAGGTTGGAGCGCGGTGTGCGACCGATCGGCTTCTGGTCGACCTGCACCAGCCGTTTGATACTGGCAAGGCCGGCGCTGACATGGCCGCTGCTGGCCTGTTCGGGTTCGTCCTCCAGGCTCTGTTCTTCGGGCTCGTTGCGTGGCTCGGCATGGCCCAGGTGCGCACCGACAAGCTCCAGCAGGGCCTGACTGACCAGGCTCGACTTGCCCGAACCGGAAATACCCGTGACTGCGGTAAAGCAGCCCAGCGGGAATGCGGCGCTGAGGTTATCGAGGTTGTTGCGGCTGATGCCTTCAAGCTTCAGCCAGTCTCGGGCCTGGCGTGGTTCACGCGCCGCCGGGGCCGCAGCATTGAACAGGTAGGTACGGGTGCAGGATTGCTCGACCTTGGCCAGGCCTGCTGGCGGCCCGCTGTAAAGGATGGTGCCGCCGTGCTCACCGGCAGCCGGCCCGACATCTACCAGCCAGTCGGCCCGGCGCATGGTGTCCAGGTCGTGCTCCACCACGTACACCGAGTTGCCTGAGTGTTTCAGGCGCTGCAGGGCTTCGAACAGGGCTTCGCTGTCGGCAGGGTGCAAGCCGGCTGAAGGCTCGTCGAGCACATAGATCACGCCAAACAGCTGCGAATTCAGCTGTGTCGCCAGGCGCAGGCGTTGCAGCTCGCCGGAGGACAGGGTCGGGGTGCTGCGCTCCAGGGCCAGGTAGCCCAGGCCCAGTTCGAGCAAGGTATCGATGCGTTCGAGCAACTCGTTGGCGATGCGTTGCGCGGCCAGGCGCTTTTCCAGGGTCAGTTCGCCGTGCTGCTGCGCCAGGTAGTCCGCTGCCGCCACCTGGCGGAACACGTCGGCCAGCGCCTGCAACGGCAGTTGCGACAGTTCGGCGATGTCCAGGCCGGCAAAGGTCACGCCCAGTGCCTCGCGCTTCAGGCGCTTGCCCTGGCACAGCGGACACGGGCTGGGGCGCATGTACTGGGCCACGCGCTTGCGCATCTGCGCGCTTTGCGAGTGCATGAAGGTATGTAGCACGTAACGCCGGGCGCCCATGAACGTGCCCTGGTAGCTGGGCTCCTGCTTGCGCTTGAGTGCTTCGCGGGTTTGTGCCGGGGTCAGCCCCGCGTACACCGGGGCCGTGGGCGGCCATGTGGTGACCGTGGCGGGCATGCCGCTGCCGCAGTGGCTCGTGGCGCGCGTGAGCGACGGCGCAGCGTCCGGGCTGGACCCGGTGGCGGGATGGCGGCAGTGGGGGCTGGGGCGGGCGGCCCTGGTCACGGCCTGCGCGGCGCTGCTGGTGGCGCTCGCCATCGCCTGCTTCGCGCAGCCGCTGGCGCGTGTGTGCCGCCGCGCTTCGCACACGGGCGGCGCCGATCTTTCCGGCGATGCCCCCTGGCCGCGCGGCGCCGGGGAGGTGGATGCGATCGGCCGGGCCTGCCGCGCGCTCCTGCAGGATTGCCGCACGGCGCGGGAGGAGGCCGGCGTGCTGCAGGACCGGTTCCAGGCCGTGCTCGACCATGCGCCCGCCGGCATCGTCATCACCCGCGGCGGCACCCTGGAGGTGGTGGGCACGGAGGCCTGCCGCCTGCTGGGCTACGAGCCGCATGAACTACAGGGCCAGCCGGCGCGGCGGCTCTACGCGAGCGATGCGGCCTACGCGGAACTCGGCCGGCGCGTGCGTGCCGAATTCGCCGCCCATGGCGCCTTCGACGGCGACGTGTGCTTCCTGCGCAAGGACGGCGGTGCCGTCTGGGCGCGCGTGCTGGGCCGCGCGGTGCGCGACGGCGCCACGGCGGAGACGAGCGGCACCGTCTGGATGCTGGAAGACCTGACGGCCGCGCGCGAGGCCCGCCGCCAGCGCGACTGGCCCGCAGGGCACGACCCGCTCACGCAGCTGGCCAACCGCGAAGCCTTCCGGCAGCGGCTCTATGCGCTGCTCACCGACCATGCACAGCGACCCGTGCTGGTGCGTGCGCCGCACCAGGACGGTGCCGCCGCAGAGGACGCAGCCGAGACGGCCGGTGATCCGGGCGCCCAGGCCGTTGCCCGCACCGGGCAGGCGACCCGTTCCGCGGAGGGCGACGGGGCCGGCGTGGTGCTGTTCCTCGATCTCGACCATTTCACGGTAGTGAACGCCATCGCCGGGCACGATGCCGGCGACGACGTGCTCCGCCACGTGGGCCGCCTCATCGAGAACCAGGTGCGGCACGTGGGCTGGGCCGCGCGCCTGGGCGGCGACGAATTCGCGGTGGTGCTGCCCGGCTGCGCGCTGGCACGCGGCATGTCGATCGCGGCGCAGATCTGCGCGGCGGTGCATGCCTGGGAGCCCGCCTATGCCGGCCGCACCTACACCCTGGGCGTAAGCATCGGCCTGGTGCCGCTGGACGGCAGCACCTACGACGTCTCGGCCGTGCTCCATGCGGCCGACATGGCCTGCTACGAGGCCAAGCGCGCGGGCCGCAACCGGGTGGAAGTGCGCCGGCTGCGGCCCGAGCGCCAGGGGGCTGCTGCGTCCGGGAGTGCCGAGGCGTATTGAACGCATGCCGTGCGCAAGCATGGCAAAGCGGCGAGAGGCAGGCGAGACTTCCCTGCCTAGCCCGGTTCGGACGACACGTCCATAGCCATCGGGGAAACATTCTGCTCTTCGGAACTGGGGCGCCCCATGCCTCGAAAATAGCGGCTCCATTGGGCATAGTGCATGCCGCGTCCCGGTGGGTTGTCGTCGCCGCAGATCATCCTGTGGCACCCCAGCCGCTCTGCGTGCCCTTCATACAGAACAGAAAAAAGAATGTTGCTTGCCTATCGGTTTCGAGAGGACCTTGCCTGATGGCAAGGCCGGAGTGGTGGCACAAGTGCAGTTGCGGTGGGAAGTTCCTGCTCACCTTCCTGTCGGTGTTCGGCGCATGGACGGCCTGGTGGTGGATCGACAGTGCGCGCACCTGCGACAGGCAGGCGCCGGCCGCGCTGCACGGCTTCTGCCTGATGCAGGTGCGCGAGCGGGCCGGGCAGGGCGATGCTGCCGCGCGGCAGGCCTATGCCCGCTACCTCGAGGCCCATGGGGGACGCGGGCCGGACAGTGTT
>JAAIGE0100031549.1_pt1 | contig 12856 bp, 17 predicted proteins | sample 6487951 | NCBI WGS metagenome assembly JAAIGE01 (sample SAMN13974128, study PRJNA590717) | phyllosphere metagenome | biome: tomato field; feature: multiple bacterial spot infested tomato fields; material: tomato leaves; isolation source: leaves from tomato fields | host: Solanum lycopersicum ... | reverse complement strand
TCGCGAAGATGGGCGTCGACCTGCCCGCATCGCTGAAGAAAATGTACGCGGAAGGAAAAGGGCCGATCGAGGCCATCGCGGAACTCACGAACAAGACGCTGAAGGGCGACTTGTCGAAGATGGGCTACCTGTTCGAGGACGCGCAGGTACAGGGCGGCCTGCGCCCGCTGATCCAGAACATGGAGGAATACCGCCGCATCCGCGAGGAAGCCGGCAACGCCAGCGGCACAACCAATACCGACTTCGCCGAACGCATGCGCGACAGCGCGGAGCAAACGAAACAGCTGACGGTCAACGCCACGACGCTCGCGATCCAGCTGGGGACCGTGCTGCTGCCGACCGTCAACGATCTGCTCGGCAAGGCCGCCGCCATGGCGTCGCGTATCGGCGACTGGTCGCAGCGCAACCCCGGCCTGACCAAGACGCTGGTGCTGGCCGCCGTCGCGATCACCGCCCTGACCGGCGCGGCGGCGCTGATGACGCTCGGCTATGCGGCGGCGATGGGGCCGATGGCGCTGTTCGGCGCGCTGTCGACCGCGACCGGTATCGGCCTGCTACCGATCATCGGCACCGTACTGGCCGTGGTCGCGGCGATCGCGCTGCTCTCCTACGGCGCGTACAAGCTGTATCAGAACTGGGACGGCATCGTCGGATGGTTCAGCGGTCTTTGGCAGCGCGTCCGGGCGGTCTTCGTCGACAACTGGCAGTCGATCCGCAACCTCTTGCTGGGTGCGGTCGTGATCTTCATGCCCCCGGTCGCGGCGATGGCGTGGTTGGTCAGCGTGATCTATCGCAACTGGGATACGATCCGCGCCGGCTTCACAGCCGGCCTGTCCTACCTCGCCGGCATCGTCGCGCCGTTCACCACGCCGTTCATGCGGATCGTCACCTTCCTTGTCGGGCTGCAATCGCGGTTCGCCCAGATGGGCCTGAACCTGATCCAAGGGCTGGGGCGCGGCATCCTGTCGGGCGTGCGATGGGTCATCGGCCTCATCACCAACGTCGCCAGCACGCTGGGCGGCGCGTTCGCCAAGGCGATGGGCATCAAGTCGCCGTCCCGCGTCTTCATGGCCTACGGCGGGCACCTGATGTCGGGCCTGCACAACGGTATCGACGCGGACGCAGCCGCGCCGGTCGGCCGCATGACGCGCCTGTCCCGCGACCTTACCGATGCGCTCGATGTCGGATCGCGCACGCCGACACTAGCGGGCCGCGCGCCCGGTGCCGGCGGCGGGTCGCCCTATCCCGGTATCTCGCCGCGCACCGGCCCGGCCGCCGGCGGCACGACCACCTATATCATCAAGGTCGAGGGCGGCACCGGCGGCCCCGACGCGATCGAGGCCGCTGTCCGCCGTGCGATCGAGAATGTCGAACGCGAGAAGGCCGCACAGGGCCGCTCGCGCTTCGGCGATCAACCGGATTGGAGCGCCTGATGCTGATGTCGCTGGGAATGTTCCCCTTCTCGTTGCCTACCCTCGCCCATGATGACCTGTCGCGGCGCACGGCATGGCGGCACGCCACGTCGCAACGCATCGGCGCGCGCGACGCCAGCCAGTATGTCGGCCCGGGCGAGGAATCGATCACGATCGGCGGCACCGCCCATGCGGAATTGACCGATGGTCGCGCCAGTCTCGACCGGCTGCGGGCCATGGCGGACAAGGGCGAGGCGTACACGCTGGTCGACGGCACCGGCGTGGTCTTCGGTGCTTTCGTGATCCAGACATTGGATGAGCGGCACAAGGCACTGTTCCCAGACGGCACCCCGCGCGCGATCGAATTCCAGCTTCAGCTCGGCCGCGTGGACGACGGCGCGTGACGGTCGCCAATATCCCCGATTTCCGCGTTGTGGTCGACGGCAAGGACATTACCGGCACCCTGACCGGCAAAGCGCCTGGCACACGCCGATCGCGGCTGATTTCGCTCGGCCTGACCGACAAACGCGCGGGCGAAGCGGACCAGCTGGACCTGACCATCGACGATAGCGACGGCGCGGTCGCCTTGCCCCCGACCGGTGCGCGCATCGCCCTGTCGCTGGGCTGGAAACAGGGCAGCGACGTGAAGGTCGGATTGATCGACAAGGGCACGTACATCGTGGACGAGGTCGGGCATAGCGGCCCGCCCGACGTCATCACCATCCGCGCCCGCGCCGCCGACTTCACCGCACCCATGCGCCAGCGCCGCGAGCGCAGCTGGCACAGCACGACGCTAGGCGCGATCGTCGCCGACGTAGCCAAGGCACTGAAGGTGACGCCGCTCTGCGACGCCGCGCTCGCCGGAATCGCGGTCGCGGCCAAGGCGCAGAGCCGGGAAAGCGACCTCGCCTTCCTGAAGCGCATCGGCCGCGAGCATGACGCCGTCGCCACCGTGAAGCACGGCCGGCTGATCCTGAAGCCGATGGGCAAGCCCGCGACCGTGTCGGGCAAACCGCTGCCCGGCATCACAATTACGCGCCGTGAGGGCGATCGGCACGACTACCAGCTGCAAAAGCAGGAAGAGACGACAGGGGTCAGCGCCAGCTGGCACGACCGCAAGGGCGCGAAGAAGCAGACGGTGACGGTCGGCGAGGCGAAAGGCGCAAAGAAGCTATCGCGGACCTATGCCACAGAGGCGGACGCAAAGACCGCCGCCACTGCGGAAGCCGGTAGGACCGCCCGCACCCCCCGCAGCCTGTCGCTATCGCTGGCGCTTGGCCGCGCCGATATCATCCCCGAACAGCCAGTCAGGGTGCAGGGGTTCAAGGCGGCGATCGACGGACAGAAGTGGGTGATTGCGGAGGTAACGCACAGCCTCGGCGACCAAGGCTTCAAGACGGCGCTGAAGCTGGAAAGCGCGTAGCGGTCAGTCCCAAAGATTGACCTGCGGAAGCGTCTTCGTCGGCTCCTCGCGATCCGGCGATACACATTGCGTCAGCCATCCGTCTATCTGCGCCATGATCCGGGTGCGGGCAGCGGCGGTATGTATCGGGAAGGTAGCGGCGAGCGACGGACCCGTCGTCAGCACTTGCCGACATGCCGCGCGATCGTCGGGTTTGGCTTCGCAGGCAGTTTTAGCGACCGCCGGTTGTGATCGGATCGCCGCCACGCATCGCTGCGCACGGGCGACATCGTCGGCTTGAACCATAAGCGCAATCGCCATCAACATCTGCTACCCCCTAGAACCCGAGTGCTTCTTCCCATGGCATCACTCGATGGATCATTCCGACCTGTTCGTTCGGCACGTCGAATTCGATGTCAGGATTATACTGGCGCAGCACGACCACTCCCGGTCGGCGACGAACCAATTCCTTGATGAGGACATGCCGGATTTCTTCGCCATCGAACGTTCGGTCGCGCAGCTGCACGATTACATCGTCGCCGATACCCGGCGCGCGACGCGGGTCGGCCAACACCCGCTGACCGGACTTAAATCGCGGCTCCATCGAATGTCCTGATACCGTGATAACGTACAGGTCTGGTCGCCCCGTCACGCCGATCGGTCGCAGCATGTAATCGAGCGGAGTCGCCATATGCACTTCCGTTTGCTCGACCGACACCTTCACGCCTCCCCCATCGGGGAACTCCAAATCCGCCCCGAGCGCGCTACCATACACAGGTAATGTTTTCGGCAAACGCCGGAAGCGATCGGGGTTGATTGCCGCTTCGTCGGCGATCGTCGGTGCGATCGTGTCCTCACGGCCCAGCAACCAGTCGGACGTCGTCTCGAGGACCTCAGCCAATGCGTCCAACCGATCGATACGCGGCATAGCATTCTTAGAGAGAATATTGCGGATCGCCGCTGGCTGTCCGGTAGCAGCGAGCGACGCCTCGCGTGCGGAAAGGCCCATTTCCGTCAGCCGCGCGGAAATCCGCTCTTTCAAAGTTTCAATTACCGACATGCGTCATCCATGCAGCATCCTTATGACGCAAAAAAGCGTCATGTGTGACTTGACCGATGCGCTACGTCTGATCCATAGAATGGGTCATGTATGACGCATATCAGAACGCACTGCGAACGATCGCTGATTCGTATGAAGCAGAAGTGGCTCTGTACGGCGGACGTTCGCTTTCACGGGTTGCGACTATCGTCGTGAGTTCCGGTGCTTTTTTTCAGCGTTTGCGTGAGGGAAAGCCATTCCTCGTGCACAACCTTGAACGCCTTGCGGCGTGGTTTCGCGATGCAAGCAATTGGCCGAATGGTGACATTCCCAACGATGCCGCCGTTGCACTTACTAGCATGGGCCGTCCTCCAATCGCCGACATTGCAAGCGACACATGCGTCAAACGTAGCGCAGCTGTCGAATGCGATACCGCACCGATTTCGCACCGGAGCGACCGCGCATGACGCTGATTCGCACGCCCGGCACGATCGCCCATGCCGTCACCGTCATCGCAGGCCGGCTGACCAACGCCAGTGCGGCAGCGACCGCCGGCGTGAAGCCCCGGACGATCCATGACTGGTCGCATCCTGAAGCGACGTCCAATCTGAGCATCACGCTCGGACAGGCGATGGCGCTCGATGCTGCCTATGCCGCTGCCGGCGGCGAGGGCGCACCGCTCCATACCGCCTATGCCGCCCAGCTGGGGCAGACCGTTCGCCAGATGACCGCATGCCACCGCGAACTTGCCACCGATCTGGCGGACACGTCGCGCGAAGTCGGCGAGGCGATCGGCGCGGCGACGCTACTCATTATCCCCGGCGCCAGCCCGAACACGGTGCAGCGCGCCGCCATAGAGATAGACGAGGCCGAAGGCGCGATCGCGCGCCTGAAACGGCGCGTCGCCAGTTTTCTGCCCGGCGCGGGGCCGGGCAATCCGGGGGGTGCCCAGTGAGAAAGCCTACGCCACGCCAACGCCAGCCTATGACCGAATGCCCCCATTGCGGGACGCGCGCGATCATTCGCCGGTCCGAACAGATCACGGCGCTCGTCCGTGAAGCCGACTATCGCTGCGACAACGACGCCTGCGGGCATGTGTTCGTCGTCGCGATCGAGGTCGTGCGGACGATCGTCCCCAGCGCGACGCCCAACGCCCTGATCCGCTTGCCGCTCGGCAACCCGAACCTCGGCCCCAAGCGCCTGCCCAAGCCCGCCAACGACGACACGCGCAACCCGGCGAATGACACCGACGTGCCCGCCGCTAGCGCCCCTGATCCCATGACCAGCTGACCGCGCGCGGCCTCGGCCGCGTCCGACTGACCGAAATCAACCTGACCGACCCGGCGGCATCACCCCCGCCGCCGGGGACGGCCCCGGCTTGCCTGCGAAAGACCCGCCCACACCATGCGCCCCGAAATCCTCTCCGAAGTGCTCAAGCGCCTGAAGGCCGAATACGGCTTGCAGGAGCAAGGCACCTATCTGCGCAAGGGAAAGTGCCCCCAGTGCGACAAGAAGGAACTGTGGACGCTCTCTGCCAAGCCGTGGGTCCTGCGCTGCGGCCGGATGGAGCGCTGCGGGTGGGAAGGCCACGTCAAGGAACTGTTCCCCGACATCTTCGACGACTGGTCGAAGCGGTATCAGCGTACCCCCGAAGTCCCGAACGCCGCCGCCGACGCCTACCTGCTCCACGCCCGCGGCTTCGATCTGACCGGCCTGCGCGGCAGCTATTCGCAGGAACACTACCACGACCGGACGCTGAATATCGGGTCGGCGACGGTCCGCTTTCCCTTGCCCGGCGGCACCTATTGGGAACGGCTGATCGATCAGCCTGCGCGCTTCGGTAAGAAGAAGGCGGCGTTCGGATATGGCGGGTCCTACCGGGGCGAATGGTGGACGCAGCCCAGCCTGACGATCGCCGCCCTCGCCGCCATGGACGAGGTCTGGATCGCCGAAGGCATCTTCGATGCCACTGCCCTCAACCAGTCGCCCGCGTTCCGCGACCATGGCCGCCTCGCCGCCGTGTCGGCGATGTCGTGCAACAACTATCCCAAGGGCGCGCTCGACCAGCTGCGCCGCGCGGCGGCCGACGCCGGGCTGAAGCTTCCCCGCCTCGTGTTCGCTTTCGACGTCGGCCGTGCCGGCACCGAATACACCCGCCGCTTCGTCAAGGATGCGCGGGCAGAGGGATGGGACGCATCCGCCGCGCAGGCCCGCCCCGATGGCGAAATCGACGGCGGCAAGCTGGACTGGAACGACTTGTTCCAGCGCGACCGCCTCACCACGGCCGACCTCGCCGATTACCGCTGGAACGGCGATGTCACGATCGCGCCGAACGCCATGGCGAAAGCGAACCTGATCTACCGGAAGGAGCGGTTCGCATCCTTCCCGTTCACCTTCGCGTCGCGCCAGTACTGGGCAACCGTCTCGACCGAGAAGGTCAACGCGATCCTCGAAGAGTGGTCTAAGTCTGACAGCCCCGAACACGCCGAATTCAAGGCGATGGATTGGGACGAAAAATACAACGCGGCGGCATCGCAGGCCATATCGATCGAGGAACTGGCGAACTGCCAGTTTCGCACCCTCTACTACCAGCGCGACCCCAATATCGAGGAAGGCGCATACTACTTCCGGGTCGATTTCCCTTCCGATCGCCCGACCGTGAAGGCGACCTTCAGCGGGTCGGCCTGCACCGCCGGTGCCGAATTCAAGAAGCGCCTCGCGTCGGTCGCGCACGGCGCGCTGTGGACCGGATCGACCCAGCAGCTGGACAAGCTGATGCAGCGCCAGTGGGCAACCGTGCCCTTGGTCGATGCGATCCAGCACACCGGCTATTCGATCGAGCACAAGGCGTACATCTTCGGCGACCTCGCCGTGCACAACGGCCGTGTCCACGAACCGAACGCGGAGGACTATTTCGTCCTGGGCAAGCAATCGGTGAAGCTGCGCACCACCGATCGCATCCTGAAAATCCGCTACGACGCCGACAACCTCGACCTGTCATGGGTGCGGCTCGTCTGGATCGCCTACGGTCCCAAGGGGCTGATCGTCCTCGCGTTCTGGGTCTTGTCGTTCTTCGCCGAACAAATCCGCGCCGTGCAATCCTCGATCGCATTCCTCGAGGCCACCGGCATCCCCGGCACCGGCAAATCGACGCTGCTCGAATTTCTGTGGAAGGCATCCGGCCGCGCCAACTACGAGGGCTTCGACCCGACCAAGGCGACCAACGCCGCGATCGCCCGCACCTTGGGCGCGGTCGGCAACTTGCCGGTCGTGCTGATCGAGGGCGACCGGGGACAGGACACCCCGCACAGCAAGCGGTTCGAATGGGACGAACTGAAGACCGCTTACAACGGTCGCGCCGTCCGTACCCGCGCCATCGCCAACGGCGGCATGGAAACCTTCGAGCCGCCCTTCCGTGGCGCGGTCATCATTGCCCAGAACGCGACCGTCGAGGCGTCGAACGCTTTGCGGGAACGCATCATGGCGCTCGACTTCGACAAAAGCCGGTTCAGCGAGCGAACCAAGGAAGCGGTTGAGCGCCTCGTCTCGATGGACGGCGACACGATCAGCGGCTTCCCGGTCCATATCGTCCGGCGCGAGGCCGAAATCCTCAAGACCTATTTCGAGCGCTTCGCCCATCATGAAGCGCTGATGCTGAAGCATCCCGGCATCCGCAACGGACGCCTCGCGAAGAACCACGCCCAACTGGCGGCAATGGTCGACGCGATGCAGCTGGTCATCCGCAACATCGGACCCAGCGAAGCCGACGAAACCCAACGCTTCATTCTGGCGATGTTGGAGGAACGCCAGCGCAGCACGGAATCCGATCACCCGCACGTCGAGAAGTTTTGGGAGAATTTCGACTTCATTCAGAGCCGCGAAACGGCCGACCGAACGACCGGCATCGATCACAGTCGCACCCCTGACGTGCTGGCCGTTTCCATGCCGCACTTCGAAAGCCGGTGCGCCGATTACCGCCTCTCCCTGCCCTGCGCAATGAACGAACTCAAACGCCTGCTGAAGACGAGCAAGGCTCGCAAATTCATCGCTGCCAACCATTCGGTCAACAGCGTGACGGGCAAGATCGTCAGCTGCTGGACCTTCCGTAACCCCGACCATTCTGGAGCAACCAAATGATCCACGCCCACGACTTCGTGGCGGCGGCACCCCGCCGCGCGCTCCCCCGCCGCGCCGATGCGGTGCCGATGACGCCATGGACCTACCTCGCCTTGCGGCGGAACGCCGGCGGCATCACGCAACAGCAACTCGCCGACCGCCTGACCGCGCTCTCCCGCCGTGAACGCCCGCTGATCACCATCGTCGGACCAGTCGAACAGCACATGCTGCGGGCCGTGAAAACGCTGGAAACGTCCGGCTTCACCTCGCGCGTGCCAGTGCTGATCGACGCCATCGCCGCCGTCATGCTCTTCGATGCCGATGTCTACTGGCAACTGGCACGCAACGCGCCGCAGCGACACCCGCGCGTTTGTCGCGGCTGCGGCTGCTCGACCCATGACGCCTGCCAGCACGACCACTGGGGCGCATGCGCCTGGGTCAGCCCGACGCAATGCTCGCACTGCGCCAAGAAGGCGGAGCGCGCGGCATGACGGGCATGATCCTCGAAGCGGTCCGCGACGCCGGCGGCATTGTCCGCCACGTCCCCCGCCCCGCCCCGGCGCCGACGACGCGCGGCGGCAAGACGAAGGCGAAGGTCACCCCCGATCCGATGCAGGCGCAGGACGTCGGCAACGTGTCGGCCGACCAGCTGCGCCTGCTGCTCGAACGGATCGAGCGGTTGGAAGAGGAAAAGGCCGGCATCGCGAACGACATCGCCGACGTCTACGGCGAGGCCAAAGGGACCGGCTTCGACGTCAAGACGATGAAGGCCATTATCCGCCTGCGCCGCATGGAAAAGCACCATCGCGACGAAGCCGACATGCTGCTTGACACCTACAAGACCGCGATCGGCTTGTGACCGCGATCGGCCCCCGCCAGCGCGCCGCGCTCGATCGTCTGAAGTGGCGGCCCGAAATGGCCGACGCGGACGACGACGTGATGCGCTCGCTCGCCCGGCGCGGGCTGGCGCACCCGTCGCCGGCGATGACCGGTGCCGAATGGCACATTACCCACGCCGGATGCTTCGCCCTCGGCTGCGACCAGATCGCGGCCGACGAAGCCCCCACCCCCCTCGAAATCGCGCTGGTCGACCACCTGAACGCCCGCCTGCGCACCACCACGGAGATTTCACAATGAACCCAGTATCCCGCCGCGCCCGCTTCCTCCGCGCCGCCGGCATCGTCGCCACCGTCGTCGGCGTCATCATCGCCATCCCCTTCATCGTCGCCAAGCTGTTCATCGACGCCAACGGGGAGCGCCGCTGATGCGTATCGACATGCGCCCTGCTGCGCTCGCCTGCGCGAACGAAGCCTGCCGCAACATGAGCGGTCCGCTCGACCTCGACGCGATGGTTCGTCACTTCGAGAAGGTCGGCGGTTTGCCCACCAATCCGTTCGTCGTTGGTCCTGCAACCATCGAACGGGTGTTCCGCGCGGCCGGCCTCACCGACATGAGCAATATGCAAGCCGTGCTGAACGCGGTCGAAGCTGCGCTTACCTGCCCGCGCGCAGCGCCGGGGAAGCCATGGGTTCCGCAAATCGGCGAGCGTGTTGAGGTGACGGATGAGACTCCCGGCGCAGAAGACTGGCGGGGTGTTTCGATCTGGGTCGCCGGGGTGCACGTCCATCATAGCGGCGATGGTCTGAATGTTACGGTCAGCGAAGAATGGCCTATCCCCGCACGAACAACAGGTCGCTACCTTGGCCTCGCAGACGATTTCCGCATCGGTGCGGCTACCGTTGCAGACATGCTTCGTCCGCTGCAACCCCCGGCAGGGGAACGCTGATGACCCGCCGCTCCGCCCGCCCGCCGTCGACCTGCGATGCCCCCGGCTGCGGCCTGACGATCCCGCGCGGTCGCCTGATGTGCCGGGACCACTGGTACAAGGTCCCGCGCCCCCTGCGGCTCGAAATTAGCGCCGCATGGAAGGAGGGCCGCATCCGTGACTGGTCGGCAAATTGCCTCGAAGCCCGGCGCTTCCTTTCCACCACCCCCGATCGCGCCGCCCAACTGCGCGACCGCCTGCTCGGCGAAAGGACCGATGCGTGACCCCGACGTGCGCCAATTGCCGCTACTTCCACCCCATCACGTCGCCTGCCTTCCCGGATGCCGATGGCATGTGCCGTCGATATGCGCCGCAAGGCGTCGTGGTCGGATGCCAATCCAATGGCTGGCAGACGTTCCCTCCCATGATGGGCGGCCAGTGGTGCGGCGAGCATGACCCCGTCGTCGTGCTTGCCAACGCGCAGCGGGCAGCGGCATGACTCGCACCGACTTATTCGGCCCCGTGCCGCTCAAACCGCGCCGCATCCTGATGCATGTCGTCGACGCCGGGCACCTGCCCGGCGGCAAGCCCGGCGCGCGCTTCGTCTGCAAGCGGTGCGAGCACGACACCGGATGGATTTACGCCACCCCACGCGAGGCGCGCACCGGCATGCCGTGCGAAGGTTGCAACGCGCCGCCGCCGCAGATCGAGACGCCCGCGGATTGGCCGTTCGGCAGTCTCGCACCCGGTCGCTACGGCGTGATCCTCGCCGACCCGCCGTGGCGGTTCCTGAACCGCTCGGCCAAGGGTGAGAAAAAGAACCCGGTCGCCCATTATCCCTGCATGACGATCGACCAGCTGGCTGCGCTACCAGTCGCCGCGCTGGCCGCGTCCGATTGCGCACTGGTGACATGGGCGACCGCACCGCTCCTCGATTGCGCGATCGAGTTGGTGCGGACGTGGGGGTTCACCTTCAAGAGCGCGGGTGCCTGGGCGAAACAGTCGTCGACCGGTCAGCGCTGGGCGTTCGGCCCCGGCTACGTCTACCGCTCCGCCGCCGAATTCTACATCGTCGCCACGATCGGCAAGCCGCGTGTCCTCTCGCACAGCGTCCGCAATCTGATCGTCGCCCCCATCCGCGAACACAGCCGCAAGCCCGACGCCATGCACGCCGACGTCGAAGCCCTCTATGCCGGCCCCTATGCCGAACTCTTCGCCCGCCAGCGCCGGCCGGGCTGGGACGCATGGGGCAACGAAACCGATAAATTTGGAGATGAACGGTGACCGCCGCCCGCCCCTACTCGCCGGAAACCCTTGCCGACCGATGGGGTTGCAGCCCCGACAAGGTTCGTCGGATGTATAGATCAGGTCAGATCGAAGGCTTCCGTATCGGCAAGCTAATTCGCTTCTCTGCTGCCGCCGTGGAAAAATTCGAATGCCAGACTATCGAATCGCAACCTACCGAAACAGCCTTGCCCTCGTCTTCACCGACCCGGAGCGAGGACGCGTTCGCATCGCGCTTGGCACGAATGAACGGGGACTCGCAGAGGCTCGCGCTCGTGACATCTGGCAACAGCGACACAAGCCCGCGTCCGAACGGGTAGAGGATCTGTGGCCGGCGTATGTCGCCGACCGGAAACAGGTCGTGGCGCGCAAGGATCGCTTCGACAGCTTATGGAACGCCCTTGCGCCGCACTTCGGCCATCGCCTCGGCCGCGCCATCAACCGCGAGGATTGCCGCGACTACCACAAGGCGCGGAAGAAGCTCGGCCGCACGGACGGGACGATCAAGACCGAACTCGAATTCCTACGCGCCTGCCTGCGCCACCGCTACGGCGCTGAAGCGCCGGCCCTATGGCTGCCACCCGAAAGCGCGCCGCGTGATAGACACCTGACCCGCGCCGAACTGGCGCAGCTACTCGAAGCGATCGACACGCCGCACGTCCGCCTGTTCGTCATCCTTGCCGTGACGACTGGCGCGCGAATGTCCGCGATCCTCGACCTGACATGGGACCGCGTCGACCTGACACGCGGCCTGATCGACCTCAACCCAGCTGGTCGCCATATCACCAACAAGCGTCGGACCGTCGTCCCGATCAACAGCCGCGCACGGATCGCACTGGAGGAAGCCGCACCGGCCGCCCTTAGCGATTACGTGATCGAATTCGATGGGAAGCAGATCGCCAGCGTCCGCAAGGCGATCCGCGCCGCTGCCGCCCGCGCTAAGGTGCCTTGCTCGCCCCACGTCTTCCGACACACCGCCGGCGTCTGGATGGCTGAAGCGGACGTGCCGATGCAGAAGATCGCCCAGTATCTTGGCCACACGTCGACCCGCGTCACAGAGCGGACCTACGCCCGCTACAGCCCCAGCTTCATGCGTGACGCCAGCAAGGCACTGGAATTTTGAACCATCCGTGGTTCAAGTGAACCAATCGAACCGCTCGGTAAACCACCGGTTTTCAGGCCAAAAGCGGCGGAAAACCGTGGTGGGCGCTGACGGGCTCGAACCGCCGACCCTCTCGGTGTAAACGAGATGCTCTACCAACTGAGCTAAGCGCCCCGATACACGGGAAGACGGGCAATAGCGCGTCGGACGCCGAGGGCAAGCCCCTATCGCGTCACGCCCAGCCCAGTCCCGCGCCCGCGACCGCCGCCGCATAACCGTTCATGCCGCCCACGCCGCGCGCGGTCAGCACGATGAACGCCCGCCGGCGATCGGCGGGATCGTCGCGCCGCTCGACCAGCCCGGCATCGACCAGCGTCCCGATCCAGCGCAGCGCAGTCGTCGGGGGAACGGCAGCCGCGATGCACAGGCTCGACACCGATACCTGCGTCCGCTCAAGCCAAGCGGCGAACAGGTCGAGCAGCATGTCCCATGCCGGATCGGCGAACAGCTCGGGCGCGAAGAACTGCCCGCGCAGCCGCCGGGCGCGGATCGCGCCGCGCACCTCGGCGCTGGCCTATGCACGGGTGATCGCCACCAGCGAAAACGATGGCGATCTGTTCGCCAAGGTGGTGGCACCGGCGCGGCTGCGCAGATGTGCATAGTCGTTCGTGGCGAGGAGACTGCGAGGTTCAACAGAGTGTCCCCCAAGTAGCCAACGACCCGGTGCATTTGCACC
>JAAIGE0101294005.1_pt1 | contig 12883 bp, 12 predicted proteins | sample 6487951 | NCBI WGS metagenome assembly JAAIGE01 (sample SAMN13974128, study PRJNA590717) | phyllosphere metagenome | biome: tomato field; feature: multiple bacterial spot infested tomato fields; material: tomato leaves; isolation source: leaves from tomato fields | host: Solanum lycopersicum ... | reverse complement strand
CGACTTGCCGCAGCCCGACGGGCCGATAAAGGCGGTGACATTGTCCATGTCGACGTCGATCGACACGCCTTTGATCGCTTGCTTGGGACCATAGAAGACCTTGACGTCGCGCGCGGTCATCTTGGGGTCGGCGGGGGCGAGGGATTTTTGTTCTTCGGTCATGGCGGTCACCACCGTCTTTCGAATTTGTTGCGCAGGTAGATGGCGAGGCCGTTCATCGCGAGCAGGAAGACGAGCAGCACGATGATGGCGGCGGAGGTCTTTTCCACGAAGCCGCGGGAGACTTCGTCGGACCAGAGGAAGATTTGCACGGGCAGCACGGTTGCCGGATCGACGATGCCGCCCGGCGGCGTCGCGATGAAGGCGCGCATCCCGATCATCAGCAGCGGCGCGGTTTCGCCAAGCGCACGCGCCATGCCGATAATCGTGCCGGTAAGGATGCCGGGCAGCGCGAGCGGAAGGACATGCTGGAACACGACCTGTACCGGCGAAGCGCCGATGCCGAGCGCGGCGTCGCGGATGCTGGGGGGCACGGACTTGATCGCGTTGCGCCCGGCAATGACGATGACGGGCATGGTCATCAGCGCCAGCGTCATGCCGCCGACCAGCGACGCCGATCGCGGCAGATGCAGCAGATTGAGGAAGATCGACAGGCCGAGCAGGCCGAAGATGATCGATGGCACCGCAGCGAGATTGTTGATCGACACTTCGATGATGTCGGTCCACCAGGTTTTGGGCGCATATTCCTCAAGATAGAGGGCCGTGGCGACGCCGACCGGGAAGCTCAGCAGTAGCGTCACCAGCATGGTGATGAGCGACCCCTTGAACGCGCCCCAGATGCCGACCTGTGTCGGATCGGTGCCATCGCTCGCCGACAGGAAGTTCCAGTTGATCCCGGTCGAAAGGACGTCCGCTTGGCGGAGCCGTGTCACCGCCACTTCGGCCTCGGGCGACCCGTCGCTCTTGGCGGCAAGGTCGATCGCGGTCGATGCGGGGAGCTTCAGCGTTTCCGTGCGCGACAGGATCGTCGGATCATCCTTGATGGCATCGCGGATTGTCATCCACGCGCTTGGCGACAGCAGCGTGTCGGCGTTCGCGCCCAATTGCTTCCTGGCGACCTCGCCGGTCACCATCGGCAGGTTGGCGTTTGCCAATGCTTCGTCGGTGATCGCCTTGGGATCGAGCAGCAGGGGCGAGGCGAGGAAGTCGATCTTCACCGCGATCTGCGTCCGCGTGAAGCCGCGCACGCCGTTGCCGACCATGGTGGCAAGCAGAAAGGCGAGGAAAGCGGCGGAAAGCAGAACGGCGGCAAAACCGGCTAGCTTGAACCGCCGTTCCGACGCATAGCGCCGTGCGATCCGCTTCTGCATCACATCCGACTTCCAGTCGGTGGGCAGGCGTTCGGGGGGCTGGGCGGCGCTCATTCGTAAGCCTCGCGATATTTCTTTACGACCCGCAGGGCCACGATGTTGAGCAACAGGGTGACAATGAACAGGACAAGGCCGAGCGCGAAGGCGGCCAGCGTCTTGGCGCTGTCGAATTCCTGATCGCCGGTCAGCAGCTGCACGATCTGCGTCGTCACCGTCGTCACGCTGGCGAAGGGGTTGAGGGTGAGATTGGCGGCAAGACCCGCAGCCATCACCACGATCATCGTCTCACCGATCGCGCGGCTGACGGCGAGCAGTACGCCACCGACCACGCCGGGGAGGGCTGCGGGAATGAGTACGCGCTTGATCGTCTCGCTGGTCGTCGCGCCCATGGCGAGGCTGCCGTCGCGCATCGACTGCGGCACGGCGGCGATGCTGTCGTCGGCCATGGAGGACACGAAGGGAATGATCATCACGCCCATGACGAGACCGGCGGCCAGCGCGCTTTCCGAACTCGCGCCATGGATGCCGATCGACACGGCGAAGTTGCGGAGCGCCGGGGCAACCGTCAGCGCAGCGAAATAGCCGTAGACGACGGTCGGGACGCCCGCCAGCACCTCCAGTATCGACTTCATCCAGCGCCGCACCGTGGGGCTGGCATATTGGGTGAGGTAAACAGCGCTCATCAAACCGAGCGGGATCGCGACGATCATGGCGATGATCGCGCCGATGAAGATCGTTCCCCAGAACAGCGGCACCGCGCCGAATGCATCGTCATTACCATAGCCCATCGCGGCCGACTGCGGGCTCCACTTGGTCCCGAACAGGAAGTCGATGGGGTTGACCATGGAGAAGAATCGGAAGCTTTCCCACAGGAGCGAAGCGACGATGCCCAGCGTCGTGATGATCGCCAGCAACGAACATACGAGGAGGGTTGCCATCACAAGCCGCTCGACCCGCGTGCGCGCCCGGAAGCTTGGCGCGACGCGGGTGAAGGCGAAGGCGCCCCCGGCAAAAGCCAGAACCAGTGCCAGCACCGCGCCTGCCAGACCGAACTTCGTATTGGCGGCGCGATAAGGTTCGACCAGCGCCTGGCTTGCGGGATTGAACGCGCCCGCCTGCATACCCGTCGCGATCGCGCGCGCTTCGCCCAGGATCGCCGAGCGGGAAAAGCCGTCTGCGGGTAGCGATTGCGCCGCCGGGTCCGCCAGCACGCTCTGCGTGATGAGGCCGGGCGACACGTTTGCCCAGACCGCGAGGAATAGTGCGGCGGGCACGATCGTCCACAACGCCACATACCAGCCATGATAGCCGGGCAGCGAGTGGACGGCATCGCGCCGCCCGGTTTCGCGTGCGGTGGTCTGAAGCCGCATCGCGCGGGCGCGGGCGCTGACCCAGGCGATCGCGCCCAGACCTGCCAGCAGCAGGAGGATTGCAGGTCCGGTCATCGGATCTTTCTTATTTCAGCTGCGAACCGTCGAGCACGGGCAGCGACTTGACCGCTTCCGCGCTTGCCTTGCGCACGTCGTCGGGCGCCGCGACCATGCCGCGCTTGGTGAGCGCGCCATCCGGACCCCAGTTGGCGGCGAAGGTGTTGAGGAACGCCTGAAGGCCCGGAACCGCCTGCATATGCGCCTTCTTCACATAGATGTAGAGCGGGCGGGCGCCCGGATACTGGCCGGTCGACACGGTTTCGTAAGTCGCCTGGATGCCGTTGATGGAGACATCCTGCAACGTGTCCTTGTTTTCTTCGAGGAAGCTGAAGCCGAAGATGCCGACCGCGTTGGGGTTGGCGCCCAGTTTGCTGACGATCAGATTGTCGTTCTCGCCCGCATCGACATATTTGCCGTCTTCGCGGATGCGGGTGCAAGTCGCCTTATACTCGTCTTCGCTCTTGTCCTTGAGCGCCTTCATCGCCGGATCGCTCTGGCAACCCTTCTCCAATATGAGTTCGGCGAGCGAATCGCGCGTGCCGCTGGTCGACGGCGGTCCGAAGACAGAGATCGAAATTGCGGGCAGGCTGGGATCGACGTCCTTCCAGGTCTGCGCCTTGTTCGGCCCCTTGCCATAGGGGTTGGCGGCCAGCGCTTCATAGACGATCTTGGGCGTAAGCTTCAGGCCCGGCCCCTTCTTCGATTCGGCGAAGGCGAGGCCGTCGACGCCGATCTGGATTTCGACGATGTCCTTGACGCCATTGGCGACGCACTGGTCGAATTCGGACTTCTTGATCCGGCGCGATGCGTCCTCGATGTCGGGATGCTGCGCACCGACGCCCGCGCAGAACAGCTTCATGCCGCCGCCCGTGCCGGTCGATTCGATGATCGGCGACTTCATGCCGTTGTTGGTCTGGACGAACATTTCCGCGACCGCAGTGGCGAAGGGATAGACGGTCGAGGAGCCGACCGCACGAATCTGGTCGCGGGTAGCGCCGGCGCCGCCGGACTGATCGCCACAGGCGGAAAGGGCGAGGACGGACATGGCCGTCGCGGCGGCAAGAGACATTGTCTTCACGAGAACCTCCAAATCATCAGGCTGCGATTCGTTTGGTTCGCCGCCCCCCTCTCAGGGCGTCCCTAATCGCGCTCCATCGCGCCTTTGTGACAGGCAGGTTTCATTTTGATGACACGCGTCCAGGATGCCGCTCGATCATGCTTTTGGCGTGCTATCTTCGGCGGCTGGAGGCAACAAGACCGTGATGGTCGTCCCTTTGCCCAGCGTACTGGCAATGTCGAGTCGGCCACGATGCCGCTCGACGATATGCTTGACGATGGCGAGGCCAAGGCCGGTGCCGCCCATAGCGCGGCTGCGACCCGAATCGACGCGATAAAAGCGTTCGGTGAGGCGCGGCAGATGATCCGGGCCAATGCCTTCGCCCTCGTCTGCGACGCTCAGGCGGCTCATGCCGTTGGGTCCGGCGTTCAGCGTCACCCGGATCGGCGTACCGGGGCGACCATATTTGACGCTGTTGCCGATGAGGTTGTGGATCAGCTGGGACAGTTGCGCCCGATCGCCCTGTACCGCGTGGCGCTCCTCGGCGATGGTCATCTCCACCTCGCGCCCGCGCTCGCCGCGGCTGGTGCGGAACACGTTGACCGTCTCCGCCACCAGTTCGCGCAGATCGACGGTGGCATCGGGCGCGCGATATTTTTCCGCCTCGATCCGTGAGAGCGAAATGAGGTCATCGACCAGCCGCTGCATCCGCCGCGCTTCACCATCCATGATCGTCAGAAAGCGCTGCCGCGTTTCGTCGTCCTTGCCCAGATCGGGATCGGCCAACGTCTCGATGAAGCCCAAGATGCCCGCGAGCGGCGTGCGCAGTTCGTGGCTCGCATTCGCGACGAAATCGACGCGCATCCGCTCGGCGGCATAGGCACCGCTGCTTTCGGCGAGGTGTACCAGCCGCCATGCCTGATCCGGCTCGCCGAAGGGGGCGATGTGCATCTGCCAGCGCTGATCGCGGGTGCCTAGGCCGACCAGTTCGACACTCGCCGGTTCCGCCATCGGCCCTATGTTCGACAAGCGCTCGGCAGCGGCAGGATGGCGGATCGCGATGCGTGCGTCCTCACCCTCGATATGCGTGCCGAGCAGCCGCTTTGCGGGTTGATTGGCGCACAGGATGCGGCCCCGTTCGATGAACATCACGGGATCGGCGATGGCTTCGAGTAGCGCGCGAAAATCCGGGTGTGCCGGGAGGGCGGCAGGTAACGGCTCTACGATTTCGGCGGCGGCGACGCGCGGCTGCGGCGCTTCCGCGCAGATGATGAGCACCGCCAGCCCGGCGAGGATCGGCACCGCCGTCGCGATGGGGTTGCCGCCCAGGATCAGTGCACCACCAGTGCCCAGCAGCAGCATGGCGAGCGAGGATGTAATCTGCGACGTGGTCAATCTTATCATGGTTACCGTGCTGGATTTTTCACGCCGTTGCTGCGATGAGGATTGCAATAGCCTGCAATCTTTACGCTTTGGCAAGCGGCATGGGAATATTTCAGGACGGTCGATGAGCGAGCGGACGCCCGAACAGGAAGAACAGCGTGCCGAACCGGCGCCGGAGGCCGGCATCGCGTCGCGTCGGCAATTGCTGATGGGCGGCGCGGTCGCGGCCTCCGCCATCGTCTCGATCCGTCCGGCACTTGCCAGCACCGCCGCTTCGGTGCTGAACTGCACCATTCCCGTGCCCGATCAGGCACGGACCGGTCAGTATATCGCGCCCGATGGTCAGGTCGTGCCCGCCGGCACGCCGGGTTCCTTTCCGGCGGGGCGCAGTTATAGCGGCGAACAGGTGAAGCAGGCGCTTCGCAATGGCCGCCAGCTTCCGGGCACCGCTTACGACCAGAATCAGGCGTATCTCAATTATATCCGCCGCCTTCAGCGAGGCAACGGCGGGTTCACCTGCTATGCATCGCTCCAGATGCCGCGTTAAAGCGCCCCGCTGCCCGCATGAGATGAAGGAAATCTGACGCGATCTCGTGAACCGGGACGGGTCGGGTGCGTTGATGCCGTCGAACCACAGGGGGTTCGTTTCTGGGCAGATCAACTTCATGTTCCAATCCCGCATCCGCGCAGCGTCCAGCCTTTCCGTCGCCGTCTATCTTTATCAACCCGGTGATGGTGGGCTGGATCGAGTGGCGATCCTGCTGGCGAACCATCTGCTGCGTCGCGGTATTTCGGTGGAACTGTGGATGACCCGGCTGGAAGGGGCGTCATCCCATCTGATCGATCCCGAACTCACCGTGCGGCGTGTGCCAGCCCCCGACGCCAGCCGCCGCCTGTCGATGATCGCGCAATATCCCGCGCTCAGCGCCATGGTGCGGCAACATCGTCCGGACATTCTCTATTCCGCCGGGAACCAGAGCAATATGCTCGTCGCACTGGCGACGCTGGGGACGAGTACGCGATCGGTCAGCCGCATCTCCAACCCCATCATTTGCCCTGGAAAGCGCGGCTTTTCGGTGGCTGTCCGCTATGCACGGTTCCGCCTTATCGCCAGCCTTGCCGACATGACGATTGTGATGGGAGAGCATGACCGGGGGCTTCTGGCACGATCGGGCGACGTCCGCCTGCTGCCCCGCCCGACGATAACGCCTGAAATGGAACGCGCCGCCGAATGGCGTGTTCCCCGCCATCCCGATGACCCGTATCAATTGCTGATGGTCGGGCGGCTTGCCGAACAAAAGGATCATGCGACGGCGCTGAGGGCGCTTGCCCGCCTGTCGCACATCGATTGGAGATTGACGGTTGCAGGGCAGGGACCGTTGCGGGCGGACCTCCAGCATCTGGCCGAAGAGTTGGGGATTGCTGACCGAGTCCGTTTCATCGGCTTCGTCGCCGATTCCGATACGCTGGCGCATATGATGGCGTCGGCTGATTTGCTGCTTCAGCCTTCCCGCTGGGAGGGACTCTGCGCTTCTGTGATCGAGGCGCTGGCTTGCGGCGCGAGCGTCGTGGCGACCGACAGTACGCCCAATATCCGTCCGATCCTCGCCGATGCGGGCCAGCATCCCGTCACCCCCGTAGGTAATGCCCCGGCGTTCGCGCGCGCGATCGAGCGGGCGCTAGCCCGCCCCGGCGACCGCGCGCGCATGGCCGTTTCCGTGCGCGACCACTGCGTGACGACGGCGCTCGACCGCTATCTGCGCGCCTTTACCTCGCTTGCGCCGATACGCGAGGCGACGCCGCAGCCCTCGCCCGTCATGTCCTGATGCGTTAGGCACTTGGCTACGCCTTGGCATTACAGCCGGGCGAATGCCAGGAGTGTCGATGCCAGAGCCTATCGCCTATCGCCGGGACGAGCGTGACGCCACCAGCGTCGCGCATCTTGGCGAGATCGTCGCGCTCTATCATCATCGCTCCGGTCAGACGCATATGGTTATCAGTCCGATGCCCGAAATCCTGGAGCGGATGGCTTTCGGCGAAGCCATCACCGCCCGCGCCATGCTCGCCCGTCTGGCCCGCGATTTCGATGTGCCCGACGCGAGCGAGGCGGACATCGCGGCCCATCTCGACGCACTGGTCGCGCTCGGACTGGTGCGCCGGACATGAGGCACGCGATCACGCTGCGGATCGGGCCCGCGACATTCCGCATCGGTTCCGCATGGCCACAGCCGATCGCCCAGCTGGCGTCGCTCTATGCCGATTATCCCACCGCAGGCGATGCAATCGCGGACTTCACGGTACGGCTTCAGCCGACCAGCCCGCTCCGCCTTTTTTTGCGCCCGTCGATCTTCATCACCGGCGACCATGGACTTGCCGACGCCGCGCCCATGAGTCTTGCCCACGGCCTGCTCGCCGCTGAAATGGGAATGAACCTCCAGATGGCGCTTGGCTGGCGGCGGCATGTGCTGCTTCATGCGTCGAGCGTCGAGAAGGGCGGACGCGTGCTGGTGATGACGGGGGAGTCCGGATCGGGCAAATCCACCCTCGCGGCCTTGCTGGGCGAACGCGGCTGGCGCTTCATGGGGGACGAGTTCGCCTTGCTCGATTGCGCGACGGGCATGATCCTGCCCTTTCCCCGTCTCGTCAGCCTCAAGAATCAGGCGATCGGCGTCGTCGAAGCCGCAGTCGGCGCCGCGCGCATGGGTCCGATGCTTCATGCCACGGCAAAGGGTGACATTCGCCATATGATCCCCGGCGCGCAGGCTATCGCGCGCATGGACGAAGGCGGCGTCCCGCGCCTGCTGCTTTTTCCCCGCTTCGGTCACGCAGCGGACGTGCGGCCGGTCGATCCCGCCGAAATCTTCATGCGACTGACCCAGGCGTCCACTAACTATGTGACGCTCGGACATGCGGGCTTCACCGCGCTCACCCGCTTCGTGAGCGACGTTCCCGCCCGCGCGATCGACTTCCCGACCGGGGAAGAGGCCATCGTGATGGTCGAGCGCCTGTGGGATGAACTTACATGACCGCGCGGCTGCTCGTCTCCGTCCTGCGCGACCCGGTTCTGGCGCAGGATCTGGATGTGGCAGGGTGGAATAGCCTGATTGCCGCGGCGAAGGCGGAGCGACTGATCGCGGCGTTGGCGCTACGGCTGGAGCCGATCGACACACCCCCGGCAGTCCGTCCGATCCTTGCCGACGCCATGGCAGACGCTGCGCGCGAAGGCCAGCAGGCGGTCTGGGAAGCGGATCGCGCGGCGCACGCGTTGCGGGGTCTGGATGTGCCGGTCATTCTCCTCAAGGGCGCGGCCTATGTCGCGACGGGTCTAGCGGCAGGGCAGGGGCGTTTCGTCGGCGATCTTGACATTCTGGTTCCCCGTATAGCGTTACGCGATGTGGAGACTGCGCTGTTTGCGGCCGGATGGGAGTGGGTGAAGGAAGACTCCTATGACGACGCCTATTATCGCCAGTGGATGCACGAACTGCCGCCGATGATCCATGCCGAGCGGGACCGGATGATCGATGTGCATCATACCATATTGCCGCTGACGGCGCGTCCGAAGCCCGATGCGGCAGCCATGATCGCCGACGCGCGATCCATAGGCGACGGGTTATACATATTTTCGCCCGAAGATCGCGTGATCCACGCCGCCGCGCACATGCTGGCGGATGGCGATCTGCAAGGAGGTTTGCGGAACCTGTGGGATATCCATCTCCTGCTGCGTGATGCGCAGGCGGACAGGCTTGCCGAGCGCGCGCGCCTTCACGGCCTTGCTTCCGCTGTCGAGCAGGCGACCCGCCTGGCCGCCGCACTATATGGGCAAGGTTCCCGGCTGACGCTTTGGGATCGGATCGTCATCGCCCGCCTCGTCGCCCGCAACGGATGGGGACGCGAAAGCCGCAAGCTGCTCGTCTTCGCCTTCTTTGTCCGCTCGCATTGGCTGCGGATGCCGCCGCTGATGCTGGCGCGGCACCTTTGGACAAAATGGCGCAAGGGGCACCGGCCCCAATAGAGACGTCATGCCAGCAAGGGCTGGCACCTCAGGCCCGGTAACGGAGCAGGGCCGAGGCGACGCTCCCCCGCCCCAGACCCCAGCCTGTGCTGGGCTGACGTGGCAGAAGGGGCGAGGCTTCCTATTCCTTTTTCAAAATATCCAACGCCAGCACCGTCAACGCCTCGCTCGCGGTGCCGATCACCTGATCCGCCTGCGGTGCCCAGAAGGGGCTGTGCAATGACGGCAAAGTCTTCGTTCCCGCCTGAGCCGCCGCCATCTTTTCCTCGGGCACCCCGCCCACCCAGAAGATGAAGCTCTTGATCGACTTGTCCGCGCGGTAGAAGCGGCCGAAATCCTCGCCGCCCATGACGGCAGGCGTCTTGACGATGCGTCCTTCGGGGAAATGGCTTTTGAGCACGCCCGCCATCTCCTCCGCGAATTCCGGCGGGTTGTAGGTCGATGGCGTGAATTCGTCCTGCACGGTCACGACCGGCATTTTGTCCGCCGGAACGCCCACAGCGATCGCCTCGCCCTGCGCAACGCGCTTGATGCCTTCGATCAGTCGGGCGCGCGTCTCGTCCGAATAGCTGCGGACGGTCAGCAGCAGCAACGCTTCGTCCGGAATGATGTTGTGCTTGGCACCCGCCTGGAAACTGCCCACCGTAACCACGGCGGGGTCTTGCGGCTCCTGTTCGCGGCTTACCAGCGTCTGGAGCGTAGTGACGATCCGCGATCCCAAAACGATCGGATCCTTGGTCGTCTGCGGATAGGCACCATGGCCGCCAAGCCCGCGCACCTTGATGTCGACGCTATCCACATTGGCGAGCGCATAGCCCGGCGTATAGCCGATCTGGCCCGCAGGCAGGTTCGCCGCGTCGTGGAAAGCGATGGCGTGGGTTGGTTTGGGGAAGCGGGTATAAAGCCCGTCTTCCAGCATCATCCGCGCACCCTTGCCGATTTCCTCGGCGGGCTGGAGGATCATGACCAGCGTGCCCCTCCATTCGTCCTTGCGGGTGGAAAGCAGCTTGGCGGTTTCGATGAAAGCGGTCATGTGCGTGTCATGGCCGCAGGCGTGCATCACGCCGATTTCGACGCCCTCTGGCGTCTTGGTGCGAACCTTCGACGCGAAATCGAGGCCGGTTTGCTCCACCACCGGCAGGCCGTCCATGTCTGCGCGGATCAACAGCGTGGGGCCGGACCCGTTCTTCAGTACGGCGACGACGCCGGTTCCGCCGACCTTTTCCGTCACGTCGAACTTCATCGCCTTCAACCGCCTGGCAAGCTTTGCGGCGGTTGCGGTTTCCTGGCCCGACAATTCGGGATTGGAATGAAGGTCGCGATAAAGCGTCATCAGCGCATCCATATCCTTCGCAACCGCGGCGCCGATGACGCTTTGTTGCGAAGCTGGGCTTGCGGTGGGGTCGGACGCGGGAGGCGTCTGCGCAACGGCAGCGGACGAAAGACTGAGCGCGGTCAGAACGACCGGAAGCGCGTGGCGCATGATGGTGAATCTCCCTTGTTGCCGCGCAACATAGGGTGATTTCAGGCGGGGTGAAGAGGGCAAATGAAAGGCCCGCTCCTCACGCGGGGAGGAGCGGGCCGATCATGCTATGGAAGTGTTAGCGAAGTTCCACTTAGAAGTGGAAGATCACACCCGCCATCGGACGGAAGCTGTCCCAGTCATAGGTGTCGACCTGGAAGCGAAGGCGCGCACCGCTGTTGCCGGTGATGCCACCCAGACCGATTTCCTTGGGGCCGACTTCGACGCCGAGGCCGTACATCCAGTCTTTCTGGTCGGACCAGCCGCCCTTACCGTTCACCCACTGGTAGCCAGCCGATGCGTAGATCAGGCCGCTTTCGCCAGCGCGCGCACCGACGCGACCCTTGACGCCATATTCCCAATCGATGTCGGAAAAGCCCTTGGTGGCGTTACCTTCGACGCCGACGAAGACCGGGCCGAGCGGCACGTTCACACCGGCAATGCCGCTGATCAGCGCGCCGTTCATGATCGTCTCGCCGGGGATGCGACCGAATTCCGAACCGCGATCGAAGGTGTGGTAGCCGCCGAGCACGCCGACATAGGGTTCGATGCCGAAAGCATCGGTGCCGTCAGGGGCGGTGTCCTGCGCCGATGCGACAGCGGGCAGGGCGGCCAGAAGGGCGGCTGCGAAGGCAAATTTCTTCATAAAAAAGTCCTGTTGGTTTCGTTGCGTTTGCGAACGATAAACCGACGCCCCGGTCGAACGGTTTCCTTCAGTTGTCAAAAAGTCCGCCGCGTTGCACAAAAGTCACAGGATTGTCACCAGGCTCCGCTATTGCGCCGTCCAGCCGCCATCGACGCTCAGGTTCGCGCCGGTGATGTTGGCCGCCGCATCGCTGCACAGGAACATGGCGACGGCCGCGACCTGCTCGACTGTCACGAATTCCTTGGTCGGCTGTCCCGCCAGCAGCACGTCGTTCATCACCTGATCCCGCGTCATGTTCCGCGCCTTCATCGTGTCGGGAATCTGGTTTTCGACCAGCGGCGTCCAGACATAGCCGGGCGAAATGCAATTGGCGGTGATGCCGAAAGTCGCGGTTTCCAGGGCAATCGTCTTGGTGAAACCGGCAAGGCCGTGCTTCGCAGTCACATAGGCGCTCTTGAAGGGCGAGGCGACGAGCGAATGGGCGCTCGCCGTCTGGATGATACGGCCCCACTTCTTCGACTTCATATGGGGTATCGCCAGCCGCGAGGTATGGAACGCGCTGTTGAGATTGAGCGCGATGATCAGGTTCCATTTGTCGACCGGGAACTCTTCGACCGGCGCGACATGCTGCGTCCCCGCATTGTTGATGAGGATGTCGACCCCGCCGAACGTATCTGCGGCCTCTGCCATCATCGCTTCGATCTCTTCGACCTTGGTGAGGTCATGGCCCGAATAACGCGCCTTGGCGCCTGACGCCGCCTCTAGCCCTTGCCGTTCTTTCTCGATCGCGTCCGCGTCGCCAAAGCCATTGATGACGACATTCGCGCCTTCTGCCGCCAGCGACTTGGCGTAGGCAAGGCCGATGCCCGATGTGGAACCGGTGATAAGGGCGGTCTTGCCCGACAGCGATGAACTCATGCCTGCTTCTCCTTGAGATGGTCTGGCGCGTCGAGATCGAAGGTCGAGCTTTTTCCGCTCAGGATGTTCCGCGCGATGAGGTCGCCCTTGTGCATGACTTCCTCCACCGCGTCGCGACCCTGCGCCCAATGGTCGAGCATCGTCCCGCGTGAAAATTCGAAATCCTTCGCACCGCTTTCCCAGTCCCGCGTGCGATAGATGAGGTGGACGATGTTGACCGATCCGCCGTCCAGCATGGCGCGCAGCCGCTGCGCATCCTCGCTTTCCTGCAAGTCGGGTGGCAGCTTGTCGAGCAGCGCCTTGATCGCGGCATGTTCGCGACGCAGGCGCAGATACTGGTCGGTCACCTGCCGGGTGCGGCTGGAATATTGGATGTCCTTCATCCGCGAATAGACGTCCGTCATTTGTCGCGGCATCGCGCCCGCTGCGGGGAACAGATCGACCTGAAACACCAGCATGTCTTCGCTCTGTCTGTCGAGAACATGCGAGAGCGGCGTGTTCGACACGATGCCGCCATCCCAATACCAGCAGCCATCGATCTCGAT
>JAAIGE0100396645.1_pt1 | contig 12884 bp, 8 predicted proteins | sample 6487951 | NCBI WGS metagenome assembly JAAIGE01 (sample SAMN13974128, study PRJNA590717) | phyllosphere metagenome | biome: tomato field; feature: multiple bacterial spot infested tomato fields; material: tomato leaves; isolation source: leaves from tomato fields | host: Solanum lycopersicum ... | reverse complement strand
CCTTTACCTTCAAGGCCATGGTGATCAAGACCAATTGGCCCGGGGCCACAGCCCAGGAGGTTTCGCGCCAGGTCACCGAGCGCATCGAGAAAAAACTCATGGAGACCGGTGAGTACGAACGCATCGTGTCGTTCTCGCGGCCCGGTGAATCCCAGGTCACCTTTATTGCCCGTGATTCGATGCGTTCGGCGCAGATTCCCGAGCTGTGGTACCAGGTGCGCAAGAAAATCAGCGACATCCGCCACACCTTGCCGCCGGATATCCAGGGGCCGTTTTTCAACGACGAGTTCGGCACCACCTTCGGCAATATCTACGCCCTGACCGGCGACGGCTTTGACTATGCCGTGCTCAAGGACTACGCCGACCGCATCCAGATCCAGCTGCAACGGGTGCCGGATGTAGGCAAGGTCGAGCTGCTTGGCTTGCAGGATGAGAAGATCTGGATCGAGCTGTCCAACCTCAAGCTCGCCACCCTCGGCTTGCCTTTGGCCGCGGTACAGCAGGCGTTGCAGGAACAGAATGCGGTGTCCACCGCCGGTTTCTTTGAAACCCCCACCGAGCGCGTGCAACTGCGCGTTTCAGGCAACTTCAAGACGGTGGAGGAGATCCGCAACTTTCCGATCCGCGTGGGTGATCGCACCTTTCGCATCGGTGATGTAGCTGACATCCACCGAGGCTTCAACGACCCACCAGCACCGCGCATGCGTTACATGGGCGCAGATGCCATCGGCCTGGCGGTGGCCATGCGCGACGGTGGCGACATCCTCGTACTGGGCAAGGCCCTTGAAGCGCAATTCGCACGCCTGCAAAAGAACCTTCCGGCAGGGATGGAACTGCGCAAAGTGTCGGACCAACCGGCAGCCGTGAAGACCAGCGTCGGCGAATTCGTCCAGGTGCTGGCTGAAGCGTTGGCGATTGTTTTGCTGGTGAGTTTTTTCTCCCTCGGCGTGCGCACTGGCATGGTCGTCGCCCTGGCGATTCCGCTGGTGCTGGCGATGACCTTTGCCAGCATGTATTACCTGGGCATCGGCCTGCACAAGATTTCCCTTGGCGCCTTGGTCCTGGCCCTGGGCTTGCTGGTAGATGACGCGATCATCGCCGTGGAAATGATGGCGATCAAAATGGAGCAGGGCTATGACCGGCTCAAGGCCGCGAGTTTCGCTTGGACCAGCACCGCATTCCCCATGCTCACCGGCACCCTGATCACGGCGGCGGGCTTCCTGCCGATTGCTACCGCACAATCGAGCACCGGCGAATACACCCGTTCGATCTTCCAGGTGGTGACCATCGCACTGCTGGCCTCCTGGGTAGCGGCCGTGGTGTTTGTGCCGTACCTGGGGGAAAAACTCCTGCCCGACCTGGCGAAGATTCACGCCGCCAAGCACGGCACCGACGGTCCAGACCCGTACGGCACACCCTTCTACCAGCGTGTAAGACGTTGGGTGGAGTGGTGCGTGCGGCGGCGTAAAACCGTGATCGTGCTGACTTTGCTGCTGTTTATCGGCTCGGTTGCGCTGTTCCGCTTCGTGCCGCAACAGTTCTTCCCGGCTTCCGGTCGCCTGGAGTTGATGGTCGACCTGAAACTGGCCGAAGGCGCTTCCCTGAGCAACACCGCCGAGCAGGTCAAGCGCCTGGAAGCGTTGCTCAAGGAGCATGCCGGCATCAACAACTATGTCGCCTACGCGGGCACTGGTTCGCCGCGGTTTTACCTGCCCCTGGACCAGCAATTGCCCGCTGCCAGCTTCGCCCAGTTTGTGGTGCTGGCTGACACTATCGAGGAGCGCGAAAGCTTGCGCACCTGGCTGATCGAAACCCTCAACGAGCAATTCCCCGACTTGCGTTCGCGCGTGACGCGCCTGGAGAACGGCCCGCCCGTAGGCTACCCGGTGCAGTTTCGCGTGACGGGGGAGCACATCGAAGAAGTCCGTGCCCTGGCGCGCAAAGTGGCGGCCAAGGTTCGCGAAAATACCCATGTGGTCAACGTGCATTTGGACTGGGAAGAACCGAGCAAAATCGTGTACCTGAATATCGACCAGGACCGCGCGCGCGCCCTTGGCGTGAGCACCGCCAACCTGTCGAAATTCCTGCAGAGTTCCCTGACCGGCTCCAGCGTCAGCCAGTACCGGGAGGACAACGAATTGATCGAGATCCTCCTGCGCGGCACCGTGCATGAGCGTAGCGAACTGTCGCGCCTGCCGAGCCTTGCCGTGCCCACCGACAATGGTAAAAGCGTGGCGCTGTCGCAAATTGCCACCCTCGAATATGGATTCGAAGAGGGCATCATCTGGCATCGCAATCGCTTGCCCACGGTGACTGTGCGGGCCGATATCTATGGCAAGGAACAGCCGGCGACCCTCGTGCAGCAGATCCTGCCGACGCTCGCTGATGTGCGTGCCGAACTGCCGGACGGCTACCTCTTGGAAGTGGGCGGTACGGTGGAAGATTCTGCCCGTGGGCAAAACTCGGTGAAGGCCGGCGTGCCGCTGTTTATCGTGGTAGTGCTGACCTTGCTGATGCTGCAACTGCGCAGCTTCTCGCGCACGGCGATGGTCTTTCTCACCGCGCCTTTGGGGCTGATCGGCGTGACCTTGTTCCTGCTGGTGTTCCGCCAACCCTTCGGTTTCGTCGCCATGCTCGGCACCATCGCGCTGTCAGGGATGATCATGCGCAACTCGGTGATTCTGGTGGACCAGATCGAACAAGACATCAAGGCTGGCCTGGCACCTTGGCAGGCAATTATCGAAGCCACGGTGCGACGCTTTCGCCCGATTGTGCTGACGGCGCTGGCAGCGGTGCTGGCGATGATTCCGTTGTCACGCAGTGTGTTCTTCGGGCCTATGGCCGTGGCGATCATGGGCGGGTTGATCGTTGCGACGGCGTTGACGCTGTTGTTCTTGCCAGCGTTGTACGCAGCGTGGTTCAGAATCAGGAAGGAGGAGTAGATCAGTGAGCGTTTTTGGCAGGCCCGGTGGGAACCATTTTTCAAGGCTTGCCACAGAGGGTTACCTGTTCGCAGGTACGTTATTCGGGGGTTTTATCACCGGGATAACGTTTCCAGAACGTTCATAGAGGCAAAATAGATATGCTCCTACAAGCATTGGGTAACTTTTACTCGGGGATCGGCATGATGCTGGGCGGCGGTCAGATGGGTGGCGCTTGCGCCAAACATTCCCATAATGACTCCGTCAGTCGGCGTGAGCTTTCCGACGCGCTCAAATCGTTCAAATACGATTTTCCCCAGCCGACCAGTCATATCACGATTAACAACAGTGTTGCCAACGCGAACAACAACGCGAATAGCAACGCAAACACCCAAATCGGCCGCTGAATGCGCTGATGTCTGCTATTGGGCCATTGCAAACACTCTGCATCCGCGGAGTGTTTGCTGCGTAAGGCTCAGTGACTGCCGAGGGCTTACAGCGCCCCAAACACCTTCTTGGCCAAGCTGGTGGCCGCCGCCGCTGGGTTCTTGCGGATGGTTTCTTCCTGCTGCGCGATCATCTTGAACAGGCCATCCAGCGCTTGCTCGGTCACGTAGTTCTCGACGTTGGCGCTCTTGGCATCCACTGCGCCAAAGGCCGCGGCCTTGCCGGCCAGGGCGTTGTACTGCTGGGCTACGCCGACTTTGTCGGTGGCAGCCTTGACGATAGGCAGGAACTTGGCGCGAATTTCTTCACGGCTGCTTTTGTTCAGGTACTGGGTGGCGGAGTCCTGGCCACCGCTGAGAATGCCCTTGGCGTCGGTCACGCTCATGTTCTTCACGGCGTTGACCAGAATTGGCTGGGCCTGGGTCACGGCGGTTTCTGCGGCCTTGTTCATGCTGGTTTCCAGTTGCGTAACCTGGTCACCCATACCGAACATTTTCAGCTTGTCGGCGACTTTGCCGAGTTTGCCCGGCAGGCCGATCTTCACGTCCGGGTTGTTGCTGAAACCACCGGGCGTCCCGAGTTGTTTCACAGCAATCTGTGCACCTTGGGTCAAGGCATCCTTGAGGCCGCCGCTGGCGTCGCCCTGGGACAGGCTGCCAAGGTCCAGGGCCATGGCATTGGCGCCGAACAGCAAGCCAGCACACAGGGCGGTGAGGCGAAGAGATTTGCGGAGCATGGGCGCTTCCTTATGAAGTGGGAATGATCAGTGTGCAGCCGCATCTAGGCGCAGGCGCAGCGGTTGTGGGTCCTGGCCATTGAGCTGCACGGTGTGCCGCTCGGTGGTGATAAACAGTAGCTTGCCGTCCAGCTCGATGCGAGCGCTGACCGAGTAGGTGTGGCCCGGTTTGACCTGGGCCGGGTCGTAGCTCAGGTGAAACGGCAGCGGCACCTGGCCTTTGACAGGGCCTTTCTGTTCGGCGAGGGTCACGGCTGGGGCGTCCATCAGGGACACGTCCTGCAGGCTGACACTCAAGGTGGCGGTTGCTGGCAAGGCGATGCGTTGCAGGTAGAACACTTCGCCGTCCAGGCTGGCCTTTGGGGGTGGAGTCATCGAGTGGCAGGCTCCGAGCAGGGCGGTCAGGCCCAGGAGGATGAGTTTTTTCACGGTGCGGCTCCTTTTCAACGGCGCCGGAATCCGCCCGGCGCCTCATTCAATCTAGCGGTTTTCTTCAGGGTTGGCGGCAACCGGTTCGGCGGCGGCCTCGGCTGCACCGTCCACACGGTGCAAGGCGACCTGGCGGATCGACAGGCGAATATCCGCCGGCAACACACGTTTGGCCGCGCCTTCGGCCAGTTCGCCGAGCAGGTCGTGATAACCCAGCTTGCCGGCTTCATCGCGGCGCAGCACATCTTGCTCCAGCAACGTCTGAATAAAATGTCGGAAAAGACTCTTGTCGAAGAACTCCGGAGCGTTGAGGCCGTGCAGGATCGACAGGCGCTGGGCCATGATCGTGCACAGGTCTTCCAGCTCCTCGGCGCTGATGCTGTTCTGGCCGCTGTTGAGCAGCAGCGAGATCGCCATGTAGAAGCGTTGCAGGGTCTGGGCGATGCTCTTGGACAGCAACGTCAGCAGCACAAAGTGCCGCGAACTCGGCGCCGGGCGCAGGTACACGGCGTTTTCGAAGCGCAGCAGGCCTTGTTCGACGAAGGCGTCCAGCCATTGGTCGACCACGCTGTCCAAGTCTTCCAGCGACCAACGGATAAACAGCTCCGATTGCAGGTACGGGTAGAGCGCGTGGGTGTAGCGCAGGATCTGTTCGCGGGTCATGCGCGAGCTGCTCTGGAAGAAGCTCGCCAGCAAGGCCGGCAGGGCGAAGATGTGCAGCACGTTGTTGCGGTAGTAGGTCATCAGGACGGCATTTTGCTCATCCAGATAAACGATTTTGCCCAGGGCATCGCTCTGCTCCGACAACAGGCTCATGTCCTTGACGTGCTTGATCAGCGCCAGACCATCGCCTTCCGGCAGGGTGGTGTGGGGCGAGTAGGGCACGCGGCGCAGCAGCGCCAGATACAGGTCCAGCTGGCGGGCCATGGCCTGTTCGTCCAGGGCCAGGCGGGTGGTGGACAGCAGTGCCAGCGCCACCAGGTTCACCGGGTTCACCGCAGCGGCTTCGTTCAAGTGGCGCGCCACCTGTTCGCCGAGGCGATTGGTGGTTTCGTTGAGCCAGGCCGGTTTGTAGTTCGGCCCCAGTTCCTGGGCGCGCCAGTCCGGTTGTTCGGCGTCGAGGAATTCTGCCAGCTTGATCGGCTCGCCGAAGTTGACCGCCACTTGGCCGAAGCGCTGCTTGAGCGCGCCGACCACTTTGAAGATGTCGAAGATCGACTCTTTCTTTTTGCTCGCGCCACGCAGTTCGCCCAGGTAGGTACGGCCTTCGAGCACGCGCTCATAGCCGATGTACACCGGCACGAACACGATGGGCATGCGCGAGGAGCGCAGGAAACTGCGCAGGGTGATCGCCAACATGCCGGTTTTCGGTTGCAGCATGCGCCCGGTGCGCGAGCGGCCGCCTTCGACGAAGTACTCCACCGGGAAACCCTTGGTAAACAGGGTGTGCAGGTATTCGTTGAACACCGAGGTGTACAACGGGTTGCCCTTGAAAGTACGGCGCATGAAAAACGCACCGCCACGGCGCAGCAGGCTGCCGATCACCGGCATGTTGAGGTTGATGCCGGCGGCGATGTGCGGCGGGGTCAAGCCGTTCTTGAACAGCAGGTAGGACAGCAGCAGGTAGTCGATATGGCTGCGGTGGCAAGGCACGTAGATCACCTCGTAGCCCTGGGCCACCTTTTGCACGCCTTCGATGTTATTGACCTTGATGCCGTCGTAGATCTTGTTCCAGAACCAGCTCAAGACCACTTCCAGGAAGCGGATCGCGGTGTAGGTGTAGTCCGAGGCAATCTCGTTGCCATAGCGCAGGGCCAGGGCCTTGGCTTTTTCCGGGGCGATCTTTTCGCGTTCGGCTTCATCCGCAATGGCTTGGCGCACCAGCGGCATATTCACCAGGCCCTTGACCAGATTACGCCGGTGGGACAGGTCGGGGCCGATCACCGCCGTCTTCAGGTTACGAAAGTGCACACGCAAGATGCGCTGGGCCATGCGCACGGTACGTTCGTGGCCTTTATTGTGCTCGATCAATTCACGCAGGTTGATAGGCGCGGAGAATTGCACGCGGGTCTTGCGCCCCAGGATCAGGATGCTCAACAACCGGCGTAGACGCCCGGTGACCGCCCAGCTGTCGGCGAATAACAGCTTCCACGGGCTGGACTCGCTTTCGGGGGATTGGCCCCAGAACACGCTGACCGGAATGATTTGTGCATTCTCTTCGGCGTGTTCGGTGAGGGTGTTGACCAGGCGCGTCAGGGTTGGGGGTGCGCCGCGCTTGTCTTGGCGGCCGAGCCAATCCGGGTCTGGCGTGAGGTAGAAGAACGCCGCGGGCTCCATCAACGGCCCTACCGACACCGGCAGCACCGGGCGCGGCAGGCCGGCCTTGGTGCACTCGGCATCGACCACCGCCAACTCGGTGAGGGAAGGTGATTGCAGGACGTAGAAAACCGGCCGGCTGCGGTCCAGGTTAAGGGTGAGGGACGACTGGTTGATCGTCTCTGAGCGAACCCAGAGGTACAACAGTCGGCGCAAGGTGCCAAACACCAGACGGCGGAACGGGGAGCGGGTCATAGGCGAACTGCTTCAAGTGGAAAAAACCGAGCAGGCGCCCGGGCGGGTAGTGTGCCGTATTCGCCGAAAATCGGCAAAAAAGCAGCGATGTAAAGTTGAGTTGATGGTTTTTGAGCCTGTCTTATACTCGGCAGTTCAATGCGAGCGACTCAACAATAAAAAAACCAGTGGGAGTGAACAGATGACAACGCGTGAAACCGGCAATGTGAAATGGTTCAACGATGCAAAGGGCTACGGCTTTATCCAGCGTGAAGATGGCAAGGATGTGTTTGTGCACTACCGCGCCATTCGCGGTGAAGGCCACCGCTCGTTGGCCGAAGGCCAGCAGGTGGAGTACGCCGTGGTGACCGGCGAGAAGGGCTTGCAGGCTGAGGATGTGGTGGGCCTGTAACCCCTTTGTTTTGCTAACCCAATCAACTGTGGGAGCTGGCTTGCCTGCGATGCAGACACCTTGGTCTATCAGTCAGACCACAGTGATGCTATCGCAGGCAAGCCAGCTCCCACATTGAGTGGGTTAGCGATCCGCTGTCAGGCAGTTTTCCAGGTGATCTCTTCTTCGCCATCTGCGCTGATGCGAATCCAGCGATCAGCGCTTTCTTCACCCTCTTCTTCAACCCAGGTACCCGGCGCGCAACGCACTTCGACGTTCAGCGCGGCAAACGCGGCGCGGGCGCAGGCGATGTCGTCGTCCCACGGGGTCTGGTCGCTTTCCAGGAACAGGCTGTTCCATTTGCCCACCGCTTTGGGCAGCCAGGTAACCGGCACGTTGCCGGCCTTGCACTTGTAGGTCTGGCCTTTCTGGACCCAGTCGGTGCACGGGCCCAGGGCGGCGCCCAGCCAGGCGGCGATGGCCTTGTGGTCGACGTCGGCGTCCTTCAGGTAAATCTCAATATCGGGTTGGCGCATGGATGTTCCTCGTTGCGGGATTCGAAAATCCATTCGCGGATGGGTGAAAGTCGGTCATTGAAGCACGAAATAATCGTAGCGCATCGACACCGTGACCTGCAGCGGCTCAGCCGCCTCGATCACCTCGTGGCGGCGCTCGGCACTGGCCCGCCAGCCGTGGGGCGTCATCGCCAGCAGGTTGGCGCGGTCCTTGGGCTCGGCCAGGCTCAGGGTGAATGCCAGGGTCTCAGTGTGCGCCAGGCTCATGCCGTCCGGCACCAGGGCCAGGTGTTTGTCGTCGGTGTACTCGCGCACTTCGTCGTACAAGCGCTCGCGCAGTTCCATCAAATGACCGCGGGTGGGGCCGACTTTCATCAGGCCGCCGCCGGGGCTGAGCAGGCGCTTGGCTTCCTGCCAGTCCAGCGGGCTGAACACGCTGGCGAGGAACTGGCAGCTGGCGTCGGCCAATGGCACGCGGGCCATGCTGGCGATCAACCAGGTCAGCGCCGGGTTGCGTTTGCACGCGCGCTTGACCGCTTCCTTGGAGATATCCAGCGCGTAGCCATCGGCATCGGGCAAGGCCTGGGCGATTTGCGCGGTGTAGTAACCCTCGCCACAGCCAATGTCCACCCAGCGCTGTGGTGCGCGTTCGGCGGCCAGTTCGGCCAGGCGCTTGGCCACTGGCGCATAGTGGCCAGCGTTGAGGAAGTCGCGGCGCGCCTCGACCATGGCCAGGTTGTCGCCTGGGTCGCGGCTGTTCTTGTGCTGCACCGGCAGAAGGTTCAGGTAACCCTGGCGTGCGCGGTCGAAGCGGTGCCCGGTCGGGCACGCCACGCCGTTGTCCACGGTATTGAGCGGTGCGCTGCAAATGGGGCAGGCAAGCATCAGGCGAGCAACTTGATCAAGGTCTGGTAGTAGATTTCGGTCAGCACATCGAGGTCGCTGGCCAGGATGCGTTCGTTGACCTGATGGATCGTCGCGTTGACCGGGCCCAGTTCGACCACCTGGGTGCCCAGCGTCGCAATGAAGCGGCCATCGGAGGTGCCGCCGCTGGTGGACGCCTTGGTCTCACGCCCGGTGATCGCCAGGATGCTGGCCGATACCGCATCCAGCAGAGCGCCCGGCTCGGTGAGGAACGGCAGGCCCGACAGTGCCCACTCCACATGCCAGTCCAGGCCGTGCTTGTCGAGAATGGCTGCGACCCGTTGTTGCAGGCCCTCGACGGTGGATTCGGTGGAAAAACGGAAGTTGAACACCGCCGTCAGGTCGCCCGGGATCACGTTGGTGGCGCCGGTACCGGAGTTGAGGTTGGAAATCTGAAAGCTGGTCGGCGGGAAGAAGGTGTTGCCGTCATCCCAATGTTCGGCGGCAAGTTCGGCCAGGGCCGGGGCGGCCAGGTGGATCGGGTTCTTCGCCAGGTGCGGGTAAGCCACGTGGCCCTGTACACCGCGCACGGTCAAGGTGGCGCCGAGGGAACCACGGCGGCCGTTCTTGACCACGTCGCCCACCAGGCTGGTGCTCGACGGTTCGCCGACGATGCACCAGTCCAGGCGCTCCTTGCGTGCGGCCAGGCGTTCGATCACGGCCTTGGTGCCATGGTGCGCCGGGCCTTCTTCGTCGCTGGTGATCAGGAAGGCGACCGAACCCTTGTGGTCCGGGTAGTCGCTGACGAAACGTTCCGCCGCCACCAGCATCGCCGCCAGGCTGCCTTTCATGTCCGCCGCGCCACGGCCACAGAGCATGCCGTTGTCATCGATCAACGCATCGAACGGGTCGTTCTGCCAAGCCTGTACCGGGCCAGTCGGCACCACATCGGTGTGACCGGCAAAGCACAGCACCGGGCCTTCATGCTTGCCGTGGGTGGCCCAGAAGTTATCCACGTCTTCAATGCGCATCGGTTCAAGCGCAAAACCGGCGTCGCCCAGGCGCTGCATCATCAGCTTCTGGCAATCGGCATCGATGGGCGTGACCGATGGGCGACGGATCAGGTCGATGGCCAGTTGAAGGGTCGGCGAAAGGTCGGCATGGGCCGTCATGGGGGGACTCCGGAAATCGAGGCGGCGACGTTCTAACTGTAGGAGCGAGCTCGCTCGCGAAAAACTCAAGGGCACCGCGTGCATTCAGGATGCCCGCGTCATCGTTAACGATTTTCGCGAGCAAGCTCGCTCCTACAGTGATGGGTGTAAGGCACGCAAAAGGGCCGTTATCTTATAGCAAAACGGCGGCCAAGGGCCGCCGTTTAGTGCATTGCGTGACTTTTTACGCCGCCGGTGCGGCCTCGGGCGCCGCCGAAGGTTTGGGCAGCGACGACAAGAACGCCATGATCAGCGCCGCCACATACGGCAGCGACTGCACCAGCAACATCACCACCCAGAAGCGAATGTCATTGCTCGGCAGGCCTTGCACCAGGTAGATCCCCAGCGCCGCGCCCCACAGCAGCAGCATGATGAACATCTCTTCGCGGGCTTCGGAAATCGCCACCCAGAAACCGTGGTTATCCGCGTTTTTCGGTGTACGAAAGAACGGAATACTGCTGGTGAAGAAGCCGTACAACACCGCCTTGGCGATGGTGTGGGACAACGCCAACCCGGCCAGCGCCGCGCAGAACGCGTCTTTCAAGTTCACGCCTACCGCACGACGGTAGAGGAAGATGATCTTGCCGACTTTGAACACAAACAACGCCAACGGCGGGATCGCGAAAATCAGCAACGGCGGGTCGACCCGGGTCGGCACGATGATCATCGCCGCGGACCACAACAGGGCGCCGACGGTAAAGAAGATGTTCATGCCATCGGCCACCCACGGCAACCAGCCCGCGAGGAAGTGATAGCGCTGGCCGCGGGTCAGCTCGGTGTCCTTGCCACGTATCAGGCTGGCGGTGTGGCGCTTGATGATCTGGATCGCGCCATACGCCCAGCGGAAACGCTGTTTCTTGAAGTCGATAAAGGTATCCGGCATCAAACCCTTGCCGTAGCTGTCGTGGTAGTACGCCGCCGACAAGCCTTTTTCGAACACGCGCAGGCCCAGTTCGGCGTCTTCACAGATGCACCAGTCGGCCCAGCCCAGCTCTTCGAGCACCGAGCGGCGGGTCATGGTCATGGTGCCGTGCTGGATGATCGCGTCACGGTCGTTACGGGTGACCATGCCGATATGGAAGAAGCCTTTGTATTCGGCGTAGCAGAGCTTCTTGAAGGTACTTTCGTTCTGGTCGCGGTAATCCTGGGGCGACTGCACCACGGCGATTTTCGGGTCGGCGAAGTGCGGCACCATATGCTTGAGCCAGTTCGGTGATACGCAGTAGTCCGAGTCGATCACCGCAATCACTTCGGCGTCCTTGGCGGTGTGCGGGATCAGGTAGTTCAGCGCGCCGCCCTTGAAACCGGCCAGGGGCGCAACGTGGAAGAACTTGAAGCGCGGGCCCAGGGTTTCGCAGTAGTCGCGCACCGGTTCCCACACCGCCGGGTCCTTGGTGTTGTTGTCGATGATCAGGACTTCGTAGTCCGGATAGTCTAGAGCGGCCAGGGCGTCGAGGGTCTGTTTGACCATTTCCGGCGGCTCGTTGTAGCACGGCACATGGATCGACACTTTTGGGCGGTAGTCCGAATCGCCTTCCACGGGCAGGAATTCACGCCGACGCTTGTGGGTCCACACTGCTTCTGCCAGTTCGTGGGCTTCGGTCAGCAACACGATAAACACGCCCAGGGCGCCGAGTGCCAGCAACACGCCCACTGTCACGCTGAACCAAGTGCTGTATTGCTGGCTGTAGTCGTAGCCGATCCAGACCAGCACCGACCCGCACAGAAACGCAATAAAGGTCAGGAAGGTACGACCCCGCTGGCGCAGGGCCGAGCCATCGATCATCAACAGGGTCAGGGACAGCAGCGCAAGCACCACCGAGCCAATGGCCAGTACCCGCCATTGCGGAATCGCCACCACCGGGCCGTCAAAATTGAATTTCTGCTGGCGCGCAGCGTTGAATACACCCCAATACGCACCCGCGGACCCTTCGTCGCTGACCTTCCACGGCTGGTCAAACGCCTCGATCACAAAGTAGTTGTAACCCTGGCGGTTGAGCTTGTTCACCAGCGTACGCAGGTAAATCGCCTGGTCGGCCGGCGACGATTCATTGCCACCGCGCATACGACCGTTGCTCGGCCAGCCCACTTCCGACAGCAGCAGGGGCTTTTTCGGGAAGGCTTTTTTCAGGTCCTTGGCGCGGTCGAGGACGTACTGGCCGGCCTTGTCCATCGGGATGTATTCCCAGAACGGCAGGATGTGCGCGGCGATCAGGTCGACGTGCTTGGCCAATTGCGGGTTCTTTTCCCAGATGTGCCATTGCTCGGAGGTGGTCACCGGCACCTTCACGGCGGCGCGCACGCGGTCGAGCAGTACGATCAGGGCTTCGGGGGTGATTTCTTCCCGGAACAACGCTTCGTTACCCACCACTACGCGTACGACACTGCGCGAGGTGTTGGCGATCTCGATAGCGCGCTGGATCTCCCGCTCGTTACGTTCCAGGTCCGGGCTGATCCAGATCCCCAGGGTCACGCGCAGGCCGAACTCTTCGGCCAGCTTGGGAATATCCCCCAGGGGGCCGTCCACCGAGTAGGTACGGATGTTGTCCGTCAGCTTGCTCATGATCGCAAGGTCCTGACGCATCTGTTCGTCGGTAGGGTACTGGTCTTTCTGCGGATACTGGCCTTGCTGGAACGGCGAGTAGGAAAAACCGGAGATCTGATCGGGCCAGTTGGGAGCGGTGACCGGGCGGTTGATCAGCGCCCAGAAACCGGTGAACAGCGCGGCAATTGCCAGCACCACCACCAGGTTGAGTCCAAATTTACGCGATGCCATGGTTATGTCGGGTTCCAAAGGGTGCGGAACGAAAGAGGTGTCGG
>JAAIGE0100139572.1_pt1 | contig 12887 bp, 12 predicted proteins | sample 6487951 | NCBI WGS metagenome assembly JAAIGE01 (sample SAMN13974128, study PRJNA590717) | phyllosphere metagenome | biome: tomato field; feature: multiple bacterial spot infested tomato fields; material: tomato leaves; isolation source: leaves from tomato fields | host: Solanum lycopersicum ... | reverse complement strand
GGCCTGACTGGGTATGGACCTAGACATTTAGGTGGGATTGTGGAACAGCATGAAACGCTTGCTATCCGCAGTCGGAGAAGGGTGGGCAGGGTGACGGCTGCGATTCGCTTGCCTGCAGCGGAGGATAGTGCGCCGGCGAGCGGTCCGGCCAAAAAAGCAAAAAACCCGCTCTTTCGAAGAAGAGAGCGGGTTTCGCTAATACTGTCTGTTGGTGGTGCCTCCGGCCGGAATCGAGATCTATGCCGTAAGCCGCATGGATAGTGTCATTAATCTCGATTTCAAAAAAACATACCAACAAATATACCAACAATCCAACTGCACAGGCATCGTCGCTTGCATGCCACACAGTGCTGTAAATTACTGTTGCCTACTTCACCTGAGTTGCCTAATTTATTGTTATGAAATCAATATTGTCTTTATGAAATCGAGAATCCGCAACACGTAAGTTGTGAACTTAATATTGAACAACGGAACGGCGAAGCGACCGATTGCACCATGGTGGTGTAAAATGGTGCATTGATCAAGGGGGGCATATGGCGACTAAGGCTAAGAGCACGATGACGAAGTCGAGCGGTGAGCCCAAAATGCCTAGGGCTTCGGTTAGCTTTCCGCCTGAGCTTTACGCAATGCTAGAGCAGATTGCTAGAGAGAAGAAAGTTTCCGTGGCTTGGGTGGTACGAGAAGCGGCTGAAACGTACGTCAGTGGACAATGGCCTCTACTTGCACGGAAGGGGCTGGACTAATAAATGGATACGCTGGATCCGGCTGAGCGCTCGGCGCGCATGTCTCTTGTTCGAGGCAAGGATACCAAACCAGAGTTAGTAGTACGCCGCCTCGTGCATGGCATGGGGTATCGATACCGCCTCCATCGCCGTGATTTGCCTGGCACGCCTGATTTGGTATTCCCCGGCCGCGGTAAGGTCATCTTCATACATGGCTGCTTCTGGCACAGGCATGTGAACTGCTCGTTGGCCAGGTTGCCAAAGTCACGTGTTGGTTTTTGGTTGCCGAAATTGACATCGAATGCGGATCGTGACGTGCGGAACGTGCGGGCTTTAAGAAGGCTGGGTTGGGGCGTTTTGACGATATGGGAGTGCCAACTACGCGATATTGCTAAGTTGGCAGACAGAATTAGGAGATTTCTTGATGCGCAGCGTTGAACTATTCGCCGGTGCTGGCGGGCTCGCGATGGGAATGGGAAGAGCTGGCTTCAATCATGCGGCTGTCGTTGAATGGGATCACGACTCTTGCGAGACCTTCCGTTTCAATCAGCAGAACCGCGCACATGATGTAAAGCGCTGGCCAGTTTTCGAAGGCGATGCGCGCGCATTCGACTATCGCTCGATTGAAGGCGAAGTAATGGTCGTATCGGGTGGCCCGCCTTGCCAACCGTTCTCTATGGGGGGAAAGCATCGCGGTCACATGGATGAGCGCGACATGTTTCCACAGGCGGTCCGTGCTGTACGGGAGCTGAACCCCAAGGCATTTATCTTCGAGAATGTTAAGGGATTGCTGCGTCAATCGTTTGCGTCTTATTTTGAGTACATCCATTTGCAGCTGTCACACCCTGATCTAATACGGGGGAGCAGTGAAACTTGGGAGCAACATTGCGTACGCCTAGAACGTCATCACACAGGCAATCAGGGCGCAGCACGTTACAACGTTGTTTATCGCTTGCTCAACGCTGCTAACTATGGCGTACCGCAACGACGCGAACGGGTGTTTTTGATTGGCTTCCGGTCCGATCTTGGCGTCGAGTGGTCGTTCCCAGAAGCCACGCACTGCGAGGACGCGCTGCTTCGCGACCAATGGATTACTGGCGAGTACTGGGAGCGCCACCGTGTTGCAAAGCGCGACCGTCCAACCATGTCGCCGAGGCTGGAGCGCCGCATCGCACGATTACGGGGCGAGGACATGTTTATGGGCCTCCCTTGGGTTACTGTGCGTGACGCAATCGCAGATCTGCCTGATCCCGAAAAGATTGTACAGACTGGCATCCCCAATCATGTATTTAATCCGGGAGCGCGTAGCTATCCTGGGCATACCGGGAGCCCACTGGATGAGCCAGCGAAGACATTAAAGGCGGGCGCCCATGGCGTACCAGGTGGCGAGAATATGTTGCTTCGACCCGATGGTTCAATTCGCTATTTCACGGTGCGTGAGGCCGCCCGTCTCCAAACGTTCACTGACGACTACATTTTCCGTGGTTCGTGGACTGAAACCATGCGCCAGCTTGGCAATGCTGTGCCAGTTCGCCTCGCGGAAGTAATGGCAAGATCCGTCGCAAATACCTTGAGCACCGCAAGTCACCCTACGCTGAGCGTGGTGCGTGCTGGCTGATCGGCGCGTCAGCTTGTTCCCGCACATTGTCAACAGGGCGCATGACAGTGAGCACCTTGAAGTCGTTGCCCCTTGTATGCAAGCGCGTTAAATCTATGGAGCCGTACATGACCACCACCGCCGACACAACGACGGACTTCGATCTCACGCCCTCTCCTCGGGTGCTTCAAATGCTTGGCGAAATCAATCTTGCCCAGTGGAGGTGCCTGGCAGAACTCGTCGATAACAGCATCGACGGGTTCATGAGTGTTGAACGCCTAGGCACCGCCATACCTAGCCCCGAAATATTAATTACAGTTCCTCGGACAGACAATGCAGCAGCGCGTGTTTCTGTTCGCGATAACGGACCTGGGATGTCTTCTGAAACGCTTGAACATGCGGTGCGAGCAGGCTGGTCCGGTAACAGTCCGATTGGAAGTTTGGGACTGTTTGGCATGGGCTTCAATATCGCCACGGCTCGCTTGGGACTAGTGACTGAAGTTTGGACATCACGCGCTGGCGATCCTCAGGAGATCGGGGTACGCATTGATCTTGACGAGTTGAAGGCGCAGCGCAACTTTCGCGTAGCGCGTCAAACCCGGCCTAAAGCCGATCATACTGCACACGGCACGGAAATCGTGATTTCCAAGCTGAAGCCAGAACAGCGTGCATGGCTCGCGCGGGGTCAGAACGCTACGGCGATGCGTAAGCAACTCGCAAAGGCATATTCGTCCTTGCTGTCTCCCGAAAGCGGCCCAGCAGTGTTCCGACTCGAACTTAATGGCACACGTATTCAGGCGAGACGACACTGCACCTGGAGCCCCGAGCGTTATGTCGAAAGCACTATCGGCACTGTTCATGCCGTCGAGCGCTTCAACGTGGCATTGCCGACTCGTCGCTACTGTGTCACTTGCATGCAATCCTTGCCGGAAGGCGAGATGACATGCCCAACTGGCAGCAGTTCCTGCAACGTGGTCGCCGAGGAGCGTCGCGTACGCGGTTGGGTGGGTATTCAACGCTATCTACACGATACGGACTTTGGCCTCGACATTATTCGCAACGGACGGAAGATCGAGCTTGGCATCAAAGACTTGTTCGAATGGCGCGAAGGCGATAGCTCAGAAATCGAGTATCCGACCGACGACCAGCGTAAACGCGGGCGGTTTGTCGGGGAAATTCATCTCGATCATTGCCGTGTGAGCTACACGAAGGATCGCTTTGAACGTGACGATCCATCATGGGACGAAATGGTGCGTTTGGTGCGTGGTGACGGACCTCTGCAACCGCTGAAGGCTAAAACCTTTGGCTACGGTGCGAACAACAGCCCTCTGTTCCGGCTCTTCCAGGCTTTCCGACGTACTTCACCGCAGGGTAAGAACGGGCTATGGTCCCGCATCCTAGTCGTCAAGGACAATGAGCGCGCGCTGGAAATGGCAGGCTTGTTCGAGAACAATGAACCGGACTACTTGAGTGATGAACGTTGGTGGCAGCTTGTCGAGGAGCAAGATGCGGCAGTGCTCGGCGCGCCATCTCCAGGAACGTCGGGAGGGGCTGCTACGCCTACGTCCGGTGACATTCCGCAGGGGTTTCTAGATGACGTGGACGATACTGGAGGCGGCACGGTAGCGCCGGCACCACCGCAGCCAGGCGCACCGATTCCCCCATCACCCACTCCTACTCCAGTGCCAGATCGCAGGCCAATATTTGAGCTGACCCGGAAGTATGTTCACCCGACCTATCGGGTCGAATATGACGTGCAGGCGTTCGCGGTCGATCCGCGTGACCCAGGTCTCAGCGCCGGCCATCCCTGGACCCTGCCGCTTGCAGATGTCGCCACACGCACCTACGCGTTTTTAACAGATACGGGTCATGAGCTGTACCGCTCAACTACGATGACGCCCCTCGACGCGTTGCTGATAGAGCTATCGCATCGTACGATGGAATTTCTTCGCCAGACGGCACCGGACGTAACATTCGCCGCGATCCTGGCAGACTTTCGAAGGGAATATTGCGCCGACTCGCGCCTTGATGCGGGTGAAATTATCGTGCAGGCGACCAACACACTCGCGCAGGTCGGGGCGTCGCTTCAAGGCAAGCTTGCTAGTGGCGAGGGGGCGAAACTGCACGAGGAGTTAAGTGCTTCGGCGCGAGAAGCCATTGGCCGCCGAATGGTCGCGCGCGGTGTTGCTACGCCGCGCGAGGCGATTTCATCAGGCTCGTTCCTTAACTATGCCGATCCGCAAACCGTGCGCGATTTTTTCTTGGCTCATCCGGAGTTGTTCCTGGACGGTAAGTATTGGGAAGACCCTTACCTAACGCTTGACTATGGCTCCCCTGAAGTAAATGACGAAGCGCGCCGCCTCGTTCGTGCGCGATATGACGGCTATTTTGCAGATGCGGTATGGCTCGCGAGCCAGTCGCCGATGGATCTCGAACGAACCGGGCGTGATGCTTTGATCAGGGCTAGCTTGTCGTTGAAACTGCTACGTCCCGACAAGGCAGACTGATATGGAGACTTTCCTCGATACGCGGCGCTTACTGAACGGACCGTGGCAAGCGTTCGAACGCGATATTGGGCGGCTATTGGTAGCCAACGGGTTTGAAGATGTCCGAATCGTCGGTGGCAGCGGCGACAAAGGCGCTGATGTGCTGGGCGTCAAAGGTGGAGAGCTTTGGGTTGTTCAATGCAAGTTTGTGTCGAATCAGTATCCAACGCCCGATGCCGTTGATGAAGTCGTGACTGCTGCACGCTTTTATGAGGCCGATCGCATGGTCGTCGCAGCTTCACGGGCCTTTGGTCCTGCAACACTTGCAGCGACCAAGAAATGGGCGGCCCTCGGCATAAAAGTTGAATTGCTTCCTGCGGCTACCTTGATTGAGATGGCACGCCGGTCGCCAGAATACCCACGTACGCGACGCCAGCTGCGGCCTTATCAAACAGATGCCGTAGACCAGTTCGTGGCGGCACTTCGAGAGACAGGAAAGGGACAAGTAGTCCTGGCTACTGGCCTTGGCAAGACTGTCGTCATGGCGGAGGTTGTTTCGCAGCTGTATCGCGAAGAGGCAATTCTCGACGGTAGGGTATTGGTAATGGCTGGCACGCGCGAACTGGTCGAACAACTCCAGCGATCGTTTTGGGACCAGTTGCCTAAGTCGGTATCGACACATCGCTTAATGGGCGGCGAAAACCCGTCGTATTGGGATGGTGTCACGTTCGCCACGGTACAGAGCGTGATGTCGCGCCTTGATGACCTACCCCAGTTTGGCCTGGTTTTGATTGACGAGGCTCATCATGTCGGGTCTGAAAGTTTTCGTACGGTCGTCAAGGCCTTGAACGCGCCAATGCTTGGAGGCGTGACCGCTACCCCTTGGCGCGGCGATGGATACGACATTGATCAGATCCTCGGGCAGCCTGTTGTTCGCATGGGCATCGCTGAAGGGCTTCGTAAGGGGTTTCTCTGCGAAGCGGATTATCGTTTACTTGCAGACAATGTCGATTGGGAGTTCGTGCGTGAGCGCTCGATCAACAATTATTCTCTGCAGCAGCTTAACCGCAAGCTGCTCATTCCAACTAGGGACGAGGAAGCTGCCAAAATCATCCGCGAGTCATTCATGGCCGAGCAACGCCGTGCAGGTGTTGTCTTTTGTTCGACCGTCGTCCATGCGCGCGCCTTCGCAGCGATGTTACGCCTGTTTGGATTCCGTGCCGAGGCCATCACGGGCGACATGGACCCGCGAACGCGCGACAAAACCATGGCAGCGTTCCGACGCGGCAATCTCGACATTGTGACCACTAGAGATTTGTTCAATGAGGGCGTGGACGTCCCTGACGTGGACATGATTGCGTTCATGCGCGTGACGCATAGCAGGCGCATTTTCGTTCAGCAATTGGGTCGCGGGCTGCGCCTTAGCCCAGGGAAGGACAAGGTTGTGGTACTAGATTTCGTAAGCGATCTACGGCGTATCGCCGAAGTTATTGAGTTAGAGCAGGCCGCTAAGGGTGAAGTCGAGACGCTGCGTCTTGGTGGCAGGCTTGTTCAGTTTCGCGATGTCGGAGCAAGTACCTTTATGGTGGACTGGATGAAAGATCAAGCAGACCTGTTCAATCGCGAGGGGGATCCGACATTGGAGCTTCCTGAATTCGATTTTCCGCCGACTGGCCCGCGAGGAAACGTTCAATGAGACTGCCTGATGATGTCCGTGACCGCATCCGCGACCTGCTGTGGGAGCGCGCCACAGAGCTGGGTTGGTCAAATCTTCCCGATATCGAGCGGTCGCGCCACTATGAGCAATGGACTCGTGAAACGATGATCGGTGGCACCCTAGCGCACTATATGGACCCACGAAAGGTCCGCGTTTACATCAAGGATTCTCTGTTAAAACCCTACGAGCGTGCACGCATGTCTAGTACGGAGCAGGACATTCTCGCGGTACTGGATATTGATCCTACGCTTGGTGTGGTGGAGCGCTATATCAAGCCGCACGGCACGTGCTTCATTGATGATCGAATGATCGCATGGGGCAAAAGTCGGGATTGGAAGCTCATTCTGATGGCAATGTATGAACGAACAGCGCTTAATCCCGGTACATCATCGCATGGAATAGCGCTTCTGGAGAGTGGCAATACGGCGGACGACAGCAGTCGCCTTTTAGTGCGGAGAGCTGCTACGCGACTCGGCATAGCGCGTGTTGAATGGATCGACTGAGGAGGTAAAGAGCAGTGAGAACAACATTCGCCGGTTGGTACGCTAAAACGCCTGAGCAGCTTAAGGCGCTCTGGGACGTGGCGTTGATCGTTCCCGACACGAACATTCTGCTGCACCTACTGCGACACTCTGCGGAAGTGCGTAGCCAGCTTATAGACGTTTTCGAACGCAAAGAAGCTTCCTTGTGGATTCCCTATCAGGTGGGTGTCGAGTTTCAGCGCCGGAGGCTCGATGTGCAGCAATACGCGTTTGATGCTTATGATCGCATCGTTGCCGATCTAACCAAGTTTGTAAATCAGGCTAAAGACAATCTCAACCAATATCGCGCACATCCGGTGATCGCAATTGAGCGCGAGCTATCTGCGCTTGACGTATTTCAGGGTGACTTTCAGAATCGTATCGCGGCAGCTAAGGCTCAACATTCCACTGAAGATTTCAACGTGAGTTTCGCCCGAGTCACGGAACTTTTCACTGGAAAGGTAGGTAAGAAACCGACACCAGAGAGCATTGCTGCGATCCACAAGGAAGGCAACGACCGGTACGCAAAGAAGATTCCACCTGGCTTCGAGGACGCTAAAAAGGCTGCTGAAGGAGGAGACAAATTTGGCGACCTCGTGATCTGGAAGGAAATGATTGAAAAAGCCAAGACAGACAAGCGCCCCGTCATTTTCGTTACTGATGACGGAAAGTCAGACTGGTGGCATATTCACCGCGGTCGGAAAATGGGGCCTCACCCAGCCCTAATCGAGGAATTCCAGGAAATAACAGGGCAAGAGTTCCACATCTACGAATTGCTCCAATTCCTACGTTACGCGGCCGTCACAGGGGCTGAAATCAAGGAGGAGTCTGTGCAGAAGATTGCCGACAGCCTTACAGCCGACGGCGAGAACAGTCGACCCCTCGATAACGTCGAGCGCTCTAATTCGATGAAAACATTGCGGACTGAGTTACGTAACAAGGAAACCGAGTTGGACGGCTTGATCAAAGCGCTCATTGACCTACCACCAACGCCTACACAAGCTGCATCCGACGAAGCTGACGCTAAGCAGGCACTGAAATCACGCATTGGCGAGCTAACGGCCTTTGTGAATGCAATGCGCGAGCAATTAGCCGGACTAGAAGAGCCTACAAGGTCGCAAGAGTAATACAGCGCGGTGTAACTTAACCATGAACCCATTCGACGCGAATCGTCATGCTGCAAAGTGGGACACGAGACAGGATTTTTCGCAAGATATTGAGAACGTATGAAGCCGAGCCGGTCGCTGCTAAAAATCTCACAGGCGCATGGCCTGCTCATTATCTACGCTATCGACACTGCGCTCAACGAACGAGTTAAGGCACATCGAGCGCTAGTTATCTATACACCGTATCGCTGGCGGGAATGGCTGCGAAATTGCCTATACTCTTCGTTAAGGTGCTGTTGTAGAATTTTCTCATCAGCGAGAATTAGCCCCCAAAGTATCGCACGCCTAATCGCTTCCCAAAGATTAGACAAAAGAGATCCCTCTGTCTCTTGGTCGAACTCCATCAAATCGTCCAATAGCAAAAACTGAGCGGTGCGATTACATTGATAGCTTTGTGCAATATTGGTTGTCTGTGCAGTTCGAAGGTTTTCTAAAAGAATTTCTAAATAATCCTCAGCAGTCGGCGCGAACTGGTAATGTAAAATTCCGTCAGGCGTTTCGAACAAATACCAGCCTCGTTTTTGCCAAAAGCTATCAACGTGGCGTAGGGATTTCCAGCTTGCCGTTAGCTTGAGTTTTTTTTTTGCGTCACATCGTAATTGCCTTCAAATTCTGGAGGAACAATAAGAACTGAATCAATTTTTTTTGATTCTTGGCGCCGGATCGGTATCAGTTTAAAGGCAACACTCATTTTTTCTCCAATCTATAACTAAATTTGGCAAATATTAGCATTCCTAAGAGATTTGCTTATCGTGGATAAATTTTCATATCCCTAAATTTTTTTTGAGGGCATTGGCGCGTTTAAACCGGGCCATAGGACTTCGATCGACACGAACGGGAGTCGACGCCTCAACCGCTGAAAATGTGCGTGTCGCAGGTCGGGCGCTGCTCCTGGTTTTGCGTGCAGCAGCATATCGACCCTGTGATTCTGTGCTGAGATGTGCCATTGCTGCTGCCAAGTCGGCGGGATTTATACCAGCCGCTTTGCTTTCAGAGGAAAACAATTCGCGATAACAAATGCCGGACACATGGTGACGTTTACGCGGCCATAGCTCGTGTGATAGTTCTCGAAGGCGGGTCGAAATCGCTTCCGCATCGTATTGGACCAAAAGCTGTCTCCCAGGCGCATTCATCAAGGCTCTAGTAATTGCGTCAAACTCTTGAATCCGATGGGTGGGGCGCTCTCTAATTGAATCTATATGCCATATAAGACGAACAGATTTTTGTCCACGCTTAGGAGTGCCGTCATGATGGTTAAGTAGCTTGGCACCTAAAATCGTCGCCTCTACCAGGATTCTTCCACTTTCGTCACGCCTGGCTGCAAACCTAATGCCTAGCTCTAGGCTTGCCGGTCTAGCCCCAGTAACGGCAAGCGCAGCCAGTGGTAATAGCCAGAGTGCGCCGGCTCCGCGATTACGGGATTGTGCCGCTGCCCAAATTTTGTCGGGCCAGTCTTGCTCGAGATGCCGCATTTTTGCTTTGAACTTTGCCATTGGCTGCTGTCCTCGCTATAAATGATCTTCGATCGGCAAGCTATTACTGCATGGCTCCGGCCGCGCAGTCCGCGCGGTCTACGCCACTAACCCCACCCCCGCTGCGCCTGACGGCACAGCGACCCCGTGAGGGGTCGGCGCAATGGCGAGTCACTCCAACTGCTTCGCAGTTGTCGCGCCTCCCCATTGCGCCGTGATACTCCGACTGATCGGAGTATCGATTTGCTAGCGTCCACAATACTGCATAACTGAAAGGGTGTGATGCTTACGTGTGTATAAACGAGGTCTTTTGTTCTGTCACGCTGAAATAATTTATGTGTAGGTAGTGTTACCATATTTCTTCTGAAGGAGGGGGCCGCCTCGGGTTTTGTAGAGGCCGCAATGTTTGAGAGAATAAAGCCATGGAAAAGCAACGGAAGTATTCCCTATGAAGCCATAGAAGGCGCTATGCGCATGGTCAGTGAAGCCGGCCGCGAGTAAGTTGATTCATGCCATGCGAAGGCAAGTTCAAGTGCCGAGGCTTATGCCTGGCAGAGAAGTTAATATAAGGAGACAAGCATGGGAATGGATCAGAAGGCGCGCTCGATCTTCTGCGGTATGCCTGGAGGAGGATTCTACTTCGAGGCGGACGCTGGCGGCGTGCGTTACCTCCCCATTCAGAATTTTCCATATGAGCTGGAAATGCTGTTTATGAGGTGGGTCGAGGCGCAGCGGCCAGAGTACGAAAGCCGATGGCGCCACATCCGCGAAGGTGTGTGCATTGGTCTGTCCGAAGAAGGTTGGGATGGATTCGCAAGGTGGATGCTAGCCACTTTGTATGATGCCCAAGCACGGCCAGAATTTGAAACTCAGGCCCGCCTGAGTGCGGACCTCGACGAAACGGATATGTAGCTTTTAAGGACTCCGAAAAATCATGCTAAGCGGTGGTGAGTTGCGACCGTCTGCTCTGGATCGGAATCGGACAGTACAATACGGTCGCTATCGGCCAGAAGGCGACATTGAGCGTAGCGCCGAGATTTTGACAGCATCTTGTGAGCGAATACTTTGCATGACGGATAAAGATCAGGTTGAACAGGAATGTCTCAGCTCTCTCGTTCGTGAAGCTGAGCGAGACTGTGTATTCCTATCGCATATCACCACCGGGAGGTTTGGTGGAGAGGCATATACGAGCGAAGAGCTTCCCTTAGCGGTAGCGCGCGTTGCGAACGCGCTCATCAAATCAGGATGCAAGGTTGGATTTCGCGATCCGGACGCTGAGACATGGCAACTCGATACGGATTTGCCGCGCGCAGAAAATCCCGGAGCGGCGATTACAGCAAGATGGCTCGCCGATCCTAAGGATGTTGAGTTCCTGGTGCTTGCACGTCGGCACAGCTGAGGATTGGGCGGTAGGTGAAGGTCTGCTCCGGGTCGATTGAGGACGCGTGACGGCTCAATTCCGGCACTATGCCGGTCGTAACATTCCGTGACTTTTCCTCGAGGGCAACCTGCTATCCTGTGCGTAGCGGCCGATTTTGGCCAATCGCATCAGGACGAGAATCCCCGAACTATGCATTTGTAAAAATTGAAGGAATAAAAAATTGAAAATTGTATTTATCGGGGCGGGTCGTTCGAATATTCTTGAGGACAGTAACTTAGTTAACGAGAAGGACCTAATTCTTCTTACGCTAAACAACTGGGACGACTACGGAACAAAAACGACGTTTCCTGCGAAAGTCTACATAGGCGGGGAGAGGCTAGAATTTAATTGGCATATTAAAATATTAATACAGGGTAGTGATTATTCAGGTAAGACACTCCTCGATTTACTGGCTGCAGGATGGGATGGCGTATTTCCGCCGCCATTACCTGAAGGAGCCCAATATGTATCCCTACCATCTGATATCGATGTATATCGCACTTTAAAGGCTAAGATTGGTCTTCCTAGAACAATTTCGGTCGCGCGTTTGTTGCGGGATGCAAGTTACCTGACACATTATGAGGAAAATACAACCTTATCACATATAGTTAATAGCTCGCCGTTCCAACACTCATTATTGCGCGAATCAGGCGCCAATAAGGCGTTTCAGGATGGCTGGCGAGAATTTGACACGGAGCCAAAATCTGAAATTCTAGATTTTAATTTGAATGCCCCAATGAATGGTCGAGCAGTGCCAATTCCGTTTCGTTTTGAGTCGTCGTTGCTTCCTTATGATATCAACGTCTTGATCGGGCCGAACGGAATCGGTAAATCTTACACATTGCAAATTTTAGTTGAATATTGGCTTCAAATTGGACGTGGTGACAAAATACTAATTGAAAAAGAGAATATTAAGCCATTTAGCAAGCGGCCCAATATCAGAAAACTAATTCTTGTTTCATACAGCCCGTTCGAAGAATTTCCATTGGATTTAAGTGACTCTAATCTTCAAGACAAATCAGCTTACAAGTACTTTGGGTTTAGATCAAATGTACATGACGTAGAATCGGGGAAAGATAGAATCAAAATCAGTCGGACCTTGCCTGCGGTGGATTCGATTAAGTCCTTAGTTAAGACTCTAGACGACGATATAAAATTTGGGTTTATGCCCAATTGGGTTAATAAATTTAAGACTGTTTATGACGTGTTGCAGACAGCAGTAGATTTTGATGGTTTTGCTTTTGCGATTTCAACGGAAAACAACGAGTTCGTGGAGAATTGTTTGTATGAGTATCCCGAAAACTTTGTCAAAGACGGTAATTCACTACTGTTTTTAATCAACAAATTTTCTTTTAAGTTAATTGAGCAGGGTTTCATTGTCGAAAATATCATATCTTCGGATGGAGTGCTCTTTTTAAAAAATGGGAAAAAGGTTCCACTAAGCTCAGGACAAAGACTATTTTCATATATCGTAATTAATATTGTCGGCGAGTTGCGTGATAATAGCCTTATTGTTGTTGATGAGCCTGAATTATTCTTGCATCCCACACTAGAAATTACTTTCATATCTCTACTAAAAAAAGTGTTAAAGGCTTTCGGGTCTAAGGCGATTCTTGCCACACATTCCCTAACAACTGTTCGGGAAGTCCCTTCAAATTGCGTGCACGTGATGCGGCGTCTATCTAGTGAAGTCGATGTTATTCGTCCACCATTTGAGACATTTGGCGGTGATATGCAAAGAATTTCCTCGTATGTCTTCGGAGACAAATCGGTTTCTAAGCCATTT
>JAAIGE0100821497.1_pt1 | contig 12894 bp, 18 predicted proteins | sample 6487951 | NCBI WGS metagenome assembly JAAIGE01 (sample SAMN13974128, study PRJNA590717) | phyllosphere metagenome | biome: tomato field; feature: multiple bacterial spot infested tomato fields; material: tomato leaves; isolation source: leaves from tomato fields | host: Solanum lycopersicum ... | reverse complement strand
CAAGGGTAGAGGTAACCTGCCGCGCCGCTGCTACATCTTCTCAGAGGCGAGAGTAGATGCGACGGCGCAGCACATATATCTCTCCCCTTGTGGGAGAGAAAGCAATTTCAACATCTTAAGCGCAGCTTAAGTGTTAGAAATTGCAAGTGAGGGGTCTTGCCCCGCGCTCAGACCTTACGGGCTGCACTCACCCATGCATCCCATTCACCGTCCCGAATACCTGATCGAAATTGCCACTCTCCGCCGCAAATCTCAGCGGCTTGCAGCGCTCGACAACCACTTCCTTCTCGTTGGGTCGGTTGGTCAGTATATCCATCACCTCGGAGATAAACGCGTCGAGCGGCATGGCGCGTTCGTCTGTGGCCTGATGTTCGCCTTGAAGGGTCGTCTGCACATAAGGCGGCACGATTTCGATGACTTCGACCGGTGTATCTTTCAGTTGCTCACGCAGTGCCATCGAATAGGCGTGGATGGCGGATTTCGTCGCGCTGTAGGTGGGCGTTACCACCATCGGCACGAAGGCGAGGCCGGATGAGACGGTGAGCACTGCCGCTGCGGGCTTTTGCAGGAAATGCGGAAGCAAAGCTGCTGTGAGGCGGATCGGTGCCAGCAGATTGGTGGATATGGTTTCCTCGGCCGTCTCAAGATAATCGGGTGCTGCCTTGATGTCCTCGTTCTTCATGATGCCGGCATTGTTGATGACGACGTTGAGGTCCGGGTGGTCGCGCGTCAGTTTATCGGCAAAGCTACGTATGCCGTCTGCCTCGGTTGCATCCATGACCACCGAAACCATGCCGGGGTTCGCCTGCGTTATCGCATCCAGCGCAGTCTGGCGGCGGCCGGAAATGATGACCTTGTTGCCAAGCGCATGAAAGGCTTCGGCCAGCGCCCGGCCAATGCCGGAACCGCCGCCGGTGATGAGAACTGTGTTACCGGTTATTTTCATCGGGCTTATCCTCTCTTGTTGGATGAGACCAAGTTAGCTAAGATGCTCTCCAATCGAAAGTAGGCACCCGAAAGATTTATACTTACCGAAAAGAGAGTGTCACACATGAAAAGGCATTTGGCCGATCCCGAGATCGAAGACAGACGCAAGCACCCGCCGCCTCAAGAGACCGACCCGGTGATAGAGGCACTGGTTCAGGATATCATCGCCAAGGTGGCCGACAAATGGACGATGCTGATCCTTGAAGCGCTGGAGGATAACGGTACCTTACGCTTCACGCAGATTGGCAGGATCGTGGGTGATATCAGCCAGAAGATGCTGACGAAAACGCTGCGCCAGATGGAATGCGACGGACTGGTCAAGCGCACCGTGCATCCCGTCATTCCGCCCCATGTGGACTACAGCTTGACGCATCTCGGCAAGACGCTGGGTAGCGCCTTTTGCGGCGTGTGGATCTGGGCAGAAACGCACCATGCGGAGATAGAAAAGGCGCGGAAGGCTTTTGAAGAGCATTCTCCGCGCCTGAAATAACGGCCATCTTCCCTCATTCCTGTGCTTGTCACAGGAATCCAGTTGCCGCGCGCCTGCGCGGCAGGAAGACTCTCTCAGCCCAGGACTGGGCTGACTGGATTCCTGTCACGAGGACAGGAATGAGGAAATGCATTACGCGAACTGGCTCAGGCCCGGTACCGAAGCAATAACCTTGTCCACCACTTCATCACCGGCATGTTCGCGGGCAATCGAGATCGTGGTCTTGGCAAGCGCAGAGATTTCACCCATGCCGAGGCCCTGGCTCATCAACTGCTGGCCAAGCCCCATGATCCCGCCGCCGCCGATGGCGCTCATCAGGCCGCCGAGCAGACCGCCGCCGCCCTGGCCCTCGCCGTTGAAACGGGCGACCAGTTCAGGTGCGCCGGGCATGGATTCGATCATCTTGGCGACCGCCGCGTCATCGGCCTCGCGCTGGAGGAAGCCCAGCATCATGCCGAGGGCTTTTTCTGCCTGATCGGGGGCAATGCCCACTCTATCGGCGACCTGGGTTACGATTTCGCTCATAAATTCCTCCTGAATGCGAAAATGACGTTCACGTCAACGTAAAACAAATGAAACGCAGACTCAAGGCCGCGCAAAGACCTCGCAACGGCTTTTTCAATGCCTTCAATTTCAAGCTTATCAAACAGTTGTTGAGGTTGGAAACAGTTCCTATAAGTATATTGCGAAGATTGGATAAAGGGGTAAAAACTGCCCAAATCTCACGGAGGGAACGCCAGATGTTGCAGGACGGAAAGCTTTATATCGGCACGAGCCGCAATCCCGACGACAGCCTGAACAAGGGCGAATATCTCGATTTCCGCTTCGGCAACCGCCACGGCCTGATAACGGGCGCGACCGGCACCGGCAAGACGGTGTCTTTACAGGTGCTGGCGGAAGGTTTCGCCAAGGCGGGCGTGCCGGTGTTCTGCGCCGATATCAAGGGCGATCTTTCCGGCATTGCAAAGCCCGGCGAGGCCAAGGACTGGGTGACGAAGCGGGCCGAACAGATCGGCTTTACCGACCTCTCCTTCGAGCAGTTCCCCGTGATCTTCTGGGATCTCTACGGCGAAAAGGGCCACCGCGTGCGTGCCACCATTGCGGAAATGGGGCCGCTGCTTCTGGCGCGGCTGATGGATGCATCCGAGGCGCAGGAGGGTGTTCTCAACATCGCTTTCAAGATTGCCGATCAGGGCGGCCTGCCGCTCTTGGATCTCAAGGATTTGCAATCGCTGCTCAACTATATGGGCGAGCACGCGAGCGAGCTTTCCAATCAGTTCGGCCTCATTTCCAAGTCATCCGTCGGTTCTCTGCAACGCGGGCTTCTGGTGCTGGAACAACAGGGGGCGGAACATTTCTTCGGTGAACCGGCGCTGAAAATCTCTGACATCATGCGCACCACCAGCGATGGACGCGGCACGATTTCCGTTCTGGCGGCCGACAAGCTGATGATGAACCCGCGCCTCTACGGCACTTTCCTTCTGTGGATGCTGTCGGAACTGTTCGAGGAACTGCCGGAAGTGGGTGATCCCGCCAAGCCGAAGCTGGTCTTCTTTTTCGATGAGGCGCATCTGCTGTTTAACGATGCGCCGCGTGTGCTGGTGGAGCGTGTGGAGCAGGTCGTGCGCCTCATCCGCTCCAAGGGCGTCGGCGTTTATTTCGTCACGCAGAACCCGCTGGACGTGCCGGAAACCGTTCTGGCCCAGCTCGGCAACCGCGTTCAGCACGCGCTTCGCGCCTATACGCCGCGTGAGCAGAAGGCGGTAAAGACCGCCGCCGATACGTTCCGTCAGAACCCCGCTATCAACACGGCAGACGCCATCACCACGCTTGGCACCGGTGAGGCTCTGGTCTCGACGCTTCAGGAAAAAGGCGCGCCCTCCATCGTGGAACGCACGCTGGTCCGCCCGCCCTCTGGCCGTGTCGGTCCGGTGAGCGATGACGAGCGCCGCAGCATCATGGCATCGAGCCCCGTTGCCGGGCTCTACGATCAGGACGTAGACCGAGAATCCGCATTCGAAATTCTTGCCGCACGCGCGCAAAAGGCAGCGGAGGCGGAGGCCGCCAAGCGCGCGGCGGAGGAGCAGGCCAACCAGCCGGACAGTGCCTCGAGCCGCTGGAAGCTGCCGGGCTTCGGAGACGATGAACCGAAGCAGGCGTCCACAACGGGCGCCGGCGCGGCGCCGCGAAAAAGCGGTGGCGGATATCAGCGTGAAACGGTGATCGAGGCCGCGATGAAGAGTGCGGCGCGCTCGGTGGCGACATCGGTGGGGCGGGCGCTCGTGCGTGGGATTCTGGGGAGTTTGCGGCGGTAGGGTGTTCTATTTTAGAGATTAAAGGCAAACCCCTCACCAAGAAAACCTAGGACTTCGCTTTGCGAAGATCGAGGTTTTCTATCCTCTCCCAAAAGGGGCGAGGAAAAGGCGCACCGCTTCGATACCCACCTCACCGTAAGAGTTGGTGCAAAGGTGCGGCAGATATATCTCTCCCCTTGTATGAGAGAAAGCAATTTCAACATCTTAGCGTCAGCTAAGTGTTAGAAATCGCAAGTGAGGGGTCGTGCTTCGGCCTCCCTCACATGCCCTCACCTCTCCCGATAAAACACCATGCCGCCATGATAGAGCACATCATCCCGAAACTCGCCATCGGCAGTAAATCCCGTATCATCCCAATACTCGATCCGGTTGCCATTGACCTCATATCGACCCTGATAGGCGCTTTTGCGAGCGCCTCGGGCTTCGTCATATCGTCCATCCGGTAGAAGTTCCTGACGGATGCGGCCGTCGCCCGTCACCCACATGCCGATATAGGGATGGCTTTGCTGTGTGGTCTGACTGGTGGAGCTGGTTTTCATCACGGATACCCCCTTCGATGGACTGGCTTCAACGACGGCTGCCGCCAATGTGGCGACAGCGAGAGATGTGATGAGGATGCTCATTCGTTGGCTCCTTCGGTTGCCTGGGCGCGGCGTTCCTCGAATAGGTCCGAGAGCGTCTGCGATGCGGCAATCGCCTTCGGAAAGCCGGCGGGCACGGTGACGAGGTAGATCATTTCCTTCAGCTCCTCATCGGTTGCGCCGACATTCAGCGCGTAACCGGCGTGGACCTTCATCAAGTCCCTCTCGCCCAGCGCCGCCATAACGGCGACGGTGGCGAGCTGGCGGGTGCGGTGGTCCAGTCCCGGGCGGGACCAGACTTCACCCAGTGCATAGCCTTCGGTTGCCTCGGCGAGGAAGGGAAACTCCTGCCGCATACGTTCAAGGTTCTGCTGTGGCTGACCGTTGTTAAGGGTGAGGATGACCTGTTCTCCCCTTTGCAGCCGGTTTTCCAGCTGCTCCGGGTTGGCGTTTACGGCGGTGGTTGCCACCAGTGTCACGATGGCAAGCGTGGTCGTGAAAAGCGTTTTCATCATCTCAATTCCCATGGTTTGCAGTTGGGCGAACGACGATTTCGTTCACATCGACATCATAAGGTTGCTCAATGGCGAAGCGGACGGCACGACCAATGGCTTCGGGTTTCAAAGCCGTGGCGCGGTAGGATTTCATCATATCCGCAGCGACCGGATCGGTGATCGTATCGGCCAGTTCGCTTTCGGTCACGCCGGGGTGAATGCAGGTCACACGGATGTCCTGATTTTCCTGGCGCAGGCCATCTGAAATGGCGCGGACTGCGAATTTGGTCGCGCAATAGACCGCCGCGGTGGGCACGACCGACAGCGCGCCGATCGAAGCGATATTCACGATCTGGCCGGATTTGCGGGCCGTCATTTCGGGCAGTACGGCGGCGACGCCATAGAGTACGCCCTTGATGTTGACGTCGATCATGCGATCCCATTCCTCCACTTTCATGGAAGACATCAGCGAAAGCGGCATGACACCCGCATTGTTGACGATGACGTCGATGGGGCCGAAGGCCTTGCGGCCCGCCTCGGCAAACGCTTCGAAGCTTTCGCGATCCGTGACGTCGAGCGGATGGGCGACCACTTCGGAACCTTGCTGGCGCAACTCCTCCGCCAGCGCTTCGAGACGGTCCGTACGACGCGCGCCAATGACAAGCTTCGCGCCGGTCTTGGCAAGTTCACGGGCGATACCGACACCAATACCGCTGGATGCACCCGTGATGAGAACGACTTTATTCATTGCCATGATGTTCATCTCCTTTGGTTCACCAGCCCGCTCCAGTCTCAGAGCGTCGCTGTTGCAAGGAAGATAGTTCAATGGCATTGTCGCTATAACCGCCTCAATGTTTAACGCGCTGGGTAGATTTTCTAACCAATGAATATCGATCTGAACGCTCTCTCGATCTTCTGCATGGTGGCAGACGAACGTAACTTCCGCGCCACAGCCGACCGGCTTGGCGTGACGCGCTCTGCCGTCAGCCAGACGATCCGAAGGCTGGAAGAGACGATGGGCATTGCGCTGGTGCACCGCACGACGCGCAGCGTCAGCCTGACAGAAGCGGGTCAGCAATTATATGCCGACGTCTCGCCTTCCATCGGCAGTCTGGTGCAGGCGGCGGAAGCTGCGTCCTCCCTCGGCGGCGTGGTGCGTGGGCAATTGCGGCTTGCGGTCTCATCCATTGCGGAGCGGGCGCTCTCCGGCCCGCTGCTGGCGAGCTTCGCGCAGGCGCAGCCGCATGTCCAACTGGATATCACGGTAACGGATGAGGAGTTCGATATCGTGGCCGAGCATTATGACGCCGGAGTGCGGCTTGGCGAGTTGATCGAGCAGGACATGATCGCCGTGCCGGTTTCCGCCGAGCAACGCCAGCTTGCCGTCTGCTCACCGGCTTATGCGGCCCGTCATCCCCTGCCCGCCCATCCGCGTGAACTGATCCACCACAAATGCATCGGCTGGCGTCCGCGCCCCGGCGTTGCGCCCTATCGATGGGAATTTGAGGAGGGTGGCACGGAGTTTGCCGTGGCTGTAGAGCCTGAATTCACCACCAACGACATGCAGTTGATGATCAAGCTCGCCTGCTCGGGTGCAGGCATCACCTTCGGCATGGAGGAAACCTTCCGGCCCTTCATCGAAAGCGGCCAGCTCATATCCATGCTGGAGGATTACTGCCCGAGTTTTGCAGGTTTTTACCTCTACTACCCCAGCCGCCGAAATCTGGCCCCAAAATTGAGGGCGTTCATCGACCATGTGCGGTTGCCGAGAGGTAAGTGATCAAATCGTCAGACCTGGCTAATGCATAATTATCAACCAAAGAGGGATTTTCCTTTCATTTTCCGCAAAATTTCTACTTTTGGCATAAGCATAATTGCTTCTAGACTTTCGTGAGAGATTGAAATGTCGCTTAGAAAGAACTTGGAACGTGCGACCAGCATCATCGCGCTGATTATCTTTTCGCTGCTTTGCACGCATGTCGCATCCGCTCAGATGGGCTGGAGTATAAAAAGCTCTGGAACAAGCGCCGAAATTCTTCAGGAGATCGTTCGCGTTGGAAAGCTTCAGGGAACATCATTCGGAGCCGTAGAAATAGAGCAAGCAGATGGCCCTATGCCTGAAACCGCATTTCAGGAAATTACGCTTCGCTCGGGTAATGAAGCTATCGGCTCTGTGAGGCACGGCTGCTCCCAATTAGGCCTTTCAGAACCTGCAACAGATCTTCGTGAGGCCGAACCAGACCTCGTATGCATCGGACGCCGAAATGGTGAAAGCGTGAGCGTCTATGCGAAAGTCTCCTGCGAGGACGTATGCAAGCTCTCGATTGAGACCCGCACATTAAGTTTTTGAGGCGGAGTTGATATGACCGGACGCAATGACATCATGCCAAACAAACGCGGTTGGCGACGGTTGAGTTATACGCGCCGTTGCGGCTGGATAGACTGAGGTCATGCACGACCGGAAAGCGCCCGGGAACTCAAGAGCCAGATTGATTTGGAGGAGCCGAAGTCATCCTTACTGAAGCGTCTGGATGTACGACTGAATGGAAAGCCAGCTTTTGTCGTTGTCTATGGACAGGAAATGGGAGGAATGGGCATCAGGGTATCTACGGTTGCTCATTGGGTGGTTCGTAAGGGCCTGTCTGCGCAGCAAAAAGAAAGCGCTGCTTTAGGAATCTTTATGGCTGCGTCTCGTACATTCGAGAATATGCAGGCCAGCTTTCCTTTCTCGGTCGCGACAAATTCAGGCTTCAGCGGAGAAAATCTCGTTTCGAACCTTGTAGGCTTTTACGGTGCCTATCGAAACATCAACGAACCGAGACTGCGCGCAATTTGCGGGGAAACTAGTGAAATTGAAAGCCTGCGAATATGGGACGAGTACCTGCCTCATGGAATTGGAGCGATCAAGAATCGCAGCTTTAGGCCTTTGCTTTTCCCAACCACCGAGGGCGTATCCTCACCAGCAGATACATCGTTTCCCTTAATCCTGAGCACCATTCGGCCCTCGGCATCGGGAGCAGATTGGGTAGGAATAAGAAACAGATTTATCGACGGCACCTTAGTCAACCGTCGCGCTCCACTGGGAGTTTCCAATATGGGGGACGTTACTTTGCAACCAATTGGACAAGCCCAGCTTCGATCTGCAGTCCACTGATAGGCCGACCCAAATTACGTGTACCTCTAGGCCGTCGTCAATCAACGACGGTCCGCTCCCCTTCGGATGCGCCGCTCCACGGCGATGAAATCGCTGCCTTGACGGAGCGTTTTCAATCAGAGAGCGTCTTGCTACTTCCGCATCGAAACCAGCGAAAAATAAGCCCCATGGGGGTCCTGGCAATTGGCGATCCAGCTGTCGCCGGGTACTGGCATGGGTCCGTTGATGACCTTGCTGCCGCCGGTGCTGACGCGGGTGATTGCGTCTTCCAGGCCATCGACGTTGAAGTAATAGCCCCAGTGGCAGACGGGGACTTGTGGTAGACGTTTCATGATGCCGCCGATGTCTTTCCCGTCATGACCAGCATAGCCGAAAATGCGGTATGGGCCCATTTCGCCCATGTCGAAATCGCGGTTCTTCGTCCAGCCGAAGACATCGCCATAGAAGGCCATGGCGTGGTCGACGTCATCCGTGAACAATTCGTTCCAGCCGACATGGCCGTTCATGCTTTGCGGTTCCTTCGGGAAGCTGCCGCCGCCTTCCATCGGTCGTGGCGTCATGATGCAGAGGACCGCACCGAAGGGGTCTGTCACGACAGCCATGCGTCCCACTTCCGGAATGTCAAATGGCGGCCGCATGATCTTGCCGCCCTTTTCTTCGAAAAGCCTGGCGGAAGCATCTACGTCGTCCACCGCTACATAGCGGGTCCAGTTTGGCGGAATGCCTTCGGCCTTATGCTCGTCCGTCAGCTCCATCATGCCGCCGACGCCAACGCCGTTTGCTTCGAAGATTTTGTAACCCATCTCCGGTGAGCCGAAGTCCTTCAGTTCCCAGCCGACGACATGGGCGTAGAACCGGCCTGCATCGTCCTTATCCGTCGTCATCAATTCCGCCCAGATGAATTTTCCGTGGGTCTCAGACATTGGTTCACTCCCTGTTGGCGGCATGGTTGCCCGCATTTTATTTTTAGTTCACCCGATGAAACTCGGACGACATGAACTCCTTGAAGCTGCCATCCGGCTGCCGGACGGTGCCTGCAAAGGTACGGTGATTATCGTCATGCAATGTAATGACATCATGATAGAGCGCCATTTCGCCGCTGCCATCGAAACTCGGCCCTTCCGCTTCCAGCACCAGCGTCTTTCCGTCCGGCTCCATCCAGCCCTTGTAGACCCACAGATTGCTCATCATAGAGCCCACCCAGGAACCGACGAATTCTTTTCTGGCGGGATCGAAACCGACGGTAAGGACCGCCGTCATCGGCGATTCGTCGGGCATCCGCCCCTTGCTCTCGCCAACAATCCAGAGCCCGCCGATGGAGCGGATGGTTTCCCTGAAGCATTGGCTTGGGTCATCCGGGTCGTAACTGGCGTCGCTGGTGGTGGACGTCATTTTCCAATCGCCCACCATTCGATGAAGGAACTCGTGCTCCTTCTGCGGTTTCGACCATTCCATCGTTTCGCCTCCCAACGAAATCAGTGACAGCAGCTTGCCGCCTTTGGCGCATCCTCATACTGGTCGTGACGGCGCACCCAGTTCATGGTGCCTTCTTCATTGCGGCCTTTCGGCACCAGATCGAGCAACATCAGCGTCGTCAGCGTCTGTTCCGCACCGCGAGCGTAGGTGGAATAGGTGTGGTATATCCGGCCATCCTCACCCTTGGCAAAAACACTGGTGCCGTGCAGATCCTTCAGGTCGCCGATGGCAGGCATGGAAGTGTAGTTGTAGGTAATGGTTCCGGCAGCAACGTCTTCATCGGTGAAGGACGCCTGATAATCATAATTGAAATCGCTGCCGTCCGATGACACCCATGGGAACTTCCAGCCCATCCGTTTCCTGTACGCCTCGATCTTTTCCAGCGGCGCGCGGGATACGGCAACGAATGCGGCATCCGCATTTTTCAGATGGATGATGGCGCCGTCCAGATGATCTGCGAAGAACGAGCAGCCGACGCAGCCCTCCTCCCAGTCCGGTGCCAGCATGAAGTGATAGACGATCAACTGGCTGCAATTGCCAAAAAGGTCTGCGAGCGACTGTGGCCCGGAAGGCCCGTCGAACAGGTATTCCTTGGTAACAGGCTCCCAAGGCAAGGCGCGCCGGGCCTCGTTCAATCGGTCACGCGCACGGGTCAGCTCTTTTTCCTTGGCAAGAAGCTCCCGGCGTGCCTCCCACCATTCCTCTTTGGAAACGACAGCATTTTGCATGAAATCCTCCTCTGTGGCCCGCCCTCCCGGCAGGCCGCGAACAATGTTCAAGTGGCAGAATCGGTGTCTGCGACGTCAATGGAGACGCCGCTTCAATATGCTTGACTAATTACGTTGATATCAACATAAAGGAATCATGTCAAACACCGACTTGATTCCTTTCTCTACAACTCTTTTCGTGAAGGACGTGTGCCTGTGCCTTCACGCGCAAAGGGCTGCCCGCGCGCTCGCGCGCCGCTTCGACAAAGCATTGAAGCCACTGGCGCTTACCAACGGGCAATTTTCATTGTTGATGTCTCTCAACAGGCCTGAGCCGCCGCCAATGGGGCCTGTGGCGCAACTTTTGGCGATGGACCGGACCACGCTCACCGCCGCGCTGAAACCCCTTGAAAAGCGTGGGCTTCTGGTTGTTGAGCCCGACCCGAAGGACAAGCGCGGCAAGCGCCTCCGCCTGACGGAGGAAGGAACATCGTTGCTCGCATCTGCCTTGCCGATCTGGGTCAACACCCATGCGGATGTGGAAACGCAGATCAAAAGCGGCGATGCGGACAGGCTCCGGCAGGACTTGGTAAGCCTGGGATGATCCATCGCCTTGAAAGCTCTCTGCTCACAGCAAAAAAGGCCGACTGAGGACAGTCGGCCTTTTTCGTGACGGCGGTCGTGGGGACGAGAGCGCGTCAGAAAGCTGATTACTCGACGGAAACCGGAACTTCGGTCGAGGTGCGCATGGCGTGGGAGTAAGGGCAGACGATATGCGCCTTCTTCACCAGATCTTCTGCCGTTGCCTTGTCGAGGCCGGGGATGTTGACCTTCAGCGACACGTCGATGCCGAAGCCGGTGCCATCATCACGCGGGCCGATGCCGACGGTGGCTGTTACGGTGGTGTCTTCGGGAATCTTGACCTTTTCCTTGCCCGCAACATTTTTCAACGCGCCGAGGAAGCACGCAGAGTAACCTGCGGCGAACAGCTGTTCCGGGTTGGTACCTGTTGCACCGTCACCGCCCAGCGCCTTCGGCACCGTCAGGGTAACATCGAGAACGCCATCTTCAGACTTCGCATTGCCGGCGCGACCGCCAGTTGCCGTTGCCTTGGTCGTGTAAAGAATTGCCATGTGAACTACTCCCTTCGTTTGATGATGCAAACCATATAGCGCTCTATTTGATTGTGCGCAATATAATTTTGCACATTGAAAAATTTTTCTTTTCCTGCAATAAGACGAATGAGGATTTGCATTGCCTTTTGCATGGGGCAGGAACCTTGTGACGGGATAAAATGTTCCCTAGAGCGTTTTCTGTTTCGACGGACATGATCTTGATCAGCAAGTCATCCTTCGAGCGGGAATACGCCATGAAAGCCGCATTTTGGAGCTAACACCGATGGACGATGGGACGATGGAAGGCCTGTTGCGGCTGGACGTTCAGATATGTTTCGCGCTCTATGGCGCAGCGCACGCCTTCAACCGCGCCTACAAGCCCCTGCTAGAGCCACTTGGCCTCACCTACCCGCAATACCTCGTCATGATGGCTCTATGGGAGAAGGAAACCGCAACGGTAAAGACGCTGGGTGAAATGCTGGGGCTTGATTCCGGCACGCTTTCCCCCCTCCTCAAGCGGCTGGAACAGGCCGGGCTTATAACCCGCAAACGCGGCACGGTGGATGAGCGCCAGGTGTTGATCGCGCTTACACCGGATGGTGCGGAGTTGAAGAAAAAGGCAGTCGACGTGATGCGCTCGATCGGAGAAGCGACGGGATGCAGTCTTGATGAGCTTGGCGCACTGAGGGACCGGCTAAACGCACTCAGGGACAATCTGGTAAAAGCCTAGGACGAATGCGTCTCCGAAGCGATGGCGTTTTTCTCGCGCACCATTTTCGGTATCAAAAACAGATCGACGATGTACCACGTCATGGCCACATAAAAGAGCATGTCGACTATAATGTTGCGACCGATGAAAAACGGCAGCAGAAGCGAAAGTGCGCCAATGGCAAGCTGAATCTTGGCGGAGCGATAGGAGCCCAGGTAAAACCGATGCAGCCCGAATAGTCCTCCACCACCCAACAGGTGCAGAAGATATGCGACCCAGGTCAATTTGCGGTCAACCACTTGTACTTGCGGCGGCACATCTTCGGGATCGTCGGAACTGGCTGAAATTTTCGGCACGCTGACCAAGATGGAAATCTCGCATTTCGATGGCAACAGGATATCGCGGCGATACAGAAAAAATCAATCAATAATTGTATAATCTGCGAGAAATGACAAAGCCCCAGGCTGCGCTCGCTGCCTGAGGCTTTGTCATTATCGAAATGCGAATAGCTTACTGCCAGACCACCACACGCGCCTTGTTCGGCACGCGGTCGTAGAGGTCGATGATGTCCTGGTTCATCAGGCGCACGCAGCCGGAGGAGACGGCTTTTCCAATGGAATTCCACTCTGGAGAGCCATGCAGGCGGTAGAGCGTGTCCTGACCGTTCTGGAAGATGTAGAGCGCACGGGCACCAAGCGGGTTCTTAAGACCCGGCTGCATGCCGCCGTTCTTGGCGGAATATTTGGTGAGTTCCGGCTGACGGGCAACCATCTCGTCTGGCGGGGTCCACTTCGGCCACTTCTGACGCCACTGGATGACGCCCTCACCCGACCATGCGAAGCCTTCGCGGCCGATGCCGACGCCGT
>JAAIGE0100242679.1_pt1 | contig 12898 bp, 8 predicted proteins | sample 6487951 | NCBI WGS metagenome assembly JAAIGE01 (sample SAMN13974128, study PRJNA590717) | phyllosphere metagenome | biome: tomato field; feature: multiple bacterial spot infested tomato fields; material: tomato leaves; isolation source: leaves from tomato fields | host: Solanum lycopersicum ... | reverse complement strand
CGTTGAGCAGGAAGCGGGCATTGAGGATCGGCACCACCAACTGTGGACCAGCGATCCGCGCCAGCTCGTCGTCTACGTTCTCCGAAGCGATCTGGAACGGCGCCGGCTCATCCACCAGATACCCGATCTCGCGCAGGAAGGCCTGATACGCGTCCTGGTCGATCGGCTGGCCGGTACGTTCCTGGTGCCACGCGTCGATCCTGGCCTGCAACTGATCCCGCACCGCCAGCAGCTCTGCATTCTCGGGCGCAAAGCGGGCGAAGATCGCCGCGGCGCCCTGCCAGAATTTGGCGGTGTCGATTCCGGTCCCGGGCAGCGCCTCGTCCTCGATGAAGCGCACGAGCCGTTCGGCCACCTGGAGACCCGACTTGTCCATCATCACGTCACTCATGCGATCCTCCTCAGGCATAGCCGTCAAGCCGAAGCGCGACGGGTCAAGTGTCGCCATCAAGATGGCGGGCGTCGTTTTGGTCCGTGGTTGTACGAAACAGCCGATTGCTGCACTAGACATTGCAAATTCAAAACGCCTTTTCCTCCAAGGATAAGATGGGTGGACGCTGACTACGCCCTTTTCGCCAGCATCGTCGACGCAGGCAGCCTCTCGGCCGCTGGGCGACGTGTGTCTATCTCACCGGCGATGGTGTCAAAGCGGCTGGTGCGGCTGGAGCAGCGCCTGGGCGTAAGACTCATCCATCGCACCACACGCCGACTGGTGCTCACCGAGGCCGGCCAACGCTTCCACGCCGATGTCGTAGCGATCCTGGAACATGTGCGTCGCGCAGAGGAGCGCGTCTCGGGCTCGACGCGTGAGCCTAGCGGACCGTTACGCGTCTCGATGCCCACCTCGTTCGGGCGCCTTCACGTCGCCCCCCATCTCCACCGCTTCCTCGACCGATTTCCCAAGGTCGAGCTGGAGGCCAATCTTTCGGACACCTTCGTCGATCTGCTGACTGAGCGGGTCGACGTGGCCTTGCGTATTACCGCACAAGTGCCCGCAAGCATGACCGCGCACCGCCTCGCCGCCAGCCGGCGGATCCTGTGCGCGGCCCCCGCTTACCTCTCCGGCCACGGCAGGCCGGAAACGATCGCGGATCTGGCCCGCCACCATTTGCTGGCGGCGGAAGGACAGATGCCCTGGCGGCTCGTTCGGGGCCGGGAGCGCGTGTCGGTGGAACAGGGAAGCCGCGTGCGCACGAACTCGAGCGAGGTGATCCGTGAAATTGCCGTTTCCGGTGCAGGCATCGCGCTGCGGTCGCTATGGGACGTCAGTTCCAGACTTCGGGAGGGATCGCTCGTCCGCGTCCTGCCCGACTGGGAAGGCACGAGCGATGTCGGCATCTACGTCGTCCACCATGCCGGCGACGGTCTGCCCTCATCGGTCGCCGCCTTCGTGGCCTTCATGCGCGACCTGCTGAACCCGGCCCCATGGGGCGAGCCGCTGTCGTGACCCGAAGAAGCGACAACCTGTGGCTTCATCCATAGCCATGTGACGCGGCCCGCCGCTCGCGTACCTACATCAGTGCAGGGTCGCCAGAGCCTCACGGCAGTCATCACCGCATTCGCGGCACATCGTCGCGCACAGGCGGCAGTGTTCGTGATCGTGCTTCTCGCACTCCGCCGCGCAGAGGAAGCACGCCTCCATGCACGCGATCAACATCGGGCGTACCATCGCGTCGTTACTTGCGGTTTGCCGTACCGCGACCTTGGCAGCGGCGGTGCAGATGTCGGCGCAGTCCAGGCACGTGCGGATACATTGCGCCATGTCCATGGGTTCGGCTGCACATGCATCCGCGCATGAGGTGCAAAACAGCGCGCAGTACATCGCATGCTTCGCCGCTTGCGCCATGAACTCGTTAGTGTGGCCGTTGGCGCTGGGATGGAGCGCAGTCATCTTGCGGATGGACATAGGGACCTCTCACCTTTCTTTTATCCGACGATTGATGCGCCTCCACACTGCGCTGTCAATGGCCTACGGGGGGCGACGACGGCAACCCAGCCACCGCTCATGAACCCTTGGGAAGCGCGTAGGCGACGATGCTGTCCCCCTGCTTGGTGCCCAACGAGCCATGCCCGCCGGCGGCGATGACCACGAACTGCCGGCCGCTCGCCGCCGACCAGTAGCTCATTGGCGAGGCTTGTCCGCCTGCCGGCAAGCGCCCGCGCCACAGGACCTTGCCCGTGGTCACATCATAAGCCCGCAGGTAGTAATCCAGCGCCGAGCCCAGGAAGGCCACACCGCCTGCGGTGACGACCGGCCCGCCCAGAGAGGGCACGCCCATCTTGAACGGCACCGGCACCGGAGCCTGGTCGCGTGTGGTGCCATTGCGATGCTTCCACACAGTCTTGCCGGTGACGAGGTCAATGCCGGCCACGTAGCCCCAAGGCGGTGCCTGGCATGGCAGGCCCAAGGCGGAGCGGAAGGCGTTGAGCGCAACCGCATAAGGCGCGCCTTGATTGGGGTTGAAGCCTTTCACATCGGAGCCGGCAAGGTCCGATCCACCGGAGGGTCCATGGGGGCCGCCCACAGAAGCTTTGCGGGTCGCGGCATCTTGCGGGATCAGCCGGTCCACGAAGGCGATGTAGTTGGGGTGCGCGAAGGCGATCATCCGCACCGGGTCAATCGCCATCCCGCCCCAATCCATCACGCCGAAGTTGCCAGGGAACACCAGCGTGCCTTGCTTGGAAGGCGGCGTGAACGGCCCTTCGTAGCGCAGGCGCTGGAAGGCGATCCGGCACGCCAGCTGATCGAACATCGTCGCACCCCACATGTCCGCCCCGGTCACGCGCCTCTGGGGCATGAGGCTCAAGGCAGAGAACGGCTGCGTGGGCGAGGTGCGGTCACCAACAACGGCGCCTTGCGGAACGGAACGCTCCGTAACCGGGATCACCGGCTTGCCCGTGCGGCGGTCCAGGACGAAGAGGTTGCCCGTCTTGGTCGACTGGATCAGCGCGGGAACGCGGCCACGCCCCGGCAGGTCGAGGTCGACCAGCGCCGGCTGTGCGGGCACGTCCATGTCCCACAAGTCGTGGTGGACGGTCTGGAAGACCCAGCGGACCTTGCCCGTTCTGGCATCGAGCGCCAGGATCGAAGACGAGAAGCGCTCGGTCTCGGGTGTGCGGCGCCCGCCCCATTGATCGATCGCGGCCATGCCGGTGGGGAGGTACACCAGGCCGAGTTGCGGGTCGGCCGCGGCGATGGTCCAGCTGTTCGGCGTCGAGGGGACGAACCGCCCGGCGCCCGGCGCCTTGGGGCCGGTATCGTCCGGGTTGCCCGGATCGAACGCCCATACCGGCTTGCCGGTCACCACATTGTAGGCGCGGATCACGCCCGAAGGCATGAACGTAGTCTTGTTGTCGTAGACAGCACCGCCAAACACCGCGAGATTGTCGATGATGACGGGCGGCGAGGTGATCTGCCACCAGCCACGCTGCTGACCGGGCGCGCCGGGCCAGATGTCGACCTGACCATTGCTGCCGAAGCTGGCGCAGGGCCGCCCGGTATGTGCGTCCAACGCGATCAACCGTGCATCGTTGGTGCCCATGACCACGCGATCCGGGCAATCGCCCGCGGAGGAGCGTGCGGCTCCAGGCATCCTCGCCGAATGGTAGGACACGCCACGACAGGTAAGGTGCTGCATCTCCTGCGAGGTGCGGATATTCGGATTGTAACGCCATGCCTCCTGCCCGGACTCGGCATCGACGGCGAAGACGATGTTGTGCGGCGAACAGAAGTAGACAAGGTTGCCGACCTTGATCGGCGTCACCTCGTAGGTGAACTCGTCGGGATCGTTCTTGCGCGGGCGATCGCCGGTGTGAAACTCCCAGGCCTTCTGCAGCTTGCCAACGTTGGCCGGCGTGATCTGGTCGATGGGAGACCAGCGGTCGCCCCGCCAGGAGCGGCCATAGGCATTCCAGTCCTGCTGCGGCACGCCGCCGTACAGGTCATTGCTGGCCTGGGCTCGCGGACCGGGAAGCCGGCCTTCGAGGTCGTAGCGGTCACCGAAACCGGACGCGATGGCGACGATCGCCGCCAGGCCCAGGGACGCGACCAAAGGCCACGCCGGACCCGGCCAGCGCGTCGCCCCGAGCCTACGCACCACCCATGGCAGCGCCAGCACCAGGCCGAGAATGGCGAGCACGTCGCCTCGGGGAGCCAGGGACCAGAAGTCCAGACCGACCTCCCAGACCGCCCAGATCATCGTGACGACGAGAAGGGCGGCGTAGCACCACAGGGCCGCCGCCTTGCGCTGGATGAGCAGAATTCCGCTTGCGATCAGAGCCAGCCCAGCGGGCAGGTAATACCAGCTACCACCCAGTGCGATTAGCCAGATACCCGCAGCACCTATGCCCAATCCGATCAAGGCAACGAAGCCGCCAAGCAGGGTCAGCACCATCGATCGTCTTGCTGGATGCCGGCTCACAGGTTCCTCCGCGTAACGCCGTTCTCACCATCAGCCGGCCTCCCTTCAACCATCCCGCAGCGGAAATGTTGCGAATGATTGCTAGTGGGAACAAGACCGCTGGGGCTTCGAGGGATCCGCGAGGAGTTCTGGCGCGCTTACCGCTCGCCCATGTCTCGGCTCGCCTTTCGCAGAACTGCATAGCCCAACAACCCGGCGGCAAGGGAACCGGCGAGAACGCCCAGCTTGGCTTCGGATTGCAGGATGGCGCTGCTCGGGAAGGCGAGCAAGGTAATGAAGATGCTCATCGTGAACCCGATGCCGCACAGCAGCGCCACCCCCAGCAACTGGAAGCGTCCGGCGTGGGCCGGCATGTCGGCAATCCCGAGCCTGATGGCCAGGCTCGCGAAGCCGAACACGCCCACTACCTTGCCAAGCAGCAGCCCCAGGCCGACGCCCAGGGTGACAGGCGCCACCAGTGCTCCTGCGGGAAGACCAAGCACCGATACGCCCGCATTCGCCAGGCCAAAGATCGGTACGATGAGGAAGCCTACCGGCACATGCAGGGCATGCTCAAGACGGTGCAGCGGACTTGTCGCGCCCCCGTCCGACCTGCTTGGCGTGCACTGCATCGGGATCGTGAAGGCAAGCATCACCCCCGCCAGCGTGGCGTGGATGCCCGAACGCAGCACCAGTACCCAAAGCAGCAGCCCGACGACCAAGTAGGGCGTGAGCCGCTGCACGCCGAACCGGTTCATCGCGACGAGAACGGCGATGGTCGCCCCCGCGCCGGCCAGCGCGGGCAACGACAGGTTGGCGGTGTAGAACAAGGCGATGATCGCCACCGCGCCAAGATCATCGATGATGGCCAGTGCCGCAAGGAACACCCGCAGGGACGCAGGCACCCGCTTGCCGAGCAAGGCGATGACCCCGAGCGCAAAGGCGATATCGGTCGCGGCGGGAATTGCCCATCCGGCAGCGGTCGGCCCGCGATTGAACCAAAGGTAGATCACGGCCGGAACCGCCATCCCCCCTGCCGCGGCGATACCGGGCAGGATGCGGCGGGGCCATGTCGAAAGCTGACCGTCGAGAACCTCGCGCTTGATCTCCAACCCGACGAGCAGGAAGAATATCGCCATCAGCCCATCGTTGATCCAATGTCCCAGGGACATTGGACCGAGCGAGGCGTGGAGAAGCGCTTCATAGGCTGGCCCTGCCGGCGAATTGGCGAGCACAAGCGCCACCACTGCCGACGCCATAAGCACGAGACCGGCGGAAGACTGCGCTTCCAGGAAACGACGGATCGCGCTCGGCCGCGCAGCATGCATCTGGTTCATCGAGGGTAATTCCGGGCAACAGAAGTCGGCGCTGGCGGCCCGACCAGCGACAGAAAACCTGCCCGATCCCGACCGTGCGAGAACGAAACACCCGAGCAGCGCTATCGCATGACGACCACAGATGGGCAACCGGCACGTGCTCAGCGCATGCCCTCGCCCGCCCACTCGTCAACCAGCAGTCCCCAGATCAGGCTGTCTCGCCTGCCGATGTGGGTCGTCCAATGCTCCCTCAGCCGTCCTTCGAGCTTGAAGCCCAATGTGCTCAACAGTTGATTGGAGCCCACGTTGTCCGGATCGACATCGGCGTAGAGCCGCCGTTTCCGTTCTTCATGCACAAGGTGATCGATCAGCGCTCGAAGTGCTTCACGCGCGATACCTTCCCGGCGGCTCGTGTGGGCCACGATATAGGCCAGTTCTACAACATCGTCACCGCGATCCATGACGGCGACCCGTCCCAGGGCGGCTCCCCCGCCTTGCCGGACGATTGCCTAACTTCTGCCCTCGGACCATCCTGTTCCGGGCACCAACCAGTCGGCGAGTTCGGCTTCGCTCTCGAACGGGGCGCGGCTCCACCACCGCATCGACACCGGATCGGCGAACGTCGGGAACAGAGCGGCAGCATCGGTACGCTCAAGTTTGCGAAGCGCAAATCTGCGCGACAGGATGGTCGGCGTCGCCTGCTTCATACGTGCCCTCTCGTTCCAAGCTCCGCGCCCGGACCCGCGCGGGAGCGTACGCGAATGACCGACAGCTTGCAGTGGCGAAAACCCGCACGCAACCCTCACGCCCGCCGCCCGTTGAGCGCGGCATGGCCCAGAGCTCTGGCGCGATCGCGCATATCCGCAAGAACATCGTCCTCTACGGGGCGCTTGCTGCGAACCTGGGCATCGCCGTTGCCAAGTTCGTCGCCGCAGGGATCAGCGGATCGTCCTCGATGGCGACCGAGGGCGTGCACAGCATGGTGGACAGCGGCAACCAGATCCTGCTGCTCTACGGGCAGAAGCGGGCCGCGCGCGCGCCCGATGCTTCCCATCCCTTCGGCTATGGCCGCGAATTGTACTTCTGGGCCTTCGTTGTCGCCATCCTGATCTTCGCAGTCGGCGCAGGCGTCTCGATCTATGAAGGCATCGTCCACATCCAGGATCCGCATCCGATCGATGATCCCACTATCAACTACATCGTCCTTGCACTTGCCTTCGTTCTAGAGGGAGCGTCCTGGACGATCGCGGTGAGGGAATTTCGCGCGCACGTCGGCAACAAGACCTGGTGGCAGGCGATCCACCGCTCCAAGGACCCGCCCGGGTTCATCGTCCTGTTCGAAGATTCCGCTGCGCTGGTCGGCCTCCTGATTGCTGCGGTTGGCGTGTGGGCGAGCATCCACTTCGGCGACCCGCGTATCGACGGCGCGGCTTCCATCCTGATCGGCGCGGTTCTGGCCGGGGTGGCGGTGCTGCTCGCGCGCGAGGCGAAGGGGCTGCTGATCGGCGAGGCCGCCGACCCGGTCCTGATCGCAAGATTGCGCGCCGTGCTGGACGAGCACCCGCAGATCGAAGCGGTGAACCACGTGCGCACCGTCCATACCGGGCCGCAAAGTGTCTTTGTCGCGGTCAGCGCCGATTTCCAGGACAGCCTCTCGATGGGGGATGCCGAAACCCTGATCGAGCTGCTGGAGAAACGCATGAAGGCACTCTCGCCGGCGATCTCCTCCATCTACATCCGTCCCGAAAAACGCGAGAACGCCTTCGTCGATTGATCCGGTGTTCTCTCGCCCCTTCACCGGTCGTCCTTACAGGCCTTCGCCGCCGATCCCGCCATGTGCATCCGCTCCGAAGCGCCCTGCGCCATAACGTTGGGCAGCAGCGGGTTTTCATTGGGGGTGAGCGCGCCTCCAGGGTCAGCACAGTCGATGACCCGTCGGCCACGATGCTCTCTGCCAAGCTTGGTCGCTGCACCTTGGCTGCGGCATTCGCCTACACACTCGCAAGAGCCGCATGGGGAAACCACAGGCGAGCGGGGGTGACTAGAAGCTGCCCTTGACCAGGAAGATGAAAATCGGACCGATCAAGCGATCCCGGCTCTCCACGCTTGCGATAGGGGAAAGGTCGCGCACGCCTTCGTAGATCACCCGTTCGCGGCGGGATCTTGCGTTCACGATATTGTCGATCGACAAGCGCATCGTTAGCCCCAGCACGTCCTTGTTCTCGATAAATGCCGAGGCGAAGACCGGCCCTTCCCAGATGCGGTCCGATTGGCTGCGCCGATACTCGGCCTGCTGGTGGAGGTAGCTGCCCGAAAGGCCCCAGGCCCAATCGGTGCGGGGTACGTCATGACGCAAGTCGACTGCGACCTGCCAGTCGACGAAGTTGTTCCAGTTGCGGGTGCGCCCGGAGAAGGGATCGCGAAGGCTGGAAGTCTGGTAGACGAAGGATGTATCGAGGCGCGCACCCCGCCAGCCGGCAGGATCGAGATTGATCGTACTGGTCGAGATAACCGCCCACGCACGCCCCTTGTCGATATTGCCGACCGCTTCGCCTGTCTCGCCAACCGGGATGATGTCCACACGATCGGTGACATCGCGGTAGATGAATTCGAGCTTGGTCGAACCCCACGGCCCCAGGCGCTTGTTCATTTCGGCCGTCCACGACCAGTCCTGCTGGGGTCGCAGGTCCGTGTTGCTGGCGTTCTGATTGTTGTCGTCAAGGAAGGCGCGCGCCAGGAAGTCATAGAAGTCGAGCTGCAGCACCCGCCGCTCCAGCTTCACCGCCAGGTCGAACTTGCTCGATGGCTTCCATGCCAGCGACACCGAGCCTTTGGGACGATCGAACGTACGAGTGATCCCGCCAGGCGCCGTCTGGCTGATCTGCGAGTGCTCTCCCCCCGCCACGACCTGGAGCGAAAGCGACCGGCTCAACGCCCAACCGGCGCTGAGCAGTCCCTCATAGCGGTCCTCCTTCACTCCACCGGTGCCTTCGGGGAACGGACGAAGGGCGAAGTCGCCCTGGGCAGGGTGGAAGCTGCCAAGCGTCGCCACGTTGTCGAGCGTGTTGTACGCCGCCTCTCCCGAAAGCTGCCATTCGCCCCGCAACATCTTCCAGGAGTATTCGGCGCGGGCGATGGTTTCTTCAAGATCGCCGACCTGAGCGAACAGATCGCCGCTTGCCGGGCTGAGGTCGAGGGGATTGTCGACAACCCTGGACGAAAACGGCTCGTGAGTGCGCTGTTCCAGGCCGATCAGCTTGAGCCGGCCGGGACCCATAGCGAATTCGACATCGCCGCTGATCTGGAAATTCCAGCCGTCCTCTTCCTCACGGATCATGCGGCGGCGATCGCCCAGGATCGGCGAGCCCGTGCGTTGGCTTCGCTCGCGATAGCGTTCCCAGATCTTCTGGTAGTTCGCGCCGAGGTGCCCAACCGAGCTGCCCGGCCCGTCCCATGTCGTCTGAACGGAGAGCTTGGGCGCATCATAGCGCTTGGTCCACACATCACGGCGGTTCTCGATCACCGCGCCCCTGCCGTTACGAAGCACGGTCAGGCCGCCGGCAGCGCTTCGCCTCGCCTCCTGATTGTCGATGCTCAACTCGTAACCGACAGGGCCGGCGGTTCCGCTGAACGACGCGTTGCCGCGCGTGTAGAGCGCATCGGCATAGTGCGCGCGCGCCGCCGGCTCCCACTGGAACTGGCCCGAGGATCGCTGGGCCTCGAAGATGACGTTCGCAACCTGCCCGCTCAATCCCGGAACATCGAGAGTGGCGCCATCGACGATTTCGATCCGCTGCACAGCGTCCGCGGGAATGCGGGTGAGCTGGGTGTAGAGATCGTCCGACTTGTTCGGCGATCGGGCCCCATTGAACAGGACGTTGGCGGTCGCCTGGCCCAGACCCCGCCGTTCCTGGCTCTCCTTGATGGAGAAACCGGGCACGCGGGACAGCATGTCCCACGCATTCCTGGGCGCAAACCGGACGAAATCCGCAGCGGTATACACCGCGCCGCCCGGACCTTGCGGCGTGGGAGCGGTCTGAACGGCTTGGGGCGGTGCGGCGTCGCCAGTCGGCTGCTCGTCCAGAGCTCTGGCCTGAGCCGGGCACAGCGCAGCGATCAGCAGCGTCGCAGTTGTGAATGAATGTCCCATCGTGCCCCTGTGCGCGGTAACAACGCAGGAGCTCCATTGCCTTTGGCTAAAGCACTCGCATAGCCTTATCGACGAACCCCATCGCCGGCTCCACTAACGACGTGACTGCAGCCGGGTGAGCTTTGCGCAAGCTTACGGTTGAAGTGGCAATGGCCGGCTTCGATAGTTCCGGCACTGCACGTGGCGCCCGTCAGCTTGCGCGTGGTTTCAGGCGCACGACCTTGCCGGGGTCGAACAACTCGGCGAGAGCAACTGCAAGATCGGCCTGGCGGAACGGTTTGGCCAGTTGTGGAAGGTGGAGGTCGAGGCTGCCGCCAGCGTACCCGGTGATGACGAGCACCGGCAGGTCCGGGCTGCGCGCGTGGATGTGCGCGGCAAGTTCGCCGCCATTCATACGGGGCATCATGTAATCGGTCACGACGGCATCGATGGACAGACCCGCCGCCATCATTTGCAGCGCCTCCGCGCCACTCGCAGCCACTTCCACCCGGTGGCCCATGTCGCGCAGCATTTCGGCAGTGCCGGCGCGAACCAGATCCTCGTCATCGACCAGCAGCAGCGATAACGCGCGTTCGACCAAGGGGACTTCCGATGCCGGTCGCCGCGGCGCGGTGCTGGCGGGGGCAGTCGCGATGGGCAGGTAGAAGTCGGCGCGCGTGCCATGACCGGGCTTGCTGGCCATCACGAAGGTGCCGCCCAACTGCGCAGCCAGACCATGGACCATCGACAGGCCGAGGCCCGTGCCCTTGCCCCGCTCCTTGGTGGAGTAGAAAGGCTCCACCGCGCGCGCCAACGTCGCCTCGTCCATGCCTATGCCGGTGTCGATCACCGCCAGGCGCAGATAGCCACCTGGCGGCAGCGCCGGGGCCGAACGCGGACCGAGCAGGACTTGCTCGAGCGCGACGGTCAGCACGCCGCCATCGGGCATGGCATCGCGCGCGTTGACGCACAGGTTGAGGATCGCGAGTTCAAGCTGGTTGGGATCGGCTTGCGCTGCCGCCAGGGCGGGGGGTGCGATGATCTTGAGCTCGACCAGGCCGCCCACCGAACTCGCGATCAGGTCACGCATGCTTTCGAGGAGCGCCGCCACGTCAACCGCGCGACGTTCGAGCGGTTGGCGCCGGGCGAACTGAAGCAGCCGCTGAACGAGTATCTTGGCCCGCTCCGCCGATTGCAGCGCGCCGTCGATCAGCCGTTTCGAACGGGCATCCTCGCTGTAGCGGCGGCCGAGCAGATCGAGCGCTCCAGTGATCGGCGTAAGCAGGTTGTTGAAATCGTGCGCGACGCCGCCTGTCAATTGGCCGATCGTCTCCAGCTTCTGCGCCTCATGCAGCTGCGCCAAGGCTTGCTCACGCTCGGTCAGGGCATCGGCCACGCGGCGACCGAGCGACTGATTCAGCTCACGCAAAGTCAGCAGGCGAGCACGCGCTTCATATTGCCGTCGTCGCGCTCGGATGGCGGCGCGCGCCAGACTGATCAGCGTGGTGGGGTGAAACGGGCGTTCGACGAACGTGACGTTGCCAAGCGTCTCGAGGTGGCGCGCGGCGGCAGGGTTTCGTTCGAGCCCACCGCCTCGCGTGGTCAGCAGAATGAACGGCAGGTCCGACCATTCCTCCTGCAGCTCGATCCACTCGGCCAGCCCGCGCAAGTCGGTGGTGGCGATTGCCTCCTCGGTAACCACCACGAAGCCGGCGCCCTCATCGAGCATCTCTAGAACGGCCGGCAACGACGCGGCGATCGTCGCGGCGATCCCACCCTCGCCAAGTATATCGGCCGCGATCGCCGCATCGCGCCCGCGCGGGGCAAGCACCAGTCCACGCTCGGAGATGGTCATGCGTATCCCGCATCCGAGCGACCGAGCAACTTGGGGTCGCCGACCAGCTCGGGGACACCGCGCAAGATTCCCTGGAAGCCGGTAAGCGGTTCCCCCAGAGTGATGCCGTGCTGGCCGATCTGGTATTCCCGGATGGTATCCTCATGAGCGCCGGCGCGCTTTTTAATGACCGACATCGCCCGTCGCACGCGACCGAGCGCTTCGAAGTAGCGCAACAGGAGCACGGTGTCGGCGATGTAGGTGAGGTCGACTGGCGATCTCATGTCGCCGACCAGTCCATGCTGGGCGATCGTCAGGAACGTGGTGGCGCCCTGGCGATTCAGATATTGCAGCAGTTCGTGGATGTGCAGCAGGAGGGCCTGCTCGCCGGTCATCGCCGCCTGATAGCCATTGAGGCTGTCGATCACCACGGTGCGCGCGCCGTGCTTCTCCACGCAGCGACGCACCCGCGCGGAGAACTCGCCTGGGCTCAGTTCGACCGCGTCGACCTGTTCCAGCACAAGCTGCCCGCTGTCGATATGCTCCTGAAGATCGATCCCGATGGCCTTGGCCCGGCCGATCAGCAGCGCGAGCTCCTCGTCGAACACGAACATCGCGGCATGTTCGCCCCGATCAATCGCGGTCTTGATGAAGGTGAGACATAGCAACGACTTGCCGGTGCCCGCCGGTCCCAGCACCAGTACGCTGGTGCCACGATCCACGCCGCCTCCCAGCAAGGAGTCGAGCTCGGCGGAATCGGTAGCGAGCACTTCCTGCGTAAACACGCCCTTGTGCTCGGCAGATACCAGACGGGCGAACACGCGCACCCCGCCAGTGACGATCGCCATATCGTGGTATCCGCCCCGGAAGCGCCGTCCACGATACTTCAGCACACGCAGGCGCCGCCGCTCGGCGCCATAATCCGGGGCAAGTTCGTCCAGCCGAACCACGCCATGGGCAACCGAGTGCACCGTCTTGTCGTTGACGTCAGTGGTCAGGTCATCGAGCATCAGCACCGTTGCACCGCTACGCGCGAAGTAGTGCTTCAGCGCCAGGATCTGTCGCCGATAACGCAGCGAACTTTGGGCCAGTAGCCGGATTTCGGAAAGACTATCGAGCACGACGCGCTCGGGCTTTACACGCTCGAACGCCTCGAAGATGCGCTTGGTCGTTTCGCCGAGTTCAAGGTCGGAGGAATAGAGCAGGCTCTGCTGCTGGT
>JAAIGE0100000433.1_pt1 | contig 12903 bp, 7 predicted proteins | sample 6487951 | NCBI WGS metagenome assembly JAAIGE01 (sample SAMN13974128, study PRJNA590717) | phyllosphere metagenome | biome: tomato field; feature: multiple bacterial spot infested tomato fields; material: tomato leaves; isolation source: leaves from tomato fields | host: Solanum lycopersicum ... | reverse complement strand
GCCAACGCCCGGCAGAGCCAGGCGTTCATCCCGGCCGTGCAGCGCGGGGACGGATGCGTCTTCTACGCCGTCCTGCCGATGTTCCACGCCTACGGGCTCACCCTCTGCCTCACCTTCGCCATGTCGATGGGGGCGCGTCTCGTGCTCTTCCCCAAGTTCGACGCCGACATGGTGATCGATGCGATCAAGAAGCACCCGCCCACCGTCCTCCCGCTCGTCCCTCCCATCGCCGAGCGGCTGCTCGCGCGGGCACGCGAACGCGGCGCGTCGATCCGCGGCATCCGGATCGGTGTCTCGGGGGCGATGGCCCTCTCCCCTGCCCTCGTCGAGCCGTTCGAGGAGGCGACCGGCGGTTACCTCATCGAGGGCTACGGCCTGAGCGAGTGCTCCCCCGTCCTCATGGTCAACCCGCCCGCCGACAACCGGAAGGCGGGCACCATCGGCATCCCGATCCCGGGGACGGACGCGCGGGTCGTCGACCCCGAGAACCCGTCCCGTGTCCTCGGCGACGGCGAGCCGGGCGAACTCGTGGTGCGGGGACCGCAGGTGTTCTCGGGGTACTACGGCAAGCCGGAGGAGACCGAGAAGGTGCTCGTCGACGGCTGGTTCCACACCGGCGACATCGTCGAGCGCGACGCCGACGGGTTCTTCCGGGTGGTCGACCGTCTGAAGGAACTCATCGTCACGGGCGGGTTCAACGTGTCGCCCTCCGAGGTGGAGGCCACGCTCCGGCAGCACCCGCAGGTCGCGGATGCCGCCGTCGTCGGTCTCCCCGACGCGCACAGCGGCGAGCAAGTCGTCGCCGTCGTGATCCCCTCGCCGGGGGTGAGCGAGGTCGACGTCGAGGACGTGAGCGCGTTCGCCCGCACCCGGCTGACGCCCTACAAGGTGCCGAAGCGGATCGAGACGGTCGAGGAGCTGCCGCGGTCGCTCATCGGCAAGGTCCTGCGCCGACAGGTGCGCGACGCGCTCCTCGCGAAGGACGCCTGAGCGTCACTCCGCGGCGGGAGCGTCGCCGAGCGCGGCCGGACCCTCGGTGACGAGGACGTGGAACTGCGCGGCGTCGATGATCCGGATGCCGAGGGCCTCGGCCTTCGCGAGCTTCGATCCCGCACCGGGCCCGGCGGCGACGAAGTCCGTCTTCTTCGAGACGCTCGACGCCGCCTTGCCGCCCGCCTGCATGATGGCCTCCTGCGCGCCCTCGCGGGTGTATCCCTCGAGCGACCCCGTCGCGACGACGGTGATGCCCTCGAGCACTCCTCCGGCCGCGGCCGCGGCGCCGGGACCCGGGTGCCCGGGCGTCGCCAGCCGCGCGCCCGCGGCGGTCCAGCGGTCGACGATCTCGACGTGCCAGTCGACGGCGAACCAGTCGATGAGCGCGTCGGCGATGATCCCGCCGACACCGTCGACCGCGGCGAGCTCGTCGCGCGAGGCGGCCCGGATCGCGTCGAGCGACCCGAAGTACTGCGCCAGGGCGCGGGCGGCGACGGGTCCGACGTGGCGGATGTTCAACGCGACGAGGAAGCGCCACAGGTCCTTCGTCTTGGCCTTCTCGAGCTCGTCGATGAGGGTGAGGGCCTGCGCCGACGGCTGCGGACCCGTGAGGCCCTCCTTCTTCTCCGCTGCGGTGGGGTTGCGGCGGAACGGCGCCCGGCGGACGACCTCGCCGGTGCTCTCGTCGACCCGCGGCTCGCCGGTCTCGGCGTCGCGGACGATGACCTCAATAGGCACGAGCCGCTCCAGGGTCAGCTCGAACAGTCCCGCCTCGGTCTCGAGCGCCGGCTGCTGCGGATCGATCGGCTGGGTCAGCGCGGCCGCAGTGACCTCGCCGAGCGCCTCGATGTCGAGCGCGCCACGCGAGCCGATGTGCTCGACGCGCCCTCGGACCTGCGCCGGGCAGCCGCGCGTGTTGGGGCAGCGCAGGTCGATGTCGCCCTCTTTGGCAGGGGCGAGGGTCGACCCGCACTCCGGGCATGCGGTCGGCATGACGAAGGCGCGCTCCGTGCCGTCGCGGAGTTCGGCGACCGGGCCCAGCACCTCGGGGATGACGTCCCCGGCCTTGCGGAGCACGACCATGTCGCCGATCAGGACGCCCTTCGCCTTGACGACGTCCTGATTGTGCAGGGTCGCCTGGCGCACGACGCTGCCCGCGACGAGCGCCGGTGCCATCTGCGCGTACGGGGTGGCGCGGCCGGTGCGCCCGACCGACACGATGATGTCGAGGAGCCGCGTCTGCACCTCTTCGGGCGGGTACTTGTACGCGATCGCCCAGCGCGGGGCACGGCTGGTCGCGCCGAGCTCGTCGTGCAGGGACAACTCGTCGACCTTCACGACGATGCCGTCGAGTTCGTGCGCGACCGAGTGGCGCTTCTCGCCGTACTCGGCGACGAAGGCGAGAACGCCGTCGACGTCGTCGAACGTCTGCGGATACGGGCTGACCGGCAGGCCCCATTCGGCGAGCAGGCCGTACACCTCGCTCTGAGCGGACACGGGCGGGTCGGGCCAGGCCCCGATGCCGTGGACGTACATGCCGAGGGACGAGAGACGGGCCTCGCCGGCTTCGAGTTCGAGCCCCGACTTCTTGTCGAGCTGCTGGCGCAGACCTCCGCTCGCGGCGTTGCGCGGATTGGCGAACGCCGGAAAGCGTCGCGCCGCGCTCTTCTGCACCTTCTCCTCGTCGTAGCGGGCACGGGAGGCGGCGTCGGCGACGACGCGGTCGCGCAGACGCGCCTGCAGCGCGTTGAGTTCTTCGAAGGCCGCCACCGGGATGAAGACCTCCCCCCGCACCTCGACGAGAGGGGGATGCCCCTCCCCCGACAGCCGCTCCGGGATGCCGGCCACGCGCACCGCGTTCACCGTGACGTCCTCCCCGATGCGGCCGTCGCCGCGGGTCGCCGCCGAGGTCAGCACGCCGTTCTCGTAGCGCAGCGAGATGGCGAGCCCGTCGATCTTGAGCTCCGTCAGCCATCGCACCTTGCGCCCCGCTGCGGCCTCGGCCTTCGTGCACCACTCCCGCAGTTCGTCCGGCGAGAAGACGTTGTCGAGGCTCAGCATCCGCTCGGCGTGCTCGACGGGAGCGAACATCGACGACTCCGCCGCGCCGACGGTCTGTGTCGGCGAATCCTGCCCCTGCAGCTCGGGGTGCGCGCGCTCGATGGCTTCGAGGCGATGCATCCACCCGTCGTAGGTGGCGTCGTCGACCAGACCGACGTCGCCCCCGTAGTAGGCCTCGCGCGCGCCGAGGATCTTCTCCGTGAGCCGCGCGGCCTCTGCGCGGGCCTCATCGAGGGTCAGTTCGGGGAGTTCTGCGTCAGCCACATCGACAGTGTAGGGAGGGCCGGCGACACCGCCGGGACCGTTCCGCGCTCCGGCAGGATGCGGTAGACGAAGGTCCCGGAGTAGCGGAAGACCTCGCCGAGCAGCGGCATCCGCAGTCGGACGTCGACGCGCTGCCGGCCGTTCCCGTCCTCCGTCTCCCGCACCTCCACCCCCGCGATGCGCGGCAGCGGGACCCGGAGGCCGCGGATCCACCACGCCAGACGGCGCGAGCGCAGCAGCATCCCCTCCGCCGACGCACGGGCGGCCAGACGGACCTCGAGACCGCCGCGGCGACCGAGCCGTTGGACGATCTCGCCGCCGTCGACGTGCATCGTGTCGCGCATCACGCGGGTCGTCCGCGGGAAGCCGAACCAGCGCGTCCCCCGGAGTGTGCCGTCCGCGGCGGCCCGGTTCTCCACCACGAACGGGATGTCGCGCCCGCTCTCGGGGAACAGCACGTCGTGTCGCGCGGACCACCGCAGCAGCGCCCCGGCCGTCCGCCGGTAGCGCGAGCCGACGATCGAGTAGACGCCCTCCCCCACGCCGACGTGTCCCTCCGGCACCGGGCCGAAGTAGCGTCGCAGCACGGGAGGCAGCGAGCGGATGCCGGGTCCCACGGCGCGTTCGTACACGGATGCCGCGTGTTCCCGGCCCTCGGAGTTCATGGTCGGAATCTACCGGCGACGCGACCGGGTAGCGTCGAGGCATGTCCCGTCCTCGTGCCGTCGTCGCCGGTGCCGGCGGATTCATCGGCGAGGCTCTCGTCGCAGCCCTCACGGACGACGGATACGACGTCGTCACCGTCGGACGCACCGCCGCCGTCCGCTGGGACGACCCCGCCGCGCTCGCGGCCGCCGTCGACGGCTCCGACCTGCTCGTGAACCTCGCCGGGAAGTCCGTCGACTGTCGCTACACCGATCGCAACCGCGACGAGATCCTGCGGTCGCGGGTGGAGACGACGCGCGCCCTGCACGCTGCGGTGGCCGCGGCATCCGCCCCGCCCCCGCTTTGGCTCACTGCGTCCACCGCGACGATCTACCGCCACGCGATGGACCGCCCGAACACCGAATCGGGCGGCGAACTCGGGCAGGGCTTCTCGGTCGACGTCGCGCGGTCGTGGGAGCGTGCGTTCTTCGCGGGAGAACTGCCGCGCACGCGCCGCGTCGCCCTGCGTCTGGCGATCGTCGTCGGCGACGGTCCCGCCTCCCGGATGCTGCTCACCCTCGCACGCACTGGGCTCGGCGGGCCGCAGCACGACGGCTGGGTCCCGCCGCACCGTCGCTACCGGGGCATCGGCGACGAGCCGACGGGCGACCGGCCGCCCTGGTACCGCACCCGGGGGCGCCAGCGCTTCAGCTGGGTGCACATCGAGGACGTGCTCCGCGCCGTCCGCTTCCTCATCGAGCGGGACGACATCTCCGGCCCCGTCAACATCGCGGTGCCCGAGGCATCCGACAACCGCACCCTCATGCGCACCCTCCGCGGCGTCGTCGGGATGCCGGTGGGCCTGCCGTCGCTGCGCTGGATGCTCGAGATCGCCATGTGGGTGCTGCGGACCGAGCCCGAGCTGATCCTCAAGAGCAGATGGGTCTTCCCCGAGCGGCTCGTCGACGCCGGATTCCGGTTCGCGCACACCGACCTCCGCGCGGCGTTCGCCGAGGTCGAACGGGGCCGCCGGGTCAGGCGTTCTGGGGAACGGCGGAGACGGTCCGCGCGATCGTGAACTGCCCGACCACCCGGGTCCCGTCGTACAGCACCGCCGTCTGACCGGGCGCGACGCCGTCGAAAGGGGTCTCGGGGACGACCGTGATCGACCCGTCTCGCACGCTCGCCCGAGCGGGGACCGGATCGGCGTGCGCGCGGATCTGCACGTCGCAGGCGAACACGCCGTCGGCAGGAGCACGTCCGGCCCAGCTGTGCCGCTCCCCGGAGATCTCCGCCGTCGCGAGAGCCTCCTTCGGCCCGACGACGACCGTGTTCGAGACGGGACGCACTTCGAGGACGAACCGCGGCTTGCCGTCCGCGGCGGGGACGCCGAGCTGCAGCCCCCGGCGCTGACCGACCGTGAACGCGTGCGCTCCCTCGTGCCGCCCGACGACCGATCCCTCGCGGTCCACGACGTCACCCTGCTCGGCGCCCACCTTCTCGGCGAGCCACCCGCGGGTGTCGCCGTCGGGGATGAAGCAGATGTCGTGGCTGTCCGGCTTCTGCGCGACCGTCAGACCGCGCTCGGCGGCCTCGGCGCGGACGACGGCCTTCGACGGCGTCGTCCCGAGCGGGAAGTAGGTGTGGGCAAGCTGGTCCGCGGTGAGCACCCCGAGGACGTAGGACTGGTCCTTCGCCTCATCCGACGCGCGATGCAGTTCGCGCCCCTCCGGACCGTCGACGAGGGTCGCGTAGTGGCCGGTGCAGACGGCGTCGAAACCGAGTTCGAGGGCCCGTTCGAGCAGGGCCGCGAACTTGATCTTCTCGTTGCACCGCATGCACGGGTTCGGTGTGCGCCCCGCCCGGTACTCGCTGATGAAGTCGTCGATGACGTCGTCGCGGAAGCGCTCGGAGAAGTCCCACACGTAGAACGGGATGCCGAGCAGGTCGGCCGCGCGCCGGGCGTCGAGTGCGTCCTCGATCGTGCAGCAGCCCCGGCTGCCGGTGCGGAGGGTGCCTCCGGCGCGCGAGAGCGCGAGGTGGACGCCGACGACGTCGTGACCCGCGTCCACCGCGCGCGCCGCGGCGACGGCCGAATCGACCCCACCGCTCATGGCTGCCAGTACGCGCATCGTCCCAGTCTACGAGCGCGACCCCGCACGGGCGCTGGACGCCGCCGCGCGGCGGTGCGCCTCGGGGAGGGCGGCGAGGAACGCGTCGACGTCGGCCGCCGTGGTCGTGCGCCCGAGCGTGACCCGAAGGACCGAACGGGCCTCGCGATCGGTGCGACCGAGGGCGAGGACGACGTGGCTCGGCTCGGCGACACCCGCTTGGCATGCCGATCCGGTCGACACACGCACGCCCGCGGAGTCGAGGAGGAAGAGGAGGGTCTCCCCCAGTGCGTCGGGGAAGAGGAGGTGCAGGTGACCGGGCAGTCGCCGATCCGGTGCGCCGAGTAGCCGGACCTCCGGGGCGATGTCGTGCACACCGATCAGGAGCCGGTCGGACAGCGCGCGCAGGCGTTCCCCCTCGGCGGCGCGCTCCGCCGCCGTGAGCTCCAGTGCCACGGCCAGGGCGGCGGCACCGGCGACATCCGGTGTGCCCGAGCGGAGGCCACGCTGCTGCCCCCCGCCGTGGAGGACCGCGCCCATGCGGGCGTGACGCGACACGACGAGCGCCCCCGTCCCGACCGGCGCACCCACCTTGTGGCCTGCGACGCTCAGCGCGACGAGTCCGCCGCGACCGGCTCCCGGTCCGCGCAGCGCGGCGAAGTCGAGCGACAGATGGGCGATGGCCCCGACGGCGTCGAGGTGGAGGGGCACGTCCGCCGCCGCCGCCGATGCGGCCAGGGCGGCGACATCCGACACGCTCCCGACCTCGTTGTTGGCCACGAGCGCCGTCGCCAGGGCGGCGCCCGGGAGTGCCGCATCGAAGGCCGCGACATCGATCGCCGCGCTCTCGTCGAGCGGCACGGGTCGTACGTCCGCCCCCTGGGCGGAAGCGAGCCACGACACTGTGTCGAGGGTCGCGTGGTGCTCGCCGTCGGGCAGGACGACCGCCGACCGGTCCGGGTCGCGCGCCCACCACGTCCCCTGGAGGGCGAGGTTCACCGACTCCGTGCCCCCCGAGGTCAGCACCACTTCGATGGGGTCGCACCCCAGCACCGCCGCGACCCGCTCACGGGCGTCCTCGAGCAGCCTCCGCGCCGCCTGGCCTGCGCCGTGCACGGACGACGCGTTGCCGGTGACCTCCGACGCGGCGAGCCACGCATCACGCGCCTCCGGCCGCAGCGGAGTGGATGCCGCGTGGTCGAGATAGACCGCCATGACCCTCCGCCTGCCGCTGACCTTATCGCCTGCTCACTACTGTAGGACGCATGACCTCCGCTCCGGCCGGCCCGACGACCGCGGCGTCCGACACCCCCGTCCCGGGGATGCTGTCGGACGTCTACGACCGGCTCGGGGTACGCCTGCACGACGGGGGCGGGACGCTGCGGGTGTGGTCGGAGCACGCCACCGACGTCGAGCTCGTGGTCTTCGACGACGACGACCCGGATTGGATCGTCGACACCGTCCCGCTGGCCCGCGTGGGCGGCGGCGTGTGGGAGGCGACGACGTCCGCGCTGCGGGTCGGCGTCACCTACAGCGTGCGGGTCGACGGACCGCACGGCCCCGGGATGACCTTCAACCCGGCGACGCTGCTGATCGATCCCTACGCGCGGGGGTTGTCGGCCCCCGGCATCCACTCCTGGCGCTCCGTCGTCGTCGACGACTGCTTCGACTGGGGCGGCGTCACGAAGCCGGCGACGCCGCTCGACCGCACCGTCGTCTACGAAGCGCACGTCAGAGGCCTCACGAAACGGCATCCCGGTGTGCCGGCGGCGTTGCACGGCACCTACGCCGGGATGGCGCATCCGGCCATGATCGAGCACTACCGAAGCCTCGGGGTGACCGCGATCGAGCTGCTCCCGGTCCACGCCTTCGCGAGCGAGCCCCGTCTCCTGCAGCTGGGGTTGACCAACTATTGGGGCTACAACTCCGTCGGCTTCTTCGCGCCGCACGCCCCGTACGCGACCGCCGCCGCCCAGGCCGAAGGCGCCACCGCGGTGCTCCGCGAGGTGAAGGGGATGGTGAAGCTGCTGCACGCGGCCGGCATCGAGGTGATCCTCGACGTCGTCTTCAACCACACCTCCGAGCAGGGACTCGGCGAGCCCCGGTCGAGCTTCCGCGGGATCGACAACCGGTCGTACTACCGGCAGGCCGACGACGGCACCTACATCGACGTGACGGGATGCGGGAACTCCCTGAACACGTCGACGGATGCCGCGTCCCGCCTCGTCCTCGATTCGCTGCGCTACTGGGCGAACGAGGTGCAGATCGACGGGTTCCGTTTCGACCTCGCCCCCGTCCTGGGGCGCGACGCGTCCCACGTCTTCACCCCGGAGCACCCGCTCCTGCAGGCGATCGTCGAGGACCCGGCGCTGGCGGGCGTCAAGATGATCGCCGAACCCTGGGACGTCGGCATCGGCGGCTGGCAGACGGGGGCGTTCGGCGCCGGCTGGAGCGAATGGAACGACCGCTACCGCGATCGGGTCCGCAACTTCTGGCTGAGCGACATCGACTACTCCCGGCGCGCCGATGTCACGCCGGTGGGGATCGGCGGGTTCGCGACCCGGCTCGCCGGATCGGCCAACACGTTCAGCGCCGAGCGCGGACCGCTCGCGAGCGTCAACTTCGTCACCGCGCACGACGGGTTCACCCTCCACGACCTCGTCTCCTACGACTCCAAGCGCAACGAGGCCAACGGCGAGCACGGGCGGGACGGGGCGGACACGAACCGCTCCTTCAACCACGGCTTCGAGGGGCCGACCGACGATCCGGCCGTTATCGCGGCCCGCCGGCGCGCGATGCGCAACCTGCTGGGCACGCTCCTGCTCTCGGCGGGCGTCCCGATGATCACCGCGGGCGACGAGATCGGGCGCACGCAGCACGGCAACAACAACGCGTACTGCCACGACTCCGCGCTGACCTGGTACGACTGGGGCCGCGAACCCTGGCAGGACGACCTGCGCGCCCACGTCGAGCTGCTCACCCGCATCCGCCGGGAGAACCCGGCCCTGCGACCCGTCCGGTTCGCCCATGCCGAGAAGACCGTTCCGGGCGCGTCCGTCATCGACTGGTACGACGAGCAGGGGAACACGATGTCGGTCGAGCAGTGGACGGATCCCTCGCACCGCACACTGCAGTACGACGCCTGCTCCACACCCGAGAGCGAAGCGCCCAACCGCACGCTCCTGGTGGTCCACGGCCGCGAGAGCGACGTCGAGATCACCCTTCCGGCGCTGGAGGGTGTGACGCGATTCGCCCCCCTGTGGTCGAGCGTCGACGAGCGTCCGCGCTCGGATGCCGCCCCGCTCTCCCCCGGCGACGCGTTCACCGCGACCGGCCCGTCAATGTACCTGTTCCGGGCCGAGTGATCCAGGCCGTTTCGAGCCATCCTCGGCACCGGTAGGTTCGGAACGTGGCCACACAGATCTCCCCCGCTTCCGTCCGCAGCTCCGCTGAGATCCCGGTCCGACCGGTGAAGGCGACCAGGAAGGATGCCGGCATCCGCAACGGCCGCATCCCGATCGCCTCCCATCGTCCCAGCGTCCCGGGCGGCCGGTTCGCGCCGACTGCGTTCGTCGGCGAGGCGGTGCCGTTCACGGTCGCCGCCTTCCGCGAGGGACACGACCGCATCGGCGTGCACCTGCGTCTGACGGCGCCCTCGGGCGCGGTCACGCTCCACCGGCTGCGGCCCCTCGACGACGGCTTCGACAATTGGCGCGTCGTCGTGGCACCCCTCGAGCAGGGCACCTGGAAGTTCCGTTTCGAGACGTTCGCCGACGACTACGCGACCTGGCGTCATGCAGCCGAGCTGAAGATCGCCGCGGGTGTCGACCCGATCCCCATGCGGGAGATGGGCGCGCGGCTGTTCGAGCGCGCCGCCGCGGAGAAGACCCGTCCGGTCGAGGAGCGCACCGCCCTCACCTCCGCGGCGCGCGCCCTCCGCGATGACGCCGTGGACGACGAGGCGGCCCTCGTCGTGGTGCGCGACCCGGGGCTCGCCCGGGCGTTCGCCGACCGCCCCGCCCTCTCGCTCCACACCCTCCACGAGGAGAACACGCTCCTCGTCGAGCGCGAGCGAGCCGGCGTGGGCGCCTGGTATGAGTTCTTCCCGCGCTCCGAGGGGGCGGTCCGCTTGCCGGACGGCACCGTCCGCAGCGGCACCTTCCGGACGGCGGCCGAACGCCTCCCCGCCGTCGCCGCGATGGGCTTCGACGTGGTCTACCTCCCGCCCGTCCACCCGATCGGCGAGGTGAACCGCAAGGGCCCCAACAACACCCTGAACGCCGGTCCCGGGGACCCGGGATCGCCGTGGGCCATCGGCTCGGCGGACGGCGGACACGATGCGGTCCACCCCGACCTCGGGACGCTCGAGGACTTCCGCGCGTTCGTGGACACCGCGAACGCCCACGGCCTGGAGATCGCCCTCGACCTCGCCCTCCAGGCCGCTCCCGACCACCCCTGGGTGACCGAGCACCCGGAGTGGTTCACGACACTGCCGGACGGTTCGATCGCCTTCGCCGAGAACCCGCCGAAGAAGTACCAGGACATCTACCCGGTCAACTTCGACAACGACCCGGTCGGCATCCGCGCCGAGGTGCTGCGCATCGTCCAGCACTGGATCCGACAGGGGGTGAAGATCTTCCGCGTCGACAACCCCCACACCAAGCCGCTGCAGTTCTGGGAGTGGCTGATCCGCACCGTCAACGCCGAGCACCCCGACGTCGTCTTCCTGGCCGAGGCGTTCACCCGTCCCATGCCGATGCGGGCCCTCGCACAGAGCGGTTTCCAGCAGAGCTACTCGTACTTCACGTGGCGCAACACGAAGACCGAGCTCGAGGAGTTCTTCGCCTCGATCTCGGACGAGACGGCGGATTTCATGCGCCCGAACCTCTTCGTCAACACCCCTGACATCCTCACCGAGTACCTGCAGTTCGGCGGTCGCCCCGCCTACCGGATCCGCGCCGCTCTCGCGGCCACCGCGGGGGCCAGCTACGGCGTCTACGCGGGATACGAGCTCTACGAGAACGTCGCCCGCCCGGGGTCCGAGGAGAACATCGACAACGAGAAGTACGAGTACAAGTTCCGCGACTGGGCGGGCGCCGAGGCCGCGGGCGACTCCCTCGCCCCGTACCTGCGGCGGCTGAACGAGATCCGCCGGGCGCATCCCGCGCTCCGGCAGCTGCGCGGTCTGCACCTGCAGGGGACGGACGACGACGCGATCGTCGCCTACGTGAAGCACCTGCCCGCGGCGGTGGCCGAGCGCGGCGAATCCGACACGATCATCGTCGTCGTGAACGTCGACCCGCACTCGGCGCGCGAGACGACGGTGCACGTCGATTCGCAGATCTGGGGACTCCCCCGCGGCCACAACTACGAGGTCGAGGACCTCCTCACCGGCGCGCGCTGGACGTGGAACGAGCACAACTACGTCCGACTCGACGCCTTCGCCGAACCCGTCCATATCCTCCACGTGAAGGCACACTCATGACCCGTCCCGATGATTCGATCCTGGATGCCGTCGGTGCCGGCGCCTACCACGCCCCCCACGACGTGCTGGGCCCGCACCCCGAGGGCGACGAATGGGTGATCCGGGCGCGGCGCCCCTTCGCGCAGACCGTGACCGCCGTGCTGGCCGACGGCTCCCGCGTCGAGCTCGAGCACATCCGTCAAGGGGTCTGGGAGGGCGTCACCGAGACGCAGCCGACCGCCTACGACCTCGTCGCGACGTACGAGGGCGCTCCCGACTACCGCGTGGACGACCCGTACCGGCATCTGCCGTCGCTCGGCGAGATGGACCTGCACCTCATCCGCGAAGGGCGCCACGAGCAGCTGTGGACCGTCCTCGGCGCCCACGTCCGCCACTACGGCCCCGTCAGCGGCGTCTCCTTCGCGGTGTGGGCGCCCAACGCCCGGGCGGTTCGCGTCGTCGGCGATCTGAACGGGTGGGACGGCACCCAGCACGCCATGCGCTCGCTCGGATCGACTGGCGTCTGGGAACTGTTCGTCCCGGGTATCGGCGCGGGCTCGGCCTACAAGTTCGAGATCCTCACCGCCGCGGGCCACTGGGTGATGAAGGCCGACCCGATGGCCCGGGCCGCCGAGGTCCCGCCCGCGACGGCATCCGTCGTCACGGAGAGCGAGTACACCTGGTCGGACGACGAGTGGATCGCCGCGCGGGCGTCGGGCTCCGTGCACGACAAGCCGATGTCCACCTACGAGCTCCACCTCGGCTCGTGGCGACCCGGTCTCAGCTACCGCGACGCCGCCGACGAGCTCGTGGACTACGTGCGGGCGCAGGGGTTCACCCACGTCGAGTTCCTCCCGCTCGCCGAGCACCCCTTCGGAGGCTCCTGGGGCTATCAGGTGACGGGCTACTACGCCCCGACGAGCCGCTTCGGCAGCCCCGACGACCTCCGGTATCTCATCGACCGGCTGCACCAGGCGGGCATCGGCGTCATCATGGACTGGGTGCCCGGGCACTTCCCGAAGGACGAGTTCGCGCTCGCGCGCTTCGACGGAGCCCCGCTCTACGAGCACCCGGATCCCCGGCGCGGCGAGCACCGCGACTGGGGCACGTACATCTTCGACTACGGGCGCAACGAGGTGCGGAACTTCCTCGTCGCGAACGCGCTCTACTGGTTCGAGGAGTTCCACGTCGACGGCCTGCGTGTCGACGCCGTCGCCTCGATGCTCTACCTGGACTACTCCCGCGAGGAAGGGCAGTGGGAGCCGAACATCCACGGCGGCCGCGAGAACCTCGAGGCGATCGCCGCACCGGCCGGCACCCTGCCGGTGGTGATGGGCGCCGGCTGGTCCGGCGTGCTGCTGCACG
>JAAIGE0100393664.1_pt1 | contig 12905 bp, 10 predicted proteins | sample 6487951 | NCBI WGS metagenome assembly JAAIGE01 (sample SAMN13974128, study PRJNA590717) | phyllosphere metagenome | biome: tomato field; feature: multiple bacterial spot infested tomato fields; material: tomato leaves; isolation source: leaves from tomato fields | host: Solanum lycopersicum ... | reverse complement strand
ACAGCGCAATCAGCAGGATCACCATGTTCTCGGTGATGAAGCCGACGGCAGCCAGCGACATGATCGCAATCTCCATCGTGGTGGTGATCACGATGAGCTTCTGCTTTTCCAGCTTCTCGGCAATCTGCCCGGCCAGCGCGCCATTATGATCGACCGCACGCTGGAGCCGGTTGAGAAGGTCCGGCGCATGGCCGCATTGCTCGGCGTGCCCGAACGCGGCGAAGCACTGGTGACGGAGATCGCGGCGGACTACGCGAGGGCCGCGCGCCCGACCCGCACGCTGCGCCTCCTTCACGCCTCCAAGATGGGGGCCGGCACGAGCTTCACGGCCGGCGGCGCAGCCACCGCCGTCGACAACCTCATCCGCCGCGTCGGCGCGGTGAACGCGGCGGCCGCCGTCGGCCGCGACCGCTACCGACCCGTCACGCCGGAAGGCGTCCTCCAGATGGCACCCGACGTCCTTCTCGTCGCCAAGTCCGAGCTGCCGTCCTTCGGCGGCCCGGACGGCATCTGGACCAGCTATCCCGGCCTCGCCCTCACGCCTGCCGGGCAGCAGCGAAACCTCGTCGTGATGCGCGACCTTCACGTCCGCTCCGACGCCGCCTCGAGCGGCATCGCCACCGCGGCGCTGGCGCGAGCGCTCGCCGAGATCGAACGGTGAGCCTGTCGGGCACGGTGCCGGGACGCCTTCGATCCTGGCGCGCCCTGCCGGCACCCGTCCTTCTCCTGGCCGCCGGGCTCCTGTCGGCCTTGGTCGCCGCGGTCCTGCTGTCCGTGATGTTCGGCGCCCTACCGCTTTCCCTGACCGATGTCGGCCGGGCGCTCTGGGCCCGGGTCGCGGGCAGCGCCTCAGCCGATCCAGCCACCGCGCTGCGCGAGGCCGTGGTCTGGGACCTTCGGCTGGCGCGCGTCGCGATGGCGGCCGTTGTGGGCGCGAGCCTGGCCACCTGCGGGGCCGCGATGCAGGGCCTGTTCGGCAACCCGCTCGCCGATCCCGGCATCGTCGGCGTCTCGTCGGGAGCCTCGCTCGGCGCGATCACGGTCGTGGTTCTCAACATCTCGTTTCTCGGTGCTTGGACGCTGCCCGCCGGCGCCTTTCTCGCCGGCATCGCGACGACGCTCTTGATCTACGCGCTCGCCCGCCCCGGTGCGGAAGGGGGGGACAACTCGCGCCTGCTTCTGGTCGGCATCGCGGTGAACGCGATCGGCGGCGCCTTCGCCGGCTTCCTGACCTACCTTGCCACCGTCGAGCAACTCCAGAGCCTGACCTTTTGGTCGATGGGGTCGCTCTCGTCGGCCAAGTGGCTGACGGTCGCAATCTCCGCTCCGCCCGCCGTTCTGGGCTTGGCTCTCTTGCTTCTATGGTCGCGCTCCCTCGACCTCCTGGCGCTCGGCGAGCGGCAGGCGCGGCATCTAGGCGTCGACGTGCGCGCGCTGCGCCGCAAGCTGATCGTCGTGACCGCGCTTCTCGTCGCCGCGGCGGTGTCCTTCGCCGGGACGATCGGGTTCGTCGGACTCGTGGTCCCGCACCTCTTCCGGTTGATGATCGGCCCCGGCCACAGGCTCATGATCCCGTTCTCCGCCCTGGGCGGCGCGCTTCTCGTCACACTGGCGGATCTGGCCGCCCGCACGCTCGACCCACCGTCCGAGGTGCCGATCGGCATCCTCATGGGGGCGCTCGGCGGACCCTTCTTCCTTTGGATGATCTGGCGCGGGCGCGGCCAGCCCGGAGCGGAACCGTGATCGAGGCTCGTGGGATCACGGTGCGGGTCGGCCGCCGCACGCTGCTGGACGCGGTAGACCTGTCCTGCGCGGCCGGTTCGCTGACGGCCCTGGTCGGACCCAACGGAGCGGGCAAGTCGACGCTCCTGTCCGTGGTGGCCGGGGACCGGGCGCCCGACGGGGGAAGCGTGCTCCTGTGTGGCCGCCCGGTTGACGGTTACTCGGTCCGCAACCTCGCACAGGTTCGCTCGGTGTTCCCGCAGGGCTCGGTGATCCGCTTTGGCTACACCGTTGCGGAGGTGGTCGCCATGGGCCGCGCCTTCCGCGACCTGCCGCCGGACGGCGACGAAGCGGCCGTCGGCGCCGCCATGCGCGACGCCGAAATCGAGACCATGGCCGCGCGCAACGCGCAAACGCTGTCGGGTGGCGAGCAGGCGCGGACCACCTTCGCGCGCGTCGCCGCGCAGGAAACGCCCGTGGTTCTGCTCGACGAGCCCACCGCCGCGCTGGACCTGCGTCACCAGGAGCGCGTTCTCGACCTCTCGCGCCGACGCGCTCGGACCGGTGCCTGCGTCGTCGCGGTGCTGCACGACCTGAACCTCGCCGGGGCCTACGCCGACCAGGTCGTGCTCCTGTCGGACGGGCGGGTCGCCGCCACGGGCACTCCGCGCGAGGTCTTCCGGAGGGAGCGGATCGAGAGCGTCTACCGCCAATCCGTCCGCATCCTCGACCACCCGACGCGGGACTGCCCCGTCGTCGTCACCGCCTGACTGTCCCACGAGAGCCGGACCCGACATCCATGCCGTTCCAACCCATTCCCGCACCCCCGTCCGCCCTCGCCGTCATCGCGCGCGAGCATCAGGCAGCGCGCGCGCAGCGCGAGGCGCGGCGCGGCGACGGCGCCGACCGACCGCCTTCGAGCGGGCCGGTGGACTTTCGCACCTCCGAGCGCCACCAAACGGCCTATCTCTCGATCGGCCCCGACCAGGGCCGCTTCCTGTTCACGCTCGCGCTTTCGCGCGGCGCGCGCCGGATCGTCGAGTTCGGCTCCTCGTTCGGCATCTCAACGCTTTATCTGGCCGCCGCGGCGCGACTGACGGGCGGGCGTGTCACGGGATCCGAGTTCCATGCCGCAAAGGCCGAAAAGGCCACGCGCTCACTCGGCGAGGCGGAGCTGTCCGACTTCGCCGAGATACGCGTCGGCGACGCGCGCGAAACGCTCGAAAGCGTCGAGGGTCCCGTCGACCTCCTGTTCCTGGACGGCGCAAAAGAACTCTACCTGCCGATCCTCCGGATGCTGGAGCCCCGCCTCGCCCAGGGCGGCCTCGTGGTGGCCGACAACGCGGACCATTTGACGGACGACGACCCCTTCCTCGCCCATGTCGGCGGGAACGGCTACGTCACCAGCCGGGTCGGGTTCGGCAAGGGTGCGATGACGCTGTCCATGACCGGAGGGAGCGCTGCGCGATGACGGTGCCGCCCATCCCCGAACGGCTGCGACGGAAGGGTCTGAGCTGGCAACTCGAGGTGATCGGGACGGACAGCCCGACTCCCGGCATGCGGCGTGTCACGGCACGCCTCGGAGGGGACGAGCCCCTCGTGCCCGTGCCAGGCCAGAGCCTCATCCTCGTCCTTCCCCAAACGGGCGCAGAGCCCGTCGCACGACACTACACGATCCGCTCATACGACGGCCCGACCAGGCAGCTTGCGATCGACGTCGTCCTGCACGGGGACTCGCCGGCCAACCGTTGGGCGCTCGGCGCACGCGCGGGCGATCTGTTCTCGGCGGTCGGGCCACGGGGTCACGTGACGCTGGACCCGGTGGCGGACGACCACTTGTTCGTCGCGGACGAGACGGGTCTGCCGGCCGTTCTCTCCATGATCGAAAACCTTCCCTGCGGCCATCGGGCCGTCGCACTGGTCGAGATCGCCGCCGAGGCCGAGTGTCACCCCGTACCCGCGCGCGAGGGCGTCGAGCTGCGCTGGCTCGTCCGGCCCGAGGGTGCGGCACCCGGCTTGGCCACGACGCAGGCCCTGGGGGAGTTGTGTCCGCGCCCGGGTCCCGGCTGTCGGGCCTACCTGGCGGGCGAGACCGGAGCTGTCCGCACGCAACGCCGACATCTCATGGCATTGGGGTTCGGGAAGGACACGATCTCGGCCGAGGGCTACTGGCGGCCTGGTCGCGTCGGCGGCCACGACCATGTCGACGGCTGAGCGTCGGGAGCCGCAAGCGTGTCGCGGTCGTGAACAGAATTAGACGGGCGACGGGCGACGGGGGTGCCGTCTCCCGGGTATCGGCGACGTCTCGAGCCGGATCGTCGATGTCATCCCGGCCTCCGCTGGCCTGGGTCCGAGGTGGACGAAAGACCCGCGGCCGGCGGAGCGGATCACCGTCCGTCCGTCATGCGGGGGCCGGCTACGGCACTCCCTGGGGGGCGCGCCACCCCCCGCATGACGGACTGGGGCCGCGTCCCCTCGGCAATCGTGATCGGGTCAGCGCCACGACGGTGCGCCGTCGCCGTCCGTGCCTTCCTGCCAGCGCAAACCGATCGTGCGGCACTGCACCTCCGGCAGTCGCGCCTGCGCTTCAGCAAGGACCTCGCGGGGACCGACGAGCACCGCGGCGCGCTCGGCGCGCGTGATCGCAGTGTAGAGCCACGACGGGTTCAGCATGCGCGTCCGGACCAAGGGGACCACGACGACGGGCGATTGGCTCCCTTGCGCCTTATGGCACGTCACGGCATAGGCCAGCGACAGGTCCATCAGGTCGGCCCTTGTCAGCTCGATCTCGTCCCGCATGTCCTCGAAGCGGATTAGGCACGTCCCACGGTCCAGGTCGATGCGCCGGACCGTTCCCATCAGGCCGTTGAAGAGCGATCGGCGATAATCGTTGCGCAGGAACATGACCGGATCGCCGGCGGAGAACCAGCTCCCGAGAAACCCTTTCATCTCGCCAAGGCCCGTCGCCTCGACGTGCACGCGGTGGAAGCGGCGGTTCAGTTCCTCCGTGCCGCTGGGACCCTTGTTCAGCGGGCAAACTACGAGTACCCCGCCGCGGGCGCCGCCGCAATCGGTGACGACGTCCTGGACGGCATCTGGCACCGTCGCCGCCTCGACCTCCAGCAGGCTGACGCCCGTCGCCGAGCCGAGATATGGCGGGAGAACGGGGACTGTGCGCCCGCGGACGGCCGTCGCGACGGCCGGGATCCCGGTTTCGGCGGCCTGCCTGTGCACGACGTCCAGGCGTACGGTGACGGTCGGGTCGGCGACCAGGGCGTGGTAGACGAGACCGGGACCGATCGGCGGAAGCTGCGCCTCATCGCCGACGAACAGCAGGCGGCAGCCCGGCGGCATGCGACGAAGGAGACGGTGGATGGTCGCGACGTCGACCATGCTCGCCTCGTCCACGATCACCAGCGTCCCCGGCCCGATCCTCGCGAGCGAGGCGGCCCGCTCGCGCAATGTCTCCTGCTCGCGGGGGTCGAGCTCTCCCGACGTCAGCCTCCCTTCGATCCGCTCACGCTCTTCGAGTTCCCCCAAGGTTCGGGCGAGCGTCCGCGCCAGCCGTCCCGCCGCCTGCGACAGACGCAGGGCCGCCTTTCCCGCAAGGGCGCACGCCAGCACGTCGCCGCCACGCGCCTCCCACACGTCGCAAACGACTCGAGTCAGGTATGTCTTTCCCACGCCCCCACCGCCCTGGAGGCAGGCCAGTGGCTGCGACAGGATCCGGACTGCGGCCTCGACCTGCTCGGGATGGAGCGGGCGGGCGGCATCCGCCTGCCGCTGGACAGCATCACGCAAGCCCGGGCCGTCCGGCAACGTGACAGGGCAACCCGGCTCGCCCAGCGAGATCGACCGCAGGCGGTTGACGACAGCCTCCTCCATCACGGCATGGCCCGGTGCGCGCCAACCGTTCGCGCCCGCGACGACTGCCCCGTTGCGGCACCCGGCCGTGACCGCGGCTGCCAGGCGCGGCGACGACGGCGCAAGGCCCAGGATGCGCGCGAGCCGCCGCTCCAGGCCGCCGTCCGCGAAGGCGGTGTCCCCGTCGGCCAGGAGTTCACGCACCGCCGCGTCGACAGCCCCGACGAAGCGTCTCGCATCGACGGACGGATCGGGCACGCCGCTCTCGGCGAGAACCTTCCGGCCCAGCGCATCCACCTTCGCCCACGGCAGCAAGGAGACGAGGACGTAGGGGTTCTCTTCGAGACGTGCGGTCGCGTCGCTGCCGAGGACGAGCGCCGCGGTGCGCGCGGCGGCGACGTCGGTGACACCGCGCCGGGCCAGCCAGTCCATGACCCTCGTCTCGTCGACGCTCCCGCGCCACGTCCGCACGACCGCGGCCGCCAGCGCTGGCCCGAGTACGGGCCGGTCCGGGGCAAGCGCGGCTGCGATCGCCGGAATGTTCGTCTCGTTGCCCAGCACAGCGTGAAGATCCGCGCCGAACGCGTCCCACAGCCTGTTCGCGCGCTCGTCCCCGATCCCGGGAACGCGTCGGGACAGGAAGGCGACGGCGAGCCGGCCGCTCGGCACCCGCCTTGCCGCGACCCTCGCCGTGAGCTGGCCTCCCCAGGGCGTGCGCGTCGTGTCGCCTTCGAAGCGCCAGGTCTCCCCGACCTCTGGTAGTACGGGCGCGGACTTGGCCGACACCTTGACGCGGAGGGTTTTCGGACGGCCACGTTGAGCGGCGTCGCGCACGTCGACGATGACACCCCAGTCCCGGCGGCTGACCACCGCCTCGACGAGGTAGTCCGTCACGCGACCGGCGCCGTCCTGAGGACCATGCCGGTCTCCTCGAGCAGGCGTAGCTGTTCGCGTAGGGCGGCAATCTCCCGGCGCTGGCGTTCGATGACGGCCTCGCGCTCGCCAAGAAGCCGCGCGAGGTCGCCCCGCTCCTTCTGGACCCGCGAGAATCGGTCCGCCACCTCCGCATCCTCGGCCTCCGACTGGTTGCGCGACTTGATGCCCCGCAGGCCCTGCGCGTCGGCGACCGCATTGACGAGCCCCGTCAGCTCGGCGTGGTTGTAGAAGTGCTGCTCTCGGTTACGCGCGAAGCCGAGGGCTAGCGTAAGGGCGCGGACGTTGACCTTCCCGTCGTCGGTGGCGGGAAGCGTCGGAGACCGGGCACCGGACGGCGCTGCGGACCACTCGGCATGTCTCCGCTCGAGGTATGGCTCGAGGACAGCGCGGATCTCGGGGACGACGGAAGGCCGTGGCATGTTGGACCTACCCCCGCCGCCGCGTTGCCGAAGGCAGCTCGACGACGTTGCGCTTGACCCCTTTTCGAAGCTGGTCGATCTCGCGTTCCAGCTCGATGACTCGGTAAGTCATCCCAGTAAGCTTCGCGGCGAGCAACTCGACCTGGGCTGCCGTGGATGCCGCCCTCGCCTTTCTTGTCGCAGACCTATCCATCTTGGGACCCGCGCTGGTCTTCCCGGCCGCCTTTGCTGCCGCGGCTTTGCCGACCTGCCCTCGCCCGGTCTTCCTCTTGAGGGTGTCTATGAAGGTATCCAGCTCACCCCGCAGCCCGTCGTGGTAGGATGCCTTCAGGGTCGACCGGGAGACGCCGCCGGCGAGCTTGTAGACTTCGGTCTTAGTGATCTCGAAGTCGTAGGCGTAGATGCCCGTAGCCGGATCCAGCCTGCGCTCGTCGAGGACCCTTTCACCGTAGAGCTTCATCGCACTCCTGATCGCGATCCGGGTTTCCTCAGCCGTTGGCATCCTTACGACCCGTCAGTTGCCGGAACACAGCATTCTTCTCGAACTCAACCTCCAACTCGGGAAAGTCGACGGCTCGTTGAATCACCACGTCAGAGTAATACCTCCACTTCGGCCCGTCGACGGCCGCGCCAACGAGATTCGACAGGGCATCGGCGACGTTGACGCGGGCTTGTCCGATGAACTCGTCGTCGACGACGTGCCATCGGCAGGTTGAGTCGCACCGGGCGATATTGGGCAACTCGTCCTTTCGGCAGCATTTCCCTGCCTCACCCCGCTGTATTAGGCAATGGACCAAACCCGGCAGTATCTGCTTCGGTACAAGGCCACCCGCATCAACGGTTGCGAGTTCTACGATCTGTTCGGTCGATACCCGCTCCTGTGCCTTGGAACCCTGCGGAACCATGATTTGGATCTGCTTGACCACGTTCGCGATCCCTGCACGGAGCTGATCCGCCCCTCCACCCCGTTGTTTGTCGCGCCGCTCGACCAGCCGGGCCGCGACTGACGCCTGTTCTTCGACTGCGATCTGCCGCAGCTCTTCCACCAGCGTTCTGTCCGCAAGGATGTAGATGAGGGTCATCGCCAGCGTTTGATGACCGAACAACCTGCGGAGAACGAAGGGACCGCCGTTCAGCGCCACGACGATCAACCGCGCCGTCGTCTTTCTGAATCGATGATGATGACATGAGGTTCCGCCAAGGTAATGCTCGAAACCGTGTCGCTGGGCGAAGGTCTTCAGGACCTTATCGATCTGCCGAAGGGGTTCACCGCCGCCCCACGCATACCTATGGTTTCGCCATAGGTGCTTGAAGCCCGCGCCTTCCGTCAACTCTATGTAGCGCGCCTGACGCTCAACGTATGATGCGATCTCCGGCGAGATGGGCCAATCCCGCGGGGCGCCGCCAGTCGACTGCTCAAACTTGAAGGCGTTGCCGTCGAGAAAATACTCCGCTCCTTCTCCGTCGCCTCGCTTGAGGAGAACCGTCCGTGGCAGCGCTTGGATCTCCGACCAGCGGAACCCAAGCAGCAGGGAGAGAATGAACAAGAGCGCGAGTTGGCAGAGGGCTGCCACGCTCCGGAGACGTCGCGGATTGCGCACCTCCATGCCCATGGGCCAGTCGTAACGCGCTGCGATCCGCCCCACTGCCGCCGACCGCTCTGACGCATCGACGGTATCAAGTTCCCTCATACACGCATCAAGCGTCGGGGCCAGTTCCTTGAGAACCTGCAAGCAGAAGCCACCTGCGGCAGCAACGAAGTCGTCGGGAAGAGGCGCGTACGTGATTGGTTCGGCAGCCCCGTCCTCAACCTCTTCGCGGATTTTTTCAGTGTCGAGACCACCATGCCGGAAGTCGTCCTCCGGATCATCGGTGTCGGTTTGCTTGTCGTAATACCCTATGGAGACTGGCGGCTCGAACATGGAAAAGGTGTCGGGTGCCAAGCCCTTCCACCATCGGAGAAGGTCGTAGACCGCAGGCAGTACCCTGCGGGTCGATTTGTCTATGAGGTTGACAGCTTCCAGCAGGTCCACTGCGTCGAGAGACCTCAGTGTCTTCCGATTGCGCAGCGCGACGATGGCAAACGCTTCGTAGATCCTGACCCGCGTTCGGAACGAGCTCAGACCGAGGGGCCGTCGAGACTTAACGATCTCGAGGTACATCGCCCGCTTCACGGCCAGCTTCGCGGCGGAGATGGCGGCAGTGTCCACTCCATCGCACTTCAGTCGGAACTTAACGTGGAAGAGGCTGCGCGGACGCGCCTCGAGTTGTCGAAACCACGACCGAGGGAACTCCCAGACGTCGTCTCCGACTTTGATGACTTCGCCTGTGTAAGCCCCCGGAAACAACGCCACGTCGACGAAGAGTTCGTCGTCAGCGAAGTGGGGCTCGCCGGGCATGGGGAACGCCGTGGAAAGCAATCCGTGTCCGGCGTGCCAGCCGTTCACCTCGATCTGTTCCCATGCGCGATGAGGGGTCAGCGCGTTCAAGCCGTCCGCCTCACGCGTTGCCGGGAGATGAACATCGCAGTGGTGATGATCGGAGGGATGTCGGTCGCAGCGAGTTCGGCTGCCGAGACGTGTTTGGAATGGAACCTGGACACGATGTGCTTGTAAATTTCGAGCATGATGGGGAAGTCGCTTGTCTCCCACAATGCCAGCGGCAGCTCTTCGCGTAGCCCCTCCAAATCGCGGATGATGCGGCAGAGCGGAACGAGACTCTCCAAACTCGCGAACCAGTTGTAACAGGTCCAGCATCCTTGGGCGCGGCAGGGTCGCCCACCCGGGTTTCCTGGGTCCGCGTTTGGGGCCGGCTGCGTCGGCTTCGTACAATGCAAGCCTGTCACCGCTGTCTCGATCGGTCCTTTCCTATACGATCGGGGCGCGAACATGCCCTTCTCGAGATCGCGGAATACGATCGACTGCAAATCAACGAGTTTTTTCCTGTCCTCGATCAGCGTCGTTCGCTTCGCGAGATAATGGAGTAAGGCAGTGAGTGTAGAATGGCCCAGCGCCGAAGCTGTCAGGATGTGATTGAAGCCGGAGCGACGGTATACAAACAGTCCCCAGATATCGCGTCCCTGCGACACCCTATATTTCATCGGCTCACCAAAGCGGTTCTCAACACCGTTACGAAGGAAGAACCCGTCAAGTGCTGCATGCAATGAAGTGAATGTTGACGATCTGGGTAGATAATTAAAAACGCCGTTGTCGCTGCCTAGACCAATCCAGACCAACGAAGCTAAATCCGCGAGATCTTGATTTTCCTCGTCGGCCGAAAGCTCGAGCAATCTATCACGTAGCGGCTTCTGTATCTCTACGACCTGTTTGATTATCTGGTACGCATCTGTCCATTTTCGAGTTGAGGAAGACGCTTTCAAATTTGATTGCCCGTCACGTTTCGGGCCGAGGATCGTCACTCTCTCTCCTTGGTTCATCGGGTCGTCGACGTACCAGCGATCGAGGGTTTGTTGGCTGATCGAATCCGGGTTCATGCCGGTCTTCATGCTGACCAGCGCAAAGGCGATCGCGAGCTCCTGCTGTCGGAGAAAGAGGCAAGATGAGTGAGCCGTGATCCCGCTTCGATCAGATCCAAGCTCCGTAATGAGCAGCTCCATCGGAAGCTGGTGCTTCATGCCGTCGCGATACTTCCGCGTGCCTGATGGATCTCGACTCAGTCGAGGGAACGGCAGGATGTTGGCAATCAGCCAGAGGCGATTCTGAACATTTCCCCAGTTTTCGCTACCTGCACCCTGCGCATGACCACTCCCGACGGCTGGGTTCCGACCGCTCTCGGCAAGCTTGCGGGCCATGGCGATCCGCGCCACGATTTTCCTCCAAGCTTTCGCAAGTATTGCCAGAGCCTTCTTGGCATCACCGAACTCAAACTCAGCCTGATCATACGCAGTCGAAGGCAGGAACTTGAAATATACATAGATGTCAAGATGTTTTTTGTCAGTATCGCCGTTGCTGACCGAAAGATCGAACGCAGCCTGGAAAACTGAACAAGCCATTTGGTTAGCCTGGTATTTTGTCGTCCGATTAAGTCTTTCTTCAGGAATATTCCTGAGCCAATCGATGAAATGCCGCCAGATGCTTTCGAGCATGGGCCAGTCGACATCGTCGATTCGAAGAATTTGATCTCCCGGCAGTACCGCTGCCATCTCTTCGAAGTGGTCAAGAAACTCCCAGAAATAGTGCAGTTTATAGACAGCATTGCGTGCCGAGCTCTTTGTACCGTCCTCGTAGAGGACCTGTAAGGCGTTCAAAAGTCTCTGCGTGAGAACGAGCCGTCCGCGAAATCGTCCTCCTTCCACCAGCGATGTAAGTGGTAAGGTCCAACTAGCGGCCTTACGAGTTACCCGGCTGACACAACGACCGCTGATTTTGAGGGTCATTCAACCAACTCGTCCAGCTCGTCGCTGTACGCGATGGGGAGAGCAGACCCCAAAAGATACATGACGGCTCCGAGATAGCCGAAGGTCGTGTCGAGACTGGCGTGCCCAAGGTTCTCTTTCAACCTGATGATGTCCTGGGACAACACTCCCTGCGCGTTCGCGGTATCAAACTCCTCAAGCGGAATGCCGAGAAAGGCCGACCTTCTTCTCCAAGACCTCAACAGGGTGTGCGCCGCATAATGGTGACGGAGAATGTGGGGCGTTACCCCGACAATGCCTGCGCCCTCGCGGATGCGAGCGAACTCCTTTTGCACGTAGCGGGGCCACAAGGGTCCAACGCCATTGCCTGTCTCGCCGATAATGAGGACGTCGGGATCCGGTTCGTTCTTTCGGAGGGTCAGCGTCCGGTCGTACCTTTTGTAGCGGTCCACTTCGAGAACGATCGGCTCTTCGATGCTGACGCTTCGCCACTTGCGGCCTTTTCCACGTACCCTGATGAAGCGGTGCTTTGCATCAGAGCGGAACTGCTCTGGTGTAGGGAATGAGGCAAGGGTCAGCGACAACGCCTCGGCGATCCGCAAGCCCGTGTCGTACATGATATGAGCCGCGAGCCGGACACCAGCGGTCTCGAATTCGGCTAGACCACGTTTGATGTCCTCTTCAGAGTACCATACTCGCAACTCTTTCGGGTTTGTCCGACGGAAGAGAGCTGGCTTCGGTCGTGCGGAGGTCTTGGTGCGGCCTACTCCCTTCCCCCGGCCCCTTCTGCCATTCTCCGGGCTCTGACCACGCCTGTACTTGAGGGCCAAATTGGCTCTCCATCCCCGTTCCACCGCGTAGCGGAGGAAGTCGATGGCAGAAGTGAGGTACTGGTTCACGGAGCTCGGCTCGAGCGGATCGACCTCACCGCCTTGCTTGTATGGGCCGCTCCGAGAAAAAATCCCCTCCTCGAGCGCCTCGGCATAAACTCGGAGTTCCTGATCGTTGACGTCACGCCAGTCGACGCTTTCGAATCGGCACCATCGCCGAAAGACGTTGAGCTGGTAGGCGCGGTCCATGAGGAAACTTAGTTTGTCGCCTGTCACGGTGCGACCGCTGAGCTCCAGCACTCTCCCTTCGACGCGAGTGTAGGCGGACCAGTCTCCGTTCCTGCGCGACAGGAAGTATTCAAACAGGTGCCGATCAGGCTGGCCTTCTTCGTCGATGATGATTGGTACGCCTAGAAACGCTCTAGGGACCCCCTCGGCGACCGCAGCCTCTCCGACCCTAAACACCGTCTTAAAGCGAACACCCATGATTCAAAGCGCGCGTCACAATCGATAGGTGACGCTAGCCGCCCGAATCAGTTCGAGCAAGCCAGGCAGGAGGCAAATCATGCCTCAACTGCACTTGAACATCCTGGGCGCGCGGGCGCATTAAGGCTGCTGCTCTACCACTGAGCTATACCCGCGTCAGACTTTCCCTGGAACAGATATGGTGGAGGGAGTTGGATTTGAACCAACGTAGGCTAAGCCAACGGATTTACAGTCCGTCCCCTTTAACCGCTCGGGCATCCCTCCATACTGCTT
>JAAIGE0101235153.1_pt1 | contig 12909 bp, 6 predicted proteins | sample 6487951 | NCBI WGS metagenome assembly JAAIGE01 (sample SAMN13974128, study PRJNA590717) | phyllosphere metagenome | biome: tomato field; feature: multiple bacterial spot infested tomato fields; material: tomato leaves; isolation source: leaves from tomato fields | host: Solanum lycopersicum ... | reverse complement strand
GTGATGCAGATGGTCGCTGCCGGCGTCGGCATCACCGTGATGCCGCTCGCCTATTGGATGCCGGGAATAGCGCGCCCATTACTGATTGGGTTCAACACCGTTCGAACGATCGGGTGGGCGGCCGCCCATCATGCCGAGCATCTCATGCAGCAACGACAGGGCATAATGGCGCGGATCGAGGCGGCGCTTATCGATCCACGATAATCCGCACGGCATCACGATCAGGTGTTGCGAATGATTGTCATTACGATTAGCAGCCCGCCTGTGGTTTGGAGCGGTCTTAGATGCGCTCCTTTCGATTTCAGGGATTCTGTACATGCTAACGAAATTTGCGTTGATGCTTGGTAGCGCGGCGGCGGCGTTTACGACATCCGCTGTGGCGCAGGTTGCTCCGAATGATGCTCCGGCGGAAGGCGACATCATAGTCACAGGCGGCTATACCCTGCCGGACAAGATCGACACGGCCACGGGGCTTGGCCTTACGATCCGTGAGACTCCGCAATCGGTGAGCATCGTCACCTCGCAACGGATCCTCGACCAGAACCTCATCACGATCGCCGATGTGATCGAGAACGGTGTCGGCGTCGCGGTGAATGAGGTCGACGATGTGCGCAACAATTTCTACGCCCGCGGCTTTCAGATCCGGAATACGCAGATCGACGGCGTGCCGACCGCCTGGGCGATCGCCGGCGATTCAGGCGAGACTATCGGCGACGTCTCTCTCTATGACCGCGTCGAGATCGTGCGCGGCGCGACCGGCTTGCTGAGCGGCGCAGGTGATCCGTCCGCATCGGTCAATCTGGTGCGCAAACATGCCGACCGCCAGGATCTGGGCGGCTATCTCAACGCCAGCATCGGCAGTTGGAACACATGGCGCGTCTCTGGCGATGTCGGCGGAGCCGTGACGTCGGATGGCAGGCTCCGCTTCCGCGCGGTCGGCCGCTACGAACAGGGCGACAGCTATATCGACCTGTACAGCAACAGGAAGCTGGTGCTCTACGGCGTGATCGATGCGGACGTCACTGACGATACGCTGCTGCTCGTCGGGTTCAGCCATCAACAGGGGCGACCGGATTCACCGGCATGGGGCGCTTTGCCGTCCTTTTACAGCGATGGCAGCTTTGCGGTATGGCCAAGGTCAAAGACAGCGTCGTCAGACTGGACCCGCTGGGACACGAGCAATCAGAATTTCTACACGACCCTTAGCCATGATTTTGGAAATGGCTGGACCGCGACCGCCAACTACAACCGCTTTCGCAATACGCAGCGGAGCGAGATTCTCTATATCTATGGCGTGCTCGACAGGGACACCGGCCTAGGTCTTGCCAGCAATCCCTATTCGGCAAAAGGCGTCAGCGTCCAGAGCAGCTATGATGGCAGGGTTCAGGGTAAGGTCAGCCTGTTCGGGCGCGATCATGATGTCGTGATCGGAGCGCTGCATAGCGAACTCAACCGCCATACCAATCAATTTGCGGCCCTAAACATTACCGATCCAACCAATCCATTCTCTTTCCCGCCAGCGGGCGACTTCAATGACTGGGACGGTGATTCCTACCCCTATCCCGGTTTCTCGACCACGCCGTCACTCGCCGTGCGGGAACGCATCACACAGACCGGCTATTATGGCGCACTACGGGCGAACCTGACCGACGAACTGAAGATCATCGGCGGCGGTCGGCTGGCCAGTTGGAAGCAGCGCGGTTTCGCCTACGGCGTTGATAGCAATTATGGCGATGACAATGTCTTTATCCCCTATGTCGGCGCGCTATACGACGTCACGCCCAATCATCGGGTCTACGCCAGCTTCACCAAGATATTTCAGCCGCAGAACGCGCTCGACCGCAACTTCGTCCAGCTTGATCCGCTGAATGGCAAGGCGTTCGAGGTCGGATTGAAGAGCGCTTTCTTCGATGAAGCGCTTCAGACTTCGATCGCGCTGTTCCACATCAAGCAGGACAATGTCGCCCAGCCAGACGGGCAGGTGCTCGACCCCAATGGTCAGCCCGTCGCCGTCTCTCGCGCGGCCGATGGCGTCACCAGCAAGGGCTTTGAACTCGAAGTCACTGGAAAGCCGGTCGAAAGCTGGAACATCAACTTCGGCTACAGCCAGTTCTGGGCGAAGGACGCGGAAGACAATGCCGCCAATACCGACCAGCCACGCCGCTTGCTCAAGCTGTTCACGACCTACGACTTGCCCGGCACGCTGACAGGTTTGACTATCGGCGGCGGCGTCAATTATCGCAGCAAGGCTTATAGCGACGGGCTGAACCCGGTCACCAACGCACCGTTCCGGTTCCAGCAGGACGGCTATGTGCTGGTCAACCTGATGGCGCGCTATGCCGTGAGCGAGAATTTCCAATTGCAGGCCAATGTCGAAAACTTGCTTGATAAGACTTATTACAGCCAGATCGGCTTCTTCAGCCAGTATCGATATGGCGCGCCCCGTAATTTCACGATCAGCGCCAATTACAAGTTCTGAATAGGGTAGGGCGGGTTGTAATCACCCGCCCACCTTTATCGCGCCGCCTCTTCCAGCGAAAGCGTCTGGATCGTTGCGGGTGCATCGCGCAATTTGAGATAGAGAGCCTGACCTTGCGGCTTGGGCACATCGATACTTTGGCCGGTGAAACCTGACGGGAGCGTTTTGGCATTGGTGGCGGCAGGATCTGCAGCGACCGATTCCAGCAAGAACAGGTTCTGCCCCGACATGGTGCAGCTATCGCCGCCGCCGGGTGCGCAGGTGATCGACTGGATCGATGGCAATCGCACCAGCGTCGCGATCGGTTGCCACTTTCCGGCGAGACCATTCTGGACCAGGCGATAGCGCAGCGGTCCGAAGGCAGAAGCGCCGAGCGCCGCTGGATCGATCGTCGCGATCGCGACCTGTTGACTTTCCAGCCGCAATCCCTTGTCGCTAGTCAGCCGCACCTGCGCGCTGCCATCCTCGGTCGCAACGTCTATCACGTCCTTCGGGCTGAGTGTCAGCCCCTCCGGCGCACGGAACGAGACGGTCATGCGCGCGCTGTCGGGCAACAGGTCTGGATTGGCGAGGCGGATCGGCAAGCCGGACGGCGTCGCCTTGTCCGCAATGCTCTTGCCCAAGATGGAAAGGGCAGGGCGGGGCGATGCAATCATGTAAGGAAGACTGGCCTTGCGCCCGTCTTTAAGCAGTATCTGCGCTTTCCCATTTTGTCCTTGGGTCAGAGCGGCAGCTTTCTCCGGCATTTCGGATTGCAGTTCGAGCCGGTCCGCATCGCCCTCACGGGTCAGTTCGCCGGGACGGAACGCAATGCCTTCGATGGTCACGCCCTTGATCTGGTCCAGCCGTAGGCCGGTCAATGCCGCGCTTTGGTCGCCCCCATGGAGGGTCAACGCGTCGAGCCGGCTCTGTTCGGCGTAGGCGCGCGTCGAGAGGGTCACGGGATCGAGACCGGTCGGCTTCACCGTAACCTGCATGTCGCCTGCACCCATGCCGGTAAGCGGAACGTCCACGACGATGCCGTCAGGGCCATCGACCCGCCATTTGGCGGGCCTGATCTGCCCGCCGGGCAACTGTACATTGACGCTTTCGACGCAGGCGGGCGCTGGCCCCTTGACCGTCAGGCTGTTGTCGCGCCCGGCGATCAGGCGTTGCGCGTCGGGATCGGCACGCCATTCGCCGCCTTGTGGAAACTGGATCAGATATTCGGGGCCATTGAATGTATCGAACCCCCAAAAACCATGGACGAGGCCGGTTGTCGCAGCATCGAAATCCTGCGCCTTCAGGATGGTCGTCATGACGTAGCCGCCACGATCGGCACGGGCGACAAGCGGCGCCTCTATGGTGCGACCATCTTTCGCTTTCAGCCGCAACGCCATCCCATGAGCATAGTCGGTGGCAAACACGAGCGGCGCACCCTCCACGCCGAAAACGGCATCGGGACGCACGCCGCAAATGGCCGTGTCGCTTGTTTTGCGCAGCGGCGGGGGCGCATCCTTTTCGATCGCGGGCATGGCGGCGACCAGCACCGATTTGGGCTTGCGAAACGAAGGGGCCGTATTGAGCAGCAGCGCCACACTCGGGCCATTCTGAATACCCAACGCCGGGAGATAGCTGAATTCCGGGCTGTTGAACGCGCCGAAGATGCGTGCCAGATCCCGCACGACACCGATATAGGGACTGTAGAATCCATAACCGGCCTCGCGCGTCGCACTGATTTGCATGGCAAGGTCGGCGGGTGCGCCGACGATTGTCTCGGTCATGGAATTGGTGTGAATGTCGCCCAGAACAAGCGCCTCGCGATGTTCGAGCAGGCAGGCCGCCTGGGATTCAACGACCTTGGCAAGGCAGTCTGGGTTTAGTTTCATCGACAGGCTGGACGACAGTATCGGCGCTACGGTGCGCAGATATTCGGGATGCGTATTTTCCTGCGACCGGATGCCAGCGACGAAAGCGTTGAGGCGCGACCGGTCGAGCGACGCCTGATTGATATCCTGCGTCACCCGCACGAACTCGCCAGGCTTGCCCCGCACCGCATCGGCGATGGTGCCGAAATCGCCGCCAGTATCGGGCACCAGGAACAGTACCAGTTGTCGCGCATCATTCGGCACTGTCAATTTCAGTGTCCGCTTCTTCTCCTTGCGCTGCCAGGTTTCGACGCTGTCGATCCAGTCCTTGGGCGGCGGATTGGTGACGCCGCGCAGAAAGGCGCTGATCAAGCGATATTTGACGGACTGGTCGGCGGGGAGGTTGGCGCTGATCGTCAGTTGATCGCCGGACATAAGCGCAGGCACCTGACCAATCGGCAGGCTCGCATCACCACGCGTCACTGTAACGCTCAGTTCCGGGCCGTTGAGATCAAAGGGCGCGGGATCGGCGGCCTCGACGGCTGCCGGAACCAGCACAGCACAGGCTGTCGCGATAAGTGCAAGGCGAGACGGTCGGAAATGGGTCATGGTTTCCAGGAAGCGTGACGGCGATGATCCGTCAAGCCGGTCCTTTCCAGATAGTTCCACCAAAGGACTGCGGAGCCGCCGCCCTCGCGGCGGCTTCTCCTCATTCAGCCATGTATCCGCCATGAACAGCCGGGACATTTCCTGCCAATGGTCGTCGACAGGCGGCTATATCGTCAAAATGGTGTGGCGTGGAGCCTCGCAAGCCTGACCGGCCCGCAAAGAAAATCACTGCCGACGCCGATCAGGCCGACGTCGGCAGTGAGGAAAGTGGGATACGCATCCGCGTTCAGACGAATGGCTCCCGGGGGGATAGGGAACGACTTATTCAGCGGCTTCCATTACGCACAGGTTCCAACGGTTGGCGGCCACGGCCACCTGCGTGCGATTGCGGACGTTGAGCTTGCGCATCAGCGCGGTCATGTGCACCTTGACCGTCGCTTCCGCCATGCCGAGTTCGTAGGCGATCTGCTTGTTTAGCAGACCAGAATGGACGCAGCGCATCACCTTGAGCTGTGTCGGGGTCAGATGCGGCGCAGCAGCTTCCGCCTCGGACGGCAGGATTTCATAATCTTCGATAAAATCTTTCAGGCCGGTGCCGATATACATCTGTCCTCTCCCACAGCGCATCGTCATGATCGTTTCGCCAAGCGACCCGGTTTGTCTGTTCTGGCACCGGAATCAGCAATTTGCGATAGCGCTAACGTAGTGGAACTAGTCGGACAGATTCAACCAGAATCTTTTCCATACCCCTAATTTTTCTGGATCGATGTGTCTTTCACGCTATATCTGTCCAACAGATTTGTCGAACATAGACAGACGACAGGGGTAGGGGTGCGCCATGCGAACATCGAAGATCGCACATATTTTCAGCCAGCCGCGATCAGCCCTACGCGCGCCAAATGAAGGCGCGGGTGAGCAGTGATGATGGGAAGGTTATGAATCAGGCCCGGCTTTCCGACCATGCCTATGCTGGAATCGTCGAACTCATCACGGCGGACGATCTGGAAATAGGCGCGCGTTTGCCATCGGAATCCCGCTTGGCCGAAATGTTCGGCGTATCCCGTGCGATCGTACGCGAGGCGTTAGTCAGGCTTGGATCTGACGGCATCACCGAAGCGCGTCGGGGAGCGGGTTCCTTCGTCAAGAGCCGCCCGTCCGATCGTCTTGCAGCCTTCATGCCGATGACGGAGATGCCTACCACACTTGGCAGTTACGAGGTGCGCTTCGTACTGGAAGCGGAGACGGCCCGGCTTGCAGCGTCTCGCCGTTCGGCGCAACAAATGGCGCATATCGAAGAGGGTATGACGATGCTGCGTGATGCCTTGCTGTCCAGCGAACCCGCACATGCCGAAGATATGGAGTTGCATCGCCGCATTGCCGAAGCGACGGGCAATCCCGCGTTCCTCAATACATTCGACGCGCTGTTTCCCGAGGTCGAGCGGATCATGCGGGCTGGGGTCGATATCTCGCGATCGCGCCCGCCGGAGGTGATCGCGACAATGCTGCGTGAACATGAAGTATTGGTCGCCGCCATCCGTGCCCAAGACCCGGAAGGCGCTGCGCTTGCGATGCGCTGGCATCTTTGGGAAGGTCGGCGACGGCTGATGCCAGATCGCAATTAGCAGGTCAGGCGCGGTCGCGCAGCCAAGCCATCACAGTGTCGCATAACTGAGATGCAGGTACATCCGACGAAAGGATCATCGCATGCTCCGACGGCGCAGGCGGCTCAAGCGTGGCGAGTTGGCTGTCGAGAAGACTGGCAGGCATATAATGGCCAGGCCGATTGCCGAGCCGGGCCAGCAGGCTGGCACGGCTGCTTTCCAAAAGCACGAAGTGGATCGGGTAGCCGATCACCGACCGCAACCGGTCGCGATAGACTTTCCGCAAGGCAGAGCAGGCCAGCACGCAGGCACCATCTTCCCCGATCGCGTCGGCGGCGGCCAAACCGAGACGATCGAGCCAAGGCCAGCGATCCTCGTCGGTCAGCGGCTGTCCACTACGCATTTTTTCCACCGCATCGTCGGAATGGAAATCGTCGCCTTCGAGGAACGCGCAATCGAGCGATTTGGCAATCAAAGCGCCCAAAGTCGATTTGCCAGATCCACTGACCCCCATGACAACGAGTGCGGATGGCGTGGCGGCGGAGAAGGCAAGCGATGGCGACAAAAGGGCGTCCTTGCAGGATTTCGCATCTTATAGGATGGCGTGCCGGGTCGAAGAAACTACGACCTTCGTCGCAAGTGTCAGCCTTCCGCGTCTCCTTTAGCATTCCAGCATCGTGTAAGATAACAGGGAGTGCACGCGGATGGCACGTGAGATCATGCTGACATTGTTGGCGGCTACGGCCTTGGCGGGATCGGCTCCGGCCTGGAGCGCAGGCGTATCCGTTTTTCCACAGGCGCCCGAAGAACCGAGCGCCGTGACGGTCAAGGCTATAGGCGACGGCAAGTCCGACGACACCGCAGCGATCCAGCAGGCGCTCGATGCAGCGCGCGACAAGACCGGTCATGGCATCGTGTTCTTGCCATCGGGCAGGTACCGGATCACGCAAACTCTGGTCGTCCCCGTTGGAGTCCGCGTTTATGGCGTTGGCCGGACCCGCCCTATCATCCTGCTCGCCCCCAGCACGCCGGGATTTCAGGAGGGCGTGTCGACGATGATCGTATTTTCGGGCGGCGATCAATATAAGGTTGGCGACGTACCTGTCCCGGTGCCAACGATCGTTCCGCGATCCAAGGTCGTGCGCGACGCCAATTCCGGCAGCTTCTATTCTTCGATGAGCAACGTCGATATCGAGATCGGCGAAGGCAATCCGGCGGCGGCGGGCGTCCGCTTCCGGATGGCGCAGCACGCATTCCTCAGTCACATGGACTTCCGTTTGGGAAGCGCCTTTGCCGGGGTCTACCAATCCGGCAACGTCATAGAAAATGTGCATTTCGAAGGCGGACGCTATGGCATCGTCACGGAAAAGACGTCCCCCGCCTGGCAATTCACGCTGATCGACTCCAGCTTCGACGGCCAGCGAGACGCGGCGATCCGCGAGCATGAAGTCGGCCTCACCATGGTCAATGTCGCGATCCGAAACACGCCGGTCGGGATCGAGGTCGATCGCGGCTACGGCGACAGCCTCTGGGGCAAGGATGTTCGGTTCGAGAATGTGTCGAAGGCGGGTGTCGTCATCTCGAACGAAAATAACGTCTTTACGCAGATCGGCTTTGAAAATGCTCTGGCCGTCAACAGCCCGGTTTTCGCGCGCTTCCGGGACAGCGGCAAGACTGTCGATGGCAAAGGCAAAGCCTATAAGGTTTCGTCATTCTCTTACGGTCTGTCAGTGCCGGAACTCGGCAAGACGGGCGACTATACGACCGAGGCCGTCATTCAGCCTTTGCCCGCGATGCCCAGGCCGCGCACCCCGGCGATCCGCGACCTGCCGCCGATGCGCCAATGGGTGAACATCCGCACGCTCGGCGCGAAGGGCGACGGGCAGGCGGACGACACCGCAGCTATCCAGAAGGCAATCGATAACAACCGTGTTCTCTATTTCCCGACCGGCTTCTACAAGGTGACCGACCGGTTGAAGCTGCGGCCCGACAGCGTGTTGATCGGGCTGCATCCCGCCATCACGCAACTCTATATCCCCGACAATAACCCGCGCCATGCGGGACTTGGCGACGTGGTGCCGATCCTGGAAACGCCGCGCGCGGGCGAAAATATTCTCTCGGGCCTTGGCCTTTTCACCGGGCGGGTCAATCCGCGCGCATCCGCTCTGCTCTGGCGGTCGGGTGCGAAAAGTCTGGTCGAAGACGTCAAGATCATGGGCGGGGGTGGCACGCCGACGGCGGATGGCAAGATGCTTGGCGTGCTGCGCGCCAGTACCGGCGACCCCATCACCGATGGCAGGCTAGATGCGCAATATTCGAGCATCTGGGTAACGGATGGCGGCGGGGGCACCTTCGCCAACGTCTGGAGCCCGAACAGCTTCGCGCAGGCAGGTTTTACGATCACGGACACGAAGACGCCCGGCCATGTCTATGAAATGTCGGTTGAACATCATGCTCGCAACGAATTCATACTCGACAATGTCCAGAATTGGGAATTCCTGGCCCCCCAAACCGAGCAGGAAGTGGGAGACGGGCCGGACGCCATTTCGCTCGACATCCGCAATTCGAAAAACCTGCTGTTCGCCAACTATCATGGCTATCGCGTCACGCGCACCTATGCTCCTGAAAAGAGCGCAGTGAAGATCACCAACTCCAGCGATATCCGTTTCCGTAACGTGCACGTGAATGCCGAAAGCGGCTTTGCGACCTGCGACGATGAAGGGTGCGGGACGTTCCTGCGCGCGAGCAAATATCCGTTCGATAATTCGATAGAAGATGTGTCGCACAAGCTATTCGTGCGCGAGCGGGAATTCGCCAAGCTGGACATCGGCGCGGCCGACCGATCAATCGCGGCAGCGGCCCCCGACGCTCGTGTGCAGAAACTGGAGGATGGCTTCTGGTCCATTTCCGGCGCGGCAGTCGATGCCAACGGCGCGCTCTACTTTATCGATCGCCGCTTCCAGCGGATTCACCGCTGGTCGGAGGCCAAAGGGCTGGAGATCGTACGCGACAATGCGCTCGATCCCGTAAATCTTGCGATCGACAAATCGGGCCATTTGCTGGTGCTGTCGTCTCTAGGGCCAAAGGCCGGCGTCTACTCGGTCGATCCGGACGGCCTCAAGGATCAAGTGACGGTGATCCAGCCAACGCCCGCCCGCGCGAGCGACGCAACGCGGACATTGCTGCCGGTCAATTGGTGGAACAATGGCGAATTCCGCGACCAGCTGGACCATAAGAGTTACGAGTTCACGACCCTCGCCGAAATGTTTGCGCGAGACGTGGGGACACCCAAAGCGCAGGAATATCGTTCACCCGACGGTTCCCTCTCGCTGCCCGCCTTCCGTATATGGCAGCAGGGACCGGTCGATCATATCGGCTGGCGCTGGTCCGACAGTCTCAACGCCAACGGTTTGATCGGCGGGAAGGTCGGCGATCGGCTGTTCGTCACCAACGGTTCGGAGAATGTGACCTATAGCGGACGGGTCGGAGCGGGCGGCACGCTCACCGACTTGAAACCCTTCGCCAATCGGGGCGGAGAGAGCGTGGCGGTGGATGCCCAAGGTCGCGTCTATGTCGCGAATGGGCAGGTGTTCGTCTACGATCCGACGGGGAAGGAAATCGGGCGGATCGACGTGCCTGATCGGCCGCTTCAAATCATATTCGGCGGCAAGGATGGGCGGACGCTCTTCATTCTGACCCACCACACGCTCTATGCCGCAAAACCCTGAAAGACCGGCGGTCGCCATGACCTACGACCTATGTCGTAAGTGCAGCGGCAACGGCGCGCTTATAAAGCGGAAGTTGTGATCGCCTGAGGCGCGGCGAATAATTGTAAAGGGGATGGATCGATGAAATTGGAGATCGCTCGCCATTGGCATTGCGCAGGCGTCAGCCTCGCAGCACTGGTTACCATGGGCCTTGCCGGAGTGGCCCAGGCACAGACCGCCGCGCCCCAGCCGGAAACGGCGGCACCTCAGGCGGAACAGCCTCAGGAACGGAGTAATGCCGACCTCGTCGTGACGGGTTCGCGCATCACCACCAGCGGCTTCAACGCGCCGACGCCAACGACCGTGATCGGCGAGCAGCAGATCGCCAACAATGCGCAGCCCAACCTGTTCAACACGATCCAGCAGCTGCCGTCGCTTCAGGGTTCGACGGGCGCCGCCACCGGCACGTTCAGCACGTCGAGCGGCCAGCAGGGGCTTAGCTCCTTCTCGCTGCGTGGTTTGGGACCGATCCGCACGTTGACTCTGCTCGATGGCCAGCGCGTCGTCGGCGCGAACGTGACCGGCGTGCCTGACATCAGCATGTTTCCGCAACTGCTCGTAAAGCGGGTCGACATCGTCAACGGCGGCGCTTCAGCGTCCTACGGCTCCGATGCGGTAGGCGGCGTAGTTAACTTCATCACCGATACGCATTTCGAAGGCTTCAAGGGCAATATTCTCGGCAGCATCACACGCTATGGCGATGATGAGACCGGCCTCGTCCAGGCGGCCTATGGCAGGTCCTTCATGGACAATCGCCTGCATCTCGTGGTCAGCGGCGAATATGACCATGAAGGCGGCGTTGGCGCTGGCGACTTCGGCACCGACCTTGCCGGAAGCCGGAACTGGTATCGCGCGACGACGCTGGTTAATACCGGTCAGCTCAACAATGGCTTGCCACAATTCAACTATCGCGATTACGCGCAGCCCTACCAGTTCTCGCGCTATGGTCTCATCAACAACGGCCCGCTTCAGGGCATCGCCTTCGATCAGAATGGCACGCCTTATAATTTCAACTATGGGTCGAACGGACAGCCAACGGGAACGGGCGGTGTCACCAATTGCTTCTCCGGCAATGCCTTTTGTGTCGGAGGCGACCTGTCCGGCGCGCCGGGGTCAGGCGCTTCGCTCAAGTCGAAGCTGGAGCGTGTCAACGGCTATGGCCGTTTGGGCTATGACTTCGCCGACAACAACGAAGTCTACCTGACGGTCAATGTCGCGCAGGTGAAGACGAACAACCAGCCAAGCCCCGGCTATGGCCGTCCCAATATTCAGATGCAGTGCTCCAACCCGTTCCTGCCGCAATTGGTGCGGGACCGCTGCGCGGCCGCCGGGATTACTCAGTTCAACTATGGTACGTCGAACGCAGCATTCCCCGATCCGCAGGTCTACACAGATCGTCGCCAATATCGCTTCGTTCTGGGCGCCAAGGGACAGTTCGATGTCGGCAGTTCTGAATGGAACTACGATGCCTATTATGAGCATGGCATCACGATGTCGGACATCCGGGTTCGCGACATCGTTCTCCAGAACCGCTATGCCGCCGCGGCCAACGCGATCACGCTCAATGGCGCGATCGTATGCGCCGATCCGCGCGCCCGCGCGTTGGGATGTCAGCCAATCAACATATTCGGTGGTTTTACGCCGTCCTCCGCTGCGCTCGCCTATATCGCGCCGCATGAAAATGGCCCTTTCCAGCACACGAAGCTGACGCAGGACGTCGCCAGCCTCAACTTTTCGGGCAAACCGTTCGACCTGTGGGCTGGGCCGCTTTCCGTCGCTTTCGGCGCGGAATATCGCCGGGAATATTATCGCGTGAATGCCGACCCCTATGGCGCAGGCGTTTCGGACATCAGCCCCAATAGCGATGCCTATCCCGCCGATCCTTTGCTCAATTCGGCACTTGGCAGCAACTGGGCGGCAGGCAACTACAAAAACGGTCGCGGCAAATATGATGTCGTCGAGGGCTTCCTGGAAGTCGACGTTCCGTTGTTCGAAAGCGAGTCAATCGGTCGCGCGAACATCAACGGCGCGGGCCGCGTAACGCATTACAGCACGTCAGGCACAATCTGGGCCTGGAAAGTGGGCGGTACGTGGGACACCCCAATCGATGGTGTTCGCATCCGCGGTGTTACGTCGCGTGACGTACGTGCGCCAAACCTGTCAGAACTCTTCGCGGCCCCCACCGTCACGACGCTGCCCAACTTCTCAAATCCGTTCCCGCGCGTGCCCGGTGGGCCGCCGATCGGTGGCGTGCAGACCTTTCAGAACACGATCGGCAATCCCAATCTCCGGCCCGAAACTGCACGTAACACGGAAGTTGGCATTACCTTGTCACGGCCGTCCTGGTTGCCGGGGCTCAGCCTGTCATTCGACTATTATAATATCAAGCTGAGCGGCGTGGTTTCAAGCCTGTCGGCGGATCAGATCGTTCGCTTCTGCTTCGAAGGCAATCAGGCATTCTGTGGCGGCTTCAGCCTCGACAATGCCAATCCCGCCGACAATTTCGTAAATGTTCAACCCTTCAACCTTGCATCATGGAAGACGAGCGGCTTCGACATCGAGGCAAGCTATCAATGGGATCGTCCGCTGGGCCTGCCAGGCAACTT
>JAAIGE0100783424.1_pt1 | contig 12912 bp, 7 predicted proteins | sample 6487951 | NCBI WGS metagenome assembly JAAIGE01 (sample SAMN13974128, study PRJNA590717) | phyllosphere metagenome | biome: tomato field; feature: multiple bacterial spot infested tomato fields; material: tomato leaves; isolation source: leaves from tomato fields | host: Solanum lycopersicum ... | reverse complement strand
TCGGTTGCAGGTACAGGCTTTCCAGCTCTTCCAGCAGCACCTGCCAGGACACCGCATCCACCAGCAGGTGATGAGCCGTGCACAGCAGCTCCCGGCTTTGCGAGAAATACACCCAGCGGATCAAGGGTGCCCGATCCAGGCTGAAACCCTGTTGCCAGCGTTGCAGCAAGGCTTCATTCAGAGGCTCGTCCTCCACCTGCAGCAGTGCTTCGACCTGTTTCTCGGAAAAGGCCTGATAGCGTTGCTGCCAGCCGTTTTGCGCGGCCTCGAAGGTCAGGCGCAAGCTGGCATGACGCTTGAGCAAGGCCCCCAGGGCCTGAGTAAAACGCGCCTGATCCAGCGGCTCGTCCAGCGCCAGCAACAGCGACTGGTTCCAGTAGCCGGGCTGGCTTTGCTGCTGGGCAAAGAACCAGTCCTGAATCGGCGTCAGGGCAAAGGCCGTGGTGGGCTCAAGTGCCGCAGAAGTGGCGTTCGCATTGGCCGCGCCAAGATCGACCACCTGCTCTGCCCAGCCACGCACGGTGGGGAATTCGAAGATCTGCTTGGGCTTGAGTTGCAGGCGCTGCTGCTTGGCCTTGGCGATGATCTGCAAACTCAGGATCGAGTCGCCGCCCGCCGTGAAGAAGTTATCGTCGACACTCAGTTGCGGCTTGTCGAGAATCTCCCGGGCGATGTCCAGCAGACGTTTTTCGAGCTTGCTGCGCGGTGTCTGCGCCACTCGCGCCAGTGCCCGCACGCTTTGCTCGGCAAACAGTTGCTTGGGCGTCATCAGAATCTGTTGCTGACGTGCCAGGGCAATGATTTGCAGACCGAGAATGGAGTCGCCGCCGTGGGCAAAGAAATTATCGTCCGGGCCAAGTTCCGGCTTGCCGAGCAAGGTCCGCCAGATATCCAGCAAGGTGCTTTCGACGGCGTTCAACGGCTGATCGTCTGTCGATTCTGCAGCAGACGACTGAACCGACTCCTGACTGGCAAGAGCGATCAAGGCCTGACGATCGACCTTGCCGTTGGCCAGCAAGGTAAAGCCTTCAAGGCAATGCCACTGGGCTGGCTGCATGTAGTCCGGCAGTTGCGTTTGCAGAGCCTCCTGGATTGTGGCCAGGGCGTCGGGCGGCGCAACCACAAAGGCCACCAGACGATTGCCGGTCAAAGGTGCAGGAATATTCAGCACCCGGGCATCGCTGACCTGCGCCATGGCACGCAACTGGGCCGCCACTTCTGCCGGCTCGACCCTGTAACCACGAATCTTGACCTGTTCATCGAGCCGTCCGAGAAATTCGACTTGCCCCTGATGATTGAGGCGTACCCGGTCGCCGGTGCGATAACCATGCTCAGCAAAGCGCGCATGATCCGCATCCGGCGCACTGAGATAACCCGGCGAGACCGTTGCCCCCTGAATGTACAGCTCACCGCTGACACCCATCGGCAACAGCGCGCCTGCGGGAGAACGAACGCTGATTTGAACGTTGGCCAGTGGTCGTCCTAACGGCGCAGCAGCGCTGCCCTCCACTTCATGGGTCAGGACGCCGATTGTGGTTTCGCTGGGGCCGTAGTGGTTGACGATGCGCAGATCCGTTTTCAGGGTACGCAAACGGCTGATCAGCTCATGACCCAGCGCTTCGCCGCCCGTGACCAGACACTGGCGTGGCAGCAGGCGTTGCGGATCCGTGGCGACCAGCAAGGCATTGAGATGTGAAGGCACGATCTTCAGCATATCGACAGGCTCGTGCTCCAGCACGGCCGCCAGTTCTTCTGCATCGAAAGCCAGCTCTTCCGCCAGCAGGCGCAGGCGGCGACCGCTGAGCAAGGCACCGAACAGGGCTGTATGCCCAAGGTCAGTCGCGCAACTGGCGAGGCTGGCCAGACTGGCATCGGCGCTGAGGTTCAGGCGTTCAAGGCAGCCAGTCACGTAATGGATCAGGTTGCTCTGGCTGACCTTCACCCCTTTTGGCTTGCCGCTGGAACCCGAGGTGTAGACCACGTAAGCCGTCAGATCTGCCGCCAGGGCACCGCGCAGCGGCGCATCGCTGAATAATGGCGCAGCCGGAATTGGAAGCCAGCGCACCTGCTCCGGCAACCACTCTGGGCGTGGGCCTTCGCCAACCAGCACCTTGGGCGCAGCATCCTGGCAGATATCCTGCAGACGCGACGCTGGCCATTGCGGATCGAGGGCCAGATAAGCTGCACCACTCTGCCAGGCCGCGAGCATATGCATCACCAGTTCGCGACTGCGTGGCAGACACAAGGCAATCCGCTCGCCGGCCAGATCCAGCCCCAGGCGCTCGCCACGGGCAACCACGGCACGACCCAGTTCGGCATAGTTGAGCGTGCCCTGCTCATCCTGCAACGCAATCGATCCGGGTTTTAGCGCGCACTGCTGAGTGAAAGCCTGCCAGGCATTGCTGACGGCCAGCGGAGCGTCCTCGCCCTTGAGCAACGACTGCTGTTCCACAGGCAGCCAGTCCAGCTCGGCAAAGGGCACTTCGGGCTGTTCGAGAACGGCATGTACCAGTGCGACGAACTGATCCCGATAACGCTCGACGGTCTGATGCAAGTACAACGCCTTGCTGTAGCGCCACCGGCAAAGGAAGCCCTCTTCCTCGTCGATGACCACCATGTTCAGCTCGTGAGCTGCGCCACGCTGCTCCGAGAGCAAGCGGTCGACATACTGCTCGAAAGGCGCGATGCGCTCCTTGTTGAGGGTGAACATATGCTGGAACAGCGGCGCCCTGCCCATCTGCCGCGGCAAGTCCAGCTGTTTGACCAGACGCGAGAACGGATAGTGGCGGTGCTGGAGTGCCTGTTTGACGGTGGCGTCCACCTGCTTTGCCCAGTCGCCACTGGACAGATCACGGCGCAAACGGCAGCGAATCGGCAGTGGATTGACCAGATAGCCCGGCAGGTTGAGGTGTTCACGGCGCAAACGCCAGCCGCTGGGGGTTCCCAGCACGAAGTCGTCCTGCCCGGACAGCACGCCGAGAAACTGCTGGAACAGCGAGAACCAGAACACATAAGGCGTCACCCCCAGACCGCGGGCAACTGCGCGGATTCTGGCGGTAACCGCATGCTCGAAACGCACCGACAACTCGCCGCCCTTGAAGGCCTGATTGCTGCCATAAGGGAAATCGGTCGGCAACTCCAGGGCCGGAACTTCAGCCAGTTGTGCCTGCCACCATGCCAGTTCTTCGGGTTCGGCCGCTTCGCTGCGGATATGCAGGTCACTGCAATAATCGCGATAGGCATCGGGATTCACTGGAGGCAAAGACTGCCCTGCGAGCAAGGCGAACAACTCGTTGAGTACGGTGTAGAAAGTGGCCAGATCCGCAGCGATATGATGGATCACCAGCAATATGCTGTATTCGGTAGCCTCGCCTTTCGAGTTGCTCAACAGGACGACACGGCTGACCTCTGCGGCCTCCAGGTTGAACGGCTTATCGGCCAGAGCAGTGATGTGTTGCTGCAAGGTATCGGCATCTGCGGCCTGCAATGCCACACGTTGCAAGGGCTGGATCTGCTCGCGATGGCTCCATTGCAGCAACTCGCCGTTACGTTCTGCATAGGCCGTGCACAGCATCGGATAGCGTTGCTGCACCGTGACCCAGGCTTCCTGCAGACGCTCGGGCAAGTCTGCAGTGACGAATTGCGCCTTGATGCGTCCGGCATAAGCGATGTTGTAGGCGCAGTTGTCGGGCTCCAGACGCTGGAGAAACCAGAGGGCCTGCTCGTTATCCGTCAATGGACGGGCATCGAAATAATCGGGATTCTGTTGCAGCCAGTGCAGCACCTCAGGGCTCCTGGCCTGCAGCTCGGCTACCAGCTCATCGTTCAAGGTGCCCTGGGATCCGTGGGCAATGGCTAACTGGCCTTCGGCTATAGACAGGCGAATTCCGCGCAGCCAGCAGCGATGCATCAGGCGATCCATTTGTTGTCCTTTTTCTACTTGTGCGAAGTAAGCCGTCTATTGCGACAGCTTTCCAAAAGAGAGTGCTCAGCTTGCCGAAGCAGGCTCCGCCATGGCGACCACGACCTTGCGTGCGCCCTGGAATGTCGAGCGGCCATGGGCCACCAGCATGTTGTCGAGCATCAGTACGTCACCGGCCCGCCAGGGAAAACTGACCTGGCAGCGCTGGAGAACAGCGCGTACATGCTCAAGAGCTTCCAGCTCGATGGGTGAACCGTCGCCGTAAAACACGTTACGTGGCACGCCTTCTTCGCCAACGATGGAAATCAGCGTCTCGCGTACCGCCGGTGCAAGATTGGAGATATGAAACAGGTGCGCCTGATTGAACCAGACCCATTCACCGGACACCGGATGCCGGGCAACGGCCTGGCAGACCTGGCGAGTGGAAAGCTCACCCTCTTCATTCCACTCGAAGTCGATATTGCTGGCCTTGCAGTACTGCTCGACCTGGGCTCGGTCCTCGGTGCTGAAAGCCTGTTGCCATGGCAGATCCAGGCCATTGCCGTAGTTGCGCACATACATCAGGCGCTTGTCGGCAAAACGCTGGCGAATGACCGGATCGAGCTGTCGATAGACCTCGCGACTGTCGGCAATCGGGGTTTCACCCCCCACCTGGGATGCCTGTACGCAATGAAACCAGATCTTCATCGGCCAGTTCAGGGAATAGGACTGTTCATTGTGCAGCGGGATGACCTGATGGGCCGGGTATTCGGTGGAGGTATAGACGCGGTTGTTGAGTTTGGTACGCGGTGTGGAAGCGTAGTCGTAGGTCAGCAGCTCATGGCCGAAGCTGCTGGCAAAGGCTTCAAAATCGGCTTCGCCCTTGAAGGCAAAGCCGCGAAACAGAACACCGCCGGCACGCGGCAGTTCAGCATCGACCACCTGCTGGATCAGCTCGCGATGGGCTTGCCAGGTATCGCCGGCAGCAGGTGCCTGAAAGATGAACGGCAGGGTCAGTTCGCTCCCTTGGGAAACCTCCGTGGATTGAACCTGTGTACGTGCCACACCCGTTTCCATTTGAAACCCCTCGCCATCCCGATATGCGTATTTTTTGGAGAGCACAAACTAATACAAACGAGTACCAACATCAATAGAGAATGATTGTCATTTATGACACTTGTATCAAATCGGACACATTTCATCTGGCCTGCAGGACACTCTCCCGCTCACCGATATGCGACATCAACAGATAGGCCGATCCCAACAGACCTTGCATCGTATCGGCATAGCGGCTGCGGTTCAGATACAGGAACTGACGATTCTTGACCGCAAAAAGATTCTGCCATTGCGGCGACTGTCGGAAGGCAGCCGTGCTGGTCTCCGAATCTAGCAGCTCTTCATATGTATCAATAATGAAATCACTGTTGAAGTCGCCAATACGCTCCAGACTGTAGGGCACGTTCTGCCTTGCGGCGCTGTAAGCCGGTACACGTCCCAGGCCAAAATCGGCGATGACATCATCCATGCCACCACGACCGATCAACTGGAAACCATCGGTGTAGACCTCCAGTGTGGTGACGGTAATTCGTGATGGGTCCTTGACCCGCTTCTTGAACTCCTTGACCACCCATTGGTACTCACCCAGCATCTCTTGGTAGCGCTGCTGTTTGCCGACCAGTTCGGCAAGCTCTTTGGCATAGGTCTTGATATCGCTTTCTCGTGCAGGCAAGAGCACCACCGGTGCAATCTTGCTGAGCTTTTCCTTGATATCCGCGTGATATGACAATCCGACTATCAGGTCGGGCTTCAAGGCGGCAATCGCCTCCAGATCGGGAGCCTGATGCGAGCCGATATATTGAATGCCCGTCACATCGAAACGCTCCTGGGTGCCGCGAAACAGCACATCGGAAAACAGCTTCTTGCGCCCGGTGGAGCCACACGGTTTGACGCCCAGCTCCAACAGTTGCGTGGTCAGACTGAAATCATGCAGAGACACGATGCAATGCGGCGCTACGGGCACTTCGACACGGCCAAAGCTGTTCTCGAATACCCTGGTTTCTGCCGCGCTGACCTTTACGGCCAGCAATGCCAGAGGCACACACAACATGCACGCCACACCCCGGAAAAATCCTTTCACCCGCACTTACCCCCAGACAATTTTGTTTTTCAGCGATTGCGCTGCCGCGCCAATAACACCATCAGATAAGGCGCACCGATAATGGCGACCACCAGCCCCGCCGGTAACTGCAAGGGCGGAAAAATGCCCCTTCCCAACGTATCGCCAGCCAGAACCAGCAGCGCGCCGAACAGCGCCGACAAGGGCATCAAGGCACCATGGCGATCACCTGCCAGTTGCCGCGCCAGATGCGGAGCGACCAGCCCGACGAAGGTCATGGTGCCGACATTCGCTACAGCCGCCGCCGTCAGCATGACGCTGCACAGCAGCAAGGAAATCATGACGCCCGTGACATTCAGACCTCGACTGAGCGCAACCTTTTCACCCAGTTGCAGCAGGTTCAACTGTCGATGACAGAACAGCAACGGCACACCGGCCAGCAATAACCAGAGACAAAGGCTGTTGACCTGTGGCCAGCCGGCCCGATGCAGACTGCCACCCAGCCACATCAGTGCCGACTCCACTTGATCGATATTGCCGTAGGTGATCAGCAGATCGGCGACCGCACTCAACATGGCGGTAAGCCCGACGCCCACCAGAATCAGGCGCAGCGGCGAGATGCCCTGACGCCAGGACAGCAACGCCACAAAGAACGCCACCGCCAGACCACCGGCCAGTGCCGCCAATGGATAGAACTCCAGCGGCAGCAACCCGGGCCAGAGCACAATGATCAGCAGCATGGTGACACTGGCACCCGACTCCACGCCCACCAGACCGGGCGCTGCCAGCGGGTTACGGGTCAGGGATTGCATCAGCAGACCGGCCAGGGACATTGCCGCACCCGCCAGGATGGCCAGAACCACGCGGGGCAAGCGCAGCTCCCAGAGCAGATTGCGGATTGTCGGGCTGACTTGTTCGGGCGTCAGCACTGCCTGCCAGGCCTGGGCCATGCTGAGCGAAAAACTGCCCACGGTCAGCGCATACAGCGCCAGCGCGATCACAGCGCCTGTCAGCAACAGCACTGCAATCAGGTCGATGGGCCGGGCAATCCAGGGCAGCAGCGGCAAGGCTCTGGGCAGGGTCAGTCCGGTGCGCCTCATTTGACTTTCCTCAACACCAGGATGACAAAAACGGGACCGCCGATCAGGGCCGTTACGATACCGGTATTGAGCTCGAACGGACTGACCACGGTGCGCGCCGCGATGTCCGCCAGAATCAGCAACAGCGCACCCAGCAAAGGAGCTGCCAGCAACAGCCGTCGATAGTCGTCACCAAACAGCAGACGCGCCGCATGGGGCACGACCAACCCGACAAAACCGATAGGCCCGGCCAGAGCCACGGCACACCCGGACAGCAGAACCACCGAGGCCAGCCCGAATACGCGCATCCTCAACAGACTGACGCCCATGCCGGCAGCCGCTTGCGGACCCAGGCGATGGGCATTCAAGGCCCGCACATTGAGCAGACACAAAAACATGCCCAGCAGGACATAAGGCCAGACCCAGGCCTGCATCGTGCCACCAGTCACGCCGATGGAGCCGGTCAACCAGCGCCGCAGGCTGTCGAGCCCCTGTTGATCGAGCAACAACAGAATTGAAGTGATTGCGCTGAACAGCGCTGCAATCATGGCACCCGACAGCGTCAGCCGAATCGGGTTATGCCCCCTGCCTGCCAGCAACAGGACGCCGATGGCTGCCGTCAGCGCACCGACAAAGGCAAAGAGCGGGATCATCGACAAATCGTTGCCCGGCATCACCAGCAGTCCGAACACCACGAACAGTGCCGCGCCGCTATTGATACCGAGAATCCCCGGATCGGCCAGCGGGTTATCGCCGACTGCCTGCATGATGGTGCCGGCAAGCCCGAGACTGGCCCCCACCAGCAGCGCGACCAGCAGGCGCGGCAGGCGGCTGCCGCGAATGACGCTGTGATCGGGATTATCCGGCACATAGGCAACCAGTGCCTGCCAGGTTTCGTGCCAGGGAATACTCTTTGCACCAACTGCCAGATGAAACAGTGCGGCCAGGGCAATTGCCATCAACAGACCCAGCCATACCGGCAATCGCAGACCGTGACTCACATCGTCTCCTGCACGGACAGCGGCTTGCTGCGGCTCGACTGCGGGACGCATAGCAGATCACCGGAATAAGGGTCGGTGATGATGTGCGCATCCAGATCGAAGACCGCCTTGAGGTTTTCCCGGGTGAACACCTCGGCAGGCGCGCCCTGGGCCAGCAGACGTCCTCCGCGCATCATCACCAGATGGTCGGCGTAACGGGCGGCCTGATTCAGATCATGCAGGACTGCCACTATGGTCTTGCCCTGCTCGCGGAGGTCCACCAGCAATTCGAGCAACGTGATCTGATGGGCGATATCGAGGAAGGTGGTCGGCTCGTCCAGCAGAATCACCGGCGTATCCTGGGCCAGAGTCATGGCAATCCAGCAACGTTGCAACTGTCCGCCCGACAGGGTTGCCAGCGAACGGTCGAGCAAGGAATCGATACCGGTCAGTTCGATGGCACGCTCAATCGCCTGCTGGTCCTGCTCGGACCATTGGCGCCACCAGCTCTGCCAGGGAAAACGTCCCTGCATCACCAGTTCTCGTACGCTCATGCCCGCTGGCGATGTTGCATGCTGTGGCAACAAGGCCATCTGTTGCGCCAGAGCCCGACGCGAATACTGGCGCAACGGCTTGCCGGACAACTGCACCTCGCCGGCCCCCGGACGCAGCATATGGGCAAGTACATTCAGCAAAGTGGTCTTGCCGCAGCCATTGGCACCGATCAATGCCGTGAAACGACCTTGGGGAATGTCCAGACTGACGCCATCGAGAACCAATTGTTCGCCATAGCCAAGCCGCACTCCGGTGGCTTTCAGCATGACTTTACCCCCGCCCAATACAGCCTCGTCGAGCAATGCCCCAACATCGTTTTTTATCCTGTCATCACATCAGGGGCATAAGTGGGCCACAGAATGTGTCGAAAATGAAATAATTCTGTACCGTAGCAACAAATCTTAATGCAAAACTTTATCATTTACAGATAAAGTATGGCCAGTCGATACCAGCCCGGTTGAGCCACTGATGGCAAAGGATTCAGGGCGCATGGCTATTCCGAAAGTCAAAATGTAAATCCAAGGACTTCCTCGATGCTTGAAAGAAAAACAACAGTTGGCAGTGGAAACCGTTACACAAAGCGCCCTCCTGTGTTTCAACTGACCACCCTGGCATTGGCTTTGAGCGGCGTCATCTCGGCGCAGGCAATCGCGGCGGGTGAAGCATCCAGCAGCAATGCCGTTCAACTCACCAATATCAATATCAACGCCGATACCCCGGAAAACCCGACGGCCCCGCTGGCCGGCAAGGTTGCCCTGCGCAATACCAGCGCCACCAAGACCAACGCGGCCATTACCGAAACACCGCAGTCGCTGTCGGTGGTGACTGCCGATGAAATCACCGACCGCAAATCCGACACCCTGGCCGATGCCCTGAGCTATACGCCGGGTTTCACCAGCCAGCCATCGAGCTTCAACCGCACTTCCGACCGCTTCCGTATCCGCGGTTTCGACGTAGAGTCCGCTACCGGCGGCTCGTTGCGTGACGGCCTGCGCCTGCAGAACAACTCCTATGACGGCGTCCAGGAACCCTTCGGCCTGGAGCGCGTGGAAGTGATCCGTGGTGCCGCCTCGGTCCTCTACGGCCAGTTGTCGCCGGGCGGATTCGTCAACGGCGTCAGCAAGCGCCCGACCGATACACCGTTCCATGAGCTGGGCCTGCAATACGGTAACAATGATCGCAAGCAATTGACGGGCGACTTCAGCGGCCCGCTGGGCGACAGCGATACCCTCAGCTATCGCCTGACCCTGTTGCAGCGTGACAGCGACACTCAGCAGGACTATATCAACGACGACAAGCTTTACATTGCTCCGGCCCTGACCTGGCGCCCCAATGAAGACACGTCGCTGACCTTGCTGGCTTTCCATCAGAAAAGCGACACGCGCTTCTCCGCGCCCCTGCCATACCAGCTCGTCAAAGGCCTTGGCAGCGGCCCTTTCACCATTGGCCGTCATGACTTCATCGGTGAACCCGGTTACGACGACATGAATGGCGAGATGTCCGCCATCGGCTACGAATTCGAGCATAACTTCAACGACAATATCCGCATCAGCAACAAGCTGCGCTACTACGAAGCGGAGATGAAGTGGAAGTACCTGCAAATCCCGACTAACAACGCGGCAGCAATAGCAGCGGTCAACTCGGCGGCTAGAAATGGTTTGCTGACTCGTCAGTACAGCGATCGTCACGAGCGCTCCAGGGCCCTGACCAGCGATACCAACGTCGAAGCACGCTGGAACATCGGTGGAGTGGAAAACACCTTTCTGATCGGTGCCGACACCTACGATGCATCGTATGACTCGCACAACTTCCGGAACAACGCGCCCTCTTTGAATCTCGCCACCTACAACTACGGGCAGCCGGTGGTAGTAACCCGAACCCCTGACCGTGGTTCGCAAATCGATACCCTGCAGACAGGCGTTTATCTGCAAGACCAGATCAAGTTCGACGATCACTGGTTGCTGTTGCTCGGCGGTCGCCACGACTGGGCCAACCAGGACCAGAAAGCTTTTGCAAACGGCCAGAAACGGCACCAGTCAGACGAATCCACCACCTGGCGCGCTGGCCTGGTGTACCAGGCGGATAACGGCCTGGCTCCGTACATCAGCTACAGCGAATCGTTCTTCCCGGTAGCGGTGGCCGATGCTCCGACCCAGAGCTTCGCCCCGACCGAAGGCAAGCAGTATGAAATGGGTATTCGCTACCAGCCTCCTGGCAGCAATATCCTGTTGAGTGCCGCTGTCTATGAGCTGACCCAGAAAAACGTGCTGAAGACCGTCAATAACGTTCCTTCGCAGACGGGCGAACAACGCTCCCGCGGACTGGAACTGGAAGCCAAGGCCGATGTAACGCCGCAATTCAGCGTCATTGCCACCTATGCCTACACTGACGCGCGCATTACCGAAAGTTCGGTTCCGGGGGAAGTGGGCCAGCGCAGCGAAGATACGCCGTACCATCAGGCTGCACTGTGGACCGACTACAACTTCGCCCTGTTCGGCATTCCGCAACTGAAGATTGGCGGCGGCGCTCGCTACAAGGGCACAACCCAGGCTTCGGGTATCGAGTCGCAGATGCCGGCTTACTTCCTGTTCGACGCCATGGCCAGCTACCAGATCGACAAGAACTGGGATGTTTCCCTCAACGCCAATAACGTGACGAACAAGAAGTACACCTACTGTGAATTTGCGATTTGCCGCTACGGCGATGAGCGCGAGCTGGTGACCTCCGTCAACTTCAGGTGGTAAAAACCCTGTAGGGGCCAATTCATTCGCGACGCCTTTCGCGAATGAATTGGCTCGCACGATACCTATCCCTTCGGCTTCGCTGCCTCAAGCACTCCCCGGATAACCTGCGACTGCCACGCAAAATAAGGGTTATAAGTCAGGCGCGCATGCACCTTGCCCGGCTCACGGTAGCCCCACTCTGAATACCACACCTCCTCTCCAGCCTCACAGCGCGCAACATCCTTGGCATCCAGGCCATTCCAGCAGAAGCGCAGTTTCCCTGACCGGCCATAGAGAGCATTTTGCGGCGAAAACAGAATGCCCATATGGGAAAACTGGCTGATACGTTCATCCGCAAGGCGGTCTGTGCGGGTCAGAATACGCGATGAATCCGGCGCGCCTGCTTTCTCCTGGCCATACCAGATCAATCGGCTGGCAGGGTTTGTGAAACGACTGCTGAACAGCTCGCGCACATATTGCACATCGACGACCGAATCCTTTTCCGTCAGGACAATGGCTACAGGCCGGTCGAAGTTCTCATGCTCGATCAGGCTGCGAACCGCCACGCTGCTGCGATAGAACTGAGCGAAGCCGTTGGTGGGCACGTTGTAATAGCGCACCGGCGACTGCTGCGGTCGAGACTCGTTGGGTGGCACGATCCAGGTCCTGACATGGGCCAGCCATGGCGTAACCCAGTCAAAGGTGGCACTGGAACGAAGGGCCGGCGAAAACAGCACCAGGCCATTGATGCCAGGATCTTTCATGGCATAGGCGAGTGCCAGATTGGCGCCGGTCGAGAATCCCCCCAGATAGACCTCCGGAAATTCCTGTCGCAGCAGTGCGACCTGCTCCTGCACCAGTTGCTGCCACTGTTCCAGGTGAATATCGATCAGATCCTCGGGACGAGTACCATGCCCCGGCAGCAACGCGACTCGCACGACATATCCCTGATCGGCGAAATCCTGAGCGACATCAACGAATGACCAGGGCGAATCACCGAGCCCATGCAGCAGAAGCAGCGCCTTGCCGGAGGGTGCGGCAGGACGGATCTCGAAAGGCGCATTCCACACCAGCTCATTGTCACGGCTTTCGGTCTGGAACAGACGCCGCTCGCGAATTTCCTGCCGGGTGTCTTGCAGATACGCCTGAAAACTCGCGTGATGCGTCACGGCCGTTTGAGCCTCTGGCTGCCGGGTGCATCCCATGGCCATAACCATGAATATGAGGCTGGCCGCTACCCTGGCCATGAGTGACTGGTGCATCGCTCCCCTACTCCCGATCCTTGCCGAATCTGTTCCCGAAAAGTCGATCATCGTAATCATCCGCTCACCCGAGCGATACTTTATTTGGCGAGTGGTTTGCCCTGTCTTGTATCCTTTCGTAAAATGCCCGCCACCCCGGGAAAGCCTTGTTACAGCGGGCTTCCCACTCATCGATCAGCGCAGTCGGGACATCCGTGGCAAGAAAATCCAGAAGGGATCTCACCCATGCAACGGGCACAGGCGATGCACCGGTCACGGTCATCGATGTGGCTCGTGCAGCCGGGGTTTCTCCCATC
>JAAIGE0100716895.1_pt1 | contig 12926 bp, 13 predicted proteins | sample 6487951 | NCBI WGS metagenome assembly JAAIGE01 (sample SAMN13974128, study PRJNA590717) | phyllosphere metagenome | biome: tomato field; feature: multiple bacterial spot infested tomato fields; material: tomato leaves; isolation source: leaves from tomato fields | host: Solanum lycopersicum ... | reverse complement strand
GTGTTCTGGTTAATCATCGAACAAGACCAGGCACTGGCCTCCTCGCCGGGCTTGTCGGCGCGGCCTTTAATGCTTGCCGTGGAGCAGGTATTTGGTTTGCTTGAAGCTGTAGCCCACCGAGAGCACCATGCGGCCGGCACTGGCCGGGTGGTCGGTTTCGGCGGTGTAGACGGGCAGCTGGAAGCCAGCGTTGAGCGACAGATTTTTATAGTATACGTCGAGGCCCGGGCCGAGCAGGGCGTTGTTCATGGCGTGCTCGCCGGTAAGACTGCCTTCCAGCATTTCGCCCTTGGTTTTCTCGTAGAAAAACTGGGCCGACGGGTACACCTGCCAGTTTTCGCCCAGCGGCACGCGGTAAAACAGGCTGGCGTAGGTGGCCGTGCTGGGGGCTAGGCTGTTGCGGTAAGCGTTTTCGGTGGCGCGGCGGTAGCTGCTGTTCATGCTCAGCCCAAAGCTGTGGAAGCTGCCGATGTAATTCGCGTAGATAAAGCCGTCGGTCGTGCCCGTACCCACCTGGTTGAGCAGGGCGTAGCGTACGCCCCGGTCGTTTTGGCGGTTATACTCACCGGTGGGCAGCTTCACCCCACCGCCCACGATGAGTCGGCTCTGCACCCCGGCCGTTTCGATGGCCCGGATGAGGTGGTAGCCGGCAAAAACCGTCACGTCGCCCACACCGGCCGCATTCAGCTGGCGGCCGTTTATCTGGGAGGTATTCATCACGTAGGGCACGAAGGCATTCAGCTCGACGCGCTGCGAGAGAAAGTACTTGCCGCGCAGCTCCACGACGCGAAAGGCCTCAAAGTCGGTAGGGTCGCCGTGGTGGTCGTGCTTGTAGCCCGCGTCGCCGTTGAGGGGCGAGGGGAAGAACGGACGGGCGCCGCTCGGGAAGAACTGTGCCGATTGGTGCAGCGCCCGGTAGCCGTTGAAAATACGGTAGCGGTGCATCAGGCTCAGGCCGCTTTGGTTGTCGTAGGGCGTAATGCCCATGAAACAGCCACAAATATCGCAGGCCCGGCCGGAGGAGGGGGCCAGCAGGAGCAGGCCGCCCACCAGGAGCGGGAGCATGGTTTTCATGCCAGTAAAAGACGTTTCCCGCCGTCCGGGCCCACTGCCGCAGTACGCAGGCCCGGGCCGGCGGGAGGCTGGCTAGTTGGCGTGCACGTGGGCCACCGTGAACATGCCGGCCGCAATGTTATCGGCCAGCTGCGAGGCCGAGGCGCCCCGCTGAGGAATGCCACCCATAACGGAGTACGTATCGGCAAACCGGATGGGGTACGGCCCGGTAAACATCTTGTTAACGTCGACCGTCATGTGGATTTCGGGCGAGTGGTCCGGCCGTATGCGCATCGGCGAGCTATCGGCCGGGAACGAGCGCGTGATGGTCCGGATGGTGTTGGTGGTGGAGTGCATGTAGCCGGCAATGTGGAAGAGCAGCGCCGAGGTAGGCGACGACGTGGCCATGCCTTTAAACTCCAGGTTGATGAACTCCGGGCCGCCGTTCATGGTCCAGAGCAGGCCTTTGCCCGAGCTGAGCACACCGGTAAAATTGCCGGCCCTGGAGCGGGTGCTGTCCACCCCGAACGTAAACGTGACGCCGGTATAGTCACCCACCGGGATTTCTTTCATCACCAGGTCCTGGGTATCGGCATCCTTCTGGTCGACCAGGAAATAGGTGTTGGGCACGGCATAAGTCGAATTGTCGGCCTTGCGCAGCACCACGTTGGAAATGTAGTAGCGGAACGCATTGACTTGGTAATTGTCGCCGTTCGGGGCCTGATAGGTAGTGACGTCCAGGGCGAGGGGCGCGGTGCCCACCATGTTGGCCATGTGCAGGGTGAACTCGCCGGTGGTGGCAGCGGCGGACTCGTCTTTTGCAGCGGCAGGGGCGTCTTTTTTACAGCCCGCCAGCAGGAGCGAGGCCAGGGCCAGGGTGGAGGAGAAAGCAGATAAGGAAAACCGTTTCATCGGGAAAAAGCAAAAGGAAGGTACCAAACTGATTAGGAGAGAGGCACGCGAAAGCGCGCACTAGCCGGCTGCGGGCGCAGCCAGGCTATCGGACGGGCCTCCTGCCTGCAGGAGGCTGCGGGCCCGGAATCAGGCTGGCAGGAGGGGCGGGCGAAACACGCCCCGGTTGTTGCCCACGGGGCAGTGCGGCACCAGCTGCCCCGCACGGTGCCGCACCACGGCCGGCCACTGCCGGGGGGCGGTCAGCACGAGGGCAGCCGTGGGCAGCACCTCGTATTTCACCTTGGCCTGGGCTTCGGCGGGGGCTTTTTTGTCGCCGCCTTCGGCTTTGCGAAGCTGCTTGGCCAGGTGGCATTTGCCGTTGCAGCGCAGCTGGGGCCGGGCCTTGTTCACGCAGTACCGCTCGGTGATGCGCGCTTTGTGCAGCTGATAATCCACCACCAGCACCTCCTGCCCCAGGGTCTGGAGCAGCATAAGCGCAATGAGGAAAAAAGCCAGAAAGCGGGTCACGGGAAAGGGAGCTGGTCCGGCAAAGGTACGCCGAGGGCTAAAAGTTACGAAAAGAAGTTGACTTTCTACCAATCGGGGTCGGTCCTCGGCTGGTTGCCTGCGGCCTGCGGTACTGGTTCAACACGTGCTTCTTTTAAAATTCGTCACGCTAGCCGGAGTTATTTTCCCTGCTTCCGGGGGCGCCGCTTCGCTCCGCCGCGTCGGTGTCAGGGCGCGGGCCTAACAGGTCGTAGCTGAGTTGGCTGGAGTCAGTCTGTGAGTACAGTAAGAGATGAAAAGCCGCGTAGCAGTAACAGAGATGGGGCATTCTGTCACCGCTACGCAGCTTCTTTTCCACCTGATACCCGGGCTATACAATTCGGCTCCAGCCGTTCGACGATGAAACGTAATTAGCTGTTTCGCCAGCCGTGACGGCTTGCTTCAGCCGTCGGCTAAGCGGCTACTAGGCTGCGCTGCACCTGGCCCAGGTAGTCGGTGCGCCGCGTGGGCTGGCCGGTCTGGTAGACGAGCTTGGCCACCTTCTGCCCGCTGGCCGTGTAACGGAACACCACGGAGTCGGCGCCTGAGCCGAAGTGGAGTTGGCGGGGCAGGTTCAGGTGGTTGTAGACGATGCGGGTCAGGCCCTTGTTGCGGTCGGCCGTGAGGTTGCCGCTGGGGTCGTAGTCGTACTCCTGGGGCTGGCGCGTGCCCTGCCCGAGGAAGTCGCCGGCCAGCGAGGCGGGCGCGCCCGCGTAGCCGGCGGGGCGGGGGAGCTGGTTGGTGGTGACGGCGTCATCGACGGCCAGCAGGCGGTTGCCGGCATACGAATAGGTCAAGGCGTCGACCGGGCCGTACTGCTTGGGGGTAGCGTGGGTGGCGCCCATGAGCAGGCCGCGGCGGCGCAGGCTGCGCAGGTTGCCGTTGTCGTGCGCCAGGATGCCGTACGGCACGTGCGAGATGTCCTTCTGCACTTCGCCGTCGGTGAACTTGCGGCCGATCAGGCGCTTCACCGCGTAGAAGGTGTTCTTCGGGTTGGTCACCGCCTGGCGCTTGGCCGAGGCGCCGACCAGCACTTCGCCGTCCTTGGTGTAGGCGACGATCGAAGGCGTGGTGCGATCGCCCTCGGAGTTTTCGATGACGCGGGCCTTGCCGCCGTCCATGATCGACACGCACGAGTTCGTGGTGCCGAGGTCAATACCAATGATCTTGCCCATGGATACGCTCCTGATGATTCTGTAGCTGTGTCCGGCGACGCCGGGTCTGGCTGAGATGTGGGGGTGGTGCGCAGGTGTTCAAGCCACCGGCGCACATCTGTGTTTCATGCCTGCGCCTGGCAGTTCAGCCGGCGCTGCGGTTCAGTCGTGCTTGGCCACGACCACCAGGGCCGGGCGCAGCAGGCGATCGTTGAGCAGGTAGCCCTTCTGGAAAACCTGCACGACGTGGCCCGGCGCAACGCCCTCGGCCTCGCCCTGGCTGATCGCCTGGTGCTGGTCCGGGTTGAACGGCTGGCCGACCGGATCGAGCAGGGTCAGGCCGTTGTCGGCGGCCACCTTGAGCAATTGCTTGTAGGTCATGTCCAGGCCGTCGCGCAGCGGGCTGGGCTCGGTGCCGGCGGCGGTGAGTCCCGCGTCCAGGCTGTCGAACACCGGCAGCAGTTCGCCGAGCAGCTTCTCGTTGGCGAACTTGCGCGCGTTTTCCACGTCGCGGGCGATACGCTTGCGCTGGTTTTCCAGGTCGGCGCGCTCGCGCAGGGCATCGGCCTTGACCAGGGCGATCTCGCTGCGCAGCGATTCGATCTCGGCCTTGAGCGGATCGGTCTCGGGCGGGTTCTGGGACAGGTCTTCGGAGTCGAATTCGGGGTGGTCTTGGTTCATATGCAGTTCCCGGGCAAGCGGAACGCCCGCCCCAACGTCACCCCGTATATGGGCGCCCGCGCGCGTTTCAAGCAAAGCATCGCGCCGATCGATGCCGGTTATCGCGTACCGGGCGACTCCATGGCCGCGCCCAGCACGTCGGCGGCGGTCTGCACCAGCGGAATCAGCCGGTCGTAGGCCATGCGTTTGGGCCCGATCACCCCCAGCACGCCCAGCACCTGGCCATTGGCGGCGTAAGGTGCAGTGACCAGCGAGACGTCTTCCAGCGACACCATGCCGGTTTCTTCGCCGATGAAGATGCGCACGCCCGGCGCCTGGATGGTGCGTTCGAGCAGCTGCAGGATCTCGCGTTTGCTGGCGAAGGCCTCGAACAGTTCGCGCAGGCGATCCAGATCCGACAGGTCCTGCACGCCCATCAGCCGGGTCTGCCCGGCCATCACCATGTCCTCGGCATCGGCCGGTACCAGCGCCTCGCTGGCCAGGTCCACGCTGTGCGCCAGCAGTTGTTCCATCTCGCTCTTGGCCATGCGCAGCTCGCGCAGTAGGCAGGCGCGGATGTCGGCCAGCGCGCGCCCGGCGAACTGCGCATTGAGGTAATTGGCCACCCGTTCCAGCTCGGCCGGCTCGTAAGCGCGGCGCGGCTCGATCACGCGGTTTTGCACCTCGTTGTCGGCAAACACCAGGATCGCCAGCACGCGGCGCGCATCCAGCGCCACGAAGTCGATATGCCGGAACGCGAACTGCTCGCGGCGCGGCGCGCTGACCACGCCGACGAAGTGGCTCATCGCCGACAGCATCTGCGAGGCGCTGCCCAGCAACGATTGCGTGCCGTTGCCGCTGGCCAGCTCCGCGCGCAGGCGGCGGACTTCCTCTTCGCCAGGCGGCTGCATCTGCACCAGGCTGTCGACGAACACCCGGTAGCCATGCGCAGTGGGCACGCGTCCGGCCGAGGTATGCGGGGAGCTGAGCAGGCCGACGTCTTCCAGGTCGGCCAGGATATTGCGGATGGTGGCCGGGCTGACGTCCAACCCCGCATGCTGGGCCAGCGTCTTTGACCCCACCGGCTCGCCGTCGCGGATGTAGCGCGCAATCAGGGTGCGCAGCAACTGGCGGGCGCGGGGGTCGAGCATTGGGGACTGGGACGCGCGCATGGGATCATCCGGTGAGACAGCGCATAGATAATGTCTGGCCCCGGGGATGGCAAGCGTCCGATTCCCCGTCTGCCCCTGCCACCCTAAGCTTCCCCAAAGCGTTCACACTCGACCTCATGCTCAGACACCTCTCGATCAAGGATTTCGCCGTTGTCCGTGCCACCGAACTGGAATTCGGGCCGGGAATGACCGTGGTATCGGGCGAAACCGGCGCCGGCAAGTCGCTGATGGTGGACGCGCTGGGCTTTCTGTCCGGGCTGCGCGCCGACAGCGGCGTGGTGCGTCATGGCGCCGAGCGCGCCGAACTTTCGGCCGAATTCCAGCTGCCGGCCGAGCATCCCGGGCTGCGCTGGCTGGCCGACAACGAACTCGACGACGAGGCGCAATGCCAGCTGCGCCGGATCATCCGCGCCGACGGCGGCTCGCGCGCCTGGATCAACGGCCGCCCGGTCACCTCCTCGCAACTGGCGGAACTGGCCTCGAGACTGGTCGAAATCCACGGCCAGCACGAGCACCAGGCGCTGATGGCCCGGCACAGCCAGCTCGCCCTGCTCGATGCCTACGCCCGCAACAGCGCCCAGCGCGAGCAGGTGCGCCAGGCCAGCCAGCGCTGGCAGGCGCTGCTGGACGAGCGCGATGCGCTCTCCGCGCAGGGCGATGTCTCCGACCGGATCGGCTTTCTGGAACACCAACTGGCCGAACTGGAACGCGAGGACCTGGATCCGGCCGCGATTGCCGCACTGGACGTCAATCACCGCCGCCAGGCCCATGCCACCGCGCTGATCGGTGCCTGCGACAGCGTCGCCCAGCAGCTCAACGGCGACGACGGCGCCAGTGCCCTGGGCCTGTTGCAGGACAGCCGCCACGATTTGTCGCGCGTGGCCGAACACGAACCGCGGCTGGCCGAAGTGGACGCGCTGCTGGACAGCGCCGTGATCCAGATCGAGGAAGCGCTGGCCCTGCTCGACCGTGTGCGCGACGACCTGGAGGCCGACCCGGCCCAGTTCGAGGCGATGGAGCGCCGCCTCGGCCGCCTGCACGACCTGGCCCGCAAACACCGCGTCACGCCGGACGAACTGGCCGCGCATCGCGACCACCTGAGCGCCGAAGTCGAGAGCCTGCGCGGCGCCGACGAGCGCCTGCAGCAGCTCGACAAGCACATCGAAATCGCCACCGGCGCCTGGCGCAGCGCGGCCGGCGTGCTCAGCGACAGCCGCACCGCCGCCGCCGAGGCGTTGTCGGCCGCGACCACCGCGCTGATCGGCGAGTTGGGCATGGGCGGCGGGCAGTTCCTGATCCAGCTACAGCCGCACGAGAGCCCCCGGCCGGACCCCAATGGCGCCGAACGGGTGGAATTCCTGGTCGCCGCCAACGCCGGGCAGCCCCCGCGCGCTTTGCGCAAGGTCGCCTCCGGCGGCGAGCTGTCGCGCATTTCGCTGGCCATCGAAGTGGCGGCGCTGGGCCTGGACAGCGTGCCCACCATGGTGTTCGACGAAGTGGATTCGGGCATCGGCGGCGCGGTGGCCGACATCGTCGGGCAGAAGCTGCGCGCGCTGGGCGAAGAGCACCAGGTGCTGTGCGTCACCCACTTGCCGCAGGTCGCCGCCAAGGGCCACGCGCATTACCGGGTCAGCAAGGCGCCGGTGGACGGCATGACCCAGAGTGCGGTCGAACTGCTCGGCCCGCAGGCCCGCCAGGAAGAATTGGCACGCATGCTGGGTGGCGTGGAAGTGAGCAAGGAAGCGCGCGCGGCCGCCCGCAAGCTGCTGCAGAGCGCCTGAGCGGGGCCGGTCGTTCGCAAGCCAGTGCGAAGGGCTTGATCAGGGCAGCCGGCACTGTTGGTGCTGCTGCGCCGGTGCGCCGGTAGGGGTAATCACGCATGGCCCACCGACGCTGTCGATGCATAGGTTGCCGCTACCAATCGGCCACGTGGAGCTCCCCTAGGCCGTCTCCATGCACTCAGGCAGCCTGGGCGGCCCCGCGACCTTCGTCCGCTTGCGAGAGGCGCCTTTCCACTGACACAACTGCTGGCCCTCGTCAGCGAGGTTTCCTCGCTCAGCTGACCCGCTCCCTCCCCGCCAGCCAAGCCCCAGCATTCGCCGACAAGGCTTGCTTACCCCCGCTCGCGGGGGAAGGTGCCCGAAGGGCGGATGTGGGAAGGTCGTGCATCGAATCCGCCAACACGCTCCCAGAACGCACAAGGCGGCCTGGGCCGCCTTGTAACATTCATGGCTGCACAGGGACACCCAGCTCAGCGCGGACGCTTCTTGCGTACGTACAGCACCAGCGAGTGCTCTTCCAGTTCGTAGCCATGCTTGGCGGCGATCTGGCGCTGCAGCGCCTCGATTTCCTCGCTCTCGAACTCGATCACATGACCGGTATCCACGTCCACCATATGGTCGTGATGACCGCCGCGGTCCAGCTCGTAGACGGCCTGCCCGCCTTCGAAATTGTGCTTCAGCACCAGGCCGGCCGCCTCGAACTGGGTCAGCACCCGGTAGACCGTTGCCAGCCCGATCTCGTCGCCGTGATCGAGCAGTTGGCGATAGATGTCTTCTGCGCTGAGGTGATGCTGATTGCTCTTCTGTTCGAGCAGTTCCAGGATCCGCATGCGCGGATGGGTCACCTTGAGCCCGACTTTGCGCAGGTCGTGGGTTTCCATACGTTCTCCGTTCATTGGCGATTTAGCGCCAGCTGCCATCAAACGGGTCGCGGCGACCGGCGGAAGTGTATCATCGGCGTGATTTCCTCAGCACTTAATCCCCGATGCGTAATCTCCTGCTGGTCGCCGCCATTGCTCTTTCCACCGCTGGCTGCGGCATCATCTACAAGCAGCCGATCTACCAGGGCAATCTGATCAAACAGAACGCCGTGGAGCAACTGCAGGTAGGCCAGAGCAAGCAGCAGGTCAGTGCGTTGCTGGGCACGCCCTCGATCCCCGACCCGTTCCATGCCCAGCGCTGGGACTACACCTCCACGCAGCGCGTGGACCGTCTGGCGCGTACCGAGATCAAGAATTTCACCGTGTTCTTCGAGAACGAACAGGTCGCACGCTGGGAAGGCGACTATTTCCCGTCGCAGGACGAGCAACTGGCCAAAGCCGCGCCCAAGCAGTTCGGCCGCAACCTGGCCCGCGACAAGAAGAAGCAACGCGGCCGTTGATGCGGTTACCGGGCGGTCTCGTGATCGCTTGATCGGACCCAAAACGCATCCCTTCGAACGGATGCGTTTTTCGTTTTGCCCGATGCCAACAGAGCGCTTCAGTGACTCTACAGCGCTGACTCCCAGGACCGATCGATCGCGCCGTCTGTCGCATGTCTTAGTCCAAGCGCGCTCGTTCGAACTCAACCAACACGGCTGATTCTTCGAGACACGCCGTCAGCAGCGATGGCGTTGCAGCGAGTCTGCGTCGTCGCAGCGCTGGCAATCGCTAGCGGTTGGGGCCGGCTTTCTTGCTTGGTCCGGCACGCCTGCGGCGGGCTTCCTTCGGATCCAGCAACAGCGGCCTGAGCAATTCGACCCGGTCGCCGTCGCGCAACCCCTGCTCCGGCCGCGCGATCAGCCCGTGCACCGCATACGCGGCGGGGGCCCGCTCCACCGCCAGATCGGACATGGCAACGGCTTCGGCCACCGTTGCGCCTTCAGGCAATTCCAGGTGTACCGAGCTGTAGCGATCCGGCCAGGCCAGCACGACTTCGATGCGCATGCCGCTGCGCAACCTAGACGTCGCCGCGGTCGGCGACGCGCACGAAATCATTGACCATGCGATCGGCCAGGCCCTGAAACCCCAGCGCCAGCGCCGGGCCAAGCAGCCGCGAGCTGGTTTCGACCTCCAGGGTCAGACTCACCTTGCAGGCGCCCTCGCCCAGCGCCTGGAACTCCCACAGGCCTTCCAGGCGCTTGAACGGGCCATCGCGCAGGTGCATGACGATGCGCTCCGGGCGTTCAAGGATGTTCTCGGTGGTGAACCAGGTGCGGAACGACCCCAGCCCCAAATCCAGGCGCGCCACGATGTGCGCCTGGTCCTGCTCGAGCACATTGGCAGCGTCGCACCAGCCGAAGCGGCGCGGATAGGCGGCGACATCATTGACCAGATCGAACATGCGGGAGGCGCTGTGTTCGACCAGGGCGCTGCGACGGATGGTAGGCATTCGCTAACTTGTGAAAGACGGAAGATCGTTTGACGACACCGAATCGGCGACAATGGGCGGATGAGCAAGAAACAGACCAAGGATAAAGCAAACGGCGCGAAGGCCACGAAAACCATCGCGTTGAACAAGCGTGCGCGCCACGAATACCACCTGGAAGAACGCTACGAAGCCGGCCTGGCACTGCAGGGCTGGGAGGTCAAGGCGATCCGCGCCGGCCGCGCCAACATCGTCGACGGCTATGCCTATGTGCGCTCCGGCGAGATCTACCTGATCGGCGCACAGATCACGCCACTGATCCAGGCCTCCACCCACACGGTGCCAGTGGAACGGCGCGACCGCAAACTGCTGCTGCACCGGGCCGAGATCGACAAGGTGCTCACCCGCGTGGAGCGCGAAGGCTACACCCTGGTGCCTACCGCGCTGTATTGGAGCAGCAACAAGGTCAAGCTGGAAATCGCCCTGGCCAAGGGCAAGCAGAATCACGACAAGCGCGACGCCGCCAAGGACCGCGACTGGCAGCGCGACAAGCAGCGCGTGATGCGGCGGCATAACCGCGATGCGTGAATTGGGAATTGGGAATTGGGAATCGCAACGGCAAGATCCTTTCCCGCAACGGCAGGCGATATAGCCGGCTGAGCACGAGCTGAGGTCGTGGATGCTGGTCGCTTTTACGATTCCCGATTCCCCACTCCCGATTCCCGGATCACGTCGTTCCCAGCATCCGCATCAAATTCGGCACTCCCCTGCCCTGCACATAGCGGTCGCGCTGCAGGTCGGTGCAGGTATCCATCAGCAGTTGCTTGACCCGATCGGGAAAGCCGATGAACTCACGGCGCGCTGACAGGAAGCCGGCCAGCACGCCGGAGACATGCGGTGCGGCCATGCTGGTGCCGCTCATCTCCACCATCAGGCTGGTCGGGTCGTTCGGGTCGAAGTCGTAGTAGGCCGACAGGATCTTCTCCCCTGGCGCGACCACATCCGGCTTGCTGCGGCCGTCGGCGGTCGGCCCGCGCGAGGAAAAATACGACACGCCATAGTTGTGCGGGCTGCTCTTGTGCACTGAGCCGACCACGATGGCGTCTTCCAGATTGCCCGGGTCGCTGATCGACAGATCCATGTTGGCGGCATATGCGTCACCGTCGTTACGCATCAACCAGGCCAGGCCTTCGTTGCCGGCCGCGACCACCACCAGCACGCCTTGCCGCCACAGCCGGCGTAATTCGTTGCACAACGGCGTAAACCCGCAACCGTAGCTCTCCGGGTCGAAGCAGCCGCCCAGGCTCAGATTGACGCCATGGATGACCAGCTCGCCGGCACGCTCGTTGATGTCGGCCACCTGCTGCACTGCCTTGATCGTCCACGAATCGCGGCCGTTTCCGGCATTGTCGAGCACCTTGAAGCCATACAGCTGGGTATCCGGCGCCATGCCGGAAAATTCCAGAGGACGGCCGGGCGTGCCGCCCGCCTCCGGGATCGACGCGCGGCACTGGCCGGCGATGATGCCGGCGATATGCGTGCCGTGGCCATGCCGATCGAGCCGGGTAAACGCCGTGCCATCGGCGCGGGTCAGCCGTTTGGGCGCGCCGCGCCGCGTGCAATCCCACTGTGCCACCACGGTGTCGCGTTCACCCTTGACGAAAAAATGCGGGTGATCGGCCACGATGCCGGTATCCATCACCGCCCAACCGATCTGCTGCCCGCGTGCGCGATACGCCGTGCGTGCCGCATCGGCATGCAGCACATTGCCCGACACATGGATCAACGCGCGTTTTCCGGCATCGCGCCACACCCGCCGAAAGCCCAACGCGCGGTAGCGATCCTGCAGCGACTCGATCTCGAATCGGGTCAGCCGCGCAGACACGAAACGCTGCAGGCTGTCTTCCAGCTCGATCGCCTCATCCAGCGCATCGCCGCTCAGGCCGGTGGTACGCGCAGCGACTTCGCGCACATGCTGCAACAGCAATGCGCGCACACCGGCAGGGTCGTTCCCCAACACACGCCGATCCAGCTCGATCAGCACATCGTGCCGGTACTCAGGGCCATGCGCTTCGAGCTGCTCGCTGAGGTCCTTGATCAGCACTGCATTGGACACCGGCTGATCGAAGCCCACACCCACGGCTTGGCGCACCGCGGCGCGCACCTGCGGAATGGACAGATAGCCCGAAGCCGAATGCGGGTTGTGCTGCCAATCCGGATTCAAACGCGCAGCGGCCAGGTTCTCGAAACGTCCTTTGGCATTGGCGATGTCGTCGGTGAGGTCCGGGTCCAGCGCGATCGGGTCGCGCGTTTCGGCCACATTGATCCAGCGCTGTACGCACTCGGGAAACGGCAATTTGCGCGTGCCGGTCCAGCGCTTGAACATGCTGCGCACCTGCGGCAAGCCCAGTGGCGAACCCAGGGTGAGGAACAAACTGACCTCGCAATCGGCGGGCTTCAGCTGGCGCAGCACATCGAAGGCGATCATCGACCCCTGGCTGTGCGCCACCACCACGAATGGCCCGCCCCCTGCGCGCAGCCGCTGCGCCAGACTCTCGCGCATCAACGCCGCACGTTCCGGCACGAAGAACAGGTCATGCACATCCTGCAACAATGCAGCCGAAATCAGCCGCAGCAACACCCGGTTGATCGCATCGATGGCGCCCTTGGCCTGCACGCTGCCGGACACGGACGTGCCCTGAAGCTCGTCCAGCAGCCGATGCAGATCGGTGCGTTCTTGCTCGCTCTGCGCCAGCGCGTCTGCCAACAGGTGCAGGTCCTGTTCGCCCGGCACCAGGCCAAGCGTACTCAAGGCGCGCTGCACGCTTTGATTGAGCGCCGGCCCCACATCGCGCGCGTCACAATTGCCCGGCTCGGCCACTGGATACCGCTCGCGATTGACCCAGTACGCCAGCCGCGTGCGCTCGCCCATGGGCCGCCCGAACAACGCCTTGTCCCACTGACAACGCAGCACATCGGCCGGCGGCTTGTTGCCGATGCCATGGATGTAGATCACCGTGCGCGCCTTGCCCTGCACGCGGGTCGCCGCGGACTCCTGGGTCCCGGCCTGCTGCGCGCGCGAAGCGCGCGGCCGCGCCGGTTGTTGCGTGCTTGCAGCCGCCTTGCGCGGCAGCGCGCGTGCAGGTTTCGAACGTGGGGGCTTGCCTGTCGCCATCGCTTCGCTCCTTCGTATGCAGACTGTTCCGTTCGGTACGGGACTGAAGCCACTGTAAGCGTTGCGCATCTCACCACTTGTGACAGGGCGCGCCGATCCCTACACTGACCCGGTCAGCGTTTTATTGCTTTCCCCGGGGGTGCAC
>JAAIGE0101438272.1_pt1 | contig 12927 bp, 14 predicted proteins | sample 6487951 | NCBI WGS metagenome assembly JAAIGE01 (sample SAMN13974128, study PRJNA590717) | phyllosphere metagenome | biome: tomato field; feature: multiple bacterial spot infested tomato fields; material: tomato leaves; isolation source: leaves from tomato fields | host: Solanum lycopersicum ... | reverse complement strand
CGAAAACACCGAAAAAACCATTTACGGCATGAAGCCTGTGGTGGATGCCACCGCTCCCGGCGGGTTCCGGTACGAACGATTCAAGGTAGAAGATCGTCTCTGGCGAAATGCCATGTACGTGCTACCCATTACCACCGACGAAACCCTGCGAAATCCGAATCTAGTGCAGAACGAAGGCTGGTAAGCCAAAGAGTTAACCTTCAATGTATCGAAAGGGCCGGTAGCGTATTGCTATCGGCCCTTGTTTTTTACCGGAAAAGCGTAGGGTTTTCGTACGGACTTTAATCTGTGACAGGCTTATTATGAACGGTTTAGGTACCTGGGAGTCCGTGCGAAACAAGGTCGTGGAGTACCCGGTAATTTTCTTTTTCCAGGAAAACGAAAAGCTACCTGAGCAGGCGTTTATAAACCCGGACCCCTTCAATATCCTGAATCAATCGGTAATGCGAAGCAATGTACCGGGCTACTTCGGGGGTAGCTTCGTGGTGTTCGGCAATCGTACCGTAAAAGGTAAGAGCCGTACCACAAACGTCTACAAATATCGTCGGCTGGTTTTCTTCCAGATCGTGAATGAAATCCTTGACCCGAACGTCGTGCAGTGGACTGGGCCAGAAAATACCAATGGTGTACGGATAGCGATAACCCATGGGTCGCTGGGCGTACACGTACAGGCGATCGAACCAACCCCAGAGTACCATCCGTTCTTCGGGTTTACTATTGGACTGAATGACTGAAGCCACGCGTTGCGTAAGCAATTCATTCGCCGTAGGCAGTACCGGTCCGCGTTGATTGAGGTTATAGCCTGCCTGAAATCCAGCGGCGAGTAAGACGATACCCAGCACGGTTTTCTGCGTGCGAACGGATAAATCGCGAGCCCAGATGCCTAACGCAACGGGGACAAGAAAGGGTACATATAGGGCGTAATGGTGAAAATTATTGCCTGACTGCAACATCGCATAGTACGTAGTCAGGAGTAATACCAGAGCCAGCCAGTCGTACGTAGTTTTTGTTTTTCGCAGGAAATGAACGAACAGCCCGGCCGTTGCCAGCAGGAGACCGGCCGCGTACCACCGTAAATCCGGGCTGGCCAGGGTCAGGTACAGAAAGCGGACGGGGGTGAAGCGTTCCCAGGTGGTCAGTTTCGAAAATTCGTCGGTGTAGCTGTAGTAGAAATAATACAGGAAGTAGTGATTCCAGAACGTTTCCAGCTGACCTAAGCCTGCGTAGTACGCCACGAAGCCCAGTGTGGGCAATAAACCGCCGAGGCCCAATAGAACCACGGCCATCCACTGGCGGGACCGCAACCAGGTGAAACCCGCAAAAGCGGCAATAACCAGGCCCATCGGAGCATTCTGGAATTTGGCGTACGGCAGTAATCCCAGCAGTAATCCTACGACCAGGGCACCCCAGGCCACCGGACGTTCAGCCCAGTAAAAAAAGCCCCAGAGAGCCAGGGCCAGCAACCACATACTGGCCACTTCCGAGTTGTAGGCCACGTGGTCCATGTAGCCCGTCGTACCGATAAAGGCAGCCAGTGCCGCCACGAAAATAAAAGCCCGTCCGGATTTCCAGCTCAGGGCTTTAAGTATCCCCGCCAGAGCCAGCAGGGTAATACACCACAAGAACACACTGAGCCACTCAGCTCCGCCGTAGGTGAGGGGAAGGCCCAGAAGACTGGCCAGCCAGAGGGGAGCAACCGTGAAGGGCCGTCCGTCCGTATAATTCAGCCAGGTCCAGACTGGATCGGCGGCCCGTCGGATGGTGAGTGTACCCGTCAGCCAGGTGCTGGTATCTACGTTAGGTTCGTACTGTACGATGTTTGAACTACGACTGAGCAATACCCAGCCGATGAGTACATAGAAAAGCCAGGGAGCATTTTCCGTCCGCTTCTGATTGCCCCAGACGTACAGCAGAATCAGAAGCCAGCCGAAGAGAAGTAGCATTCGAATCCACACGGGTTCAGCCATGGGTTACTTCCATTACAGTATATACCGAACTACCCAGCGGAGCCAGCGGTAAGAGCGTTTCCTCCAGTTTCATACAACCGTTCAACAACTGATTGACGGGGGCGGCGGGCAGGTGTACGTCCGAAGACAGCGTTTCCACATTGATCCAGCCCCGTTTCAGTTGCAGGTTTTGCCAGCTCCGAACGACCGCGATGGGGGGGAACAGCAAAAAACTCCAGTAGCCGCCTTTCCAGACGTGAAAGCCCGTTTGCTGAGCGTATGTTTTTAATTCCGGCAGTACAAATCGCTTGGTGATTTTCAGAGCTACCGCGTGCGTACCGCCCAGCCAGGAGAAAGCATTATTGTTGGTGATGAATACACCACCGGGCCGGAGTCGCCGCCGAAATTCCTTCAAAATCTGAACAATCTGCGAATCGGTCAGATAACAGAACACATCGTTGCATATAATGACATCGTACGTTCGGGTCGGGTGATAACTTTCAACCGCCAGTAGGTTATGAAAGGCGACTTCGAAGCCGCGTTCCCGCGAAAAAGCAACGGCATCTTCGGAGGCATCAAAGCCTTCCAGCCGCTGGTAGCCCTGCTGCCGCAGACTTTCGAGGAGCCCTCCCGTACCGCAGCCCGCATCCAGAATAGCCAGCTCTTTCCGCTCACCAAAGCGTTCGGTAAGGGTACGGGCTACCCGCCGGTGTAGACTTCGATACCACCAGAGCGACTGCTCGGTAGCGTGCATCCGTTCGTATTCCTGACGTTTACCAATCATGAAAAAATTTCTTTCGGAAGAATCGTTTTTTTGACGACGAACTGGGGGAGTCCGTTTTGCGTCATGAATATTTTCCCGATGTATTCACCCACTAAGCCCAGCCCAACGAGCTGAATGCCTCCCAGAAAAAACACCGTCAGCCAGATCAGATGATCCGTTGTAGGTAAGTGTCTGCTTAAAAGCGAAGTCGCCATTTCGGTGAAACTACCCAGGATACTCAGGAGAATCAGGACGAAGCCCGTATTGGTGACGAGCCGAATGGGTCGGGGCGAATAGCAGAAGAGAATATTAAGAAACAGGGAAATCAGTTTGCGTAGCGTATAGCTCGAACCGCCCTCGCGTTTGTGGTGTTCGACGGCTACCTTGCCCACGTTACGGGTCACGCGGAAAATGAGTCCGTCGAGGTACGGATACGGCCCCGTATAGCGAATCATTTCCCGGACTACCTCCTGCCGGATCAGCTTGAAACTCGACAGGTACAGATCGCGGGGTTTGTCGAGTAACCGGGTCGTCATCTGATTGACAACCCAGCTGCCCGTATTGCGAAAAAGCGAATGCTGTTTGGTCTGGTAATAGGAGTACACCACGTCGTACTGGCCGCGTTCGGCTTCGGCAACGAGCTTGAGAATTTCGGAAGGAGGATTCTGAAAATCATCATCGATCATCACGCAGTAACGACCTTCGGCGTAATGCAGTCCACACATGACGGCGTTAAACTCACCAAAATTCCGGCGGAGTGAAATGAACTTCACTTGCTGAAAGCGTTCAGCCAGTTGCGTACAGATGACTTCTGAACGGTCTGGACTTCCATCGTTCACCAGTACAATTTCCATCCGGTACGTCCGCAGGGTGGTCAGAATCCGTTCGACCAGCGGAGCAATCGTGTTTTCACTTTTGTAAACCGGAATGATGACACTGATGTCCATGCGTAGAATGTTCAGTTTTGAGTTTTCTTTTTCCAGTTTGGTTTGAGTTTTTCCTAAAGTTACGCCCCCTACAAACGCCGGACGCCCCAGTATTTAAATGACCTCTATCGATTGCCGGTACCACTGAAAATAGTAAACTGAAAATCGAAAACATTATACCTCATTCGCAACGACCAGGCTGTAGGCATTCACCGCCTGAATAATCTGGTCCACTTCCTGATCCGTCAGCGTAGGGTAGAGGGGTAAACTCACCACTTCGCGGTGTAGTTGTTCCGTCAGCGGCAGGGAGAGGTGATGATACTCGGCGTAGGCCACCTGCTGGTGCGGGGGTACGGGATAGTGAATGGCCGTTTGAATGCCCTGTTCAGCCAGGTAGGCCATAAACTCTTCCCGTTGCGGAGCCCGAACTACAAACAAGTGCCAGACGTCCTGATCGTAGGTTTGAGCGGCAGGGAGTTGCAAAAGGGAATTCTGGATTTCCGTTAAAAACCGACGGGCAATGTGCCGTCTCCGCTGGTTGTCGGCCTCCAGGTTCGGTAACTTTACCCGCAGGAGGGCCGCCTGAATTTCATCCAGCCGACTATTGGTTCCCTGCAATTCATTGTAGTATTTTATCTCTGAACCGTAATTGCGGAGCAGCGTGATACGACGGGCCAGTTCAGCGTCATTCGTAGTGACCGCTCCGGCATCGCCCAGGGCTCCCAGGTTTTTGGTCGGATAAAAACTAAAAGCAGCCGCATCACTCAGATTTCCCGCTTTTTGTCCCTGATACAAGGCTCCGTGAGACTGAGCCGCGTCTTCTACAATCTTTAGATTATACCGACGGGCTAATTCCCAGATGGGCTTCATGTCACAGCATTTGCCATAGAGATGTACCACTAAAATAGCCCGGGTCTGGTCCGTAATCTGGGCTTCAATCAACTGAGGATTGATATTGTAGGTGGCCATGTCGGGTTCCACAAAGCAAGGAACGAGCCCGGCATTGGTAATGCTCAGTACGGAGGCTACATAGGTATGAGCCGGTACGATTACTTCACTACCCGCGGGAAGCTCCAGGGCTTTGAAAATCAGCGTCAGAGCATCCAGGCCATTGCCTACACCCAGGCAGTGCGAAGTACCACAGTAACGAGCCCACTCCGTTTCAAAGGCCGCCAGTTCTTTTCCCAGAATGTACCATCCGGAAGTGAGCACGCGTTGAGCAGCGGCTAATAGCTCAGTTTCATAAGGTCGGTTTTCCCGACCTAAGTCCAGGTGGGCAATCATGGTTTTTCGTAGAAATAATCGTCTAAATCGTAATAATAATTAGAAAGTACTAGTAAAACCGAACCGGTTGAAAACTGATCCATCATCAGCCAGTCGGCAGGTTCAACGACTAGGCATTTTTGCGGGGAGTTTAAGTTGTACTGTGTGGTTCCTGACTGATTAGTAATTTCAATCCGACAACTGCCATTTAGACAAACCAACGCCTGATGTGACTGCAAATGACCGTGCTTGGCCCGCTGATGATCCTGAGGAACGCCATACACGAAAAAGGCCCTTTTGATATCTCCTGGCAATATTTTCTCAAATACTCCCAAATAACCGATCTCAGCGGTACCGAATGTATCCAGCTCTACTAGAGTGGCCATGAACGAACTTAAAAGTTATATAGATGTGAATAGAGTGCTTGGGATGTTCTGGGTGGCGGGACCTTAACAATTCTCAAAATTGCCATTTATTCTTTACAATGAAACAGCATTCTTGTTTGTTGGACTATAAAAAATGGTGGCCTACCCTTAGAAGGGGAAGAAGACGTTTGGCATGAGTTATTCACTGGGGTTAATTATTTGGTCGCTTGTTTGAATCGAAAAGTAGCAATAAATTGTCATTTAGTCGAGCGGAATTATAATTCTATTAAAAAGATTAAATGACTTGTGGATATGAAACAAGGCAAAAACCCCTCTCAAACGACCCGTTAGAACCGGACGCTGAAGTAAGTTCGATACGAAATAGCCTACGAACGATTATTTTAGACGAGCAGCTTTTAAAGGCGGTTTTCTAGTACAATCAGGCCGGAAATAAGAAGGGGTTTCTGAACAAATGCCTATTTAGGCTCTATTTTGAAAAGCGTTGAAGTGTCAATCGTTGAATCTTCTACTGTCGTTGCTTCGGTATACCCGATGAGCTTGAAAGGCATGTAAGCGATGTATTCCTGAAGGGTTGTGAAATAGTCTCTGCCAAACTGCTGGGTACCTTTGTAAAAAACCTGATTATTAATCAGATACTTTCCTGCGTAATTTTTATAAAGCAGCTCAATAATTTCGTCCAAGTCCTGAAGAATGTACCAGCCAATTTCAGCCAGCAGGATGGCATCTACGGGCAAAGGTTCCTGGAGCACCTGTACGATATCCCCCGTCCGAAAATCCAGCTGGGGAAATTGCTGTTGGGCTTTGCTGATGGCCGTTTCGCTAATGTCATAACCTATCGGAATAATACCCGTTTCCTGATGAATCCAGTTGCTGTAATAGCCTAAGCCACAGCCAAATTCGATGAGGGATTGAATGCCAAAGCGTTTCAGATTAAGAATGGCACACTGACGCCCGTACGGATTGGGCTGATGAGACTGCTTCCAGGGGTCTTCAAACCGCTGATACATCTCTTCAAATTTACCAATAAATTCTCCGTTGTGAATAACATACTCATGATACGTGTTCATAGTGGTTCGGTCTGACGCTGAATCAGTTGAGAATTACGTGTTTTGGTACTCGGGTAAGGATACTGGCGGAGCTGCTGGAGAGCAAGGAATGGCCCTGGGAAAACAAAAAACAGCCGGCTTCAAATAAAGCCTGATAGTAGTGGAAATCCAATCCTGGGCTCATAAAATTTTATTGATTACCAGTATATTATCTTTTTTAGAGAAGAGGTAGTGAATAAATAAGCCTAATTTATCGGCAGAATTCTAGCGTAAAGAGCGTGCTATGAAAAGTGATTTTACTGAAAGATTTAGTGGTTTATTTAGTTTACTAATCAATAGTTAAAATCAACGAATAAAGGGAATTTTTCTAATAATTAACGCCCCCATAGCTGGTAATTTACTACAATGCCGATTTAATCTATACGTGATAAAAAGCTTACTAATTTATCGTTCTTTCGTAAGTGTTTTGATCCGGCATAAGTAGTTTTCAGCAGTTATATACAGATACCCATCCGGACTGAAGGAGCAGTTGGACGTAGCGGCACTCAGTTCCAGACGACCCAGCAGTTTCCCCTGCGGGCTGAGAATTACTAGCCCTCCACCACCTGTCGTGTACACATTTCCGCGTACATCCGTGCACAAACCATCCGGGGCACGGGAGAGGCCCTGGCGATTCAGTGGCGTAAGATCGTAGAAAATCCGACCCTTGCCGAGCGAGCCATCAGGTTGCATGGGGTAGGCCATCACGTACGGTTGCGTATCCTCTGACTGACCGATATACAAGGTTTTTTCGTCGGGCGATAAGGCCACGCCGTTGGGTCGTTTCAAATCACTGATGACTTGTGAAACCGTACCCGTAGGATCGAGGCGATAGACGCCGAAAGCTTCGATCTCCCGGGTTTTGTCTTTCTCTTTCTGCGGTAACCCATACGGTGGGTCGGTAAAATAGTAGGCACCTGAAGAATGCTGACAGACATCATTCGGGGAATTCAGGCGTTTGCCCTCCCACTGATCGGCCAGGGTACGCTTTCCGCCACCCGATAAAGGCATAACCGACAGGCGGCGATCGCCGTGTTCGCAGGCGACTAGTTCGCCTTTACTGTTAAGAATCAATCCATTGGATCCAGGTTCGTCGCCGTAGCTACCGGTCCCCGTATAACCGGCTGGTTTTAAAAAGGTACTCAGGCCTTCGGTAGGGTGCCACTTAAAAATGGTATTTTGCTTGGTATCCGAAAAGAGGAGGTATCCACCTTTCGCTACCCAGACGGGCCCTTCGGTCCATTGAAAACCGGACGCTAGTACTTCGATGGTCGCATTTGCTGGAAGAATGGCCTCCAGAGCCGGGTCAAGTCGTACCACTTTTCCCAGCGTTGGGTAAACCTGAGCCGGTAACGCATACGCCCAGCAAAGGGTACTGAAGAGTAGAAGCAATCGTTTCATGAAAAAATAGGTTTTGAATGGTAAACATCTTCCGCAAGTTTCGGATTGACTACGGACGGAAGCGTTTTTAGTTTTGTTTCGAATGAATACAAACCAGGTCCCCAATTTGTTACCCTATCAGGGCGAAGTATTTTTATATCAATCGTTTTTTTCGGTCCAAGAAAGCGATGTACTCTTGCAACAACTGTACGAAGAAATTCCCTGGAAGCAGGAACCCATCCGGATATTCGGTAAGGAAGTCATGCAGCCGCGTCTAACGGCCTGGGCGGGCGATCTGGATAGGGCCTATGCGTACTCGGGCATTACCATGCAACCCATCGACTGGACGCCAGCCCTGCGGATCATTAAAGATCGTATTGACCCAGATGATCGTTTTACCAATGTACTGCTGAATCTGTACCGCGACGGACAGGACGCCATGGGCTGGCACCGTGACAATGAAAAAATACTCGGTATCAATCCAGTAGTCGCTTCCGTAAGTCTGGGAGCCAGTCGGATCTTTCAGTTTCGGCATTATACCGACAAAAAGCTGGTTCGTTCCGTAGCATTAACCCACGGCAGTTTGCTCCTGATGCAGGGCGAAACGCAGCACTACTGGGAACATCGCATTCCGCGTACGAATCAGCCCACCGAGCCCCGCATCAACCTGACCTTCCGGACGCTGTATGGCTAGATTCAGTCGGGTAAATCCTCAATACTACGGGGTTCCAAACGGGGCTGGGCATTCATGTGGTGACGGTACTGCGACGATACTTCGTAGGCTTTGCGGCGTATTCGCATAATGTTGCCCAGCGGCCGATGTTCGGGCAGACAGTGAAACGGATTGAAGGATAGTACGTCGTCAGCGTAGACGCGGCGGGCCGGACTATAAGCTTCTTGAGGGGGAATGACCAGCCGGGCGACAGGCTGATAGGGACTCTGCTGCTGGGGCCATTCGACCGAGCCATCTTCCACAGGCATCGTTTGAAGATCAGTACAGAGTTGCACCTGAATTTCGTACTCCGCCGACTGCTTTTTGAAAAACTTCACAATTGTATCCCGAATGGCTGAATCATGGTTGCTCGTATCGATTTCTTCGCCAGTCAGTAGTTTGACCGAAGTGGATAACGGCGTTGCCCGTACTTTCGCCACGTAATCCCCGTATCGAAGGGCAGCCATACTGAAAAAGGTTTCGCCCAGAATGTGTTTGACCTGCACGCCCTCAATTTCCTTCTGGATACCCAGTGCATCCAGTACTTTATTGGCCGTTCGACCCGCCTGAGAAATCAGTTTCTGCATTTCTTCGGGACTTTTTGCCTCGCGTTCCAGCGTTTTCTGCTGGTCCAGGTATTGATAAATCGTACCAAAAGGAATGACGGGATTATTCACCAGCAGAAAATCCTGCGTAACGGCATCGGCCTCTTCCGGAAGAAATTTCGGACCTTCTACCCCCACAAGCTTCAGAGCCATGCCTTGCGGAGCTCCAACGCCATCGGGTTGAATACTGCCCGGAGCCGTCGAAAACCGGACGATAACCGGATACGTTCGCGGCTCCCGAAAGACGCCCTGAGCCAGCGGTTCCGGCAGGTTCGGGTAGACGTGCAATTCGGCTTTAAGAATGCCATGACTTTTAGCGTGGGCATCGCGGATGGCGTGCCGGTATTTGTCGAACATCAGGCGATTGATCCGAGCCATTGATTCGACAATTTCATTGGAGATTTCTTCTTCCCGGGGCTGAATTACTTCAATTTCGTCGGAGTAAGGTACGTACGTAGACATGCAGGTACAGAGCTGGTGAAAGCATAACCACCCTAAAAAATCCTGCCCATGAACGAAAGAAGTACGGGCGTCAGAAGTAGTTCGGCCGGCCCCGTCTTTTTAAACAATGGACAGGGAAGGAACATTTTTTTTGAAAATACACCGTATAAAGGCCCGCTTCCGGATGTCCCACTGGCCTTTATCCCGAAACTTTCCTGAAAAAAGTACGTATGCAACCTACAACCACTTCTAACACGGCTGGACAACAGCCTGAATACACCTTTATCCAACGCGTATGCATTGCTGTGGGCATTACGCTCATCTTCGTTCTGGGTACGCTGTTGCTCGGCTTCAGCTTTGATATTTTATTGCTGATCATCGCTTCCTTGCTGGTGGCTCTGCCTTTGCGGGCGGCGGCACACTGGGTCAGCAAGAAAACCAAGTGGAAAGAGGGGATTTGTATGGTACTCGTTTCCTTGACAGTACTGGGAGCCATCGTTGGCATTTTCTGGATTCTATCCTCGGCCGTGGGCGATCAGGTGAGTACTTTGAAAGAAGATGCTCCTGAAGCTATTGCCAACTTTCAGAAGCAGGTTTCCCGGAGTAAACTGGGAGAGCAGATTTTATCCAGTATTCCAACGACCGATGAACTCATGCAGCGTCGCGAAAAATGGATGTCGCAGGCTTCAGGCGTTCTCTCGTCTACCTTTGGTACCATTGCCGACCTGTACGTCATCATTTTCCTGGGCATTTTCATTGCGGTACAACCCCGGCTCTATCATAAGGGCATTGTCTTGATGATTCCCCAGAAGTCCCGGAAGCGAGCCAGTGAAGTACTCAATAAAGTAGCCGATACGCTGGTCCACTGGCTAATGGGGCAGTTGATCTCGATGACCTTTGTGGGAATTTTAACCTTTCTGGGTTTATGGATTATGGGCGTGCCGCTGGCGGGGGCCCTGGGTCTGTTTGCGGCCATAACGGCCTTTATTCCGAACATCGGTCCGATTATGGCGTTAGTACCGGCCGTACTGTTCGCGTTAATGAATAGTCCGGAACAGGCCTTCTACGTGGTGCTGCTCTATGTGGGCATTCAGGCGATTGAAAGTAGTTTACTGACACCACTGGTACAAAAAAAGATGATAAACATCCCGCCCGCTCTGGTACTGATCGCTCAGTTGATCGTGGGTGTTTTCTCAGGTATCCTGGGCATGATCCTGGCTACACCGATTATGGCCGTAGTAATGGTACTGGTGAAGATGCTGTATATTCAGGATACGCTGAAGGATGATTCCGTAGAGGTATGATTTCGGCGTCGAATTGCGTTACTTTGAGGCCGTCAATCTACCACCGTGTCTCATCTATATTCCTTAGCAATCGTCATTCCCGCCTATAAAGCGTTATATCTGGCTGAAACGCTGGCTAGTATCGCGGCTCAGACCAACCAGAATTTTACCCTGTACGTAGGCGATGATGGCAGTCCACACGACCTGAAATCTATTTGTAATACCTACGCGACTCAACTGAAACTGGTGTACCATCGTTTTCCGGAAAATCTGGGAGCAAAAAAGTTGGTGCAGCACTGGAAACGCTGCGTAGAGTTGGTACAGGATGAAGAATGGATCTGGCTTTTCGCGGATGATGATCTGATGGAAAAAGACTGCGTAGACGTGTTCTACCAAAGTCTGGTGCAAACCCAGCAACAGTACGACATCTACCGTTTCAATTCCCGGGTAATTAATGACCAGAATCAGATCATTCGGGAACATGAAAACAGCCCGGTTGTCGAAAACGCCATGCAGCTGGCCTGGCATATTTTGCGGGATGAACGGGGTAACGTCATGCCCGATCAGATCGTGCGTCGTGCTACGTACAAAACCTTGGGTGGTTACGTCGATTTTCCTTACGCCCAGGCTTCGGACTGGGCAACGGCCATTCATTTCGCTCATCCGAACGGATTATACAGTATGCCCGGACCAAAAATCCGCTGGCGGTACAGCGGTTCCAGTATTTCTTCTACGGCCCATCATCAGGCAAAAGAAATCATTTTTGGACACCTGGATTTTATCGAATGGATGACCCGGTACTTCAACGAAGCGGACGCCAATCGCTACGGCCTTTCCCGCGAGCAGATCACGGAAGAAGCCTGGCGAAATCTCAAACGCGTCATGCGGGATCACTACCGGGGCATTCCGTATAGCTATGTACTGCCCGTCGCCCGACGGCTGCAACGAACCTTTCACTGGGGCATACTAGTGGCCCTCGTCCGGGCGTTTCGAATGACCCGAACGAAGTAAATCAACAGGTTCATGACCGCCTTCTTCCCTACAATCACTATCGTTACTCCTTCGTACAACCAGGGAGCATTCATTGAAGAAACCATCGTTTCCGTACTCGACCAACAGTACCCCAAGCTGGAATACCTGATTATCGACGGCGGTAGTACGGACGAAAGCGTGGAGATTATCCGCCGCTACAGTAAATACCTGTCGTTTTGGGAAAGTACCCCCGATCGCGGACAAAGCCACGCCATTAACAAAGGCTTTGCCCGCAGTACGGGAGCCATTCTGGGCTGGCTCAACAGCGACGATCTGTACATGCCCGGTACCCTGGCTCAGGTTCATACGTATTTGCAGGAAGCGGACCTGGTATTCGGCAATTGCTGGCATCTTCAGGAAAAACAAAGCGAGACGGAATCGCTACGGAGTGACGTGGCTGAGAAAATGCAGCGGGTATCGCTGTCCAATGAAGACTACATCATTCAACCCTCGACCTTCTGGACGCGATCAGCCTGGGAGCAAACGGGCCCTTTGCGGGAAGATTTACACTTTGCCTTTGACTGGGAATGGTTTCTGCGGGCCGAGCAGCAAAAATTGAAGTTTCAGTACGTGGAAGATTGTTGGTCCGTGTACAGACTCCATGAATCGCATAAAACGGGTACGGGTGGCTCAGTCCGGCAGGAGGAAATTCTTCACATCTACGAGCAGTACGCTCCGCGACTGGCGTTGCTGTACGGCATGCTTCGGGAGGAAGACCTGGCCTTACGTGATTTCACCACGCATTGGAAAGCTAAAGTGCATACGCTGTTGCACGGAACGTCGAGTCGGGCGGCCTTACTGAAAACCCTGCATCCGGAAAAATACGAAGCCTATACGGAAGCCGAAGTCGAAGGCTGCTGGTGTATGCTCTAACAACAAAAAAGCCTCGCCGAAAAGCGAGGCTTTAAAAGGGTGGGTGATGAGGGATTCGAACCCCCGACCCTCTGCTTGTAAGGCAGATGCTCTGAACCAGCTGAGCTAATCACCCGAGTGAGGCGAAATAAAAAAGGAGTGGGTGATGAGGGATTCGAACCCCCGACCCTCTGCTTGTAAGGCAGATGCTCTGAACCAGCTGAGCTAATCACCCTTATTTTTATTTCTGTTT
>JAAIGE0100465830.1_pt1 | contig 12931 bp, 4 predicted proteins | sample 6487951 | NCBI WGS metagenome assembly JAAIGE01 (sample SAMN13974128, study PRJNA590717) | phyllosphere metagenome | biome: tomato field; feature: multiple bacterial spot infested tomato fields; material: tomato leaves; isolation source: leaves from tomato fields | host: Solanum lycopersicum ... | reverse complement strand
GAACAGCGCCACCATCTGCGTCGTGAATCTCGCCGGGGCGAGCTTGGTCGCCACCGACAGTCCGACGGGCGAGAGGAACAGCTCGGCGATGGTGAAGACGAGGAGGATGCCCACGATCGCGACGAGGGGCGTGCCGTTCTGCCCGGTCGCGACGAACGGGAGGAAGAGCAGGAAGGCTGCGCCCATGATGATCGCGCCGAGCGCGAACTTCACGGGTGTGGCGGGCTGTCGTCGGCCGAGCCGGGTCCAGACGGCGGCGAAGACGCCCGACAGCAGGATGATGAAGATCGGGTTGATGGACTGCACCCACGACACCGGCATCTCCCAACCGAGGAGGTCGCGGTTCAGGCGCTCGGCCGAGTAGATGGTGACGACGGTGAACTGCTGCTGGTAGAGCGACCAGAACGCGACCGAGGTCAGGAAGAGCGGCAGGAAGCCCCAGACGCGGCTGCGCTCTTCGGTCGTGATGCTGCTGCTGCGCAGGATCACGACGAAGTACGCGACGGCGGCGACGATGGTCGCTCCGATGACGACGAGGTCGAGATTGCCGGGGCGGATGACGCCGGCCAGGGTCAGCGCGATCACCACGGCGACTCCGGCGGCGCCGATGATCCAGACCAGGGGCAAACGGGCGCGCGGCAGCGGGTTGGGCACGTGCCGGGCGGCGTCGGGCAGCTGACGCCGCCCGACCGAGTACTGCACGAGCCCGGCCGCCATGCCGACCGCGGCGAGGCCGAAGCCCCAGTGGAAGCCGAGCGTCGACTGCAGCAGCCCGGTCAGGATGGGCCCGGCGAACGCGCCCAGGTTGATGCCGAGGTAGAACAGCGAGAAGCCGCCGTCGCGCCGGGTGTCGTCGGCGCTGTACAGCGTTCCGACGACGCTCGTCGCGGTGGCCTTGAGACCGCCCGATCCGAGGGCGACGAGCACGAGACCGACGCCCAGCCCGACGAATCCGGGCAGCAGGGCCAGGGCGATGTGCCCGCCCATGATGACGATCGCGCTCCAGAACAGCACGCGCTCCGACCCGAAGAGCCGGTCGGCGAGCCAAGCGCCGAGCACCGTGGCGAGGTAGACCGAGCCGCCGTAGGCGCCGACGATGCCCGTCGCGACTTCGCGGTCGATGCCGAGGCCGCCTTCGGTGGCGGTGTAGTACATGTAGATCAGCAGGATGCCCTGCATGCCGTAGAAGCTGAACCGCTCCCACATCTCGACCCCGAAGATGTGCGCGAGCGCTCCGGGGTGGCCGAAGAAGCGGGTGTCGTCGCGAGCGGGTCGAGCCGAGGGGGAGGGGTGGAGCGTCATGGCGCCACGATAACCCCGGCGGGGCGTCGATCGGCGGGGATCGCCGACCGGCACCGGAGTCGTAACGGTTAGGTAAGGCTAGCCTGCATAGCCCTATGATCGGCTCGTGCCCCAAGAGAATCCCGGCGCTCGGCCGCGCCCTGCCGGCCTGCGCTCATTCGTTCCCGCCCTCCGTTCCGCGACCGCGGTCACCGCCGCCGGCGCCCTCGTGCTCGGCGCCGTCGGGGCGGGTCTCGCGCTGATGCCCTCGCAGCCCGCCGTCGCGGGCACGGTCCCGCCCGTGCTCGAGCCTCAGCCGGTCGAGCAGACCGACCTGCTGCTGCCTGCGGCGACCGTGCAGGCCGCGCGCGACGGTCAGGCCGAGGCTCCGGTCTCGGGCACGGCCGACGACGGCGTCGCCCCGGCGGCGGTCCGGACGCCGCCGCCGGCCGCCGACCCCGAAGAGAGCGTGACCGCGATCGTCCGGGTCGACGCGGACTCGGCCGAGGCCGCCGCCGACCTGCCCGACCGCCTCGCCGAGGTCGTCCGCGAGCGGGCCGTCGCCGAGCAGCGCGAGAACACCGCCGTCGGCGTCGAGCGCACCTACACGCACGCGTTCGACGGCTACGCCCTCTCGGTTCCGCGCTGGGCGCTCGAGCTGCTGGACGAGCTCGACGGAGTCGACACCTCGTTCGAAGAGCAGACCTACGACGCGCCCGTCGTCGAACCCGGTTCGGCGCTCGACTTCTCGGGATACGCCTGGCAGAACGGCTCGTCGCTGGCCATGACCGGCGCCGACCGGTCGTTGCAGACCGGCGACGGCACCCTCATCAGCATCATCGACACCGGGCTCGACACCGCCCACGAGGCGTTCTCGGGCGCGATCGACGCCGACACCGCCGCGCTCTCGGCCGCCGACCTCGACGCCGTCCGCGCCGATCTCGGCGAGGGAGCCGATGCCCGCTGGGTCAGCGACAAGGTGCCCTTCGCCTACGACTACGCCGACGACGACGCCGACGTCGCGCCGGGGCCGTCGGCCGGCGATATGTCTCACGGAACGCACGTCGCCGGCATCGCGGCCGCCAACGGCGGAGAGGCGATCCGCGGCACGGCGCCGGGCGCGCAGCTCATGGTGCAGAAGGTGTTCGACGACGTCAACGGCACCACGAGCGACAGCATCCTGCTCGCGGCGCTCGACGACGCGGCCGAGATCGCTCCCGATGTCGTGAACCTCTCGCTCGGATCGGACTCGGGGTTCACGGTCGACCGAGCGAGCCTCTACCGCGGTGTCTACGACTCGCTCCACGCGCGCGGCGTGGTCGTCAACGCCGCCGCGGGCAACTCCGAGCACGCCGCGCTGGGCAATGCCAGCGGCATCCATCGTCCGTTCGTCACCGATCCCGACTACGGAATCGTCGCCGCGCCCGCGAGCTATGACCGATCGCTGGCCGTCGCGAGCGTCGACAACGCCCTGCCCCGCCCTTACCTGCAGGGTCCCGCCGATCTTCGAGCGCACTACGTCGACACCCGTCCGCAGCCGGGAGGCACCGCGGTCGGCCTCGGCACGCTCGCGGCGGGAACCTACGCGATCGTCGACGGCGGCGTCGGAGCCTACGACGACCTCGAGCCGCTCATCTCGGCCGGACGCGACCTCTCGGGCACGGTCGTGCTGATCCGCCGCGGCGGTGAGGAGTACGGCGAGCTGCTGACCTTCCAGCGCAAGCTCGACTACGCCGCCGAACTGAGCCCGGCCGCCGTCGTCTTCGTCGACACCGCCGACGGCGCGCTCGATTCGCCCGGGGTGGAGTACTCCGAGATCCCGTCCGGCATGATCTCGCGCTCCGCGGGCGACGCGCTGCTCGGGTCGGCTGAGCAGGAGCTGACCGTGGATGCGTCGTTCATCGACGCTCCCGACACGGCGTACCGTGCCTCGTCGTTCTCGAGCATGGGCGTCACCCCCGAGCTGCAGCTCAAGCCCGACGTCGCAGCGCCGGGCGGCAACATCGTGTCGTCGGTGCCCGGCGGCGGATACGACTGGAACTCGGGCACCTCGATGGCCGCGCCCCAGGTCGCCGGGATCCTGGCGCTCGTTGCACAGCACCTGCGCGACGATCCCGCCTACGACGAGCTCGACGCCGCCGAACGCATCGAACTCGCCCGCCGGCTGGTCGTCAACACGGCGGTGCCGGTGCGCGATCCCGAGGTGCCCGAGACCCCGGTCTCGCCGCGCAAGCAGGGCGCCGGACTCGCGAACGTGCCGGCGGCGGTCGCGACCGACGTGTCGTTGAGCGTGCCGGCGTCGGCGGACGGACGTCCGGTCGCATCGTTGGGCGAGAGCACCGAGGGCCGGTTCGCCTTCGAGTTCACGGCGCACAACGCCGGGGCCGACGATGTGACCTATCGCCTGTCGGCGTCCGCCCTCACCGACCGCATCGCCGAGGGTCTGTTCCACGACGACCCCGTCGACTGGGCCGGTCGCGGCGTCGACGTGTCGTTCGGCGGTGATGCCGACTCGCAGTCGGTCACCGTGCCGGCGGGCGGCACCGCCACCGTGCAGGTCTGGGTGCGCACCGACGCGGCGTTCGCCGACGCGGTGGCCGAGGCGGTGAACGGCCTCTTCATCGACGGCTTCGTGACGCTGACGTCGGATGCCGCGCCCACCCTGACCCTGCCCTACCTGGGCTTCTACGGCGACTGGTCCGAGGCGCCCGTGTTCGACGGCGCACTGGTCGACGGCGATCACCACATCTACGGCAGCGCCCTCGTCAACGCGCGCACGGGAATGCCGCTGGGGGTGAACCCGCTCGACGAAGACAAGGTGAGCCTGTCGGTCATCGACCCCTCGGTCATCGACCCCGAACGGTTCGTCGTCGCGCCCACCCGGTTCGCCAGCAGCAACAGCCGGGTGCAGACCGTCACGGGAGCGCTGCGCAACACCGAGTCGCTGAGCTACGAGCTCGTCCGGCGCAGCGACGACGAGGTCGTCGCCCGCTACGACTACGACAAGACCCGCAAGTCGACCTACGACGAGCGGGCCGGGGGAGTGCTCTACGCCGAGGCGTACTTCGGTTCGCAGCAGCCGGTGTTCGGGGCCTTCGCGGGCGACGGCACCGAACTGGCACCGGGCGAGTACAGCATCGTGCAGACCGCCGAGACCGCCGGCCCGGGTACGGCCGAGCAGTCGGTGTCGACCGACTTCCGTTACGACAACAGCGCGCCCAGCATCGAGAGCGCCCGGCTCAGCGCCGACGGCACGACGCTCGACCTGGTGGTGACCGACGACACCTGGATCGCATCCTTCGACCTGCAGGAGCGTCCGGGGGCCGGGTGGTTCTCGCGCACCCTGGCGACCGACCCGACGGCGGTCGACGCCGACGGAGCGCACCGTTACGAGGTCTCGCTGCCCATCGACGCCGTCCGTGCGGCGTGGGACGAATCCGAGGGATACCTCGGCAGCGCCCGCGAACTGCCGGCGACCGCGGTGCTCTACGTGTGGGACTACGGTCTGAACCTCGCGACGCCGCTCGAGGTGCCGCTGTTCGAGAGCCCGGTCACCGGCGTCGCCCTCGACGCCGACCGACTGCAGCTCGCACCCGGCCAGTGGGCGCAGCTGACGGCCGACCTGCAGCCGAGCAACGCGGTCGCCTCCGAGATCACGTGGGCATCGTCGGCACCCGAGGTGGCCGATGTCGTCGACGGGCGGGTCACGGCCTCGGCCGTCGGCGAGGCGACGATCACCGCCGCCGTCGCGGGCACCGAGTTCACGGCATCCGCTCTCGTCTCGGTGGCCGAGGTCGCCGAAGAGGACGGCATCGTCGTCGCTCCGAGCACTGTCGCCATCGGCGAGGGCGGGCAGGCGACGGTGCAGGTGCTGCGCGCGCCCTCGTTCCGCGATGCCGAGGTCGCGTGGAGCAGCGGTGACGTCGACATCGTGACGGTCGAGCCCGCTTCGGGCTCGGAATCGGATGCCGTGCTCACCGCGGTCGGCCGAGGCGAGACCGTCGTCGAGCTGAGCGCCCGCAGCTCTGCGGGACGCACGGTCACCGCGCAGCTGCCGGTCGCCGTGTCGCAGGCCGACATCGCCGACTTCGACGTCACCGACGACGGCGTGCTGCGCCAGTACCGCGGAACGCGTTCGGTGATCGAGGTGCCCGTCGGCGTCGTCGAGATCGGTCCGGAGGCATTCGCCGGCACGAGCCTCGAGCGCATCACGCTGCCCGCGAGCGTCGAGCGCATCGGCGTCGACGCCTTCCGCGAGATGCCGGCGCTGACGGCGGTCGAGGTGATCGACACCGACGACGATCCGAGCCGTCTCGTGTCGATCGGCGACCGCGCATTCCTGCGCAGCCTGCGCCTGGCGGAGTTCACACTGCCGCGTGCGCTGCGCGAGATCGGCGAGTCGTCGTTCGCGCTGACCGGACTGCGGCAGGTCGTGCTGCCCGCGGGCGTGACCGAGGTGCCCGCCCGTGCGTTCGAGCAGACGACGCTGCTGAGCGATCTGCAGTTCGGCGACGACGTCACCCGCATCGGCGAGAACGCCTTCGCCGTCACCAGCTCGCTGCGCACCGTTCGCCTGCCCGAGGGGCTCGAGACGCTCGACGACGGCGCATTCCTGTCGTCGGGGCTCGAGTCCGTCACCCTGCCCGATTCGGTTCGCCGCGTCGGCGGGTCGGCGTTCGCGGGCTCGCCGCTGCGCGAAGTCGACCTCGGCCGCGTCGAGCAGATCGGGCTGCAGAGCTTCTCGCAGGTCGCGCTGCAGAGCGTCGTGCTGCCCGACACCCTCGTCGAGGTCGGGCGCGGCGCGTTCGCCTACAACAGCGAACTGCGCGAGGTCACGATCGGCCGCGCCGTGGCCGCCGGCGATCTGGTCGGGGTGTTCTCGGCCAACGGCTCGGCTCCCGCCAACCCGCGGCTCGAGCGTTTCATCGTGCCCGCCGACGCCGAGAACTACAGCGAGCGCGACGGCATCCTCTACGACAAGGCGGGCACGCACCTCGTCAGCTACCCGCACGGGGCGTATGTCGAGGGACCCCTGCGGGTGCCGGCCGGCACCGAGCGCGTCGAAGACTTCGCGCTGCTTGGCGCCGCGGCGCGTTCGATCGAGCTGCCCGACGGGCTGGTCGGCCTGGGCCGAAGCGCCCTGGCCTCGAGCCGTATCGAACGGCTCGACACACCGGCATCCCTCGTCGAGATCGGCGCGGGCGCGTTCAGCAACACGTCGCGTCTGTCGGCCATCTCGCTCACGGGGGTCGAGTCGATCGGTGACCGCGCCTTCGCCTACACGCCGGTGCTGACCGACGTCGACCTCGGCGACCGGCTGCGGACGATCGGCGCCGGCGCGTTCGAGGGTGCGATCGGCCTGCGTGCGTTCGAGGTGCCCGACAGTGTCGAGACCCTCGGCGACGGCGTGCTCATGAACGCCACCGCCGTCACCCGGGTGCACATCGGGGCGGGCGTGACCGCCATCGGGGCGAACGTCTTCACCGGCATCCCGGGGCTGACCGACCTGACCGTCGCCGACGACAACCCGCGCTACTACACCGATCTGAGCGTGCTCTACGGGCGCGAGGACGACGGGCTGCACCTGCTGCTGTACCTGCCGGGCAAGACCGACGTCGAGTACCGCGTGGTCGAGGGTACGACCCGCATCGCTCCGCAGGCGTTCCGCAACAACACCGCGCTCGAGCGGGTCGTGCTGCCCGAGGGGCTGCGCACGCTCGGCGTCGGCGCCTTCAACAGCGCCTCGTCGTTGCGCGAGATCGTCGCACCCGACAGCCTCGAGGTCGTCGACGGCCTCTACTTCACGGCTGTGACGACGCTCGAGCTGGGCACGAACATCCGCCGGTTCGGCGACTTCTGGTCGATGGGCACGACGCTCGAGCACCTCGTGGTGCGCGGCGGGGTCGACGGCACGTTCGGCGACGCGTTCGGCGGTGAGGGCACGCCCCGCACCGCGTACTTCGGACCGGGGATGACGAGCGTCTCGTACACCAACGACATCCCCGCGGCGCTCGTGGTGCCGGCAGACCTGAGCGAGCTGTCGATCGAGTACGGCTACACCGTGGACGACTTCGCGCTGTACGCCCCCGCGGGTTCGCCCGGCTGGGCGGTGGCCGAGCAGGCGCTGCGCGACGCCGGGCACGACCCGGCCGAACGCCTGCGTGCGTACGAGCCGCTGACCGCCACGGTCGAGGTCGCGTCCGACGGGAACGGCGTGACCGCGCGCGCAGCCGCATCCGGCGGTGTGACGGAGGTGGCGGGGGATGCCGTCGGCTACGACTACCGGTTCTGGTCGGTCGACGCTGCCGGCGAGCGGGCGCTCGTGCGCGACTGGGACGCCGCCGCCGAATGGTCCGGCGCGGTCGCGGCGGGCGGAGCGATCGTGGCCGAGACGCGCGACGCCACCCGGCTCACCGCCCCCGCCTCGTGGGCCGCGGGCGCTGCGCCTGTGGTCGTTTCGGCGCCGTCGGCGGCAGCCGTGACGGTCGGTGACGACGCGGTGTTCTCCGCGTCGGCGACCGGCGATCCCGAGCCGGCCGTGCAGTGGCAGCAGCGCACGGGCGACGGCGATTGGACCGACATCGTCGGTGCGACCGCGACGACCCTGACCCTCGCCGAGGTCGGGCTCGAGCACGACGGACTCCGCGTGCGGGCCGTCTTCTCGAACGCGGCGGGCGAGGCCGTCTCGGCCGAAGCCGTGCTGACCGTGACCGAGCGGACGACCGAGCCCGGTGAGCCCGGTGAGCCCGGCGAGCCCGGTCAGCCCGGGCAGCCGACGGAACCGCCCGCGGCGCCCGAGATCGGCGCCGACAACCGCGGGACGGCGGCGCTGGTCGCGAGCGAGGGCCGCGCGTTCACGGTCGCGCTCGGCGGCGAGCAGGCGGGCGCCTGGGTCGGGGTGACCCTGCACAGCACGCCGCGCTTCCTCGCCTGGCAGCAGGCCGATGCAGCCGGGATGCTGCGGGTCGAGGTGCCCGCCGATGTCACGGGCGCCCATCGGCTCTCGTTCGTCGACCGCGACGGCGCGCTGATCGGCTGGGTCGACATCGTCGTGCCGGTCGACGGCGCCGGAACGGGCGGCGACACCGGCGGCGGAAGCGGCGGAACGGGTGGCGGCGCCGGGGGCGGCACGGCGGGCGGTGCCGGATCGGCGGCCGGCGGTGCGACCGGTTCGGGCGCATCCGGTGACCGGACCCACGGAGCGCTGGCCGAGACCGGCTCCGACACGGCGTCGCAGGCGGGCGTCATGCTGCTGCTCGCCGCGCTGTGCGGCCTGCTGTCGCTGGCGTCGAGCCTCACCGTCCGGCGGCTGCGCCGCACGAACGCGGTCTGACCCGGCGCGGGTTTCGTCTCGACGTCAGCGCTTCGAGACGGAACCCGCGTAGGCCCGGCCCGGGCTCAGGGCAGCGACGGATGCGGTTCGTGCGCGTCTCGGCGTCGGGGGATCGCCAGTCCGATTCCGAGGGCCACGACCGCGGCGACGAGGCCGATGGCGAACGACATCTCGAACGCAGCCGGGGTCGGCAGCGCCACACCGTCGCGATCGATCGACATCGCCGCGAGCACGGCGCCGATGACGGCGGCAGCTGTCGAGGTGCCGATCGACCGGAACAGCGCGTTCAGCCCGTTCGACGCGCCGGTCTCTTCGCGCGGCACCGAGCGCATGATCAGCATGGGCATGCCCGCGAACCCGAAGCCGATACCGACACCGATCAGCAGGTTCGCGACCACGAGGTGCCACACCTCGCTGGCGAGCACGAGCGAGAACCCGTACGCCAGCACCAGGGCGCCCGCCCCGAGCACGAGCAGCAGCTTCGGGCCGACCGAACGCGCCAGCCGCCCCGAGATCGGCGAGAGCACCATCATCACCAGCCCCGACGGCATGACCACCAGTGCGGCGCCGACGAGCGTGAGACCGAAGCCCCCGGCATCCGTCGGCAGTTCGAGCAGCTGCGGATAGGCGACGTTCGACGAGAACAGGGCGAACCCGAACGCGACCGAGGTCAGGTTCGTCAGCAGCACCGCGGGTCGCGCGGCGACGCGCAGGTCGAGCAGAGGCTCGGTCGTCCGCAGCTCGTACCAGCCCCACACGCTCAGCACGGCGAGACCGCCGAGCCCGCAGGCGAGCGTCGCCGGCGACGCCCAACCCCACTCGTTGCCGCGGGAGACGGCGAGAAGGATGCCGGTGAGCCCGACCGCCAGGCCGATCACCCCCGGCACGTCGAACCGTCCGGGTGCGCGCAGCGTGCTGACCGGAACCACCGCCAGCACCGCGACGAACACGACGGTGCCGAGCGCGGCCGACGCCCAGAACAGCATGTGCCAGTCGGCGGTCTCGGTGATGAGGGCGCTCAGCGGCATGCCGACGGCACCGCCGACCCCCATGGTCGCCGACATCAGCGCGATGGCCGAGTCGACCCGTCGCTCGGGCAGCACATCGCGCATGATCGCGATTCCGAGCGGCACCACCCCGACGCCGGCGCCCTGCAGCGCGCGTCCGACGATGACGCCGACGATGCCGGGCGACAGGGCGGCGACGACTGATCCGACGATCAGCGACGCGAGCAGCACCAGCACGATGCGCCGCTTGCCGTACATGTCGCCGAGCCGCCCCGCGATCGGGGTCGCGATCGCCGAGGCGAGCAGCGTCGCCGTCACCACCCAGGCGGTGTCGTCGCGACTCGCATCGAGCAGTTCGGGCAGCTTCGACTGGATCGGCACGACGAGCGTGAACATGAACGACGAGGCCAGGCCGGCCAGTGCGAGCACGGCGACGACGGCGCCGGGCCGCGGCATCCGGGTGAGTCTGCGTCGATCGTCTTCGCGGTGCGCGGCCATCGTTCCAGGCTATCGGCGGCGGCGTAGGGTGGGCTCATGAGCGAGAGCGTTCCCCTGACCCCCGTCGCCGTGACTGCGGGAGACGTGCCCGCAGAAGACGTTCCCGCGGGAATCGAGATCCGCCCGCTCGAGACCGTCGCCGACATCTTCGCCGGAGCGGCGGTGCTGCGCGAGGTGTGGGGCGGCGACCGCGACTCGGTGCCGACCAACCTCATGCGCGCCCTCGCGTACGCGGGCAACTACGTCGTCGGCCTGTACGACGGCGACCGCGTCGTCGGCGCCTCGGTGGCCTTCTTCAGCGAGCCCAGCGCCCGCTCGATGCACTCGCACGTCACGGGCGTGCTGCCCGAATACCAGCACCAGGGTCTCGGCCGGGTGCTCAAGCAGCATCAGCGCGCGTGGGCGTTCGCGCGAGAGGTCGGCACGATCACCTGGACGTTCGACCCGCTCTTCGCGCGCAACGCCCACTTCAACCTGCAGGTGCTCGGAGCCCGCATCAGCGACTACCTCGTCGATCAGTACGGCCTCATGGACGACGGCCTCAACCGCGGAGACGTCACCGACCGCCTCATGGTCACGTGGCCGCTCGCCGCACCGCCCCAGCAGACGCCGGCCGACGACCGCATCGTGGCGACGATCGAGGTGCCCGCCGACATCCACGCCCTGCGCCAGAGCGCTCCGGCCGAGGCCGACGCCTGGCGCACCCGCGTGCGCGAGCAGTTCGTCGCGCACCTCGCCGACGGGCTCGTCGTCGGCGGCTACGACGACGAGCGCGGGTACCTGCTCGTTCGTCCCTGACCGCTCGCTCGTCGCTCCCCGACCGGCTCCGGCGAGGCGGCCTACTCGGTGCCGGCGCTGCGCCAGGCGTCGGATTCGAGGTGCGATCCCGCCTGCGGGCCCATCTGCAGCATCCCGCCGTCGACCGTCCACGTCGCGCCCGTGACGTACGACGACGCCGGCGAGGCCAAGAACGCCACGACGGCGGCGATCTCTTCGGGCTTGCCGGGGCGCGGGATCGGGATGCCGGCGCGGTGGGTCTGCTCGGCCTCGTCGCCCTCCATGTCGTTGATGGGCGTGGCGATCTCGCCCGGCGCGACCGAGTTGACGGTGATGCCGCGGTCGCCGAGCTCTTGCGCCATGGTCTTCACGAGTCCCTCGAGGCCGTGCTTCGAGGCGACGTAGGCCGCCGATCCCACGCGCGGCTGCGAGCCGTGCACGCTCGTCACGGCGATGATGCGTCCCTCGCGCCCGGCGGCTGCCATCAGCTTCGCGGCTGTCTGCATACCGACGAAGGCGCCGTCGAAGTTCAGGGCGACGACGGTGCGCCACCCGTCGAAGTCGAGGTCGAGGACGGGACCGCCCGTGCCGCCGCCGGCGTTGTTCACGAACACGTCGAGGCCGCCGAGCTCGGCGGCCAGCCCCTCGATCACACGCGGAACCTCGGCGAACTCCGTCGCGTCGAAGTGCGCGACGACGGCCTGACGGCCCCGAGCGCGCACCGCCTCGGCGGTCTCGTTCGCGCCGTCTTCGTCGGAGTGCCAGGTGACCCCGACATCCATCCCCGCCTCGGCGAGGGCGATGGCGGTGGCCCGACCGATGCCGGAGTCGGAGGCGGTCACGATGGCGCGGCGGGGTGTGAAGGTCATGGTGCGACGCTACGAAGGCCGGGGTGGCTGTCGCACCCGGTTGACAACTCCTCAGAACGCACAGGCCGGCCGGTCGGTAAGACGACGCCGCCCCGTCATCACGCGGGGCGTGGAACGGGGCGGCGTCGGATATGAGGAGTTACGGCGGAGGCGCCGCGGGGTCACTCCGAGGCGGAGTCCTCCGGCGCGGGAACCGTGGTGTCGGCCGGGCCGGTGGGCGCTGCGGCGGCGGACGCGGAGCGGCGGGTGCGGACGGATGCCGGTGCCTCGTCGTCTTCGCGCAGGCCCTGCGCCACGCCGCGGCCGGTCGCCTGGCCCTGGATGATCTGCCGCAGGTCGATGCCGGTCGTGGCCTGGACCGCGTCGAAGGTGGCACGCATGCTCGATGCGCTCTCGGACGCGATGTGGCTCGACGCTCCGTCGCCGCCGAGAACGGTGATCGAGCCGACCTTGTCGAACCCGCGGGCGAACTCGGTCATGAGCGGCACGAGCGCTTCGATCGCACGCTGCGCCAGCAGGGCTTCCTGGTTCTGTGCGATGGCCGCGGCTTCGGCCTCGATCGCCTCGGCCCGTGCCTCACCGGCCAGGCGTACCGCGTCTGCCTCGGCCTGGGCGCGCAACCGGGTCGCTTCGGCCTCTTGCGCGGCGATCTGGGCTCGCGCCTCGGCCGCCTTGACCTCGGCGTACGCGTCGGCGTCGGCCTTGCGCTGGCGCTCGTACAGGGCGGCGTCGGCGACCTTCTTGATGTCGGCGTCGAGCTGGGCCTGCTTGTTCTCGGCACCCTGCAGCAGGACGTCCTGCTCGCGCTGAGCGCGGGCGAGGGCCTCGGCCTGCTCGGCCTCCGCCCGGGCGCGGCCGACCTCGGCCGAGGCGGCGGCGGAGTTCTTGTCGTACGCGGTCTGCTCGATCAGGTTCGCCTCGTCGGTGGCGAGCTGACGCGCCTTGACCTCGCGGGCCGCGTTGATGCGGGCGACCTCGGCCTCGCGGCGAACGCGCTCGACCTCGGTCGCGCCGAGGGCGTCGATGTAGCCGTTCTTGTCGGTGATGCCCTGGATCTGGAACGAGTCGAGGATGAGCCCCTGCGCGAGCAGGTCGCTCTTGATGCCCTCGGCGATCTGGTCCGACAGCTTCTGGCGGTCCTTCATCAGCTGCTCGACGGTCAGCGT
>JAAIGE0100493397.1_pt1 | contig 12939 bp, 10 predicted proteins | sample 6487951 | NCBI WGS metagenome assembly JAAIGE01 (sample SAMN13974128, study PRJNA590717) | phyllosphere metagenome | biome: tomato field; feature: multiple bacterial spot infested tomato fields; material: tomato leaves; isolation source: leaves from tomato fields | host: Solanum lycopersicum ... | reverse complement strand
CCTCGTCGTCGTCGTCCCCTACACTCCCCGCGCCGCTGGAGTGCGCGAGGCGGCGCCACGGGACGCTGACGACCGCCGCGACGTCGCCGCTATGATAGAGGAGGAGTTTACCCCTTTGTTGACCTTAAAATCGGCCTGGCTTGGGCGAAACGCAAATAAATTCTAAGGAAAGTATTAAAAAATACGAGAGACGGGCTCAGCTCTTTGGTGTGGGACGACTGGAAAAGTACCTTTGCCACTATTCACAAACTAGCCGTTAACTCTTGAATACTGCTCTTGCTCGTTTTCTCTCGTTTATTCTGCATCCCTTGTTGATTCCGACGTTTTTGTTCGGAATCATTTTTTACGGAGCACCGCTGGCTATCTATAATCTGCAAGCGTTTAACGAACAGCAGTCCATTGATTTCTTTGGACTTAAGTTCTCGTTCAAGGCAGGGCTTTTGCTACTGGTTTTCTTCTTTACTTTTCTTATTCCCAGTTACTTACTCTATGTATTGTATCGGCTCAAAATTATTAAGAGCCTGACGATGGAAAATTTACAGGATCGGCGACTGCCTTACCTGTTGATTGTGATCCTGTACACCGTTTTTTCTTACGCTTCTTTCCGATACATGAAGTTACTGCCCGAAATGACAGTGATCATGGCCAGTATCACTTTTTCTATTTCCTGCGTAGCGTTCATTAGCTTGTACTGGCAAATCTCGGCTCATGCCACTGGAATGGGAGGCGTCATTGGAGCTTTGCTAACGCTAACGCTCAAAATGCACCTTGATACCCTGTTAATTCCAGTGCTGGCTGTGATTATTCTGGCGGGATTTCTCATGAGTGCCCGACTCTATCTGAATGCTCATACCCCACGTCAGATTATGGTTGGGTTAGTACTGGGAGCGGTGGTATGTAGTACTACTTTGTTTGTTTTTATTTAAAAATATACTGGAGTAAATGCAAAAAGCCATCCCCGTCAAAAGGATGGCTAAATATGCCGTCGTAAAGAATCTACTTCTTTACTGCAACTATTGTTGCTCGCTTTCCTGCATCTTCTGACGGTAAGCCGCCTTGATGACCTGGTGACGACGAGTGATTGAGGGCTTCGTAAACGCCATGCGAGAACGTAGTTCACGCATTACGCCCGTTTTTTCGAATTTCTTCTTGAAACGCTTGAGAGCCTTGTCAATGCTTTCGTTTTCTTTAACTTGAACGATAATCATGTGTGTTATTCAGCAATTTGAATGGTTCAACTCCAAAACAGGATTGCAAATATACGCTTCTATTTCAAAATTTCAATAGTTTATTAACAACTTTGGCGAACGGTTTCCAAGGAAAGAAATCATTTCGAAGGGATTCCGGTAACTCCCGGTCCCTTTTTCTCCATTTAAATTAGCCAGGAGCCTCAGGCTCAGGGTATGTGTCATATGAAACGTCAGGCAATCATCGATCTGGGTACGAATACTTTTCAGTTAATGGTAGCTGAAATTCACGAAGGAAATTTCAAAATACTACACGATTCAAGTTCGCCCGCTAAAATTGGTGAAGGTGGAATTTCCGAAGGACGAATTTCCGAAGCGGCACTGGAGCGGGCCATTCATGTGCTGAAAGAGTTCCGCCAGATTACGGATGAATATGCTATCGCACCCGATCAGATCACGGCTTTGGGAACCAGTGCCGTTCGTAATGCCTCCAATCAGGAGGAATTCTGCCAGCGGGTTTTAGTAGAAACAGGCATTGCCGTTACCATCGTGAAAGGCGAAGACGAGGCCAGTCTGATCTACGAAGGCGTAAAAACCGGAATGAAGCTTAAAAAAGAAACCTCACTGATTGTCGATATTGGCGGGGGAAGCGTGGAGTTTATTCTGTGCAACGAAGACAAACTTTTCTGGAAACAAAGCTTTGAAATCGGTGGGCAGCGGCTGATGGATCGCTTCACTCAAACCGACCCGATTTTGCCCGATTCGGTCAGTAAACTGAACGAATTTCTGGAGCAGCAACTGGTGCCCTTAACCAATGCGGTTCATCAGTATGAAGCCCATGAACTGATTGGTTCGGCGGGTTCTTTCGAAACGCTGCTGGATATAGAATCCATTCGAAAAACGGGAGAATGGCCTGATCCTGAACTGACCAGTGCCGATTTGCCCCTGGCTTCCTTTATTGAATCTTACGAAACCTTCCTTACGTCTGACCGCGAAGAGCGACTGGCTATCCCCGGAATGAAGGCCTACCGGGCTGATATGATCGTGGTGGCTAGCTGCCTGATCGCGTTCCTGATTCGCAAATATCGCCTCCAGCAGATTCGCGTGTCGATGTTTGCCATGAAAGAGGGAATGCTGACCCGGATGAGCAGGGAAGCTGAAAATCGTTAAAAAAACTCAACGCCGCACGATCCAGAAGTCTTTTGCGTATCTTTTTAAACAAGTGCTTGGTTTAAAAGGTAAATAATAAGATTTTGGAAGCAGGGAAAGATTCATCAAGTGAAAGTCAAGCCAGAAGGCGATAAGCCCTATGGATTACTTCTGAATCACCTCTGCATTAATTCGGATTGATTTGCGTAATGGAAAGAAGACAATTCCTTCAGTTTTTTTTGGCTACCTCATTACTTGGCCCTGTACTCACGCAGGGGCAGGACAGACGATATCTGGTTGAAAAGACGGATTCCGAATGGAAACGGATTCTTACGCCGGAGCAATACTTTGTTACCCGTCAGAAGGGAACGGAGCGGGCTTTTTCCGGCAAATTCTGGAATAACCGCGAGAAAGGTACCTATCGGTGCGTATGCTGTAGTGCAGAGTTGTTTCGGTCTGATGCTCAGGTTGATAACGGTAGTGGCTGGCCTACGTTTACCAAAGTAGCCAATCCCCGGAATGTGGAGGAACGGGAAACCCAGACGGGCCGGGGAAAAGAGCTGTCATGCAGTCGCTGCGGAGCGTACCTGGGGCAGCTTACTCAGGATGGTTCAGCCCGATTGAAGTACACGATTAATTCAGCCGCCTTAAATTTTGAACGCGGTAAATAAATTGAACGGGGCCGATAGTTGACTATCGGCCTTTTTTTGTACTTTTCCAACCTGAGAGCCAGATGTCAAGCCTTATTTTTAATAGATAATTCGGTATAAAATTTGGTTTATTTATTGTGGAGTTCTATTTGATTGGTTATTTTTCTGATCTAATGGATAATTATTAATTGTTAAAAGGAATTTTTAGTTTTTATAACGTACAGACACTTATGCAATTTTCCTATGACAATTATCAGACGGAAGGCTTTTACGATGAAATGTTTGATGCGAGCGGTAACGTTCGCCTAGGGTACGAGGCTTTTAAACAACGAAGCGAGCAGTTAAGCTATGAGGAAATGGTTCGGAGGCATCAGGCGGCCGAACGTGCCCTGATGGCCATGGGCATTACCTTCAATGTGTATTCAGAGAATGAAGGAACCGAGCGAATCATGCCCGTAGATATTATTCCGAGAATCATTCCCAGCCATGACTGGGCCAAGCTGGAAAAGGGACTGATCCAGCGGATTCAGGCCATTAATCTGTTTATTGACGACGTTTACAATGAACAGCGGATCTTGAAGGATGGCGTGGTTCCCAGAGATCTGATTGAATCATCGAAGTGTTTCCTGAAAGCCTGCATGGGTCTGAAACCGCCCAAAGGCATCTGGTGTCACATTACCGGCACGGATTTGATTAAAGGCGATGACGGCGAATACATGGTGCTGGAAGATAACCTGCGGTGCCCATCAGGCGTGTCTTACATGCTGGAAAACCGGGAATTGCTGAAACAGACATTCCCCGAAGTGTTTGCCCGCACGGACGTCCGTCCCGTTTCGGATTACCCCAGCCGACTGCTTCAGATGTTGCAATACATTGCCGGTCGCCCCGATCCAACGGTTTGTGTACTCACTCCGGGTATTTATAATTCGGCTTACTTCGAGCATTCGTACCTGGCTCAGCAAATGGGGGTAGAGCTGGTGGATGCCCGGGACCTCGTCGTGCATGACGGCTACGTGAAGATGCGTACCACCAAGGGTTTTCAGGTGGTAGATGTGATTTATCGCCGAATTGACGATACCTATCTGGATCCGCACGCCTTTAATCCGGATTCGTTGATTGGTATTCCGGGTATTTTCGATGTGTATAAAAAAGGTCGGGTGGCTCTGGCCAATGCTCCCGGCACAGGCGTTGCCGACGATAAGGTAATTTACGCCTACGTTCCCCGCATCATCAAGTATTACCTCGGTGAGGAACCCATCATTTCCAACGTCCGCACCTACATCTGCCGGGAAGAAGAAGACCGCAAGTATGTATTGGAGAACATTGAAAATCTGGTCGTGAAAGAAGCTAATGAAGCGGGTGGCTACGGCATGCTGATTGGCCCTAAAGCTACCAGGGCAGATCACGCACTCTTCCGGGAAAAAATCAAAGCTAACCCCCGGAATTACATTGCCCAGCCTACGATTTCCCTCTCCCGCGTGCCCTGCCTCGTGGAAGGAGCCATTGAAGGAAGGCACGTAGATTTGCGGCCCTATATTCTGTACGGAGAAGATATTAACGTCATTCCCGGCGGTCTGACACGGGTGGCTCTCAACAAGGGTTCACTGGTAGTAAATTCCTCCCAAGGTGGGGGTAGCAAGGATACCTGGGTGATGTGGTAATGAGCCTGATAATTAAGGGTCCTCTAAGTTAAATAGTTGACTTAGAGGACCTTTTTTGTTGAGGTAATTTCCTAGTACGGTTTTTTAAACCCTGATTATCAAAGAAAGAAGAGGGAGAGAACTTTTGCAGATCCGTAAAGGTTATCGAATCTGATTTCACAGAAATTACCCAACATCTGGTGAGAAGGTTGATAATCCATTGGTTAATCTATACTTTCGTAACCCCGGTGAAAATGGAATTAACCCGAAGACATTCCTTTGCTATCCGTTAACGTTTATGCCGCCCACATGAACCTATCTGAGTCGTTTGCCATACCTGATCTTCCGAACGTAAAAGTTCTCATTGTCGATGATCAGCCCCTGAATCTTCAGATTGCCCAGCGAATCGTCGCGAAAACCAAGGCATCCGTTCAAACTGCTGAAGGGGGGATGAAAGCCATTGAGTTAGCTCATGCTACCCATTTTGATCTCATCCTGATGGATGTTCAAATGCCAGATCTGGACGGTTTTACGGCTAGTAAAGAAATTCGTGAATTCGATTCCAAAGTTTTCATCTATATTATGTCCGGAGATATACCTTCGGATGAAATCCTGCAAGCCGGCGTAATCAATGGTTACGTTACAAAGCCTTTACGTCCTCAGACGCTACTCTCTCTTTTAGTTGATATATCGCTTAAATAGTCCCTTCCCTGCTCTATTCACGCTGTACATAGGAGAATATTTCATACGATAGTACATAACAAGAATGCGACTTAAATTCTGGATAGCTTTAATGTTGGGAGGAGGAATTCTCATTGAAGTCCTGCTGGGTATTAATGGTCACAAGACGATTCGTCGGCTGGTGACTACTAATAACTGGATTACTCATACCCATGTAATTCTGGAAAAAACGGAGCAGATCGATACCCGCCTTACCCACATTGATAATGACTTACGCGGCCATTTGCTGAGTAACAACCCTTATTTTCTGGCGGATTTTAACCGAAATGCCAAAGAGTTAATCCATCAGTCTAAAGATCTGAATGATTTTGCCCGTACCGATAAACAGAAAAAAAGATTAGCCTTCTTCAATCAGAAGCTTCGCGAAAAACTGGACATTGGTCAGAAGTTGTTTGTGCAGTCGAAGATTCAGGACGGCATTCCCCGGCTGGATTCGGGACGTATCTATCTGGACAAGACCTATGAACTCCGGTCCTTACTCGTTGAAATTCAAGACAATGAACAAACCATGCTGGCTGAGCGGGTTCAGGAGAGCGAAGAATCCGCCAGTGAAGCCATTCTAAGTATCATCGTTGGAACCCTGGTTGCCGTCATTGTGATTCTGGGGGCAGTATTTCTGCTGTTCCGTATCTTACGCGGCCGTACCAAACTCAATGCCGAATTACAGGAAAACGAGAAAAGGCTCAAGGGTATTCTGGATGCGATTCCTGCGGCGGTGATTGTGTATGACGAGCAGGGGAAGGTGTTTTATACGAACAAAAATACATTAACCCTGCTCAGGCAACAGTCCATATTTGACTCCTACCAGACCCTGGCCCAGAACCTGAACATCTACCGTTTTCCCAACGGGGATTGGTATCCGGTGGAGGAGCGGCCTTACACAAGAGCCCGTAAGGGCCATCCGGCTCAGGTAGATGACATGGAACTCCGGATTGGAGAGGACCGTAACCTGCTGTTAAATTCCGCCGTACCCATTTTTGACGCAGACGAACAGATTCAATACGTCGTTTCGAGTTACGTGGATATTACGGATCGTCTGCTGTCTCATACGCGATTACGGGAAGCCAAAGATCTGGCTGAAAAAGCAGCCCTGATGAAAGAGAATTTTCTGGCTAACATGAGCCACGAAATTCGTACGCCGTTAAACTCAATTATTGGATTTACGAACCTGCTGGAGACCAGTCCGCTGAACAAAGAGCAGGTGGAATATCTGAAGGCAATCAATACGGCCAGTCGAAATCTGCTGACGATTGTGAATGACATTCTGGATATTTCTAAAATTGAGGCCGGAATGCTGCAATTTGAAAAAATTCCGTTCAGCATTACCGCTTTGGTGGAGTCCATTAAAACGATGCTTCAGCCGACCGTCTTTGATAAGCAACTGGATCTGGACGTTCGGATTGACAGCAACTTGCCTTCGGTAGTACTGGGCGACCCCACGCGGCTGACTCAGGTGTTACTAAATCTCACTTCAAATGCTATTAAGTTCACCGAAAAAGGTAAAATTCAGATAGAAATCAAGTGCCTTCGAAGACAAGAAGAACGGGCCTGGATTCAGTTGACCGTAAAGGACTCCGGTATTGGGATTTCGGCCGATGTGCTGCCGCATATCTTTGAAAGATTTCGCCAGGAAAGTTCGTTTACCACCCGTCAGTACGGAGGTTCAGGCCTGGGACTAAACATCGTTCATTCACTCGTGGACATGCAGGGCGGCCAGATTTCGGTCACCAGTATCCCGAAGGTCGGCTCTACCTTTACGGTTGAAATTCCGTATGAAGTAGCCGAAGAAGAAATTCTGGAGGAATCCACTCCGTTGTCTTCGCAGGACAATGCCAGTCATAATATTTCAGTGCTCATCGTGGAAGATAATCCCATGAATCAGAAACTGGCGACGGCCGTACTGGGCCGAATGGGGTATCGATCGGAAGTGGCCGAGAATGGTATTAAAGCTCTTGAAAAGTTAAAAGCAAAAAAATACGATCTGATTCTGATGGACATTCAGATGCCAGAAATGGATGGTTACGAAACCACCCGTCAGATTCGTACGGTTTTAAAACTGGAGGTTCCGATTGTCGCCATGACGGCTCATGCTCTGGTGGGAGAGCGGGAGCATTGCCTGCAGGTGGGAATGAATGATTTCGTTTCCAAACCTTTTCAGATGAACGATTTGTATAAGGTTGTTCGAAAAATGCTGCAAATTCAGACCCCTTCCTTTGTTCCCACGGAAAATACATTAATCAACGACCCAAAAACTATGGCACCTACACTTAACCTCGATTATCTGAATGATGTGACTGGCGGAGATCACGAATCCATGGCGGATTTGTTAACAGTCTTCCTGGAAGAAAGCCCACTACAACTGAAACGAATGACGGATGCCCTGCAGGCGGGTAATGTAGTAGAAGTGGGCAAGATTGCTCACGCATTAAAATCGCCCGTGCAAATGGTAGGGGCGGAAGAATTAATGCCGGCTTTCATCAAATTGCAGGAATACGGTAATAAAAACGCCGACATTGCACTGGCCCAGCCCCTGGTGCGGGAAGTGCAGTTACGCATGGAAGCTTTATTGCCTTTAGTGGAGGCCGCTCGTAAGGAATACCTGCCTGCCTGACCATTGGGTTCAAAGAATCAGGGTCATTAAGCCCTTGAAAATGCCGTAATCAGGAAGCCGATTGCGGCATTTTGCTTGTCGATTATTTTACAGACTCATTCACGATTAATAAAACAGCATGTCAGTGTATATCGTAGAAGGGCTTCGACTGCCTACGGGAAAGGCCAATGGGTATTACAAATCTGAAATTCCGGAACTTATGATGGCAGAAATCCTGCGAAAATTTTTGGAGAAATACCCAAAACTCCCGGAGTCGCTGGATGAACTAATCGTAGGGAATGCTCTGGGAACGGGCGGGAACATGGCTCGCTACGCTTTACTCGCAGCCGGCTTTCCGTCGACGATTCCTGCTACCACCGTTGATATGCAGTGCGGAGGAGGATTGCGATCGATCCTCATGGCCGAAGCTCAGCTGAAAGCGGGCCTGAGTACCTGCATTCTGAGCGGAGGCATGGAAAGCAATAGCCTGGCTCCGCAGCGGCAGTATCATTCCAGGGATTTTCGTTACACGGATGAAAATACGTACTATACACAGGCCACCTTTGCTCCCGAAAGTTGGGGCGAATCGCGGTTGACGGAAGCCGCCCGCCAGGTAGCCGAAGCGTACGGAATTACGAAAGAAGCCATGACTCACTGGACTGTCCGAAGTCATCAGCGGGCCTCTGAATCGGAAAATGTACTCGCAGATATTCGCCTGGCGTACCGGAATTTTTCCAATGATCAGCCCATTCGAAAAAACCTTTCGGAAGCTCACTTGATTTCAACCCAGTCCTCGGCCTTGATTGATCATACCAATACCGCTCATTTGCACGATGGAGCCGCCGCTATTCTGCTCGTAGACGAATCAAAGAAGTCTGATTATCAGCCTAAATTTAGAGTGGTTGCATCCGCTCTGGCTGGGGGCTTGCCTTCCATGGCCCCGGCGGGTGTCATCTGGGCTACGGAGAAAGTATTGACGCAAACCGGAAGGTCTATTCAGGACATTGATTTGTTTGAAATCAATGAGTCATTTGCCGTTAAACCGCTTGCATTTATGAGGCACTGGAATGTTTCCCAGGAAAAAGTGAATATCTTTGGGGGCAATCTGGCCTACGGGCATCCTTTTGGAGCATCCGGGACCATCAATTTCATTCACCTGATGCGGGCCCTCGAACATACCCGCAAGCGATTTGGACTGGTCACTGCCGGCGTAGCTGGCGGACTTGGTGTCGCTATAATGATCGAAAATCTCAACGCGTGATCGTTCAGAAGATTCTTCATACGGCTGAAAAATTTCCTGAAAAGCGGGCTGTCGTCTACGGCCCGCAAAGCATGACGTATGGCGAACTCAGCGAAGAAATCAAGCAGAGAGCCGGAGCTTACCAGCAACAGCTGAACGCTTCGAAAGTCATCCTTACCCGTACGCATTCACTCGAAAATCTGCTGGACTTACTGGCTTTGATGGCCATCGGTAAAGCCAGTGTCATGGCGTCTACCCAGCTCACGGCCGATCAGCTTCAGGGAGTCATGGAACGCGAGGGGCTTGCAGAGTTGCCGGAATGGGATGCCAGCCTGAGCCCGCTGAGTCAAATTCAGTCGGTTACCCTGACCGATCGTTTTTTAGGGGTATTAACCTCGGGGACTGAGTCCGTTCCGAAAGTAATCTGGAAGGATTATCAAAGCTGGGTTTCGGCCTTTCCCCACCAGAGTGAGGTATTTGGGATTACTTCAGAAGATCGCCTCTTTGTTCTGGATGCCCTGAGTTATTCGGCCAATCTGAACAGTGTTCTCCATATGCTCTGGCAGGGAGGAACGGTTGTCATGACTTCGCTGAAATCAGCCGCCAGCTGGCCCCGGCAAATGCAGGAGCATCACATCAGCTCGGTCTTTATGGTGCCTTCGCACTACCGGCTCTGGGCGAAAAAAGCCCTGTCATTACCCGGCATCAAATCGCTGGTCAGTGCCGGAGAAAAGCTGGACGCTTCGCTGGCTGAAACGCTGCTGACCTGCTGCCCTGAAGCAGTACTGACCGAATACTACGGAGCGGCGGAGTTAGGTCACATCAGTTACCAGCAGAATCAGGAGATTATTCAGCACGCGTACACCGTTGGGCAGGCTTTTCCGGGGGTGAAAATTAAAATCGTCGATCAGCGAATTCTGGTTGAAAGCGACTATGTATCACCCGATTACCGGGGTGTTAATACCGTATTTGATCTAGGGTTAATCGAAGACGGTCGTCTGATTCTGATGGGGCGTTCAGGCCGGATGTTCAATCGCCGGGGACTGAATATTTTTGCCGAAGAAATAGAAAATAGTGCGAAGCTGATGCCTTTCGTTACGGAAGTGGCCGTTATTGGTCTGCTTCGGGAGGATCTTTCGCACGATATCTATCTGGTTTTCACTGCTGCCTACCCGGGTAATGCTCAGGCGAATTATACCCAGCAACTGAAAACCCATTTGTTACATTCCTTACCCTCTTTCAAACAGCCCAGGCGTATTCTTCAGTTGATCAACCTTCCACGAAAAGATCACGGAAAGATTGATTATCAGGCGATAGTCCGGATGTTTTCGGAAGAAGATTCTCCGGCTGAAATCGAACGTTGAGTTCGACGGACGGGTCTCTGTATTCATAACTCTTTGATGGATACAGAAAGTCTGCCCCTTTTCTATGCTTTTATTGTTTAATACATGACTCGCGGAAGCAGAGTGGAAGGCATGATTTTGTGCCTGATAAATCCACCCGGAAACTTCCCTGAGCTGTCATTCCTATCTCGTTTCATGAAACGTATATTATATACCGTTATATTTCTTTTTTCCATTGATTTATACGCTCAGGATTCCACCAGAACCGTTGGCTTATCAGAAGTTACGGTGACGGCTAATCTTCAGTCCACCGAAATTCGGAAAGCGGCCCGTAATGTGACGGTAATTACCGCCCAGGAAATTGAAAAAGCTCCCGTTCGCACCCTGGATGGTGTTTTACAATATGCCCTGAACGTGGATGTGCGTTCCCGGGCTCCGCTGGGCGTACAGGCGGATGTAAGTATTCGCGGCGGTAATTTTGATCAAACGCTGATTCTGGTGGATGGCATCAAAATGAACGATCCTCAAACGGGCCATCATTCGCTGAATTTACCTTTTCCCCTGGAAATAATTGAGCGAATTGAAATTCTTCAGGGCGGGGCTTCCCGGGTGTTTGGGCCCAGTGCGTTTTCTGGGGTAATCAACATCATTACCAGGAAAAACCAGCCCAGTCAGGTCCAGATCGGTGCTGCTGGCGGCCAGTATGGCCTGTATCAGTTACAGACGGCGGTAGGCTTAAGTACTGAAAAGCAGTCGACACTGGTAGCGGCTGAAAAAATCCATAGCGATGGATATGCCTATAATACCGCCTTTGATCGTCATAATCTGTACGGAAGAACGGCTTTACATCTGAATAAAACGACACTGGCTGTGCAGGGAGGATACATGGATAATCAGTTTGGAGCCTCCAACTTTTATCACCCTAAGTTTTACAATCAGTATGAGCAGGTTCGGCAGTACTTTGTGATTGCTCAGGCTGATCGGCAAGTAACAAAAAGCTGGTATTCCAATCTGACGGGCTCCTGGCGGCGGCATTACGATATGTACGATTTTGACAGGTATCGCTACACTAAACCCGCTTCCCTTAATGTTCACCAGACTAACGTGTACGACATTGAATGGCGAAACAGGTGGACGAATGCCTGGGGAACAACTTCCTTTGGGGCCGAATGGCGACGGGAAGGAATCATCAGTAACCGGCTGGGGGACCCGCTGGCCAAAATACGGCCCGTGCCGGGCTTTTTCAGCAATACCTACACACTGGGTAAGGATCGCGATAATGTTAACTTCTATCTGGAGCAATTCAAACGCTGGGATCGGTTGACGCTGGTAGCCGGTACGTTGTTTAACATCAATTCTCAGTTTGGTAACGAATGGTATCCGGGTATAGACGCTTCCTATTCTTTATCTGAAACCCTGAATCTGTACGGAAGTGTGAATCGGGCGGTGCGTTATCCAACGTTCACGGAAATGTACGGAAACACGTCAACGGTTATTGCGGATCCGAATGTCCGGCCGGAGAAAGCCTGGAGTTACGAAATCGGAACCAAGCGATTTACAACCCTGGACCAAACTACTGTGTCGGTATTTTATCGTCAGAGCAGCACTGCCATTGACAAAATCAAACGTCCCGATCAGGCCGTACCCCGCATTGAAAACATAACTAACCTGAATACGATTGGTGCCGAGCTGGCCTATACGCTGAACATGGCTCAGGTAATGGGGCGGGAAAAGCACTGGTTCCAGCGGCTGACGGTTAATTATGCCTACATCCGGGCTGATAAAAAACAGGATAACTTCCAGTCCTTCTATACCCTGAACTATTTAAGGCATAAGTTAAGCCTTGGGGCCAATCTGCGTCTGGCGAAAGATCTCTCTCTGGACGTTTGGTACACCCTTAAAAAGCGGGAAGGGCAGTATCAGTGGGATGCGGCAACCGCTCCCGAACCGTATGCTGCCATTCATTTAGTAGATACCCGAATCTCCTGGAATCGGCCCCGTTTCCGGTTGTTTGCGGATGCCAATAACCTGCTGAATCAATCCTATTTCGAGCATGGGTTTGTGCAGCAGCCCGGCCGGTGGCTTACCAGCGGGATCTCTCTGAAGTTATAAAGCGAAGAAGTCGTCAGAAGGAAAAATTCCTGAAGAATCGCTGTTCGCTGAAAAGCGGGCAGCGATTTCTGTTGGTTGGGGTCGAATACTATAGTTTATTTATAAGTATATAATTATTATTGAAATTACAAATCCAAAAAATGTGTACGTTTCTTGTTCGTGAATCGGAAAATACTTCTATATTTGTTCAAAAGTTATATGAATTGACTAAAAAAAATGGATAATACTTCTGCTGAAGAGCTGGTACAACAGGATTTTTTTGCTAGAAACCTGGTTCAGTTGCGTGG
>JAAIGE0100273343.1_pt1 | contig 12940 bp, 11 predicted proteins | sample 6487951 | NCBI WGS metagenome assembly JAAIGE01 (sample SAMN13974128, study PRJNA590717) | phyllosphere metagenome | biome: tomato field; feature: multiple bacterial spot infested tomato fields; material: tomato leaves; isolation source: leaves from tomato fields | host: Solanum lycopersicum ... | reverse complement strand
TCAAGCAGTTGGAAGAGGAAAATCAGCACCTCAAACAGCTCGTGGCTGACCTGAGCTTGGACAAGCAAATGCTGCAGGACGTGCTCAAAAAAAAGTTTTAAGGCCCGTGCAGCGTCGGCACGCGGCCCAACACCTCATTGACGCTTACCGCATCTCGGCTCGCCGCGCCTGCCGAGTCATTGGCTTGCAGCGCGCCAGCTTTGCTTATAAAGCACGTGGGCGTGATGATACCGTTTTGCGCCAACGCTTGCGCGAATTGGCGCAAGTGCGCGTGCGCTACGGTAGTCAGCGCCTTTATGTCCTGCTACGCCGGGAAGGCTGGCCCGACAATCACAAGCGCGTACATCGGCTTTATTGCCTGGAAGGCTTGAACTTACGCAGTAAGCGCCCGCGGCGTAACCGCGCCGCTGCCCATCGGTTAGAACGGCTGCCGTTGGGTCGGCTACACCAGAGTTGGAGCATGGATTTTGTGGCCGATAACCTCTTCGATGGCCGCAAAATCCGCGCCTTAACGATAGTCGATAATTTTAGTCGCCAGTGCCTGGCCATTCACGTGGGGCAGTCGCTGAAAGGTGAAGATGTCGTGGCCGTGATGCAGCGCTTACAGCAGCAGTTAGGCGTAGTACCTGAGCGCATCCAAGTCGACAATGGCAGCGAGTTTATCAGCAAGGCCCTCGACCGCTGGGCCTACGACCAGCACGTGACGCTGGACTTCTCTCGGCCGGGCAAACCGACCGATAATCCGTACATTGAGTCGTTTAACGGCAGCTTCCGCGATGAATGCCTGAACGTGCATTGGTTTCTATCGCTGACCGATGCGCAAGATAAAATTGAGCAGTGGCGCCAAGAATACAATGGCTTCCGACCGCACAGCTCGCTACAGAATTTAACGCCCGATGAGGTAGTGGCTGCGGCTACTACTGTCGAGCTTCAGAATGCCTGATGCTCCACTTTCAACCGGCCCAGTAAATGGGAGCAGGTCAGTTGCCGAAGCGATACGCAACAGACTGCGTCGCCACCCGCGAACTGGAATGCGCTCGAGAATGCTCCTCATGACTGACATGTATGGACCGGGCCTTGTCACGCCGGTGATGCTCAGCACGAACTGGCCAGCCCGTTTAGCTTTTGTGCCAACCTTTTACCCAAGGCCAAGTTTCGGACGCGGTGCTCGATGCGCCGGGCTCACTTATCATTCAGGAAGCGGGCAACCGGACGTTCTCGATGCAGACCGCGCTGCACGAGCTGCTAAAATAGCCAGCCTACCTACTATATTAAAGCGCCTGTCAGGCTGAGCTGGCGCAGCATTTTTTCGCGTGAGAAATCATATTTCTAACGGAAGATGCTGCGCCAGCTCAACCTGACAGGCGCTTTGAGCTACCAGATATGGACGACGTGCTTAAAACTCCTGCACCGTGGGGCGTAGCACAATTTCGTTGATATCTACCTCGGCGGGCTGCTCGATGGCGAACGCAATGGCCCGGGCCACTGACGACGCTGGAATAGCCTGTTTGTAGAACTCTACCACGCCCTTGGCACTTTCCTCGTGCGAGCTGCCGTGCTGTAGCTCCGACTCTACCGCGCCGGGCTCGATGCTGGTGACGCGAATGCTGCCGCCTACTTCGTGGCGCAGCCCGTCGGATATGGCCCGCACGGCGTATTTGGTGCCGCTGTACACGGTGCCGCCGGGGCTGAACACTTTGATGCCCGCCACCGACGAGATATTGATAAAGTGCCCGGACTTTTGCTGCTCGAACACGGGCAAGGCGGCCGCGATACCGTAGAGCACGCCTTTGATGTTGATGTCAATCATGCTGTTCCACTCGTCCACCTTGGTGGCACTCATGGGCGCAATGGCCATCAGGCCGGCGTTGTTGATGATAACGTCGAGGCGACCAAACGCTTCTACAGCCTTATCAACCAAGGCTTTTACTTCTTCGGCTTTGGTTACGTCGGTTTGCAGAATCTCTACCTTTCCGCCTGCGGCGCGAATATCGGCAGCAATTTTTTCCAGGTTTTCGAGGCGGCGCGCGCCTAGCACTACGGCGGCACCTTTGCTGGCCAAATGGCGAGCCGTAGTTTCGCCCAGCCCGCTGCTAGCGCCCGTGATGACGACTACTTTATTTTCGATATTCTCCATGATGTTCCTCGTTTGGCCTCGCTTTACTTAAGGCGATGTAGGGGAGAACCGGTAGCTACAGCAGTTGTTTCTTGGGTGGTGGTCTAATTTAAGGTGAGAGTGTAGTTATCGATAACGATTTTAATGCGGGCAGTATGGATTGCCAAACTTTTGCTAAAGGAGCAGGATTTGCGCACCAGCATACCGCACCGCTGCCGTAAGGAGCAATTACTAGCTTCGACAATACTGGTTTGCCCTTCGCCTTTCAGATACGGGCGGTGTCGCCAGCGGGGCAGCACGTTTGTATAGGCATTCCAGCGGTCGGTAAAATACCAGCAGTGGCGGCGGTAGCGACGCGGCAAGGCTTGCCACAGCCGCTGCGCCGTTTGAGCACTGCGGTTGCCCAAAACCCACGCCACGATGCGCCGACTGGCGCGTTCGACCGCAAGCCAGAGCCAGACTTTATGCGCTTTACAGCGTTTTTTCTAAAACTTCTTCCGCCGCAGTCGGGGCAGCGGGGGCGAAGCTGCCCGCGCTTTTTTTAGCAGCTTAGCCACCGTCACGCGCGCCACGCCCGTGGCGTGCACAATGCTACGTTGGGAGTTGCGTTCTACGTAACAGTTTTTCCACCTGGGCATATTGGGCGGCTTTGGCGACAGCAGCGGGCGTAAAACGCGCTTGGTAGCCACAGGCTTTACACTGATATTCGGCATGCCCTTGGCTCGTACCATTGCGCCGAATAGGTTCGCTGCCACATTGGGCACATAGATGTTGCGTGTAAACCATAATCCCTCCTACGCTTTTCACCTCTTAATGGGGTTCTTTTGCCAAAAGGGCGGATTTACACGCTAAGCCCGGTTAGCAAAAAGGGTTATAGTACTGCCTGAGAAAGACTGATTCTACGCTGTAGAGCGGGTGCGTGCTGCCTATCAACAAGGAACTCCTTTTTGATAACCTCCGATGCCCGCCAACCCGACCGACCAGCCCACCCGCGTGGCGCTCTATGCCCGCGTCTCCCCCCTCGACAAAGGGCAGGCCCGGGAGACGCAGCTGCGCCCCCTGCGCGAGTACGCCCAGCGCCGCGGCTTTGCCGTTGTCGATGAATACGTGGACTAGGCCTCGGGTACCAGCGAGGAATGAACTCAGTACAAACGGATGATGGTGGCGGCCAAGAATCGGTAGCTCGACGCGGTGCTGGTCCGGCGCTACGACCGCTTTGCCCGCTCGACCCAGGCGCTGGTCAACGCGCCGAAGGAATTCCAGAGCCTAGGGGTGGACTTCGTCTCCTACCAGGAAAATATCGACACCACCACGCCCACGGGCGAGTTGGGGTTCCACGTCATGGCCTCGCTGGCCCTGCTTGAGAGCACGCTCATCAGCCAGCGCGTGCGCGCCGGCATGGCCCGGGCCAAAGCCCAGGGCAAACACGTGGCCCGCCCCCCGCTGGCGCAGGTTAGGCAGGAGGCCATTGCGCAGCTTCTGCGCGAAGGCTTATCTATGAATCAAGTCATCAAGCAGTTAGACCTGGCCTATGGCACCGTCTACAATTACGCCCAGAAGCTAAAAAGTGCTTAGCGTGTAAATCCGCCCTTTGGGAAGAAGAACCCCTGTTAGCCATGGACTCGGAGGTTTTACCCTATTTGTTTAACAACACCCTTCGTAAACTGCCCCACGCTGGTGCCAACTCACTTTCGTAGCCAGTGGCTGCGCGTTCTTAAAGGCTGCCCGTACGGCTTCGGGCAGCCTGGCAGCAGCAACGTGCTGCGCCCACAGCTGGCCCGGCAGCAGGAAAATCAGGAGCAGTGCGGTGCAGGTCTTTATCATAAATAGCAACTGATAGGCGGTCGACCCGGGCGCTTCACCCGGTTGCCGACAAGTACTTATTTGCCGATTAGCAGTACCAGAGTAATTTATTGCGGTCGCCACGGGGTGCTGAGGCTCGGCGTGACGCCGTATAAAGTGGGCACTACGCCTAAGTATCGGCTGCCAGTACCACCAGCCCACTCCCTAGTAGTAGCTGTAGCCGGCTGCAAAAGGATTACGATGATTCAGGTGGCTGAGCGATAGCTACTGCGCGGGAAGTGAGTGAGGCGTTGTTCGCTCAGTCACCCCCAAACCTACCGGCTGATTCTGGCGCAAATCTGGTTTTATCTGCTTTTAGTACCAAGTGACTTTGCCAGCTTTCAAGCGGCGTGACTGGGTGCGTAAAGACTTGCCCTGCGCTGGCTACTGCTTGCCCAGGGCCTTTTCAGTGGCGCTTCTCAGTCGCGCTACAGTGTAGCAGCTACAGAGTGGCGCCAGAATTAGCCAGTAGGTTTGGCGAAAAACCATCCTGTTCAGTTGGGTTGCACGTGCTGAGCGCGCCGCAAGCCAACCGATGCCTTACTCCTGGCGCGGCCTGCACCAAGTCCTGCTTACTCCGGCTCCTCCGCTTTTTAAAATCAGCAAGGCCGGTAAGTTCGGGCCGCTCGGACTAAGCAGGGATACAGCTAAGAATTATGTCAATAGTATCTAGTAGCTGGCGGCTAGGGCTGCTGGCGGCGGCACTGGCCAGCGCCGCCCCGGCCCAGGCCCAGCAGGGAGCAGTGCGCGGCACTTTGCAGGAAGCGGGTACCAACCAGCCCGTTTCATTTGCCAGCGTGGTGCTGCTGCACAGCCCTGATTCCACCTTCGTAACGGGCGCGCAGGCCAACGAGGCGGGCGCGTTTGAGCTGACCAAGCTGCCGCTGGGCACCTACATCCTGCAAACTACGGCCGTGGGCTACCGCCCCGGGCGGCGGGTTATCAGCCTCACGGCCGGCGCCCCTACCCTGGCGCTGGGTTCGCTGCCCCTGCGCCCGGCGGCCACCCAGCTCACTGACGTGGTGGTGACGGCCGAGCGGCCGGTGGTGAGCGGCGGCCTCGACAAAAAGGTAGTAGATGTAACCAAAGACCTGACGGCCACTGGTGGCACGGCTATCGACGCGCTCCAGAACGTGCCCTCCGTGACGGTAGACCAGACCGGGGCCGTGAGCATTCGCGGGGCCAGTAACGTCACGATTTTCATTGACGGCAAGCCTACCGGTACCACGCTCGACCAGATTCCGGCCAGCAGCATTCAAAGCGTAGAGGTCATCACCAACCCCTCGGCCCGCTATGACGCCAGTGGGGCAGGCGGCATTCTCAACATCATCCTGAAGAAAGAGCGGCGCGAGGGCCTGAACGGCCAGGTAAATGCCACCGGCGGCACCGGCGACAAGGCCAATGCCTCGCTGCTGCTCAATTACCGGAAGGGGAAGTTCAATGCCTTCGGGCAGTACGACTACCGGCGCGACCGGCGGCGTTTCGTGGGCACCGTGGACCAGACCACTATGGGCCGCGACAGTACCCTACTGCTGCACCAGGACCGGGCCGGTGTGAGCCTGCAAAATACCCACGCCCTGCGTCTAGGGGTAGATTATGCTTTCACGCCCGAGCAGACGCTGACGCTGGCCGTGCAGCCGCGCCTGAACCTGAACACAACCGACGAAACCCTGCTTTCGCGCCAAGTAAATGGCACGGCGGGCAACCGGCCCGTGCTGGCCGGCACCAGCAACCGCTATAACATCGGCGCGGGTACTTTCAGGGCGGCTGACATCAGCCTGGACTACCGCCGCGAGTGGGCCGCACAGAAAGGCCGCGAGCTGACGGCCAGCGCCGTGTACACGCCGCTGCTAAACAACAATGCGGTGAACTCGCGCCTAGCCTACCTTGACAACAGCCAGCGTACGCAGCAGCAGCAAACCCGCAACCGCACGGCGCAGGCCACGGCCCAGGTCGACTACGTGCACCCGCTGGGCGAGAAAAGCCGCTTCGAAACCGGCGCCCGCAGCACGCTGCGACGTTACGACCTCGACTACCAGTTTGCCAGCACGCCGGCGCTGGCTTTTGACCCCAGTAACCGCTTCGTGTACAGCCAGTACGTTCAGGCCGCCTACGGGCTGTATTCGGGCGCCCGTGGCAAGCTCAGCTACCAGGCCGGGCTGCGGGCCGAGCACACCACCATTACCGGCGACCAGCGCACCACCAACGAGCAGTTCACGCAGCGCTACCTGAGCTTGTTTCCGACCGCCGTGCTAGCCCTTGACCTGCCCCACGACCAGCGCGTGCAGCTCAGCTACTCGCGGCGCGTGGGCCGGCCCGAAGCCAATGACGTGAATCCCTTTCTCGACCGTACCGACCAGCTCAATCTGCAAGCCGGCAATCCGCAGCTGCGACCCGAGTTTGTGAACGCCTTCGAGCTGGGCCACCAGGTAGACTGGGCCGGCGGGCGCAGCCTGGGCACCACGGCCTTTTACCGCCTCGAAACGGCCACCCTTAAGCCCTTTCGCCAAGTCATCACTGACCCGCTCACTGGCAACCTGGTGACGCTAACTACCCGTCTGAACGTGGGCGACGAAACCTCCTACGGCCTGGAAGTGGTGGGCGCCACGCCCCTGGCCGCCTTTTGGAAGGTCAACGGCACGGCCTCGGCGTTTCGGCGCACCATCCGGGGCAATACCAGCGGTACGGCCGTCAACACGGCCAGCCTGGCCTTCACGGGCCGCCTAAACAACACGTTTCCCCTCAGCAAGCGACTCGATGCGCAACTGGCCCTTAACTACCGCTCGCCTATCAACTCGGCCCAGGGCACGCGGGGCGAGAACTTCAACATTGACCTGGCCGCCCGCTACAATGTGCTGGGCGAGCACGGCACCTTCACGCTGCGCGTGGCCGATATCTTCAACACGCTGCGCTTTGACTCCCGCGACGGGGGGGCTGATTTTGCCACCGTCACCCGCTTCAAGCGCGAGTCGCGCATTGCCTACCTGGGCTTCACCTACCGCTTCGGCCAGGGCCAGGAAAGCCGCGCCCGGCGTAAAAATGCCGACGAGGAGGGCGGCGCCGACAACTAGCCCATGGGTCTGCTCCTGATTTTTGTGGTCGCGCTGCTGGCCTTTGGCCTCAGCACGCTGAGCGGCGGGGGCGCGGGCCTGCTGCTGCTGCCGGTGCTGGCGCGGGTGCTGCCGGCGTCGAGCGTGCCGGCGGCCCTCACGGTGGGTACGGCGACGAGCACGGTGTCGAAGCTGGCGCTGTTCTGGCGCCGTATCGCCTGGCCCGTGACGCGGCGCTTCGTGCCAGGAGCGGTGCCGGGCGTGCTGCTGGGGGCCTACCTGCTCAAGTACCTCAACCCGCTGTACCTGGAAGTTTTTATCGGCCTGTTTCTGCTCTCCAACCTGCCGGCCGCGCTGCGGCGCTCCGCCCCCGACGAGGCCGGCGCCACCCCCGAGCGGGCCGGCTGGCTGAAGCTGAGCATCATCGGCTTTCTAGCCGGCTTTTTGTCGGGCCTCACCGGGGCGGTGGGCTTGCTATTCAACAAGTTCTACTTTCGCTACGGGCTGAGCCGTGACGAAGTAATCGCCACGCGGGCGGCCAATGAGGTGCTGCTGCACGGCATTAAGCTTGGGCTCTATCTTTACCTGGGGCTGCTAACGGGGCCGGCCTGGCGGGCGGGGGCCGTGGTAGCGGTGGCGGCGGTGCTAGCCACGGCCGGGGCCAAGCGACTGGTCAAGTATTTGTCGGAAAGCTTGTTTCAGCGCATCGGCTACGCGGCCATGGTGCTGAGCGGGGTGTTCATGCTGGGTTCGGCTACCCAGGAGCTGCGCAGCACCCAGAACCTGCGGGCCAGTACCCGCGTCTTCGGCGGCGACCTGGAAATAACCGGCTGGTGGCGCAGCACCAGTCTGACGCTGGAGCTGGAAATGGATGAGAGCCCCGCCATCGAGCAGCCCGTGCCCCTGGCCGACCTGCCGGCTTCCGTGCGGGCGGCCATCGGCCGCCTGCCAAAGCAGCGGCCCATCGTCAAGGTAGAGGAAGTATGGAAGCTTAACCACCATTACTATGAGGTGTATCTGAACGACCAAGGCCGGGTATACTCCGTGGACATACCGGACTAGCTACCTGCTCGTTGGGATTTTTGGCCGCAGTCATCTACCCGGTAAGCAGCCGTAATTCCTGACACATAAGGTGTCGCAACAAATTCTGCACAGAATTGCCGGATAGCTTGCCCCCTGCTTCGCCAACCCGTGCTACGCTCAGCTCCGCGCTGCAGGTGGCGCCGGGTACTAAACATGAAAACCTCTCCTTTTTTCCGGCTGTCGCCGCCGGCCACGGAGTCGCCCGCCGCTAAACCGGTGCGCTACCCCTACCACGATGACGATGCGTGCCCCATAGGCCAGGAAGTGAAGCGTAGCGGCGAGTGGCGCCCCTACAAACCCACCCGGCTGGCCGACACGCGGGTTCGCTGCTCTCAGTGCATCGAGCTGGGGTACTCCGTTGCGCGCTAGCGGCTATTTTCTTACTAACCACAGTATGCGTAAACTGCTTCGAGCGCCTGGTTGCCAATGGCTCTGGCTGTTGATTTGGGGGCTGGGGATGAGCCGGCCGGCGACCGCCCAAGCGCCCGTGCCCCCGGCCGCGCCGGCCGGGACCACCCGTGACCTAGGGTACTACCTGGCGCAGGCCCGCCAAAACAGTCCGCTGAGCGCCGATGCGCGCAACCAGGGCCGCGCCGTGCAGCTCGAAACCGAGCGCCTGCGGGCCTTCTATACCAAGGCTACCGGCACATTGGTGGCCAACTACATCGCCGTGCCCGTGTTCAGCCGCGACAACGGCAACACCGGGCTGCGCTACTCGGCCGACAACAGTACCCGTTACGTGGGCTACGACGTTGCCCTGAGCAACGGGGCCCTCTACCAGGGCTACGCCCAGCTCACGCAGCCGCTGTTCAATCAGAAGCGGCTGGCAGCCTTTGCCCAGCAGGCCCAGGGCCTGGCGCTGAGCCAGCAAAACCTCGCCCAGCTGTCGCTGCACGACCTGGAGAAGCTCGTGGGCGACCAGTACATTCTGTGCCAGCAGGATTTGGGGCAGCTGGCCTACGTGCGCGAGCTGCTCGGCATTCTGGGCCGGCAGCGCCTGCTGGTCGAGAAGCTGGTGGCGGCCAGCCTGCTCAAGCAGTCGGACTACCTGCTGCTGCAAATCGAGGTCGAAACCCAGCAGGTGTTTCTCAACACCTACCGCACGGCCTACCACCGCGACCTGCTCGACTTGAACGTGCTCTGCGGCATCGGCGATACCAGCGAGGTGCAGCTGGCGACGACCGACCTGCCGCTGCGCCGCGGCGGCCCCGCGCCGGGCCTTTCGGGCTTCACGGCCCGCTACCGCCTCGACAGCCTGGTGCTGGCCGCCAACCAGCAGGTATTCGAGCTGCGCTACAAGCCGCTGGTCAATGCCTTCGCCAACGGCGGGCTGGAGGCGGTGACGTTCAGCGATATTCCGCAGCGCCTGGGCGTGAGCGCCGGGCTGCAGTTCAGTATGTACCTCTTCGACGGGCACCAGCGCCAGCTCAGCCGCGACCGCACCAACGTGCTGCTGGCCACCACGCGGGCCTACCAGCAGAATTTCGCCACCGTGAACCCGGTGCGCCAGGAGCGCCTGCTCTACGAGCTGCGCCAGGTAGAGGAGCGCCAGCGCCTCTCGCGCGCCCAGATTGCCAACTACCGCCTGGTGCTCGACTCCTACAAGCGCGAGGCAATTGCCGGTCAGCTCTCCATCGTCGCCTACGTCTTGGTACTCAAAAACTACGCCGCCGCGGCCCGCGACCTGGTGCTGCTCGACAACAGCCGCCTGCTGCTCATTAATGCCTATAACTACTGGACGTGGTAGCCGCCGGCCAGCTTACCCCCCGAATGACATGCGCTTTTCCCTCCTGACCCGTTTGCCCGCGCTTAGCCTGGGCCTGCTGCTGGCCGCCTGCCACGGCAGCGCGCCGAGCGAGGAGGCGCCCGCCCCCCCGCCCCGCGCCCAGGTGCAGGTGGTGCAGCCCGCCACCCAGAGCCTGACGCAGTACCGCACCTTCCCGGCCACCTCGACCTACCCGCGCAAAAGCGCCGTGACGGCCCCCGTGGCCGGCTACGTCACGGGCGTGAACGTGCGCATCGGCGATAGGGTGAGAGCCGGGCAGGTGCTCTTCACGCTCGAAACCAAGGAGCGCCGGGCGCTGGGCAGCTCCATCACCCGCATCGACCCCTCGCTCAAGGGCTTCGGGCTGGTCTCGGTGACGGCGCCCTCGCCGGGCATCGTGAGCGTGCTCAACATCCAGCAGCCGGGCGACTACCTGCTGGAAGGCTCGCCGCTGTGCACCGTGGCCGAGAGCAGCCAGCTCGTGTTTCAGCTCAACCTGCCCTACGAGTACCACCAGCTGGCCCAGGGCCGCCCCGCCTGCACCATCGTGCTGCCCGACAGCACCTGCCTCGCTGGCCAGGTGCTCTCGCCGCTGGCCAGCGTCAGCCCGGGCCAGTCGGAGGTATACCTGGTGCGGCCAATTAACCCCAAGGGCGTGATTCCGGAAAACCTGATTGTGCAGGTGCGCCTCACCCAGACCCGCCAGCCCAACGCCCAGACCCTGCCCGCCAGCTGCGTGCTGGCCGACGAGACGCTGCACAACTTCTGGGTGATGAAGCTGGTCAACGACTCGACGGCCGTGAAGGTGCCCGTGACCCTAGGGGTGCAAAACCCGCAGGAGATTGAAATCAAAAGCCCGCTGTTCGGCCCCCGCGACCGGATTCTGAGCGCGGGCAACTACGGCCTGGCCGATACGGCGAAAGTCACCGTGACCCGATGAGCGAGCCCACCACCCTAGGCCCGCCCGCCGCGCCCGCGCCGCGCCGCCCGGCCCCCACCCCGCCCCCGGCCGAGCCGGCCGACAGTTCCTACTTCCACACCCTGCGTAAGCCCATCGTGCTGATTGGCCTGTTGCTGCTGGCCGTGGGGTTGTTTGCGTATTCGCGCATGCAAACGGCGCTGTTCCCGGAAGTCACCTTCCCCAAAATTACGCTCATTGCCGACGCCGGGCAGCAGCCCATCGACCGGATGATGATAACCGTGACCAAGCCCCTGGAAGCCGCCGTGAAGCGGGTGAAAGGCGTGACGGTGGTCAAAAGCAGCACCAGCCGCGGCTCCTGTGTGATTCAGGTGTTTCTCAACTGGAACGTGGACGTCTACAGCACCAAGGCCCAGCTTGAAAGCCGCGTCAACGAGATAAAGGGGCTGCTGCCGGCCGGCGTCACCATCGCCACCGAGGCCATGAACCAGTCGCTGTTTCCGGTGCTGGGCTACTCGCTGGAAAGCAACTCGCGCTCGCCCATCGCTTTGCGCGACGCGGGCAACCTGCTGGCTAGGCCCCTCTTCTCGCAGGTGGCGGGCGCCTCCAACGTGGTGGTGCGCGGCGGCAAGGCCAAGGAATTCGTGGTGACGCCCGACCCCGCCAAGCTGGCGGGGCAGCGCCTCACCCCGGCCCAGCTGCAGGCCGCGTTTGCCACCACCAATTTCGTGCAGTCGGCCGGCAACCTGAGCAGCTTCCGCCGCCTCTACCTCACGCTCACCGACACGCGCCTGGGGTCGCTCGACGACCTGAAGCAAGTAGTAGTGCGCGCCGATTCGGGCCGGGTAGTGCGGGTGCGCGACGTGGCCACGGTGGACGTGCAGGAGCAGCAGGAGTTCGTGCTCATCAACGCCAACGGCCACGCCGCGGTGCTCATCGACCTGGTGAAGCAGCAGGGCGTGGACCTGGCCACGTTTGCCCGTGACGCACATGGCAAGGCCGCCGAGCTGCGCCGCCTGCTGCCGCCCGGCATGACGCTCAAGCCCTACTACGACCAGTCGGTGTTCGTGGCCGACAGCATCGACAGCGTCATTCACAGCATCGTGGAGGGGCTGGCGCTGGCCATTCTGGTAATGGTCGTGTTTCTGCGCTCGTGGCGGGCCAGCCTGGCCGTGCTGCTCACCATCCCGGTCACGGTGTGCTTTACGCTGCTCGTGCTCTACCTGTTCGGCATCACCCTGGATATCATGTCGCTGGGGGCCATTGCGGCCTCGGTGGGGTTGATTATTGACGATGCCATTGTCATCATCGAGCAGATATACCGCCAGCACGAGGAAAATCCCAACCACAGCAACATTCAGGTGGTGCGGGCGGCCATTGCCGGGTTGTTTCCGGCCATGGTGGCCTCGTCACTGAGCACGATTGTCATCCACTTTCCCTTCCGGCTGATGAGCGGGCTGGCGGGCAGCTTCTTCAAGGAGCTATCGGACACGATGCAGATTACCATGGTCTGCTCATTTCTGGTGACCTGGCTGCTGCTGCCGGTGCTGCACCTGTTTATCGGCTACCGGGCGGGCAAAAACGCCCACAGCCACAATGCGGCCCAGGAGCAGGCCGCGAAGCTGGGCTGGCTCACGGGGCTCTTTGCCCGGCCGCTGCTGGCCCTGGTGCTAGTGCTGGGCCTGGGGGTGGGCGCCTACCTGGTAGCGGGCCGGCTCGAAACGGGCTTTTTGCCCGACCTCGACGAGGGCTCCATCGTGCTCGACTACCACCTGCCGCCCGGCACCAGCCAGGCCGAAGCCGACCGCGTGCTGCGCCAGGTGGAAAAAAACATCATCACCAAGCACCCCGAAATCCAGAGCTACTCGCGCCGCACCGGCATTGGCCTGGCCTTCGACACCCGGCCCCCCGAGTACGGCGACTACCTCATCCAGCTCCGGCGCGACCACCAGCTGACCACGCCCGAAGTGATTGACCAGCTGCGCCAGCGCATCGAGGCCAGCGAGCCGGCCCTCACCGTGGACTTCGGTCAGCGCATCTCCGATTTGCTGGGCGATTTGATGAGCAGCGCCAAGCCCATCGAAATCAAGATTTTCGGCGATGACCAGGCTACGCTCGAAAAGCTTTCCAACCGGGTGGGGCAGGTACTGGAAAAAGTAACCGGC
>JAAIGE0100081018.1_pt1 | contig 12952 bp, 8 predicted proteins | sample 6487951 | NCBI WGS metagenome assembly JAAIGE01 (sample SAMN13974128, study PRJNA590717) | phyllosphere metagenome | biome: tomato field; feature: multiple bacterial spot infested tomato fields; material: tomato leaves; isolation source: leaves from tomato fields | host: Solanum lycopersicum ... | reverse complement strand
CGTGCAGCCGGGCAACATGCTGGCCTTCGGTTCGTCGGCGTCCAGCAAGATGGCCGACCTGATCGATGCGGCGTTCAAGGACGTGGCACCGGACTCGATGAAGGGTGTGCGCGTGCTGTTCATCGGCAATGCTGCCGACAACGCGCGCGTGCAGACCATCGTCCAGCCCAAGGGCGCGGAATACATCTTCGTTGAAGCCAAGTAATGCCGTAGCAGGCCGGATGCGCGGGAGGGCGCATCCGGCCGCAGCCTGGGAATGCACCATGCTGCCGAGTTCGCACTCCATCGGAGCCGGCCGCACCAGGCCGGTGTCCGACAGCGCCCAGGGCGCTATCTACCTGCCGCTGCGCGCCATGGGCGCCCGGCTGCAGCAGCACATTGCGTTCCAGCGCCTGCGGTTGCAGCGCGTCGCGTCGCGTCGCATCGTAGTGCCGATATGTCTCTGAAAATCAACGAGCTCTGCGTCAACTGCGACGTCTGCGAGCCTGCGTGCCCGAATCACGCCATCTCGATGGGCGAAACCATCTACGTCATCGATCCGGCACGTTGCACCGAGTGCGTGGGCCATTTCGACGAAGCGCAGTGCGTGGTGGTGTGCCCGGTCGAATGCATCGATCCGGATCCGGCCATTCCGGAAACCCATGACCAGTTGCTGGCCAAGCTGATGCAATTGCAGCGCGATCACCCCGAACTGTACGATCAGGAGCCCCCCGCCCCGTGAGCACTTTTTCCCGACGTTTTTCTTCGCGCGGCGTGTTGCTGCTGGCCTTTGTGCTGGCGCCAGCGGCCTGGTGCGCCGATGCCGCCAAGCCGGCGACGGCCACCACCGCAGCGGTTGCCGCGCATCCGCCCGGCGCGGCGATCGCCAGCGGCCATGCGCTGGCCACCGATGCCGGCCTGCAGATCCTGCGCGAAGGCGGGAATGCGTTCGATGCCGCGGTGGCGGTGTCGTCCACGCTGGCGGTGGTCGAGCCGATCAGCTCAGGGCTGGGCGGCGGCGGTTTCTTCCTGTTGCACGATGCCAAGACCGGCAAGGACGTGATGCTGGACGCGCGCGAAACCGCGCCCGCGTCGGCCACCGAAGCGCAGTTTCTCGACAAGAAAGGCGAGCTGGACCGCGACCGCTCGGTCAATGGCCCGTGGTCGGCGGGCATCCCGGGCTTGCCCGCAGCGCTGGTGGAGCTGGCTGCCAAACACGGCCGGCTGCCGCTGAAGCAGTCGCTGGCACCCTCGATCCGCATCGCGACGGAGGGTTTTCCTGTCTACGCGCGCATGGCCAAGGGCTATGCCTCACGGCGCGAGGTGATGGAGCGTTACCCCGGTACACGCGAGGTGTATCTGCGCGGCGGCAAACCCATTGCCGAAGGCGACACCTTCAAGCAGCCGGAACTGGCGCAGACGCTGCAGCTGCTCGGCGACAAGGGCTTCGACGGGTTCTACAAGGGCGAGACCGCCAAGAAGTTGCTGGCCGGCGTGAAGCAGGCCGGCGGCCAGTGGAGCGCGGCCGAGCTGGCCGGGTACCGGGTCAAGGAGCGCGCGCCGATCCAGTTCGACTACCGCGGCTGGAAGATCACCACTGCGCCGCCGCCGTCGTCTGGTGGTATTGCGCTGGCGGCGATGCTGCAGATCCTGGAAGGCTGGGACTTGAACACGCTCGATGACGTGCATCGCACCCATCTGGTGGTGGAGTCGATGCGCCGCGCCTACCGCGATCGCACCTTCTTCCTGGGCGACCCGGACTTTGTGGACGTGCCGCAGCGCGTGCTGACCAGCAAGGACTACGCGCAAGGCCTGCGTGCCACCATCAACCCGGACAAGGCCACGCCCAGCGATCTGCTGTCGGGCAACCCCACGCCGCTGGAAGACGACGAGACCACGCACTTTTCCATCATCGATGGCGAAGGCAACCGCGTCGGCGCCACCCAGACGGTGAACCTGCTGTACGGCTCGGGCCTGATTCCCAAGGGCACCGGCGTGCTGCTCAACAACGAGATGGACGACTTCGCGCTCAAGCCGGGCACTCCGAATGCGTTCGGCGTGATGGGCTACGCCGCCAACGCGCCCAAGCCGGGCAAGCGCATGCTCAGTTCGATGACGCCCACCTTCATGGAATCGGCCGACAAGGCGATCGTGCTCGGCACCCCGGGCGGCAGCCGCATCATCACCATGGTGCTGCTGGGGATCCTGGGCTACGACGCCGGCCTGGATGCGCAGGCGGTCAGTGCGCTGCCGCGCTATCACCACCAGTGGTTGCCGGACGTGATCGACGCCGAGACCGACGCGTTTTCGGCGCAGACCGCCAAGGGCCTGCAAGCGATGGGGCATGCATTGAAAATGCCTGGCGACACCGCCGAAGGCGGCCGTGGCTCCAGCCATGTGTGGGGCAACCTGCAAACGGTGGAGTGGGACAAGCGCCGCAACGTGCTCAGCGGCGGCAGCGACCCGCGCAACCCGGTGGGCAAGGCGCAAGTGCAGTTGGACGCGACGGCACGCTGAGGCGTGAATCCGATTGCGTCGACGCCCGGTAGCCGGCAAGGCGGCCGGGCGTTGTTCGTTGTTTCAATCAAGCGCCATCGATGCAATGCGACCGTGGTTGCCTGGGCTGGCGCGTTTGCTGCCCGCCCAGCATGCGCTTGATTGCTGGCATGCGGTGATGATGAGCGCGGCATGGCTGCGTGCGGGGCAATCCGCGCAAGGGGCGCATTGCTGCAGCGATGCGGATTGACGCATCGGCTATGCCGGCATTGGACTTGTCGCTGCAAGATAATGCGGCGACCATCGTGGCATGACTATCTTCAAGACTCTGCTCACCAGCCTGATGATCGTTTCGCCCGTGCTCACCTGCGCTGCAGAGACAACCGGCAGGCAGGAGGCCGTGGCGGCCAGCGACGCCATCCACGTCAACCAGCTGGGCTATCTGCCGGGCTCGGCAAAAATGGCGATCGTCGGGCTGCCGCCGCAGGGCACCGCGAACCGTTCGGACCGCTTCACCGTCGAAGATGCACAGGGACGCAGCGTGTTGCAGGGAACCCTGCAGCCGGCCGCGATGTGGTCGCCGGCCGGTCAGCAGGCGCGGGTGGCGGATTTTTCCGGGCTGCGTGCGGTCGGAACCTATCGGTTGAAAGTCGACGGGCTGCCGGCATCGGAGACCTTCGCCATCAACGCGCATGCCTATCAGCCCCTGGTCGATGCAGCGTTGAAGGCGTTCTACTTCAACCGTGCCAGCACCGCGCTGCCGGCACGCTACGCCGGGCGCTATGCGCGCGCGGCCGGGCACCCGGATACGCAGGTGCGCATCCATCCGTCCGCAGCGTCTGCAACGCGTCCGACCGATAGCGTGATCAGCGCGCCCAAGGGCTGGTACGACGCGGGCGACTACAACAAGTACATCGTCAATTCCGGCATCAGCACCTACACCTTGCTGGCGGCCTACGAGCAGTATCCGGCGTTCTTCAGGTCCAAGCCGCTGACCATTCCCGACGATGCGCCCGGCGTGCCCGGCATCCTGCAGGAGGCCTGGTGGAATCTGGACTGGATGCTCGCCATGCAGGACCCGGCCGATGGCGGCGTGTACCACAAGCTCACCGACAAGCAGTTCGATGGCTTGGTGATGCCGGATCAGGCCACGCAGCAACGCTACGTGGTGATGAAGACCACTGCCGCGACCTTGGACTTCGCTGCGGTGATGGCCGTCGCCAGTCGCGTATATGCGCCATTTGAAAAGCAGTATCCGGGGCTGTCGGCGCGCATGTTGAAAGCCTCGCGGGCTGCGTGGGCGTGGGCGAAGCAGCATCCGGACGTGATCTACCAACAGCCCAGCGACGTACGCACCGGCGGTTACGACGATGCACACCTGGATGACGAATTCGCCTGGGCGGCGGCCGAGTTGTACATCGCCACCGGCGAGGATGGGTTCTACGACGCGATGATCGCGCGCAACGTGCCGGCCACTGTGCCCTCATGGGGCAATGTCGGTGGGCTGGCCTGGATGTCGTTGGCCGCGCATCGCGACCGACTCACGCCGCATGCCGATCGCGCGCGGATCGCACGGGAGATCACCGGGCTGGCACAGCGGTTGGCCGACACCTGGCAGTCATCGGCATGGCGGCTGGCGATGAACGACAGCGATTTCGTGTGGGGCAGCAATGCAGGGGTGCTCAACCGCGCGATGATGCTGCTGCAGGGCTACCGGCTGACGCAGCAGCGGCAATTTCTGGATGCGGCGCAATCGCAGCTGGACTACATCCTGGGCCGCAATCCGCTGGGGCTGTCGTTCGTGACCGGGATAGGCAAACGCACCCCGATGCATATCCATCACCGACCCTCAGAGGCCGATGGGATCGAAGCGCCGGTGCCGGGTTGGCTGGTCGGCGGCCCGCAGCCGGGGCAGCAGGATGCCAAGGAGTGCAAGGTGCCGTACCCCTCCAAACGGCCGGCGTTGTCGTACCTGGACAACTTCTGCAGCTACTCCACCAACGAGGTGGCGATCAACTGGAATGCGCCGCTGGTGTATGTGAGCGCGGCGATCGAGGCGTCGACGCGCTAAAGCGTCGCTATCAAGCCGATGCCGCGGCTGTTCCTTTTCCCGTCGGGAGAAGGTGGCGCGCAGCGCCGGATGAGGGTACGGCGTCGGCAGGAATACTGATACACCGTACACTCATCCAACCCCTCTCCCGCAGGAGAGGGGCTTAAGCTGCTGCAATTCATGCTGCCTGCGTACCAAAGGTTCGGTCACCAGCAGCTCTGAATGACGCTTTTGGCCATGCCAGCAACATGATCGAGGTCGGACGCGCTGCGGCATTTCCTTCTGCCTTCGGGAGAAGCTGGCGCGTAGCGCTGGATGAGGGTAGGCGGCAGCAAGAACACTGGCATGCCGTACCCTCACCCCAACCCCTCTCCCGGGCGGGAGAGGGGCTTAAACTCATTCCAGCCGCGTTCCAAAAATCCGGTCGCCTGCATCGCCCAGGCCGGGCAGGATGTAGCCCTTGTCGTTGAGGTGTTCGTCGATGGCCGCGGTATAGACCTCGACATCCGGGTGCACCGCTTCGAGCGCCTTCAGGCCTTCCGGCGCGGCGACCAGAAAGATGCCTTTGATGCGCCGTGCGCCGGCGCGCTTGAGCATGTCGATGGTGGCGATCAGGGTGCCGCCGGTGGCCAGCATCGGGTCCAGGATCAGGGCGTCGCGTTCTTCCAGGCGGCCAGTGAGGCGTTCGAAATAGGGCACCGGTTGCAGGGTTTCTTCATCGCGCTGCAGACCGACCACACTCACGCGTGCGGCAGGAATCAGTGCCAGTACGCCGGGCAGCATGCCCAGACCGGCGCGCAGGATCGGTACCAAGGTGATCTTTGCGCCGGCAATGCGCTGCACCGTCACCGGGCCGGCCCAGCCCGGCTGGGTGTGCGATTCGGTATCCAGATTGGCGGTGGCCTCGTAAGCCAGCAGCGTGCCCAGTTCGGTGACCAGTTCGCGGAAGCCCTTGGTGCTCAACGCGGCATCGCGCAGCAGGCCGATCTTGTGCTGGACGAGGGGGTGGCGGACTTCGACGATTTTCATGGGCAGCGGCAGGCGGGAGAGGGGCACAGTGTGCCGCAGCCGCGCGGTGTGTCGCCACACTTCGGGTGTGATCGCTGATGCATATGTCATGTCAGTGAAACGTCGTAGACATAGTGTGCCCACCCATTCTTAACCGATTGGGGAAGCACCCGTGTTGAACAAGACTCCGCTCTGCCTGGCGATCACGCTGACGTTGGCTGCGGCCACGTGGAGTCCGCTGGCGCACGCGGCCCAGGGTGCGGCCACGGGCGGCGCTGCCAGCGCTGCGGCAATCGACCTGGAGCGGCTGGAGGTGCGCCCGCAGCTGGAAGCGCAGGAGCGCGCAGTCGATCTCAAACGCGCCTCCGATGCCATCCAGGACGCCGTCGCCTCCGATGCGATGGGACGTTACCCGGACAAGAATGTTGCAGAATCCTTGCAGCGCCTGCCCGGCGTCAGCGTGACGCGCGACCAGGGCGAAGGCCGCTTTGTGGTCATCCGCGGACTGGATTCGTCGCTCAACAGCGTCACTATCGACGGCATGACCATGGGCACGCCGGAAGACGGCACGCGTTCGGCACCGCTGGACGTGATTCCTTCCGATTCCACCGAGCGCCTGAAGGTGGTCAAGTCGCCGACCCCGGACATGCCGGGCGATTCCATCGGCGGCGCGATCCAGGTGGAATCCACCTCCGCCTTCGATCGCGACGGACGCACCTTGCGCGGCTCCATCGAAGCCAGCCACCAGTCGCTGTCGGGCAAGACCAGCCCGAAGGGCGCCTTCAACTACAGCGACATCTTCAATGGCACCTTCGGGGTGGCCGTGGGCGTGAACTATCAGGACCGCGAGTTCGAATCGGACAATACCGAAGTGGCCTACGACACCTTTGACGGTGGCGCGGACGACGATCTGTTCGCCGGCGAAGTGCAACGCCGCAAATACTTCATCGAACGCACCCGCATGGGCGCGAACCTCAATCTGGACTGGCGCCCGGACGCGGATAACCGCTACTACCTGCGCACGCTCTACAGCCGTTTCGACGATGCCGAAACGCGTCAGCGCACCATCTTCGGGTTGAGCGATGGCGAGGTCAGTGCCAATGGCGACGGCACCTATCGCGTGGACGACCTGCCAGCCGACAGCATTTCCAAGCGCGTGCGCTACCGCACCAAGAAGGAAGACACCATGGCGTTGAGCGTGGGTGGCGAAAACCGCCTGAGCGCCGCCACCGTGGATTACAAGCTGGGCTACACCAAGACCCGCGAGCGCGTGAACGATGAAAAGGAGGCGCGCTTCAATTACGACGGCGACGATCTGGCGGCCACGGTGGATCAGCGCAGTGGCATTCCGAAGCTGGGCTTCTCCGACAACGGCTGGCAGAGCAACGATGATTTCGTGTTCGATCGCTTCGTGATTGCGCCCACGCAGGTGGACGACAGCGAGCGCAGCGCACAGATCAATGTGCGCTTTGACGGCGAGCATTCCAGCCTGAAGATGGGCGTGCTCGGCCGCTGGCGCGAGCGCGGGGTGAACGTGGACGAAAACGAGCTGCGTCGTGGGCCGGCCATCGACCTGAGCGACTGGACCACTGCCGCGCCCGAGCACCGTGGCGGCACCTTGGGCCAGAGCATCGGCTCGGACGGCATGCGCCGCTACTGGAACACCTCCGGCGATCTGTACAGTGCACGTCCGCAGGATGTGGGCGGCAATCTGCAGACCTCGCTGCAGGACGATTACACGGCCACCGAAGATGTCTTCGCGACCTATGCGATGGGCACCTGGGACATCGGCGCACTGCGCATGATCGCCGGCGTGCGCGTGGAAAATACCCAGTTCGATGCCACCGGCAACCAGGTGGACGTGGCAGCCAATGGCCGCACCGCCACGGTGACGCCACGCGAGGCTTCCAGCAGCTACACCAACGTGCTGCCCGGCCTGCATCTGCGTTACGACAGTGGCAACGATTGGGTGCTGCGCTTTGCGGCCAACAAGACCTTGTCGCGCCCGGCATTCGGCGATGTGTCGCCACGCGTGAGCATCAACCGTGGCGATAACGAGGTGAGTCTGGGCAACCCCGATCTCGATCCGTACCGTTCGCAGAACCTGGACCTGTCGTTCGAAAAATACCTCGGCAGTACCGGCGTGATCTCGCTGGGCGTGTTCCACAAGTCGATCGACGACTACATCGTGCAGACCATCAACACCAACGATGCGGAATTTCCGGGTCTGCAGGTCACACGCTCGATCAATGGCGACACCGCAAAGGTGCGCGGTGCGGAATTCAATTGGCAGCAGACCCTGGACTTCCTGCCCGAGGGCTGGAATGGTTTTCTGGTTGGTGCCAGCGCCACGGTGCTGGACAGCGATTTCAATCCGGGTCTGGAAAATCGTGCCGGCGACGACTTCACCCTGCCGCGTTCGTCCAAGCGCATCTACAGCGGCCACCTGGGCTACGAAAAATACGGGTTCAGTGCGCGCGTGGCGGCGGTGTATCGCAGCCAATATCTGGACACCATCGGGCAGAGCCGTGCGTACGATATCTACGTTGCCCCACACACGCAGCTGGATTTCAGCATGAACTATCAATTCAACAGCCACGTCAGCCTGTATCTGGAAGCGCAGAACCTGTTGGACGAGCCGTTGGAGCTGTATCAGGGCATCCGCTCGCGCACCCTGCAAAATGAAGAGTACGGCCGCACCTACGCGCTTGGCCTGAAGGTGGCGCTGTGATCGCACCACGCACCTTCGTGCAGATCACGCTGCTGTCCGCTGCCGCCGCATTGGTCGGTTGCGCCAGTGCCCCGGCCGGCCGCGAAGCTGACGAAGCGCTGCTGAAGGATCCCTTGCTCAGCAAGGCCAAGGTAGCGCACGAAGTGGTGCCGGAAGCCTTCATTACCGCGCTGACGCCAGCGGACAACCTGGATTCGCCGGCCAGCTGGATGGCGCCGGATGGTCGCCGTTGGGTGATCGCCACGGCCAAGGGCACGCATGCGCTGGTGGTGTTCGACGGCGACAGCGGCAAGCGGCTGCGCGTGGTCGGCGGCAAGGGCAAGGCCCTGGGCAAGCTCGACCGCCCCAACGGCATTTCGGTGGTCGATGACCTGGTGTTCGTGGTGGAGCGCGACAACCGGCGCGTGCAGGTCTTCTCCTTGCCCGATCTGACGCCGGTGACGGCGTTTGGCCAGAACCAATTGCGCGAGCCCTACGGCCTGTGGGTGCGCAAGCACGAGGGCGGCTACGAGGTGGTGGTCAGCGACAACTACATGTCGCCGGCCAACAAGGATCTGCCGCCGCCGCTGGCCGAGCTTGGCCAGCGCTTTCGGCGTTATCAGCTCGATGCTGCAGGGCAGGGCTGGCAGGCACGACTGACGCAGAGTTTTGGCGACACCAGCGAAGCGGGCGCGGTACGGATTGCCGAATCGGTGTTCGGCGATGAAGCCAATGCGCGGCTGATGATTGCCGAAGAAGACGTGGCCGTGGGCACGCAGTTGCGCGACTACGGCATGGACGGGCGGTATCGCGGCCGCAACGTCGGCGCCGGGCTGTTCAAGGCGCAGGCCGAGGGCATCAGCTTGTTCGCATGCAGCGACGGGAGCGGCTACTGGATCGCCACCGATCAGTTCAAGGACCGCAGCGTGTTCCAGGTCTTCGATCGCAAGACGCTGGCGCATGTCGGCGCCTTTGCCGGCCGTGTGACCGCCAACACCGATGGCGTGTGGCTGGATCAACGCAGCGATACGCGCTTTCCGGGTGGCGTGTTCTATGCGTTGCATGACGACCAGGCAGTGGCCGCGTTCGATTGGCGCGATATCGCGCGGACATTGCGCCTGAAAGAGTGCACACCATGATGGCCGCGCGCAGATCGGTCTCTGCGTTGCTTGCGGCGATCGCAACCATAAGCGTTCCCGCCTCGGCTGCCGACCATGCTGCCGAACCCAATACGCAGGTGCCGGCGGGTTCGACGCATTATGTTGCCGATGGCTTCCCGGACCGCATCGTCGCCACGCCGGCGCAGGACGCGGCCACAGGGTTTGCGGTGGCCTGGCGCACCGATGCCAGTGTCGACAGACCGTGGCTGGAACTGGTGGTCGCCGGCGATTCGCCGGATGTAGGCACGCCACGACGCATTCGGGCGAGCACGCTGACGCTTGCCAGCGAAAACGGCAGTTCGCATCACCATCGCGCCGATGTCGACGGGCTGCAGCCGGACACGATGTATGCGTACCGCGTGCAGGGGCAGGGGACCTGGGGCGCGTGGAATCACTTCCGCACGGCTGCCACAGCCACCACGCCGCTGACCTTGCTGTATTTCGGCGATACCCAGAACAAGAATCTCAGTCTGGTCTCGCGGGTGATCCGTCAGGCCTGGCGCTCGGCGCCGGACGCGCGGCTGGCCTTGTTCGCCGGCGACCTGGTCAGCGGCAAGGACGGCCAGGACGACAACGAATGGGCCGAGTGGTTCGAGGCCGGGCGCTGGCTGCTGGAAGGCACTGCAGTGGCGCCGGCGCCGGGCAATCACGAATATCACGAAGAGGGCGAAGACACGCCGCAGGCAACCCGCGTGCTCGGCAGTCATTGGCCGGTGACCTTTGCGTTGCCGCGCAACGGGCCTTCGGCCACTGCGCGCACCAGCTACTGGTTCGACTACCAGGGCGTGCGCGTTGCCGTGCTCGACGGCACCTCGGCGCTGGACCTGGGGACCGGCCCCGCGCAGGCGCAGTGGCTGGACAAGGTGCTGGCCGACAACCCGCATCCCTGGTCGATCGTGCTGATCCACCAGCCATTCTTTTCGCCGCGTGCCGATCGCGAAAACGAAAAGTTGGTCGCACAGGTGCTGCCGGTGATCCGACGCCGCAAGGTGGATCTGGTGTTGCAGGGCCACGACCACACCTACGGCCGACGCGGCGATGCGGCCGGGCAGGCGACGCCGGTCTTCGTGGTCTCGGTCGCCGGGCCCAAGCAGTACCGCCTGTCGGACATGGCGCGCACCACCATGCGCCCGGTGGGCGAAGACACCCAGCTCTATCAGGTGCTGCGTCTGGACGGCCAGCATCTGGTGTACGAATCGCGCACGGCCACCGGCCGTCTCTACGACGCGTTCGAACTGCAACGCGACAGCGACGGCAGCAAACGCTTGATCGAACGCGAGGCGGGACGCATCGCGCCACGCAATTGCCCGCGCAGTGCAACGCTCAAAGGGCGTGCGGATCGATGCTGGGAATGAGCGAGGGCAGGCAACAGCCTGCCCGGCAATACCGTGCTACTGGTGGCTGGGCAGCAGTGCGCAGACGATCTGCAAGCTGCACGTGGTTGCGTGTCCGCTGCCAGCTTCTTCGAGGTGCCCGACCGCCGCCTTGAATATGACAGGGCAGCACGCGGTTTAATCCGGATTTCGACTGTATTTATGCGTTGTTTCAAAACTTCGCATTTGCATAGATTGTTTCTATGAGCTTGCAGTTGATCATCATGTACTGCGATTTATGTCACGTCGATAGTGCGACTACGGTTGGTACGGCCGGGCCAGCGACCAGGTAGCCGAATCGATGCGGCACTGCGGTGGCGGCTCGGTTCCCCCACCGCCCGAGTCGCCCCCATGATTCCCCAATTGATTCACCTGACCGCACCCACCAAGCAGCTGCTGTGGGAAGAGCGCAGGATCTGCGATCGCCTGCAGCGCCTGTTGCCTGGATGGACCTGTTACGTCTGGGACGATGCCGATAACGCAGAACTGATGCGGCGTGCGTTTCCCGAGTTTGCCCAGCGCTACGAGCAGATCCGCTTCGGCGTGATGAAAGCCGACATCGCCCGGTGCGCGTACATGCACGCACATGGCGGCTTCTACTTCGACACCGACTACAAACTACTACGACCGCTCGATGCGCAGGTGCTGTCGCAGCATTGCGTGTTGCCCGTCGAGGAAGGTGCGCCGGGCCAGGAAGACTTCAAGATCGGCAATGCCGTGTTTGGCTCCGAGCCCGGGCATCCGTTCTGGCGCGCGTTCATCGAGCACATCTTTACCGCGCATGCCCCGGAAACGCTGCAGGATCACCGCGAGATCCCGATGATTTCGGGCCCGCGTGGGCTGACGCGCTTCTACAACGCGCATGGTGGGCAGTTCGCCGACATCCTGTTCCCGCCACGCGACGCCTTCCATCCGGACCGCACCTGGTTCGGGCTTGGCCATCGTGGCGGCAAAATCGCGGTCGGCTCGCACCTGTGCTGGGCATCGTGGCGCGGCAAGTCGCCGCGGCGTGCGCTCACCAACTACCTGCGCCGCAAGTTGAATGCGGTGCCGATCTGAGTGGCAGCGTGCACGGTGATACGGCAATCGACCTGGGGCAGTGCCGCTCAGGTCGAATCTGGGTGAGGTCATCGCCCTGCATGCTGCAGGCGATTTATGCAAGCGCAAGCTTGCATATTCTCGTGGCTTCGCATCGTGAGTTGCAGGTGTTGCGCAAATTCAGGCCAGGCAACGCAGTCGGGACAATGGCCGATGACCCAGCCTGGATCGGTTGGACGCAACCGAAGGCTTGCGCCACTTTCGCCGGCGCCGATCACGGTTCCAGTGCACCGCGCAGAGTGCTGGTGGAAGACCTGTCAGCCATCTGCGGCACGCCGACGACATGCGCGCCGGCGTGCCGCGTGGAGCAAATCAGGCCGCTGCGGCCTGCACCTGACGCGGGCCTTCCTTGAGCGCACGCGCGATCAGGCCGACCAGCAGATCGAGTTCGTCTTCATCCATCGCAAAGTGCGGGGTGAAACGCAGCGAATTCTCGCCGCCGTGGATCACGTTGACGCCGCGGTGGCGCAACCACTCCTCGGTGGAACCGGCGCCGTAGCACTTGAATTGCGGTGCCAGTTCGCAGGAGAACAACAGGCCGGTGCCTTGCACCTTGGTGATCAAGCCGCCGAGTTCGGCCTGCAGCGCCTCCAGCTTGGCAATCGCCTGCGCACCGCGGATGCGGATGTTGTCCCGCACCTGCGGGGTGAACAACGCCAGGGTGGCGCAGGCCACATCGAGCGCGCGCGGGTTGGTGGTCATGGTGTTGCCGTAGGTGCCCTTGCGATACACCTGCGCGGCGTGCTCGGTCACCGCCAGTACCGACAGCGGGTACTGCGCCGCATTGAGCGCCTTGGAATAGGTTTCCAGGTCCGGCGGGTCGAGCTGCTCGAATCCCGGGTAGTCCACCACCGACAGCACGCCATGCGCGCGCAGCCCGGCCTGGATGGAATCGACCAGCAACAGGCTGCCATGGGTACGGGTCAGCGCGCGCGCCGCGGCGTAGAACTCGGCCGGCAACGCACGCCCCGGGTCGCCTTCGCCCATCACCGGCTCCAGGAACACCGCCTCGATAAACCAGTGATTGCGCGCGGCCTCATCGAAGGCGCGTTGCAACGCGGCCACGTCGTACGGGGCG
>JAAIGE0101056855.1_pt1 | contig 12963 bp, 9 predicted proteins | sample 6487951 | NCBI WGS metagenome assembly JAAIGE01 (sample SAMN13974128, study PRJNA590717) | phyllosphere metagenome | biome: tomato field; feature: multiple bacterial spot infested tomato fields; material: tomato leaves; isolation source: leaves from tomato fields | host: Solanum lycopersicum ... | reverse complement strand
CCAGCGTGCGGGTGGCGCTGTTATCTGACGGCTGCTGCGCCTGCGCAGTTTTCTCATCAGGCTGTGCCCGGTTCAGCGTCAGCAGTTTACTGAGGTTGATGACCATCTGGCGCAGCGGTGAGTGATTGCCTGAGAGCAGGCGCGCCGTGTTGATGCGCTGTGACAGATCGGCGCTGCTGTTGAGCTGGATATCACTCAGGAACTGCTCCCACTGGCTGATATAGTCCTGCACATAGAGCTGGCGCACCGCGAGGTCGATCTCCTCGCTTTTCTGCTGCGGCGCGGCCCCATCCAGCACCCAGAGATCGTCCTTATAGAGCGCCTGCGTCACCGGCGCGATCTGCTTATCCACCTGCTGCCAGTAGCCGTCCGGCGTGTAGAGCCCCTCTACCCCGTCGTTGACCGACTTGCCGCTTTTGCGTGAAAACACCAGCTCGCTCTGCGGCCCACCCAGCGCCGACAGCGTGACCGGCTGTAGCGTGCCGTTGCGCTGCAGCAGCCGCTTCAGTCGGCCATAGACCCGCTGTGAGAGCGGCATCTGGTTAATCAGCGTCTGTTCGCGCCTGACCAGCGCCTCATCCTTCGCGTAAGGCGACGACTGGATCTGCGTCTCCAGCAGCTGTTGCAGATGCCACGCCAGCTGTTTGACCTGCTGTTGGGTGACGTTCTGCGGCAGTTCGCGGGAGAGGTTAAGCATCAGCCACGCCTGCAGGAACTTGCCATCGTAATGCTTTGGCTGGTAGAGCATCTGATACGCCTTCAGCGCCTCATAGCTGTAGTCAGCGTCGCTGCCATTGTCATTGCGCAGCCAGCGGGTGATGTTCTGTGCCACCTGCGGCAACAGCAGCTGCTTCAGCGCTTTGTCATAGAGCGCCCGGGTTGCATCGCTGACCTCGGTGCCGCGATAGAGCCCCATCCGGCGCGTCAGCGGTGGCGAGTCGAGCGAGAAGTCGGCGCTCTCCGGCAGGTGCAACAGGGTGTTGAGATAGGGCACCAGCGCAAACAGATCGCCATTGACCTGCTGCTGTAACCGATCGCCCAGCTGCTCCACCTGCGGCGTTTTAGCAGCCATCTCCTGCAGATAGGCTTTGTTTTTGCTGTAGCTGGTGAGCCACAGCGCGCCAGCTACCAGTAACAGCACCAGCAGGGCCAGATAGCCCGACCACAGACCGGCGCGGTTGCGCAGCTCCCACCAGCGGTTGCTGCCCGCCAGGCCTGACTCCTGGAAAATCACATTTTCCAGCACCCCTTTCAGGAAGAAGCTCTGCCCTTTGTTCTGCGGGATCGGCGCCTCTTTATCGACATGGTCCCAGCTTCCCGACTCACCCGCCTGCTGGTTCGGCAGATTGAGTGCGCGGTTCAGCTCCCCCATCACCCGGTCAAACGGCAGACCTTCCTGGGTGCCGCTGGCAAAATAGATGCCGCGCGGGGCGAACTGGGTTTCAAAATCAGAGCGGGCAAACAGCGTGTCGAGCGCCTCTGCCAGCACCGGACGCAGTGCCGCAAACTCCTGCGGGAACAGATAGCTCTCGGCCCGCGCCTGCGCGTCGCTCTCCGTCAGCAGCCGATCCGCCAGCCCCGCTTCCAGCCGCTGCTGCAGCAGGGAGTACTCCTGCTGAAACTGGTTATTCAGCTCAAAATCGGCGGCGGAGGCCTGCGCCCACGGGAAGGTGAACCCCCACACCTGTTCACGCTGCGCTTTATCCAGCGCGGCAAAGTAGCTGCGGAACCCTTTGAGCAGGTCCGCCTTGGTCACCAGCACATAGACCGGGAAGCGGATGCCGAGACGGTCATGCAGCTCCATCAGGCGCTGACGCAAAGCCAGCGCCTGGTTGCGCAGCGCTTCAGGCGACTGGGTCAGCAGATCGGAGACGCTGAGGGTGACGACCACGCCGTTGATCGGCTGACGTCCGCGATATTTGCGCAGGAGTCCGAGAAAGTGGTGCCATTCGCTGGCGTCGCGCTCCTGCTGACTCTCCTGGGTGCTGTAGCGCCCGGCCGTGTCGAGCAGGACAGCTTCATTGGTAAACCACCAGTCACAGTTGCGTGTGCCGCCAATCCCGCGCAGCGCCGACTTCCCGAACTTATCCGCCAGCGGAAACTGCAGGCCGGAGTTGACCAGCGCGGTGGTTTTACCGGCACCGGGTGCGCCGATAATCATGTACCACGGCAGCTGGTAGAGATACTGGCGGCCAAAGCGCTGCGCCCAGAACGGTGTCCCTTTGCTGCTGTGACGCTGGAAGTGCGCCTTTTTCAGCATCTCTGTGGCTTCTGAGAAGCGCCCTGCCAGCACCTGCTCTTCGCTGGTCAGCCGCTGCCGGTCCGCTTCCGGGGCGTCACTCTTGCCGGTTTCCAGGCTCGACATCAGCTTGCGGTTAAGCCAGAAGTTATAGAACCGCGGGATCGCCTGCCCCAGGCCCCACACCAGATAGAGCAGCGCAATACTGATGATGCGATTCTGCTCCGGCTCAAGCGGACGCGAATCCACGATAGAGAAGACCGGGCCGATGACCCAGATGATAAAAGAGAGCGCGGTGATGCCGACAAAGCCCCACGCCAGGCGGCTGGTCAGTACCGCAAACAGGATATTCAGCATGGATCAGTTCCCTCTCGCCAGGCCGTTAAGTTCGGCATGGGTCGCATCCGGTGCTACCAGCAGCGTGATTTCAACCCGACGGTTACGTGCACGATTTTCTGCGCTGGTGTTTGGCACCAGCGGATTGCTTTCACCGCGCCCTTCCGCTTTCACCCGTGAAGGCTGCGCCAGCTGCTGTTGCAGCAGGCTCTGCACCGACTCGGCACGCGCCAGAGAGAGTTCAAAGTTGGAAGCGAAGCGCGCACTGCGAATCGGCACGTTGTCGCTGTAGCCAATCACCTGAATCTGGCCGCTGACGTTATTCATGGCGGCGGCGATACGCCGGATGACGTCGGTATAACGTCCGCGCACCTCGGTGGCCGCCGATGCAAACAGCCCGTCCCCTTTCAGCGTCACGACGCTGCGGTCCGCCTCGTCGCGCACCGCCACCAGCCCGGCATCAATTTCCGGTTTCAGGAAGGCGCGCAGGTTCAGCGTGGCAGGCGGAGGCGGCGCCGGATTACCGATCTTCACTTCCGGCAGGGCCGTCTGGTAGATACGCGCCAGCACCGGCGAGGTGTAATCGCCCAGACGCCAGTTGAGCACGATATAAAACAGGCAGCCAGCCAGCCCCGCCACGGCCGCGCAGGCCCACAGCGGAATCATCGGTCGCCAGAGTTTGCGCAGTACCGGCTGATCGGTCGGGTGCGGTGACAGCGCCGCCGCGTAACTGCCGCGCACGCTTTTAATCATCTGCAGCAGCCGCTGTTTGATGGTCTCCAGCTGCGAACGCCCGTTGTCCAGCACCCGATAGCGCCCTTCGAATCCCAGCACCAGACAGAAGTAGATCAGTTCCAGCATCAGAATGTGACGACGCGGGTTCTGTGACAGCTTCGCCAGCAGCTGGAAAAACTTTTCGCCGCCCCAGGTTTCGTTGTGAAAGGTGACCAGCAGACCGTTGCTGGTCCAGACGCCGCGACTGCCCCAGGGGGTCAGCGCCGCCGCCTCATCCAGCGCGGTGCAGAGGCAGTAACGCGCGCCGATAATCACTTCATAGCCGAGCCCCGACTGCTGGCAGCTCAGTTCAAAGCGCCGGATCTGGTCGATAAGCTGCTGCCGCAGTTGGGCCGGGTCGTCATGAGTGACGGAATGTCGGATCTGGGGAATGGCATTAATCAGGGGATTCGCCGCCGCGACCAGCACATTCTGATGGCTGGCATCCGGCGCAATGTCGCTGTGTGATTTTTCGTGTTCCTGCATCATGCTGCGTGCTCAGTTTATTATTCTGACTGACTGCGGATGGCCCAGAACTCCATGTTCAGGCCCGGAAACTCACCGGCAAGGTGCAGCGCAAAAGCGCCTGAGCGCTCCATCTCTTTCCATAGCTCGCTGTTCTTATCCAGTTCGAAATAGTTGTAACCGGCATGCCACGGGATCTGCGGCGGCGCGCCGGGCATTGCCCTCAGCGCCAGACCCGGCAGCTGCAGCTGCACCAGATCGCGGATTTTGCTGACCGGCGCGACTTTCATCTGCGCCGGGAAGTGAGTCTGCAGGGTGTCGGCGGGGACGCTGGCTTTAACCGCCAGCACAAAGCCAAACTCATGCACCATGCTGCTTTCCGGCACGGTCGCGACATTGAGGCCGTGTGAGCGCTGGATCAGCGGCAGCTGAATGGCGCTCTCCTCCATCACCTGTGACAGCCCCTGACGCAGCAGCAGTGACAGGCGGCTGAAGCAGCCCTGCAGATCGTCATGATCGTAAAGCGGCAGCCCGTCCGGGGCGCGGGCGGGCGTCCAGGTGCTGAGTTCTGCCGCCAGTTGCACCCAGTGGCTGTAGAGCGTCTCCGGATGAAGCAGCGGCAGATGCTGCAGATGGCTGTGCAGGCCAAGCTGACGATTGAGCAGCGCCAGCAGCATAAAATCGACCATATCGGCGCTGTTGAAGCGGCCTGTGCCGGGCGCCCGCTGGCTCAGCTGCTGGCTGCGTTGCTGGATCAGCCCGTGCAGATCGTTGAACATGTTTTGCAGCGGACGGCTGCTGTTGAGGGTCAGCATCGGCGGAATGTAGTCGCTGTCGAGCCGGATATGGTTGTCGCTGCGTTTTTCAATCACCTGCGCTACGCCCATTGCGGTCCACTCAGCGGTCAGGTCCTGCTCCAGCATCAGACGCAGCCGCAGTTTGCCAAACTGCACGGTCGCGCTGCCCACCGCCTGAGCGTTGTCATCTTCCACTTCCGCTTCCCAGGCCAGATAGCGCGCCAGAGAATCCTGAGACTCCTGGAAGGCAACCGCCTCACGTCCGTTGCGGCGGGCCGGTATCGCCAGCACGACTTTGCTGCGGTCAATCGTGGCAGGCAGATCGAGCGGTGCCGGGCCATGCCGGGGCTGACTGAACGCAAAGAAGGTGCCGTCCGGCAGGCAGCCGCTGGCGGCACTCAGAGCCAGTTTGCCCTGACGCATCAGCGCCTCATCAAACTCCAGATCGTAAAAACCCCAGGTGAAGGGGCGCTGGGACTGACCCCATTCACGCAGGGTACTGAGAAGATAATTTTCTGACTGCTGGAAATGGTGAGGACGCAGAAACATCCCCTCGGTCCAGACCACCTTTTCGGCTCTGTTCATAGGCATCACTGTTTTTCCACTCGTAGGCCGTTAACGCCCGCGACGATGCGGGCATTCAGCTCGCCATCGTTACGTTTCCAGAACGCCCAGAATGCGGGGGCATCGCCTTCCGGGACCGGCAGCGACAGCCGCCAGACTTTGCCATCCAGCGCCTGGTATTCCGCCATGATGCCGATGAAGCGCGCCTCGGGCAGACTCCGGATGCGCAGCGTTTTGCTGCGCTGGTCTGGCGTCAGGAAGAACTGTTGCGTATTCAGTTGCGCACTACCCAGCGCGGTCGCCGGCTGGTTTTGCAGGGAGTAGAAATCGGCCGACATGAAATCCGCGTCGGAGGTCAGTAACATGACCCGCACTTTCAGCGGCGCACCGCCGTTAACCTGGTTCTGCGCCTGCACATCCAGGTTGTAGTAGGCCACCGGCGGCGTACTGCTGCTGCAGCCTGCCAGCAGCCAGGCCATCACGCCGATCAGCGCCGCGCGCAGTTGTCGTGTCATCATCATCCTGCCCTCCCTGCTCAGTGCGATTAGTTAATGATCCAGGTTCCGCTGCTGCTGTTCTGGCAGGCAGTGCTGTCACCGTTGACCGCGACGCAGGTCTTCTTCTTGCTGCTGCTGCGTGCACGGCGTTTTGGCTGATCGGCTTTCACGGTCTGATCGTAAAGCTCGCTTTTCACGACGGCGCGGAACGGCACATAGCCTGCCAGCTTAACGGTGGCCTGTGGCGCAGCCGGTGGCGTCGCCTCTTTCGCGCTGGCGGCATCCTTTTCCGGTTCCGCAGCGGCCTGAGCCGGTTCACCCAGCGCCAGCCAGTTGTTCTCTACCTGACCAATAACGGTGTAGCTGTCACCGCTTTTCAGGGTCTCAACCACTTTGCCGCCAAAGCTGGGCTGGCTCATTACCGAGGCAGGATAGAGTGCTCGGTAAGGCTGATTCACCGGCGTGAACTGGGCTGGCGGTTTAATCGCATAGCGGTGGCTGATCGCCACGCCATCGACTGTGCTGGTCACCAGCGTGTCATCCGTCATTTTTGGGGGCGTTTTACAGCCCGCAAGAGAGAAAACAACCATCAGGCCTAATGCAATGCGGAGCTTCACCATATTTTTCATGTTGTGTTCCATTCGTACCTAGAAGAGTGGCCAGGGGCCGGGTGTCAGTAATGAAAATCGGAGGGTGTTAAATGTCTGGCCGCTGATTAGTACCAGACCAAAAAGCAATCATTAAGCAGATTGCGCTGAATTAGCGTCTGCACTGCTGAAAAACGATCAACAAAGATTAAGTATGAAAAGCGACTTCGGCAGGCTAAGGCAGAGACGGGAAGAAATTACGCCTGAATGTAAATGATCAAATTGTTGATCTATTTCTTTCCGACAAAATTCCTGAGGCAGGGTAAATCCAGAGATTACTTAAGCCATCCATGACAGAAAAACTTTCGCGCTGACAATTCAGACGTCGCTGAAAGTTTAAGCAGACCGCACCAGCCACCCTTCCCTGACCGCTGTTAGTTGTTCATTTTAAACACTTTATCAATCCATGATCTCTCATAGCTACCGCACGAGTCAGGAAAATCCTGCCCGTGAGCCTGAAACCAAAATCCATTTGTAAATATTAGCTGCAAGTTTACATAAGACTGACGAAAATTCAACGGCACGGTTTTGGTGCAAAAAACATCAGATTTAGTTAACTAATTTTGTTAATACAAATCTGCCTCACTTTTAACCATCTACATAGGAGTAATCTTAACAAGTTGCGTTAATATGAAGTATTTTTACTCAAAAATATGACAGGGCTGAAATCAGCATTAATACATCTCATGTAATGAGTGGCGCTATTAAGGAAAGATCAGAATGATTCGTGCCCCGGAAGCAGAGAGGCATCGGGCGTAGGTTCGCAAAGGAGAATTCGTATAAATGCCAGTTTATCAATACGTTAATATATTGATGTAGTGCCTGGCTGCAGCCAGGCACCCGGCGTGAGGAGGGAAAAGTAAGCGAAGCGTTAAATAAACATGTTAAATTTTTTAACAGACTGATTAATTGTCCTTTACCGGGCCGTCTGACGGTTCCCGAAAGCAAAAATCACCCGGCACATTACATCCTCTAATCGTACAAAAACCACGCCGTAGCGTGGTTCAGCGGTGATAACGGAGAGGAATGAGAGCCGCAGGCAGCGGCTCCCCGCGTCAGGTTCAGAAGAAACCGAGCGGTTCGATACTGTAGCTGACCAGCAGGTTTTTGGTCTGCTGATAGTGATCCAGCATCATTTTGTGGGTCTCACGCCCAATCCCCGATTTCTTATAGCCACCAAAGGCCGCGTGCGCCGGATAGAGGTGATAGCAGTTTGTCCAGACGCGTCCGGCTTTGATTGCCCGGCCGACCCGATAAGCGCGGTTGATATCGCGGGTCCAGACGCCTGCCCCCAGCCCATAGATGGAGTCGTTGGCGATGCGGACGGCTTCGGCTTCATCCTTAAAGGTGGTGATGCCGATAACCGGGCCAAAGATCTCCTCCTGGAATACCCGCATGCTGTTGTTGCCTTTCAGCAGGGTCGGCTGAATGTAGTAGCCACTGTTGAGGGAATCATCCAGTTTCTCGACGCCTCCGCCCACCAGCACCTCCGCGCCCTCCTGCCGGGCCACGTCCAGATAGGAGAGGATTTTATCAAACTGCTGCTGTGACGCCTGGGCACCCACCATCGTCTCTGTATCCAGCGGATCGCCCCGTTTGATGGTTTTCACCCGCTTCATGACGGCCGCCATGAACGGCTCATATATCGACTCCTGCACCAGCGCCCGTGACGGGCAGGTACAGACTTCGCCCTGGTTCAGGAAGCCCAGCACCACGCCTTCGGCTGCTTTCTCAATAAAGCTCTCTTCCGCCTGCATGATATCTTCAAAGAAGATATTGGGTGATTTACCGCCCAGCTCGACCGTAGAGGGGATCAGGCTCTTCGCCGCCAGCTCCAGAATATGGCCGCCGGTGGCGGTTGAACCGGTAAAGGCAACTTTGGCAATGCCGGCATGGGACGCCAGCGCCTCACCCGCCTCTTTACCGTACCCGTGCACCACGTTCAGCACCCCCGGCGGCAGCAGGTCTTTGATCAGATCGACAAACACGGTGATCGACAGCGGCGTCTGTTCAGCCGGTTTCAGTACCACACAGTTCCCTGCGCCCAGCGCCGGGGCCAGTTTCCACGCCGCCATTAACAGCGGGAAGTTCCACGGGATAATCTGCGCCACCACGCCCAGCGGCTCATGGAAATGGTAGGCGGCGGTGAACTCATCGATCTCCGCCGCACTGCCCTCCTGGGCCCGGACGCAGCCGGCAAAATAACGGAAGTGGTCAATAGCGAGGGGCAGATCCGCCGCCAGCGTTTCGCGCACGGGCTTACCGTTATCCCAGGTTTCATAAACCGCCATCGTCTCCAGATTCGCTTCAAGCCGATCGGCAATTTTGAGCAGTAGCAGCGCGCGTTGCTGCGGAGAGGTTTTGCCCCAGGCTTCTGCGGCCGCCGCGGCCGCTGCCACCGCGTTATCCACATCGGCCACGTCTGAGCGCGGGAACTCACCGGCCTCAGACCCGTTTACCGGCGAGGTATTAGTGAAGTAGTTGCCGTTCACCGGCGCGACGAATTCACCATTAATAAAGTTGCCATAATTCTTTTGTAACGTGATCAGAGAACCCTGTTCTCCCGGGGCGGCATAACGCATGGTCATTCTCCTGACAGGTGACTGATGTAACAATGACGAAACTTATTATTAACATGAATGATCATCGCCAGCCTGTCAGTTCCGATGACCGGAAACTGTGACCGCGCCGAAGGAATCGTCGCTTCCGCTTCGTTTATAGAAAATTCCGACTTTTTTCGGAAAGGCTGGCAAATAAGAAACTAGTGCGTCACAAAGGGGTCAACGAGAGGATGAATTCATTCGGGAGATAAGCATGCTGGCTTCGGCTTTTACCCAGATGCGCGCTAAAGCCAATTTCGTGCATCAGTTTATCCGCAATCCGCGCATGATGGGCAGCATAACGCCGTCCTCAGAGGCGTTATGCCGCACCATGATTGCCTCGGTGGCGTGGCCTGAAACGTTACGGATTGCCGAGCTGGGCGCGGGCGATGGCGTCCTGACACGGCGGATACTGGCAGAGATGTCCCCTGACGCCACGCTGGATGCCTTTGAGATCAGCGCTGCGCTGGCCGACCAGCTCAGCGCGCTGGACGACACGCGCATGACCGTGCGCACCTGCTCCGCGGAGTACCTGAACGGGGAATATGATGCGATCTTCTCCGGCCTGCCACTGCTGTCCTTACCGCCCGCGCTGCGCGAAGCGATCCTGCGGGCGGTGTTTAATGCCCTGGGGCCGGATGGGATCTTCGTGCAGTTTCAGTACACCTCACTGACCCAGCCCGACCTGTCGCGTTACTTCACCTGGGAACGCGAGCGGGTGCTGAAAAATGTGCCACCCGCCTGGGTCTATCGCTGCCGGCGTCACTACGCGCCCTGAGCCTGCGCTGCGGCCGGGCGCGTCTGTTGCCAGAACTCCACCAGCAAGGCACGCGCCCAGTCTTTCCCTTCTATAACATCCCCGCCATCAGACAGCCCTTCCGGCAGACAGACGTTCATAATCTGCCGTGAAAATTCGGGATGAAACTGCACCGACAGCGCCTGCGGAGCGTAACGCACAATCTGGCAGCCATCCTGCGCCGACGCCGCCAGCACCTGCGCCTGAGGCGGCGGAGTGATGACCGACTGCCGGTGTGACAGCCAGACGCTGAACTCGGCTGGCAGACTTTGCAGCAGCGGATCGCGCTGCGCCTGAGCGCTGCAGCGGATTGGGAGCAGGCCGCGCTCCCAGCCATGCGGATTATCCGCCACCTCGCCACCCAGCGCATAGGCCATCAGCTGGTGACCATAGCAGACACCCAGCAGCGGCAGCTCCTGCTCAATGGCTGCCCGGACCCAGGCCGCGCTGCGCTCACTCCACTCCTCATGATCGGTGACCATCGCCCAGGAGCCGCTGAGGATCGCCCCGGAGATCTCATCAAAAGCCGGTAACGCTTCACCGAGATGGGGCCGCACAATCAGGTACTCATGGGGTTGCAGATCGAGGGCGTCGATAAACCAGCGTGGCTGTTCACCAATCTGCGAAACAACGTTAGCGGGCGGGACTTCAAGCTGAATCAGGGCAAGGGGTAAAGCGGGCGTCTGGGTCATACCGAATCGGGTCCTTTTCAGAAGTCGTGTCAAATCAGTCTGCCAGCATCACGTCCGAAAGTCTCACTACTGCGCGCAGAAAATTTTTTCCGGCATTGGCTGGAATGCCGCAGTTCGTGCCATCATTAGCGGGCTAAGCAAAAAACATCGAAAGGATATTATCGTGGCTGTGCGGCATTTTTTTCTGATTCTGATGGTGGTCTCTGTCTGGGCCTTCAACAATGTGGCGGTGAAATGGGGCCTGCTGGAGCTGCCGCCCCTGTTTCTGACCTTTATGCGTTTTCTGGTCGTCGCCGTGGTGCTGGTGCCGTTTTGCCGTATTGAACGTAAGCAACTGCCCTGGCTGCTGCTGCTGGCTTTCACCTTCGGGTTTATGCACTTCTCGCTGCTGTTCGTCGGCCTGCGCTATACCGATGCCGGCACCGGGGCAATTGTGGTGCAGCTGGGCACGCCGATTGCCATGCTGCTGGCGATGCTGGTGCTGAAAGAGAAGCTGAAGCTGGTGCAGATCATGGGCATTATGATCTCGCTGAGCGGTGTGGTGGTGCTGTCAGGCAGCCCGACGATTCCGTCGTGGTGGGTGCTCTGCCTGCTGTTGTGCAGCGCCACCGGCTGGGCTGTCAGTAACCTGATTGTGAAGAAGTCGCCGCCGATTAAGCCACTGACCATGACCGGCTGGATTGCCTTTCTGGCGATGCCGATTGTCGGTGCCTCCAGCCTGGTGATGGAGTCGAATCAGCTTTACGCCCTCGAACATGCAGGCTGGCACGGCTGGTTCGCCATTCTTTACAGCGCCATCGCCTCGTCAATTATTGCCTACACGCTCTGGTATGTGCTGCTGAAGAAATATAACGTCAACCTGATCATGCCCTACTCCCTGCTGACGCCGGTGTTGTCGGTGCTGATGGGCATCGTCGTACTGGGAGACAGTCTCAACCGCTTTAAGATTATCGGTGCCTCGCTGGTGATCCTTGGCACGGCCATCGCCGTGCTTAACCTGCGTAACCTGCGCATGCACGCCCGCTTCCCGCGCCTGCGGCGGCGTTAATCCGGCGTGCTATGCTTGAGAAAACGTACTCAGGGAGCACAACATGGATTCAGCGCGCACCGCCTCACTCTGGCAACAGATGGTGCAGGGATTGCAAGGCAGCGATAACGTCTGGCCTCTCCCCGCTTTTATTGATCGTTCAACATTCTCTTCCGCGTTTGCCGTCAGTGAACTGGCGGCCACCAGCCTGGGTCTGGCAACCCAGGCGGTGGCGGCGCTTCTCGCCACCGCCCGCCCGACTTATCCCTCCCCACCTGTTACCGTCAACGTCAGGCAGGCGTCACGCTGGTTCCAGCAGAGCTTTCATCCGTTAAACCGCCCGGCCCCGGCAATGTGGGATGCTTTTGCCGGAGACTACCGCAGTCGCGACGGCTGGATCCGCCTGCATACCAACGCGGCTCATCACCGGCTGGCGATGGAGCAGGTGCTGGGCACCCACGCCGATCGCCCGGCGCTGGCGCAGCAGGTTCAGCAGTGGCAGGCCAGCGAACTGGAACAGGCAATTATTGATGCGGGAGGCTGTGCCGCCAAAATGCGCAGCGCTGAAGCCTGGCAGCAGCATCCCCAGGGTCAGGCGGTGCAGCGCGAGTCGCTGTTTGACTGGCACACGACGGCTGCAGCACCTGCGCCCGCGTGGCCGCTGGCTGAAGCGCGTCCGTTACAGGGGATCAGGGTGCTGGATCTGACGCGGATTATTGCCGGCCCCGTCGCCACCCGCTTTCTTGCCAGCTTGGGTGCCACGGTACTGCGTATCGATCCCCCCGGCTGGGCGGAGCCGACGCTGGATGAGGAGATGAGCTGCGGCAAGCGACGTGCGGTGCTCGACCTGACACAGCCGGTCGATCGCGACCGGTTTATCCGCCTGCTGCGGGACGCCGATGTTCTGGTACACGGCTATCGGGCCGATGCGCTGGAACGACTCGGTTTTGACGCCGAAACCCGCCAGTCACTCTCACCGGGGCTGGTCGATGCCAGCCTGAATGCCTGGGGCTGGCAAGGGCCGTGGCGCAACCGGCGCGGTTTCGACAGTCTGGTGCAGATGGGCTGCGGTATTGCCGAACGGGGCATGCAGTGGCAGCAGAGCGATAAACCGTGCCCGCTGCCGGTCCAGGCGCTGGATCATGCCACCGGCTATCTGCTGGCGGCCGCGGTACTGGAGGGATTACGGCGGCGTCTTACCGGAGGGCACGGCAGCCAGGTCCGGCTGTCACTGGCGCGCACCGCATGGCTGTTGCAGCAGCATGCCACAGGCCAGCACACCGGCTCGGGCATTGTGCCTCAGGTGAAGGACAACCTGCCCTTCCTGGAGCTGACGCCATGGGGAATTGGCGTCCGGCTGCGCGCCGCCGCCTGGCTGCCCGGCACACCACAGTTCTGCGCAACGCCGGGGTGTGTGCCGGGTACGCACCCGGCGGCGTGGTGACTCAGGCGTCGGGCTGCTGTTCGTTACTCTCAAGCAGCTCGTTGTACATCACCTGAATGGCTTCGCGGCTCAGCATCGCCAGCGT
>JAAIGE0101259071.1_pt1 | contig 12972 bp, 10 predicted proteins | sample 6487951 | NCBI WGS metagenome assembly JAAIGE01 (sample SAMN13974128, study PRJNA590717) | phyllosphere metagenome | biome: tomato field; feature: multiple bacterial spot infested tomato fields; material: tomato leaves; isolation source: leaves from tomato fields | host: Solanum lycopersicum ... | reverse complement strand
ATTGCGCTGATCATGTTGGCTGTCATCGGCGTTTTTTATGTGGCCCGCGAGCATTTTGGCCACATCTCCCAGGCACTGCCTTACTTGATTCTGCTGCTGTGCCCGCTGATGCACATGTTCGGCCACAACCACGGTGGACATTCCCATCGCAGCGAGACCGATACTCCCAAGGACGACAACAGGAAGTAAGCCCAATGCACACCACCCAGTGCCATCTCGACCATGAACATTCCAAGCATCAGGAAGACCAGCATGGCAGTCAGCACGATCCGGTGTGCGGCATGGTCGTCAAGCCAGACAGCCAATTCACTGAAAGCCACGAAGGCCAGACATACCTTTTCTGTAGCGCCAAATGCCAGGAGAAGTTTCGCGCAGACCCTACCCGCTACGTGCGCCGCCCCCAGCATCATGAACATATACATCATGAAACCCCGCTTACCGCACCTGGAGCCTCTGGATCTGCGGAGTACACCTGCCCGATGCATCCGGAAATACGTCAGCCACAACCTGGAAATTGCCCCATCTGCGGCATGACCCTGGAGGCAGTGATCCCGGAATTAGAGGAAGAGGAGAATTCAGAACTCAAGGGTTTCTCCCGGCGCTTCTGGTGGACGCTCCCTCTCACGATCATCGTGACTGTCTTGGCTATGGCAGGCCACTCGTTAACGCTATTCCATGGCGCAACGCAGAACTGGGTAGAGCTTGCCTTGGCGACGCCTGTGACACTCTGGGGCGGCTGGGTATTCTTTGCCCGAGGCATCGACTCGATCCGCCATCGCAGCCCAAATATGTGGACATTGATTGGCCTGGGTACAGCGGCAGCCTACTTCTACAGCGTTGCTGCGACCCTGGCCCCACAGCTGTTCCCCCAGGTTTTCTTTCAGGACGGACGTATTGGTGTCTACTTCGAGGCTGCGGCGGTAATCATCTCCCTGACGTTATTGGGCCAAATGCTCGAACTCAAGGCTCGCTCACAAACCTCAGACGCTATCAAATCGCTATTGGGTCTGGCACCCAAAACTGCGCGGCGCATCAAACCTGACGGCCAGGAAGAAGATATTCCGTTGACCCACGTGCACCTGGGCGACCATCTACGAGTACGTCCCGGCGAGAAAGTCCCAGTGGACGGCACTGTTCTCGAAGGCGAAAGCGCCGTCGATGAAGCCATGCTGACCGGCGAACCGCTACCGGTTACCAAGCGCGTTGGTGATTCGCTGATCGGCGCGACCATGAACACCCACGGTAGCCTGGTAATGCAGGCGCAGAAGGTGGGTGCCGATACCATGCTGTCCCAGATCGTGCAGATGGTCGCCAGAGCACAGCGCTCCAAGGCACCCATGCAGCGTATGGCTGATGCCGTAGCGGGCTACTTCGTGCTTGGCGTGATCGCCATTGCGATCCTCACGTTCTTCGGCTGGGGCTTATTCGGTCCGGAGTCGGGCTGGGTATTTGGTCTGATCAACGCGGTTGCCGTACTGATCATCGCCTGTCCCTGTGCACTGGGTCTGGCGACCCCTATGTCGGTGATGGTTTCGACTGGCAAGGCTGCAACCAGTGGTGTCTTGTTCCGCGATGCCAGTGCCATCGAGAACCTGTGCAAGATCGATACGCTGATCGTCGACAAAACCGGCACGCTGACCGAGGGGCGGCCTGTATTCCATAGCGCAGAGGGTGCCGGCCCATTCGAACCGAACGAGGTGCTGCGATTGGCCGCAAGCCTTGATCAAGGCAGTGAACATCCGCTGGCCCATGCGATCGTTGATTACGCCCGCACCCAGGGTATTGAGTTGGCCAAGCCGGACTCTTTCGAGTCGGGCTCCGGCATCGGTGTACGCGGCCAAGTGGAAGGTCGGCAGCTGCAATTGGGTAATACAGCATTGATGGCAGACGCCGGAGTAGATGCCACCCCTCTGAGTAACCGGGCAGAGCAGCTCCGCTTAGAGGGCATCAGCATTGTCTTCTTGGCGGTGGATGGCGTTCTAGCAGGGCTTCTGGCGGTCTCCGATCCGATCAAACCAACCTCCAAACAAGCAGTCACCAGGCTTCAAGAGGTCGATGTGAAAGTCATCATGGCCACTGGCGATGGGCTTACAACCGCAAGGGCTGTAGCCAGGGAGTTGGGTATCGAAGAAGTCCATGGCGAGGTTAAACCTCAGGACAAGGAAAAGTTGGTTGCCGATCTGCAGAGCTATGGCCGCCGAGTAGCCATGGCTGGCGATGGTATCAACGACGCTCCTGCGCTGGCTCGTGCCGATGTGGGTATTGCGATGGGAACCGGTACAGATGTGGCGATGAACAGTGCTCAGGTGACCTTGGTCAAAGGTGATCTGATGGGCATCTTACGGGCAAGAACATTGTCCGTGGCCACGGTAAAAAACATGCGGCAGAACCTAGCCTTTGCCTTCATCTATAACGCCATGGGAATTCCACTCGCAGCAGGGGTGCTTTATCCCCTGACTGGCCACTTGCTGTCGCCCATGATTGCGGCATTGGCTATGAGCGTCAGTTCAGCATCGGTTGTATTCAACGCATTGAGGCTGCGGAAAATCCGCATCGACTGAAATGAACGTGAATCTAAAGCCAGTGGGCAGCTATCAATAATTCCATCAACTCCGAAAGGACATCTACCAGCGCTATAAAACAAGCTTGACCTTACCATCGTGTCAAGGTCGATGCTCAGGTTACGGCATCTATGCCGCCTAACCATCGAGGTGATTTATGTTCGCTCTACAGGTATCAGGAATGGGTTGTGGCAGTTGCGTCAGCAAGATCACAAAGGCAATTCAGGCGGTAGATGAAACCGCAAAAGTGGAGATTGACCGTGCTGCCGGTAAGGTATCGGTAGATAGCCAAGAACCCGCTGAATCTATCCGCAAGGTGATTCAGGATCTGGGCTATACCGCGCAGGTCAGCCCGTAAGAGCCGACTGAGTTGTGATCGACTCCTTTTGACACCCTCAATCCGAGCTTTTGCGAGCGATGAGGTCATGGCTTCAGGGCCATGACCTCATTTGAAACCCTTGATCTCAGACCAATACCGCTGTCTGTGCCTCGATCAGAGTTTCCACTGCCGCATAGAGGTCAACGTCCGTTTGCTGAGTTTTGATCGAGACCACCAAGCTGTACCTTACGGTGTCGTCATATCGCTGTTGCTTAACAAGCGTTTTCCACCACCCCAGTGCGGGATAGATACCAAGCATTCCCCGTCCTGCCAGTTCAGCTGCAGTGCCTCGCCAGATGTCCGAGTGGAGAGAGCCTCGATGTCTTGTCTGGGTACCGAGCAGCCAGTTCGGATCTGAGCCGCCACCCTGGTAACCACCTTCCTCTTCATCCCGTGCACGCTTGTTGATGCGCTGGCGGAACTGGTCACGATCTTCGTTTGGGCGGCTGACATCGAAGCGTAAGCCGTGCGACTCGTACCGATAGCGCCCCTTGATACCGCGCTCGGCTATGCCGGGGTTTGGCTCTACGAAGTAGGAAAGTGTCACTCGCATTTCCACCTCGATGTTGCCTAGGTTGAGCAGTTCCTCCTGCGGCCAGGGAAGCAGATGAAGATGCATATCCCGCGCGGTGGGCGGCTTGGTGCCCTGCCTCATGAACGGCCTGAGATGGTCCTCGACAATCATGGTCAAGGAGTCGCCGGCACTCCACAGGGCACGACTCAGATCTGGTACGCCAAAGCCGCAGTGTTTAACCAGATTCTCGTAGCCTGCCTTGGTGCCAGCAGCAAGGAAATCCTGCCTCATACGATCAGGCCACTCAGCTGAGTGCACGATTAGAGCTCGTACAGTCTCGGGCCAGAACTGTGGGTAGTTCGTCGATACTTGTGCGGCCATGCGAGCTGCTAACGCGGATGCTGCGCTGGTGGCGCTGGTCGTCGTCAAAAGCCGTTGTTCTGGTTCGTGTGCCGTGGTGACAAGGGAAAGACAGGGCTCGGTGTAGGCTTGTTGCCCGTCTGTGGCCAGGTTGCCTCCTTCGAACACTACATCGGGTTTCAAGGGCCAGGCCGAGTTGCTCCAGGTCCCCGAAGTCGTGCTGTATGGGCTGAGGCTGCCTGCGGCAGCGATCGGGCGCAATCCAGGGTTGGGAGGGTCGATAGTGACCTTCTGGGTGTAAGCCCCTACGCACAATGCGTTCCAGGCCTGGGCCGGATCATGGATTCCGTCGGTGGTGGTGTTATGCGGGTAGTGCGTGGCCTGGTTCTTGTCCGCATTGCCGGCGGACACGACGATCAGCCGAGGGTTAGCTCTCTCTCCCAATACGTCGGATGCGAGTTCATCAACTGCAGCTGACCATGCAGAAGGGCGGCCGCGATCTCGGTCGTCGAGGCTGGTGATCGCCATGCTGTAGACCCTGCGCACTTCCGGCTTGGCGGTATCCGGTTGGGTTACGGCGTCGATCATCAACGCGCCGTAGGGCTCCTTTTGATTTCCCTGGGCTGCGGGGAGCAATTTCACCGACTCAAGGCGGTGCTCGATCGAAATCGGGTTCTGCTCATTGAGAGGGTCAAACAGATCACCATAAAGGGCGATTCCTGCGAGCTGTGTGCCATGACCCGTAGTATCCGCAACACCCCAGTTGTGGTTGACGGTGTAAAGGTCATTCGCGTCAATGTGCTGCGCTAAGAGTGGGTGGCCCCGATTGACTCCGGTATCTAGAAGGCAGACGCGGATACTGTCGTCCCCTGCGGGGGTGGTTCGCTCAAGCAGGTTCTCGACCCATTCTCTTTGTTCTAGCGGCGCAAGGGCATCAAAAAACTCGGCGGTGTCCTTGGCCCTACGAATCTCGGCGACTTCGTTGAGCAGCAAGAGTGACCGAGTGATGGCTGCTCGCGAGGCGAAAACGTTGAGGACTGTCCGTTCAGGAAACTTCAGCACTTTTTCGGATGTATGAAAGCCACATGCTTCGGCAACCGACTTAAAGCGGTTCAGCACTGCTTCACGGCCTTCCCTGATAGGCAACCAGAATTCCCACCAAATGGTTTCGTTTTCATCTGGCGGCAACACTGCGGGATCATCAGTCCACAGGGCGTTGAAAGCTGCGACTCTGATTTCTTGGATTGGATTCAGGAGCGGAGCGTTGCGCGGACTCCCCTTGGAGGTCTCCACCTCCAAGTATTGCCTAACGAGGTTCTCAAAGGCTTTGAGCTGACCATCTGGAACGAACACCGTGGCGAAGTCAGTATTCGTGGCGGGATCATGACGCAGGTTCATGAGCTCAATGCGCTGAGCGCCTCGGGCAAGGCCTTCAAATGCGAGCGCGTAACCCGGCTCACTCCGAAATTCGATTTGCAGGCCGTACCCACCTTCGGGCCTGTCTCCTTGTCGCATTTGCCTTTCAGATGCTTCGCGCTGCAACTGAACTGCAGAGGCCATCTGACCGCTTACATGTTGGAGTTGAGCGAGTAGCTTTCCGCCATGAGCTCCTCGATTTGGCGTGGGGTAGCGAGGGTCTCGTGTTGCTGATGCTGTGGATCGGAACCGTTCGGGTAGTCCCTGTCCCTGGAGATGAAAGTGAGGCCGTTGTCCGTTGATCGATTCCGTCATCTAAATGCTCAACTACGTTAGGAGTGCCGTCTCCCGTGGAAAGTCTTTCGTTCTTCAAGGTGTCTTTCCACGTCCTTGACCGCCATCTCGGTACGGTCATGAATGATCGTGTCCTTGATCGCGTCGTCTGCCGCCCTCGCAAGTTCTGCATGGCTGAGCCCCTCTGCGACCTTGCAGAGTTTGTCCCAGCTGCGAATCGACTTGGAAAAGTTCGCTAGTCGATTCTTGAGCACAGCCTTGGTCTGTTCCTGATTGGGCAGTCCGTATTCGATAACATCATCGAAGCGTCGGAACAAGGCGTAGTCAAGAATTTCAGGGTGATTGGTGGCAGCGATGATCAGGCTGTTGGATTGGTCCTGCTCGATCATCTGCAGAAAGCTGTTCAGGACGCGACGGATTTCGCCCACGTCGTTGGCAAGACCACGCTGGGAACCGATGGCATCGAATTCGTCGAAGAAATAAATGCCGCGAGTATCGCGAATGGCATCAAAAATCTGACGCAGCTTGGCTGCGGTCTCACCCATGTACTTGGTGATGAGGCTATCAAGGCGGACGATGTACAGCGGAATCCCGAGCTCGCCGGCAAGCGCCGAGGCGGTCATGGTCTTGCCGGTACCGGGCGGCCCAACCAAAAGCAGCTTGCGGCGAGGGGAGAGGCCGTGTGCGCGAATCTTCTCGAAATTGCGCTGCTCATTAATGATTCTTCCAAGACGGGCATGAGTGGCCTCGTCCAGGATCATTTCCGAAAAGCGGGTCTTTGGAAGAGCTACTGACAGCAGGTTACTCAGCTCGCCGCGAGGCTGGCCGATAGGCACCGGCTGCCCGGAAGGCAGACGATTTTTCTTGGCCGAATCAATTAGAGCCCGCAAATCTTCTGCAAGCTTCCCGTGACCCTGCTTAGCCTCATGGGCCGCCATCTGCATAGCAACGGCAAGGAAATGCGTGTCATCTCCCTTGATATGCGAGCGCAGAAGCGCTTTCAGTTGTTCGCCGCTAGCCATGGTTATCTACCTTCCCGTAGGGGTTAGTTTAATCGTTAAGACCCGCTTCTGACCTTGAATACGTCAACTTTTATTCACACAAGCAATCAGTGCCTGGCCTGAGTTCAACGCAATTCATTTAACACCGCGGCCCTGCCAAGGGCGGTGGCCATCCAGCTGGGAAGGCTCGCACGGACCGAACCTAGGCTTTCCCACTCCACCTTCGCTAAGTGCCGCCGAAGTTTCTGGGCCGAATTTTCAGCCTGATCTTTGCCCACCCAGGCCATCGCCCTAAGCGCATCCCCGGCCGGCGTCGCACCCAAGGAGAACAGCCAGTAGGGCGCGTGCTGGAAGTAAATTGTCCGGGAGCCGACGACCAACCGCTTACTGCGCCCTGTGGTGAGGTACACCTCTTTAGTCGAAGCAGCTCGCGTCAACCCCATTGATTTCGCGGCCTGTGCGCCATCGAGCGAGATGCACTGCTTACCCTGAGCAGCGATTGATTTCGCCAATGACTCTGCCGACGGGGCCCTGGTCTGATCTTTTTCACGCACCGGCGCAACGTAAATACCGCGCGCTATTCGCATCAGTTGCCCGGCTTTAGCCAAGCGACAAAACGCCTGATCAACCGCCGCACGACTGCCAAGGTGAAGAAATTCCTTGGGCGCAAGAACTCCACCCTCGCCTAGGGATTGGCTGCGTTCCAAGATCGCTTGCGGGATCGATCGCATATGAAAGCTCGGCTCATATCAATGTCAGATATTTGATTATACTTCTGACATTTGAGCAACAGCCGTTCGTCTTTTGTCGCCAGGGTTGGGCTAACCGGCTCTTTCTCATTGAGCTACGGGTATTCGAGGCTGCGCTGAACGTCACAACGGTGCTCGCGCATGTGGCACAGGTGCGAGCCAAGCAGCTGTCACCCAAAAGTTCTTAGCGTGCGGGCTCAGCCCAGAGTCTGATGCGGGTTGCGGCAGTGCCGGCGGCAGTTCGAACTGGCGCGTCGTGAAATAAATCGCCCACAGGCCTTGACCTTCCCACACGGGGAAGCTTGAAACTTCTCTTCAACAGAAACATTCAAGGGATATTTCAATGGCTTCCGTTGCCCAACAAGACGTCAATCCATCCATGTCCTCAGTCACTCGCCTGAGCCTGCCGGTCGAAGGTATGACGTGTGCTTCGTGTGTCGGCCGCGTCGAACGCGCGCTGAAAGAGGTCACCGGCGTGCAGATGGCCTCGGTCAATCTGGCCACCGAGCGCGCCGACATCACTTTCACGGGCTTGGCCGACCCGCAGGCCGCTGTGCTCGCCATCGAGAGCGCCGGCTACACCGTTCGCGAAGAGACCACCGAGCTCGCGATCGAGGACATGACCTGCGCATCATGTGTGGGCCGGGTTGAGAAGGCGCTCGCAAAAGTCCCTGGCGTGCTTGAAGCCACTGTCAACCTGGCGACCGAGCGCGCGCGGGTGCGCCACCTTGCCGGTGTCGCCTCCACGGCCGACCTTGAAGCAGCGGTCGAACAGGCGGGTTACAAGTCCCGACGCTTGTCCGCCGAAACGCCGACTGCGGGCGATCAGGACGCCGAGCGTCGTGAGATTGAGGCACGGGCGCTGCGGCGCGATCTGCTTGTTGCATCCATCCTCACCCTGCCAGTCTTCATCCTTGAGATGGGCTCTCACCTCATTCCCGCCATGCACCATTGGGTGATGGGGGTCCTGGGTCAGCAGGCGAGCTGGTATATCCAGTTCGCTCTTGCCACCCTGGTCCTGTTCGGTCCAGGCCTGCGCTTCTTCCGCAAGGGCGTACCGGCGTTGCTGCGCATTGCACCCGACATGAACTCGCTGGTCTCGCTCGGCACTGCGGCTGCTTACGGCTATTCGGTGGTCGCGACCTTTATCCCCAAAGTACTCCCGCAAGGTACCGCCAACGTCTATTTCGAAGCTGCCGTGGTCATCGTGACCTTGATCCTGCTCGGACGAACGCTGGAAGCGCGCGCCAAGGGGCGAACGTCGCAGGCGATCAAGCGGCTAGTCGGACTTCAGGCCAAGACCGCGCGCGTCGAGCGCAACGGCGAGACGATCGAAATTACCCTTGATCAAGTGGCGACAGGTGACGTCGTGCTCGTTCGTCCGGGCGAGAAGATTCCGGTCGACGGCGAGGTCGTCGAGGGCACCTCTTATGTTGACGAGAGCATGATCACCGGCGAGCCGGTGCCCGTGTCGAAGGGAGCGGGGGCAGATGTCGTCGGTGGCACGATCAACAAGACGGGCGCTTTCAGTTTCCGCGTAACCAAGGTCGGCGCGAACACGATGCTCGCGCAGATCATCCGCCTCGTCGAAGAAGCGCAGGGTTCCAAGTTGCCGATACAGGCGCTGGTCGACAAGGTGACCATGTGGTTCGTCCCGGCGGTGATGGCTGCGGCCGCGCTGACCTTCCTGGTCTGGCTGATCTTCGGCCCAGACCCGGCGCTGACTTTCGCGCTTGTGAATGCGGTCGCGGTTCTCATCATCGCCTGCCCTTGCGCCATGGGGCTGGCCACGCCGACCTCGATCATGGTCGGTACTGGCCGCGCGGCCGAATTCGGCATTCTCTTCCGCAAGGGCGAAGCCTTGCAGTCGCTGCGCGATGTGAGCGTGGTCGCACTCGACAAGACCGGCACACTGACCAAAGGACGCCCCGAACTGACCGACCTCGTCCCCGCCGAGGGCTTCGAATACAATGAGGTCTTGGCTCTCGTTGCTGCGGTCGAAACCCGCTCCGAGCACCCAATCGCAGAAGCGATCGTCGCAGCCGCAAAACAGCGGGACATCACGCTCGCACCCGTCGATGGCTTCGATGCAACACCGGGCTTCGGCGTGTCGGCCAAGGTCGCTGGTCGGACCGTCGCTGTCGGCGCGGACCGGTTCATGACGCAGCTCGGTCTTGATGTATCGAGCTTCCTGCCAACTGCCAAGCGTCTTGGCGAGCAAGGCAAGAGTCCGCTCTATGCCGCGATCGACGGCCGCTTGGCGGCGGTTATCGCAGTCGCCGACCCGATCAAGGAAACGACGCCCGCGGCGATCAAGGCGCTGCACGCGCTCGGGCTCAAAGTCGCAATGATCACCGGTGACAACGCAGCTACAGCCGCGGCGATCGCCAAGCAGCTCGGCATCGATGAAGTCGCTGCCGAAGTCTTGCCCGACGGCAAGGTCGCAGCACTGAAGAAGTTCCGGATCAATGGCGCGCGTGTCGCCTTCGTGGGCGACGGTATCAACGACGCACCGGCACTCGCAGAAGCGGACGTTGGGCTAGCGATCGGAACGGGAACCGATGTGGCGATCGAGGCAGCTGACGTAGTACTGATGTCGGGCGACCTGCGTGGCGTGCCGAACGCCATCGCGATCAGCCAGGCAACGATCCGCAACATCAAGCAGAACCTGTTCTGGGCCTTCGCATACAACGCCGTGCTGATTCCGGTCGCAGCGGGCGCGCTCTACCCGGTGAACGGCACGCTGCTTTCGCCGATCTTCGCTGCTGCAGCGATGGCCTTCTCCAGTGTCTTCGTGCTCGGGAATGCACTCCGGCTCAAGCAATTCCGGGCCCCCATGACCGTCGAAACTCGTACCGAGACGCCGATTAGCAGTACGACATCGAACAAACCACGCCTGGTGAATAGTCGTTAATCCCAGGGATCAGAAGCTATGACTGACGAATAAGGAAGTTAACTGGCCGCCACAGATGAAAGGCGGCCAGCCGCTACTGGCAAATGCTTAATGGCAGTGGTAATCGCCCGTTTTGTGGTTGCGGTGACAGCCTTTGGAATCCGTACCGCCGCTGTGGGCAAGGGCTGCCACGGAGGTTAAAGCGAGAACAGCAGCAATCAGGACAGCAGAAAACTTCTTCATGAGGAACTCCTTTTCAGCTTCTTGTTGTGTGTGACTCAAGTCACACTTGCAAGGTATGGCAAAAAGCCTGCATTGAGCAAGAAGGCTGCGAAGAGGGAAGCCCTATCTAGCCGAGCGAGCGAATCAGGTGCAGTGCAGCCAGATGCCCAGGGTAGAACCAATAGCCCCAGCGCTTGACCGGCCAGATTTTGAAATGGCCCGGTCGGCGCAGCAGCCATAGCCCAAGCAGTGGAGCGGCGAAGGCGACGGCTACTATCAGCAGGGTAAAGGGCTGCAACTCCCACTCCGCGAGCCAGCGGTTGCGACTGTTGGCCATTACGCAAAGTGCGGCGGGCAATAGCCACACAAGACCAGGCCGTTGAATAGCCAGCAGCAATGCCGCCGGCAGCAGCGTTCCGAAAACGCCGTACATCAGGCGCTCCTGAATCAGCACAGCCACAGCCGCGCCAGTCAGAGCCAGAACAAAACCGTCGCGTCCACGGTGATGCGCGCCCCAGGCGATAAGTAGGCCCAGCAACAGCGAAGGCATCACGTTGATCGTGCTGCTGTCGCTGGACAGCAGGCGATAGGGCAACTCCGAGATCACGGCAAACGCCGCCATCCAGCCCAGGTAACGAACATTATCCTCGGTGTACAAGGCTCCCGATTGCGAGCGCGCGACATTGGCTGCAATCCCCAGGCAGAACAGTGGAAAGGCTAAGCGCCCCACGATGAACAACCATTCGGTGTCAGGCCAGACGTAGCGCAGGTGATCCAGCAGCATGGTCAGCATTGCCAGCCACTTGATCAAATCCAGGTTGGTGTCGCGCGTATGCAGGCTCACCCGAACCACCCAAGCGTCAAGGCAGCTAGCACCAGATAGCGAGTGGCCTTGGCCAGCGTCACGATCAACAGAAAGCTCCAGAACGGTTCGCGCATAACACCGGCTACCACGGTAAGCGGATCACCAATGATCGGCACCCAACTGAGCAGCAGCGACCAGCGACCGAAGCGGTGATAAGCCTGCTGGGCCTTTTCCAGTTTGCCTTCGCTGACGGGAAACCAGCGCTTGTGGCGGTAGTGCTCGATAGAGCGACCCAGCAGCCAGTTCAGCACCGAGCCCAGCACATTACCCGTGGTGGCCACTGCCAGCAGCGCCCAGGCCGCGTAGCGGTCGGTCAGCAGCAACCCAACCAGTACCGCCTCCGACTGCATAGGCAACAGCGTGGCGGCACCGAAGGCGGCGATGAACAGGCCGAAATAACCGGATAATTCCCACATTGGGCTAGGCGTTCAGGCCGATCCAGCCGTGGAAGCCGACGTAAATCCCCACACCAATGATCAGCACGCTGGACAGGTAAGGGGCGCGACGCGCCACAACACCCAGCCAGGGCCAACGATTGGATGCCTGGCGTGCACCGATAGCGGCGGCAGCGCCAACGGAGACCAGGGTGATGGCTAAGCCAATGCTGAAGCACAAGACCAGCACGGCCCCCAGGGCGACTTCCTTCACTTGCAGGCAGAGCAGCAGCACGGTGATCGCTGCCGGGCAGGGAATCAGTCCGCCCGTCAGGCCGAACAGGATGATCTGGCCGGTGGTGACGTTGCGGTTGCTGAAGCGCTTGCGGATGTCGTTGGCATGCGCCCGCTCATGGGCATCCTGGTAGCCCTCCAGCGACAGCTCAAGCCCCTCCAGCTCGGAGTGCTCATGGTCATGACCGTGGCCGTGCTCGCGGAATTCCAGGTCATAGTCGTGGGAGTGACCGGCATGCCCCAGAATTAGGCGCGCGGTGAATTCGTGGGGTTCAGGGATCTCGCCCACTGACTCCAGGTAGTCCCCCCGGTCGACGAAGCAAAACTGCCGGGCCAGTCCATCGGGACGAGTAGTCAGCAGGCTCACTTCGGCAGCCGGCCAGACATGACCACTCAAAGTCTTCAGCCGCCAGCGCGGTGGAACGCCTTCTTCGAAGATCGACAGCTCGATACGCCCGTGCCCGGTATCGATACGATGCGTTTCATCGTGGTGGTGATGGTCATGTTGATGTTCGTCACCTTCCTCGAAGCGCCACATCTGCTCGCCACGCCAGGTGCGCCAGAGCATCCACAGGGCGATGGTGATAATGATGGCGGCGGACGCGAGCTGGAAATACGGCTCGGTAGTTTCGGCATCCAAATTCTGTCCTAGGTACATACCGCCCATGGCCACCAGCCAGACTACGGCGGTGTGCGAAAGCGTTGCGGCAAGGCCTAGCAGAATGGCCTGCTTCACCGTGCCACGAATGGCCACGATAAACGCCGCCATCATGGTCTTCGAGTGCCCAGGCTCCAAGCCGTGCAACGCACCCAGCAGAATGGCGCTGGGGAAGTACAGCCAGGCCTGCGAGGCCCCCTGTTGCAGCAGTTCGGCGAAACTCGACATGGGAGGGGCCTAGAGGTACTTGGTGATTTGCTTGAAGTCTTCGAGTGATGCGCGCTCGCCTATCGCAAGTGCTTCGACCGTATGCTCCAGGCAGTGGTCGATATGGTCTTGGATAAGCACACGCTTGGCCTGGCAGACGGCTTTTTCCACGGCATGCAGCTGCT
>JAAIGE0101299372.1_pt1 | contig 12974 bp, 11 predicted proteins | sample 6487951 | NCBI WGS metagenome assembly JAAIGE01 (sample SAMN13974128, study PRJNA590717) | phyllosphere metagenome | biome: tomato field; feature: multiple bacterial spot infested tomato fields; material: tomato leaves; isolation source: leaves from tomato fields | host: Solanum lycopersicum ... | reverse complement strand
GTCAGCTGTACGTATTCGCCGACGTCGATTCGCGCATCACCTCGGGCGATGGTTTGCACGTGATTCGTTTGCCGGAACACTACGGGCTGTTGTCGCCGATTCTGCACGTGGCGGCGCTGCAGCTGCTGGCGTATCACACGGCGCTGGCGCGTGGGACTGACGTGGACAAGCCGCGGAATCTGGCGAAGTCGGTGACGGTCGAGTAAGTTGTTGGAGCGGCGTAGTCTGTGTTGTGGCGCGATAAAAAAGTGCGCCACAAACTTGCATTTTAACTACCATGCCCAGCTAGACCCCGAGATTGTTCTCAAGGTATTAAAGCGCTTAATATGGGATTTGTCGTAGCGTTGCTGACGTGTGCTTGTCGAAAACACCTATCAGGTCTAGTGCCCGAACAACCCAGGCCGTAGTGCAATGTGCTTGTACTCAATGAAGTCCTCCAGCGCAGCATGCCCGTTGAGCCTGCCTAATCCAGAGAGCTTGAATCCACCCTCCTCGGTGCTGTCATAGACTTTTGCCCAGTCATTGACAAAAACACTACCGACATCGAGTGCGCCGGCGACGCGAAACGCCCTATCCAGGTCGCGCGTCCATATGCTTGCGGATAATCCGTATTCGTTATCGTTGGCCAACCCGATGGCCTCGCCCTCATCCTTGAACTTCTGGATCGTGATGACGGGGCCGAAAGTCTCTCGTTGTACGATTGGAAGGCGGTTGTCTGTCACCTCGATCATCGCGGGTCGGAAGAACGCGCCGTGTGCCATCGGACCTTCCGTCACAGGACCGCCCCTCACGATAGCGACGGCGCCCTGGCCCAATGCCTCCTCAACTACTTTTTCGACACGTGCGACATTGGCCTTGTCGATCAGTGGACCCATGTCGCTGACCGGATCGGCCGCAGGTCCGACACGCACTTTACGCAGCCGCTCGGCCAACTCGTCTCGAACCCTTTCATAGACGGCCTCGTGTACCAGCAGGCGGGAGCCGGTCATGCAAAACTGGCCGGCGAACACAGTGAGCGCCTTCTCCAGTACCGGTAACATGGGCCCGATGTCGGCGTCTTCAAATACGATCATCGGCGCCTTGCCGCCCAGCTCCAGGCCAAACCGCTTCATGCGGCGGGCGCCGACCGCGCCGATTGCCGCGCCGGTCCTGGTGCTCCCGGTGAAGCTGATCGTCGGTACGTGTTCGCTCTCCACCAGAAGAGCGGCTCCTTCGGAGCCGCTCTCGGAGAAGATATTCATCACCCCTCTCGGGAGATCCGTTGCCTCGCTCAGGATCTCTGCCAGGATTGCCGCGGTTTGGGCGACCTGGCCCGGCATCTTCACCACGACCGTGCAGCCGGCTGCCAATGCGGGAGCAAACGAGCGAACCGCCAGGATGACCGGTGAGTTCCATGGCACGATGACGCCTGCCACACCAACCGGCTGCCTCAGGACGACGGATATGCTGCCGGGTCTTGGCCGTGTAGCACGTCCGGACTCGGTCCGCGCCATGGCCGCCCAGTACCGAAGCTTGCCAGGGGACCCGAACGCTTCCATGGCAGCCTCGGCGCGAATCTTTCCGTTCTCCAGCGACAGGATGTCCATCAGACGGTCGCGATTGCGCTCGATCGCATCGGCCATCTGATCCAGTACCTTGGCGCGCAGCTCGGCATCGTGCGCCCAAGCCGTCTGCGTGAAGGCCCGGCGTGCTGCTGCGATAGCAGAAGATGCCGCCACACCACCATCGTCCGCATAGTCCCCGATGGGCTCGTAGGTTGCCGGGTTAATCGACTTTCCTCGCTTTGTCGAGGAGGCGAAGACACCGTCGATCCAGTTCTCAGCGGCATAGGACGTCATGGATGATCCTTTGGAAGCTTGCAGGCCATCGCGCCGCTCACCTGGCAGGTGACAGGCAGACGCGAATGGCGTGCAGGAGGGGTGATTGGTGTCCGGGGCATTGAAACAAACAGCGCTTCAAGCCAGGAAGGGAGGTGGATTCTCGCCGCGCAGTCTGTAGTTCGGTCGCGGCCTTTCGATCCGGATCGATTCGAGAACGGTGTAGGCGTGGTACTTGGTCTGGGTGGTCACACCAGCCAGCCGCTCGGACCAGATCTTGCCATTGCTGGTTCTCTTCTCCAGCACGTGCTTGGTCGCATAGTTGGCCATGGAATTGATCCAGTTCTCCGTGCCGACCCAGAAGCGGTCCAGGCCAGGCTTGAGAACGATGTCGATCAGGCGGTCGGAGCGCGAGTAGATGTCGATGGCCGCCTGAGCGCCCTCGAGGATGTCGCCGAAGTACTCGATGGCTTCCTTGACCAGCTCCGGCGTGCCGTATTTCATGTGATGCCCGGCCACCAGGAAGTCGAAGTCATACTCCATGATTTGATGCTGGGCTTCGTACCAGGCGGTGATGTTCTGCGAGGCATCACAATGCATGAACGTGGCACTGCCAGGACTCAGGATGTCGATGACCGTGAGCACCTTGTGCGCCGGTGCGTAAATAAAAATATTACCCGGGCAGTGGTTCTCGCCCTTGTAGGACAGCTCCAGTGTCACGCCGCCGATCGTCAGCGTGTACTCCTTGTCGAAAGTCAGCGTAGGAACGGGACGACCGGGATCAGGAAAGCGCTCCAGCAACTCTTTCGTGATCTCGTGCGCGACGATCTCCACGTTCGGGCCATAGATCGATGCAGCACCGATATGGTCGGTGTGCCAATGGCTGTAGATGACGTGGGTTACCGGCTTGTCGGTGACCTCCTCGATGGCCGCGAGCATGTTCTCGCCCAGGGTCGGCGGCGCGTCGATGGCGATGACGCCGTTACTGGTGAGGACGAAGGCCGCATCGTAGCCACCGCTGGTCACCCAATAGAATCCGTCACGGAGCTCTTCGCAGTGGTACCCCAGCTTCTGGAATCGCTCGCTCCAGAAGTAGGGAGGGTAGTACTCGGCCGGGTCCAGAGGATGTTCGCCGGCCTCCGGAAAGCCGTAGCGGTCGATACCGAAAAATCCTGGGGTGTCGGATGCCGTGATCGGCTTCTGATGTTTATCACACATGGGTTGCGTCCTTTTCTCGGAAATAGGAGGGGGCACGGTCAGGGGGCTGGCGTTTCGAAGCGGAGCACCGCCTTGATAACGCGACCTGCCGCCACGTCATCGAAGGCCTGGTTGATCTCCGAAAAGTTGTAGAAGGTGATCAAGCGGTCAAAGGGGAAGCGACCGCTTCGATAAAGCCCGATCAGCTCGGGAATGAGCAGGGCCGAGACGGCATCGCCCTGAATGATTCCCTGCAGTGTCTGGCCGACGGTGAAGCGGGACGCATCCACCATGGCCTTGGAGTGTGCGTTGAAGGCGACGAACCCGAAGTGTCCCAGTGGGGCCAGCGCCGCAACGCCTGCATCCAGATTGGCGGCGCGCCCGCTGGTATCGAGGACAAACTCGACACCCCGCGGCTCGATCGCCCGAATGGCCGCTGCGACGTCCGCGCCGGAAGCATCGATGATGTGCGTTGCGCCCAACTCTTGCGCAAGCTTCAACCGCTCTTCATTGACGTCGATTGCAATGATGGTGGCTGCATCAGCCACCTTGGCCGCCATGATCGCCGCAAGCCCGACCGCACCGACCCCGAAGATGGCGACGGTCGCACCCACCGGGACCTTCATGGCCTTCAGGATCGCGCCGGCACCCGTCTGGAGTCCGCAGCCCAGCGGCCCCAGTATCTCCAGAGGCACGTTGTCCGGAACCCTGACCGTGTTGCGCGCATGGGCAAGCGCATACGTTGCGAACGAGGACTGCCCGAAGAAGTGGGCATGCAGGTCGCCCAAGCGCTCCGCTGCGACCCCAACGCTACCGTCAAGCCGGGCACCGGCGAAGTTCGCCTCCCATACCTTGTCGCAGTAGGCAGCATGCGAAGAAAGACAAGGCTTGCACTGACCGCATGAGTGATAGGAAAGAACGACGTGGTCGCCCGGCCTGAGATGCGTCACCGCCGACCCCACGCGTTCGACGACACCAGCTCCTTCATGGCCGAGAATCGCTGGCAGCGGAGAGGGCATCAACTGCTGTCGGACATGCGCGTCCGTTGCACAGATGCCAGTTGCCACCATACGGACGAGAACCTCGTCCGGGCGCGGGTCTTCCACCGTTACATCGTGCATGACGAAGGGATCCTCCTTTCGTTCGATCACGGCTGCGCGTGCTTGCGTGCTCATCTGCCCTCCCGATGAGTATTACCACGTGCGGAAGATGCTGAGTAGTCCATCATTGGCCTCCATTGGGTTGTCGAAGAGGTCTGGCAACGGCTCAGCCAACCTTTTCGTTTAGACTAGCGATTTTGTCGTGTTGCACTAAGTACCAAACCAGAAACCTGGAGTTGCTCATGTCGGAACCCGCTCCCGTAGACCTTCTCGATGTCATCGCATTCATTCGGGTTGTCGAGACCGGCAGCATCGCGCATGCCGCCGTGCGCCTTGGTGTCGCCAAGTCCATCGTCAGTCGCCGCGTCAGTCGCCTGGAGTCTGTACTCGGTGCGCAGCTCCTGACTCGTACTCCAAGGGGCACGACGCTGACGGACATCGGACGCGGATACCACGCGCGCGCAAGCGCCGGCCTGTCTGAACTCGAGTCCGCACGAGAGGTCGTGAGCAGCCTGACGACCGAGGTCTCCGGTTTGCTTCGTGTTCAGGTGCAAACGGCCTTCGGCGAGTTTGTCCTCGCGCCGCTACTGGCGGAATTCGCCCGCCTCAATCCGCGTGTCCAGTTCGATGTTCGCTTCGAAGATCGCCTCGTGGACATGCATGCTGATGCCTACGATCTTGCCGTGTGGGTGGGTGACGTCGCAGATCAAACCCTCATTACGCGCAAGCTTGCCGAGGTTCGTTGGGTCGTCGTGGCCAGCCCGGAGTATCTTCAGAAACGCGGGAGACCGACGATGCCAGGTGATCTGACCGCGCACGACGCCTTGTTGTATGCCCTGGACTCGGGAAATTGGCGTTTCATGGGCCCGGCGGGGTGGGAGCATGTGCGTATCAACTCCGTCCTTCGCACTGGCAACGGACAAATGTTGCTGGCGGCTGCGCGAGCCGGCCTGGGCATGACGCTGGTTCCCAAGTTCATGATCGACTCACCCTTTGCTCATGGGGACTTGGAAGTCATCCTTCCAAGCTACCAGCACGAAGGCGCTGATCTCCGGATCTACATGCCGCCTGCACGCGCCCGCATAGCGCGCGTGCGCGCCCTGGTGAACTTCCTCGTCGAGAGGATCGGCCAGGAGGTATAGGCACCTAGTCAACGTCCCATGATGGTATGCCCCATGCGGCCAGGATCAGGATCAGGCCTGTCGCAGCGATCAGCACGCATGCCACCGCCAGAACCGGGTGCGGGAGAGGCGGCCGCCATCCACTATCCGAGGACCCTGTTGGGTGGCCAGGTGCAGGCTGGGCAGGTAAATTGGCATCGGCCTGCTCGCGCAACGCGATCAAGCGCAGGCGTATTCGCATGCCAAGCAGAATCGCAAGGTAGGCTGTCGTAGCTCCAGCAAGGGCCGCTGCCAGACGCAGTGTATCCAGCTGCGCCGACAAGGCGCTGACGCCTGCAGCCTGCCTCCAGTCGCCATAGCTCCCCATGACTGCCTGGCCAGCCAGCGCGCCAAGGCCATTGAGAATGCCGAACAGCACGATGAAGCTGATCAGTTCTGTGTTGCCTCGTTGTAGCGCACTGGTGATACCGAAGAGCAGCGCAGGACCCAGGAAGAAGGTCCCGGCAAATGCGATGGCCGCCTGGCTGAGGTAGAAGCGCGGCATATGCTCGATGCCGTTTTCCGCACTCACTACCGCACTCACCAGCAGCGTCGCAACGGCAATCATGCCAACAGCGAGCATCATGGGCCTGGCTATCCTCTCGACGCTGATCGACATGGTGCTGGCCAGGACGCCTGTGGCGGCGCCAAGCAGCATGGAGAAGGTGAGCACCGATAGTTGATGCGTCGTTGCGCCAAGCGTCCTTGCCGTCGCGATGGCGATGTCCTGTTCTGTCAGGACCATACGAATCAGAAAGATCGCCAGTGCAAACCGCGCGACATCGCCGCTGCTTAACCAGCTGATGTTCAACAGCGGTTCTTGTCGTTGCCTTTCGACCAAAAAACCGGCCAGGAGTGCCACTGGCGCAGCGATGACAGCGGCCACGATCCATGGCTCTGCAAACCAGTCCAGCCATCGACCCAGCCCGAGCACTGCAGCGGTGAGCGCCAAACCCGCGCCCATTAGTGTGTAGGTCAGCAAGTCGAGTGGCTGAAAGCGCCGTGTACGCTCGGCCGGGGGGAAGCGCAAGGCGCCTGCCGCTGCAAGAGAAAGCAAGGCCAGGCCCGCTTCAAGGAGGAACAGCGAGCGCCACCCATGCGTGGCCAGAAGAGAGGGTGACAGGACATACGCCAGCGGCATCGCACACTGCGTGATACCAACGGCCAGGACCAGCCCCTTGAGACGCCACTTCGCCGGAAAGACCTGCATCATGTTGAAGATGCACAGCGGTATCAACGAAACAGCAACGAATCCACTCGCCGCCCTCAATAGCAGTGAAGCCGAGAAGGATGTGACAAACAGATGTGCGAGCGCAAGCGTCGCATGGACACTCAACGACACCACGGAGAAGCGGCGCAGTCCGCATTGCTGACGTATCTTGATGAGCACCAGGTTAGCGGATGCCGCCGCCATCACGTAGCTGGTCGCCAGCCACGCCATATGCGCCGCACTCAACTCCAGCACCCGCTGGAGTTGGACCATGTTGGCCGCCACGAGCGCATTCCCCAGCCCCGCCGTTGTGCCAAGCAGGACGGCGACAAGTGCGTAGGCGAGTCGGATGGCCCAACCATGTGTCGGCGTGGCTGGCGAACCAATGACCGGAGACCGCTCATGCAGTGGAATATCGACAGCTTCTTCTTCCAGGAGCGAAGCGATCCTCCAGGCAGGTTGCCTACCGGGCTTGCTGTTTGAAGTGCCATGCATGCGACGATGATAGGACATCAATCGCCTGCGCAAGGGTTCCTGCCCGAGCAACGCAGCGTTCGCGAATGCGCATCTAGATGCCGGTCGCCAGAATCTGGATCATGGAGAGTGCCGCCGTGCCACACCACGTCGCGGCGTTCAACGTCGCGAATTGAAAGGAGTACCCAGGCCATGATTTCCAGATCCATTGATCGCACCACCAGGATCCCGCCGCTGGGCCGGGGCTTCGGTGGGGACAGACACAAGGCCGCCCTGGTCGTCGCCCCGGGCGAGCTGTCCAGGACCGACCCCTTCTTCCTCATGGCGGACGATCACATCACCCTGGAAGGCGGGTTCGGCGAGGCACATCCGCACGCCGGACTCGAGACGGTCACGTTCATGCTCAACGGTAGCATGGAGGACACGGGTGGGCGGCTCGAGGAAGGCGATGTCGAATGGATGACGGCTGGCAGCGGCATTGTCCACGCCGAGAACGCCGTGGTGTCCACCGGCATGCGCCTGTTTCAACTCTGGCTCATTCTTCCCGAAGCGCAGCGCAACATGGCGCCGCGCATTCAGATCCTGCGTCGGCATAGCATGCCGACACATGTCGATGCAGGCGTCGTCGCCAGGGTCTACAGCGGCAGCATGCGAGATGCCGTCGCGCCAACGTTGAATGCCGTGCCTACCACCCTGGTCGACATCCGGCTTGCGCCTGGAGCGATCTTCAAGCCGGAGTTTCCTGCTTCTTACAATGCTTTCGTGGTCGGTATCGAAGGCGAGTTCATCGCGGGAGACAACGAGGTTCTGGGCGCTGACAGCGTCGGCTGGACAGGCCCTCAGGGAAGCGGCGATAGCTCCCTGAAACTGCAGGCAGGCACGAGCGGCGCGCGACTGTTGCTGTATGCCGGTCAGCCACAGAACATCCCGGTCGTCGCGCAAGGTCCGTTCATTGCCGGAACCAACGAAGCGCTGGCTGGCTACTACGATGCATATCGGCAGGGTCGCTTCCCGCATGCCGGCAAGATGCGCCCGTTGATGCGCTAGGGTCGGCGACGCTGACTGGATGGACCAGGCAGGTTCGCCAAGAGACGCTACCTGCGAAACGTCGCGCGCAGTCCTCCCGTTCAAACGATTCAAACACGATGGATAAAGACGCGGGGCTCGCTTGGAAGAAGCGTAACAAAGCGAAAGCGCGCCGGCCGCACCCCACCAGCGGGGTGAAGAGCGACGTACCGGCGGGTGTACGAACCCAACCCGGTCGATCCCCTGTCTTTTGCGTTTGCCAAACGTCGACGCGTCGCAAGACGGTCGACCTCAATTTACCTTCACAGGAATGCCGCTCACACAGGCAGGTGAGAGCGCCGGAGAAAACATGATGGCCAAGAAAATTCAAATGCAAACCACCGGCGGTCCGTCGGTACTAACGATCGTCGATGCGGACGTTCGCGCCCCACGGGCAGGCGAGGTTCTTCTTCGCCAGGACGCTATTGGCATCAACTTTGTCGATACCATGATTCGTCAGGGTCGGTACCCTGTGCCGTTGCCCGCGGTGCCTGGATTCGAGGCGGCGGGCATGGTCACGGAGGTTGGGCCAGGCGTAGACAGCCTGTCGGTGGGCGACCGGGTTGCCTATTTCTTCGATCCGGGCGCCTACGCAACAGAGAAAGTCATCTCGACCTCCTCATTGATTCGACTCCCGGATGACATTTCCAATGAGGTCGCAGCCACCTTTTTGGCGAAGGGGGTAACCGCCTGGATGGGGCTACGGGCGCTGCATGATGTGAAGCCAGCCGACACCGTTCTGATTCTCGGTGCGTCCGGCAGCGTCGGCTCTATTCTTTCTCGATGGGCCAGATCACTGGGCGCAGACGTCGTTGGTGTTGCAGGATCATTCAGCAAGCTCGATAAGGTCGCACGCGGGGCTCACCACGCTTTTCATTCCCAGGATCCTGACCTCGGCGACAAACTCCGTCATATCGCCCCGAATGGCTTCGACGTCGTGTATGACCTTGTTGGCCAGGCGACTTCCTCGCTGGCTGTAGGGCATGTGCGTGATAAAGGCGTAGTGGCTGCCATCGGTGCAGCATCCGGTCAGACACCGTCGAATTATTCCGGCCTTGCGGGGAGAGGCGTCGACGTGCGTAGCGGTGGAGCACCGCAGTTCGTGCATGGGCGGGCCGTCAAGGTCGCGACGGATGAGCTTTGGCAGCTGGTGCGCACTGGTGTCTTCGCTGATCTGGACGTGGCGAGGTACGCGTTCGACGAGATTGTCCGGGTGCATGAGGACATGGATGATCGCGCACTGGATGGGTTGCCCGTGCTGATGCGATAGACGATGAAGCGCAAGAGAGGCCCGGGACAGCGAATTCGCGCAGAACGCACGACGCTGAGGGTTCCGCTAATAGCAACGCCGGGTTTCTCCAACGCCGGCTTCCGCAACGCTTCCACGTCCCTATACTCCTGATAACCATCACAAGGAGATCACGACATGCCTGCAGTCCTCGTCCACGGCGTACCCGACACCCACCGGCTGTGGGACACCGTCCGCCATCATCTTGAGCGCAAAGACATCATCACGGTCGATCTCCCCGGCTTTGGCAACCCCTTGCCGCCGGACTTCAGCTCAACGAAGGAAGAGTATCTTGACTGGCTTGTCAACCGGATCGCCGCGATCGGCGAACCCGTGGATCTGGTCGGTCATGACTGGGGATGCCTGCTGACAGGCCGTCTCACGTCGATCCGACCGGATCTGGTGCGGACCTGGACCGGCATCAGCGGGCCGATCGATCCAGCATACCCGTGGCACTATCTCGCCAAGATCTGGCAGACGCCAGGCGAGGGCGAGCAATGGATGCATGACCTGGACCTCAAGGAATTTGCGGCGAACCTTGTCGAGGCGCAGATGCCGAAAGATGCGGCGGATGAAGCGGTTCGGCATATGGATGCCACCATGCGGGCAAGTATTCTCGCGCTTTACCGTTCCGCAATCGAGGTCGGCGCGCAGTGGAAGCCTGGTTTGCGCAATATGACCGCCCCAGCGCTGGTGATCTGGGGCCTGGACGATCCGTTCCTGCCGCACCGCTTCGCCGACGAGCTCGGCAATGCCACCCATGCACGCGCCGTCGTGAAGCTGCGCGCCTCGCATTGGCCGATGATCGAGCGCCCGGCCGATGTCGCGCGCGAACTCGAGGCCCATTGGGCGCAAGTTTAATTCCCCGCGCTTGCGTCACGTGGGGTCGAACCCACGCATCCGCAGCGCGACCGGCAAGGCTTGGTCACGCGCTATCCGCCCAAGCGTTCGTCCGGAAACGACACCATGGTGAAGCAGCACGGCGAGCATTGCCCGGGCTGCGCCCACACAGGAGCACGCCCACATGATCAATTCAGCAAACACCCGGATCGGCGTCGGCATTGTCGGCGCCAGTGCCGATCGAGGCTGGGGTGGAATTGCTCACGTCCCGGCGCTGCGGGCGCTCGATGCGTTCCAGATCCGTGCCGTCAGCACGACTCGTATGGAGAGCGCGAAAGCGACCGCTAGCCGACTGGGCGCCGATCTCGCCTTTGACACACATCAGGCGTTAGTCCTGCGGCCGGAGGTCGACCTGGTGGTAGTTGCAGTGAAGGTGCCGGATCACAAGCAGATCGTTTCCGAGGCGCTCGCCGCAGGCAAGATGGTCTATTGCGAGTGGCCGCTCGCGCGAAACCTGTCGGAAGCCGAAGCGCTCGAGGGACTTGCTCGCGAACGGCAGGTGCGTACGGTCATCGGCTTGCAAGGCGGCCTGCACCCACCGATCCGTTACCTTCACGACCTGATCCGGCAGGGCGTGATCGGCAAGCCGCTCAGCACGAGCATCCGGGCGCATCTGAACGACGACATGTGGCTTGGCCGATATGATGCGCCGTTCGAATACATGGCTCGCGCAGAGAATGGCGCCACGCTGCAAAGCATCATGCTCGGCCACGCGCTCCAACCGCTTGCGCACGTCCTCGGCGCATTCGAGAGCTTGTCCGCCATCGTCGCCAATCAGCGCGGCGACGGCGTCCGCCTCCCGGATGGCACGTCCGTCCCGAAGGACACGCCCGATGAGATCGTCGTCGCCGGCGTTCTCGAGGGCGGGATCGTCACCTCGCTGCATTACAGTGCCGGACAGTCCGCCGGCGCGGTGTGGGACATCCAGGGCACCGCAGGCAGCCTGCGGGTCGAGACGGCGTCGGGCTATATCCACTTCGGCGATATGACCATCACGTTGCGCCGCGGTAGCGAGCCTGTCCAGCAGATACAGGTTCCAGCCGCCTATGTGACTCCCGACCTGCAACTCGACCCACCCGCAGCGGGTGTCGCCCGCCTCTACGCCGAGCTCGCCGCCGACCTCCGCGACGGGACCGCAGATGCGCCCGCCTTCGCGGTCGCACTTGACCGTCACCGGGTGCTCGAGGCGATCGCACAGGGCGCGAAAACGGGTCATCGCCAGCATCTGACCCGACCTCGTTAACTTTCATCGCTGAAACCAGAGAAGGGTTGCGTCGTCAGGCTTGTCGGGCCGACGGCGAAACCGACTCGTCATGCAGCCAGCAGGAGACTTCACCGTGACCACCAAGCTCAAGATCGACTTCGTTTCGGATATCGCCTGTCCCTGGTGCGCGATCGCGCTAGGAGGCCTGGAGAGGGCGCTCGCCGCGTTGGAGGGCCAGATCGACGCCGATATCACGTTTCATCCCTATGAGCTGAGCCCGGACATGCCGGCGGGCGGGCAGAACTCCTTGGAGCACATCAACAGGAAGTTCGGCATGCCGCATGACCAGATTCGCTCCAGCCGCGAGATGATCCGACAGCGTGCCGCCGGCGTCGGCGTCACGATGAACGCCTCCGACGTAAGCCGGATCTACAACACGTTCGATGCGCACAGGCTGCTCGCCTGGGCGAAGGATGAAGGCCGGCAGCTGGACCTGAAGCGCCGCTTGCTGGCGCTGTATCACACCGACCAGGTCGATCCCGGCGACCATGACGCGCTCGTGGCGGCTGCCGAAGAAGTCGGCCTGGACGGATCAGCGGCGCGTGCGGTCCTTGAATCCGATCGCTACGTCGACGAGGTACGTGCCGAGGAAGAGCTTTGGCGTCGTCGCGGTATCAGGAGCGTGCCGGCGGTGATCGTCAACGACCGGCACCTGATCTCCGGCGCGCAAGCCGCCGAGGAATTCGAGCGGCAACTGCGTGGTCTCGCCGCCGAAGCCGGCGGTGTCGACTGACGCCCACTCTTGGACGCTCACCGACGCAACGCCCGTCGCCGCGCCTATGCTTGACCGCATCGTTGCGACCGGTCGGTGGTTCGCGGGTCACGCCGATCGGTCCGATCCCCTCTCCTATGACAAGATCTCGCGCAGGCGATCGGCGCGGATGGCTCGCTCACCCGGACCGGCGAACAGCTCCTGCTGGCAACCGCAAGCCCGTTATTGGTCAGGTTGACGAGCTGCTTGCCGAATTTCTTGCCCTTGAGCAGACCCAGGAATGCCTCGGGGGCGCTGGCCAGGTCTTGCGCGATCGTTTCGCGGTATTTGAGCTTGCCACAGGCGACGAGCATGGCCAGTTCGTTCATTCCCTGTGGCCAGAACTCCATGTGCTCACCGACGATAAAGCTGCGCACGGTAAGGCGCATCGCCAGCACCGACTGGCTCAGGAATGTCGATGAAGGTCGTGGCGATTCAGGGAATACTGGAACTGGAACGAGAATGGTCACGCCGTGATCGAATCGTGCTGTCAATAGCAAGAACGATCAGTGACAGCGATGGAACGTATAGGTAACCTCTTCCCCATCAATAAACCAGCTGCCGAATCCGATACGTCGACCGGGACCAGTGCAGTGTGGCGGTCTTATACCGGGGCGAAGAAAAGAAAAGAAATGATCGAATTTCCCGAAGACCTGGACCTGCGGCGGCTCATCCGCTTCTCGCCAGACGACGGCTCGATCTGGCTGTCCGAAAGCCGCATGCTGCTGCTCCATGCGGCATCGTTAGG
>JAAIGE0101407952.1_pt1 | contig 12983 bp, 13 predicted proteins | sample 6487951 | NCBI WGS metagenome assembly JAAIGE01 (sample SAMN13974128, study PRJNA590717) | phyllosphere metagenome | biome: tomato field; feature: multiple bacterial spot infested tomato fields; material: tomato leaves; isolation source: leaves from tomato fields | host: Solanum lycopersicum ... | reverse complement strand
CGGCCACGAACGCTGGATCCTCGACGACCTGCGCGCCTGCGGTGGCAATGCGGATGCTGTACGCGACGGGTCGCCTGCCATGCCCATCGAGCTGATGATCGCCTACCTTTACGACCTGATCGCCCGTGGTAATCCGGTCGGCCTGTTCGGCATGGTCAACGTACTGGAAGGCACCAGTATCGCGCTGGCGACCCATGCCGCCGACAGCATTCGTGAACATCTGGAACTGCCCGCCGCCGCATTCAGCTACCTGAGTTCACATGGCAGTCTGGACGTCGGCCACATGGAAACCTTCCGCGCGCTGATGGACCACTTGGACGATCCTCAGGATCAGGCCGCCGTGATCCACACCTCCAAGATCGTCTATCGCCTCTACACCGACATGTTCCGCGAGCTGCCAGGCGTTCTGGCGCACAATCACAAGGAACGCGCTCATGCGACTGTCTGATACCCGCGTCGTGCTGACCGGTGCCAGTGGCGGAATCGGCCTGGCGATTGCCGAGGCGCTGTGCAGCCATGGCGCCCAAGTGCTCGCGGTGTCGCGCAATGGGCAGCCCTTGCGCTCGCTCCTCGCCGCGTACCCAGAAAACCTGCACTGGGTCGAAGCCGATCTGTGCAGCGAGGAAGGCCGCCAACAGGTGATGGCCAGGGCGCAGGCAACGGCGGGCGTGAACCTGCTGATCAATGCGGCTGGCGCCAATCACTTCGCGATGCTGGAACAGCTTTCGGCCGACGACATCAACGCTATGCTGATGATCAATCTGCACGCACCGATTCTGCTGACCCGTGCGATGTTGCCGCTGCTCAGGAACGCCGAACAGGCCATGGTGGTGAATGTCGGCTCAACCTACGGTTCCATCGGCCACGCGGGTTATGCCACTTATTGCGCAAGCAAATTTGCCCTGCGGGGATTTTCCGAAGCGCTGCGGCGGGAACTGGCGGACACCCGTGTCAGCGTCCTGTACGTTGCGCCAAGAGCCACACACACCACGATGAACAGCCCGGCTGCGCAGGCATTGAACGAGGCGCTGAAATCCGGTGTCGATGATCCGGCGTATGTGGCACAAGCAGTGGTGCATGCCATTGCCGGTGACCGGCGTGATGTGTACCTGGGCTGGCCGGAACGCTTTTTTGTCGGTCTCAACAGCCTTTTACCCATGCTGGTCGACCGCGGCCTGCGTAAACACCTACCCTTGATTCGTCGTCTGAGCAGTACTCACCCGGAAGAGAAACAGACCTTATGAAAAGAATCGTGTTGGCCTTCGTCGGCCTGATCAGTCTGCCTGTCTGGGCAGCACTGGATGCACCTGACCAGAAACGCCTGGATACCATTCAGCAGGACTGGCGCCGCATTCAGTACGACCTGCCCAAGGATCAACGTGTCGCGGCGTTCGAGAAGCTGGCAATGCAATCCACCGCCTTCGTCAAGGACCGCCCGACTGCAGCCGAGGCCTGGATCTGGTCCGGGATTGTCAACAGCAGTTGGGCCAGCGCCCAGGGTCCGGGCCTTGGCGCACTGGAAAAAGCCAAACTGGCCAAGGCCGATCTGGAAAAAGCCCTGAGCATTGACCCCACCGCCCTGCAAGGCTCGGCCTACACCAGCCTTGCGGTGCTCTACGACCGCGTGCCGGGCTGGCCGCTGGCTTTCGGTGATTCGGACAAGGCCGGCGAATTGTTGCAGAAGGCATTGAAGATCAACCCGGACGGCATCGACCCGCTCTACTTCTGGGGCGATCACCAGTACCGTCAGGGCAAGTACGCCGAAGCCCGCGATGCCTTGAGCAAAGCCTTGAATGCGCCACCCCGCCCCGGCCGTGAGCTGGCAGACGCGTCACGCAGAAAAGACATCCAGACCCTGTTGGTCGATGTCAACAAGAAGCTCGACTGACGGAGCGAACATGCGCCTGTTGCTTATCGAAGATGACGTTGCTCTGGGCGAAGGTATCCATCAAGCATTGAGCCGTGAGGGTTATACCGTCGACTGGATTCGTGACGGCAGCAGCGCGCTGCATGCACTGCTCAGTGAAACGTTCGATCTGGCGATTCTCGACCTCGGCCTGCCGAGGCTGGACGGTTTCGAGGTATTGCGGCGGCTGCGTCACAGCGGCTCAACGTTGCCGGTCATGATCCTGACCGCACGGGACTCCACTGAAGACCGCATCACCGGGCTGGACACCGGAGCAGACGATTATCTGGTCAAGCCTTTCGACGTCTCGGAGCTCAAGGCCCGCCTGCGCGCTCTGCTGCGCCGCAGTGCCGGACGCGCCAAGGTGTTGATCGAGCATGCGGGCATCAGTCTGGATCCCGGTACCCAGCAGGTCAGCTATCGCGGCGAGCCCGTTGCACTCACCCCCAAGGAATACCAGTTGCTTTACGAACTGCTCTCGCCACCGGGCAGGGTCATGACCCGCGAGCGGCTGATGCAGCTGCTTTACGGCTGGAACGAAGGGGCCGAGAGCAACACCCTTGAAGTGCATATCCACCACTTGCGCAAGAAGTTTTCCAGCGACCTGATCCGCACGATCCGTGGCGTCGGGTATCTGGTGGAGGAGCGTTCTTGAAGTCGATCCGCCGCCGTACCCTCACGCTCATCATCGGCCTGCTGCTGGCCGGTCTGCTGGTCCTGACGCTGTTCAACGTGCACGACAGCAACCATGAAATCGCCGAAATCTACGACGCTCAACTGGCACAGAATGCGCGCTTGCTGGAGGGCGTCATGCGCATGCCGCTGGAGCGCCAGGAACATGCACAACTCTATGAGGCGTTCAATCTGGCACTGGCTCAGGCCGAACCACGCATTGATGGTCATCCTTACGAAAGCAAGATTGCCTTTCAGGTCTGGGACAGGGACGGCCGTTCACTGGTGCGTACCGCCAGCGCTCCAACCTTTACCCATCCGCCGGACAGCGCCGGTTTCAGCGACTTTCCCGACCTGAACCAGCACCACTGGCGTGCCTTCGTGCTCAAGGATGCCCACAACGGTCTGCTCATCTGGGTGGGCGAACGTGACGATGTGCGCTCGGACCTGGTCAACCGGATCGTTCGTCACACCGTGCTGCCCAACCTGATCGGCAGCCTGCTGCTGGTGCTGGCCATATGGCTGGCCATCAGTTGGGGCCTGAAGCCCTTGGCCAACTTTGCCCGTACGCTCAGGGAGCGCCATGCAGGGTCTTTGCAGCCGCTTGATCTGGCACCGCTGCCGAGTGAACTGGAGCCCATGCAAGCGGCGTTGAACCGGATGCTGGGACAGATCCAGGAGCTGCTCAAACGCGAACGCCGCTTCATCGCCGACGCGGCCCACGAGATGCGCACACCGCTCGCGGTGCTCAGGGTGCATGCGCAGAACGTGTTGGAAGCGCACAACGAAGAACAGCGCCGGGAATCACTGGGCTACCTGATCATCGGCGTCGATCGCACCACGCGGCTGGTCAATCAGTTGCTGACCATTGCGCGCCTGGAGCCCGACCCGTCACAGGCAGGCAGAGCGCCCGTGGAATTGGTGAGCGCGGTGCGCGACAGCCTGGTTCAGTTGACGCCGTGGGTGCTGAACAAAGGGCTGGAACTGTCGTTCGACTGCAGCGAAAGCATGCACGAGGCGAACGTGGATTTCGCCGCACTCGACATCGCCCTGCAGAATCTCATCACCAATGCCGTCAACTTCTCACCCAAAGGTGGACAGGTCACCGTTGGCCTGTCGTTTACAGCCCATCACTTTGAATTGACCGTCGACGATCAGGGACCCGGCATTGATGAACAGGAGCGGGAGCGCTTGTTCGAACCCTTCTACAGCCGTGACAGCGATCAGGGCGTGGGGCTTGGGTTGGCTATCGTGCAGAAGGTTGCGCTGTTACTGGATGGCGGCGTCAACCTGCAGAACCGGACGGGTGGCGGGCTCAGAGCCAGTCTAAGAGCGCCGCTGAGTTAAGACGCCTCATTGGCCGCTGGAAACGGCCAGTGACTCGCGCCGCGACCCCAATCGACTGATCCACAGCGACACCAGAATCAGCACGCCGCCGATCAACAATCGGCTCAAGGGCTCGTGCTGGTTCCAGATCAACAGGTTGATCAGCAGTCCGACCGGCACGTGCAAGACGTTGAACACCGCCAGTGTGGCACCGGAAACCATGCAGGCGCCCTTGTTCCACCAGTACATGCCCAGCGCAGTCGAACACAGACCGAGGAACAGCAACACGCTCCATTGGGTCGGGTCTTCGGGCAGACGTTGCGGGTTGCCGAAAGCGAGAAACGCAGGCAGCACCACCGCCAGCGCGCCCAGATAGAAATAGCCGAAGCGGCGATAGTGCGGCAGGTCGCTGGGGTACTGCACCACCAGGCGCCTGTACAACACCTGCCCGGCGGCGTAAGTGAAGTTGGCCAGTTGCAGCAGCAGGAAACCGCCCAGGAAGTCGCCATCCAGACCGTCATAACGAATGACGCCAGCGCCCAGCACCGCAACCAGTGCGGCCAGCAAGGCCCACGGGTTGAAACGTCGGTTCAGGGCGTCCTCGATCAGCGTCACGTGCAAAGGCGTAAGGATGGTGAACAGCAACACTTCCGGCACCGTCAGCACCTTGAAGCTCAGGTACAGACAGACGTAAGTGATGCCGAACTGCAGCGCACCAATCAGCAGCATGCCGCGCATGAAGCCCGGCTCGACCTGCCGCCAGCGGGTCAGCGGAATGAACACCAGCCCGGCCAGCACGACACGGATCAGCACCGCGAAATAACTGTCGACATGGCCTGCCAGATAAACGCCGATCAGGCTGAAAGAAAACGCCTGGATCAGCGTGACGATAAGTAGATAGCCCATGCTTGCCCCTTTTTTGAAGGGCGGGACCATAGCGGGTTGCAGGCGGGGATGTCCACAGGGGTGAACGGCGGGTCAAGGCTTTTCCGGAGAGGGCCGATTACTGAGCAACGCTCACATCCACATGCAAGGCCAGCCAGGTAATGAACGACGACGAGTGACCTATGCTTGGCACCACTCCCGTTGCTCACGCTTCAGTCGTCACAGGCGTAAACCCGATGCCTCGAAAAACACTGCGCACCTGCTGCTCTGAAAAACTGCTGACTGCCCTGTTGTGTATCGGCGCGCTGCCTGCGCTGATGCCGCATTCGGCCCTTGCTGAAACGAACCGGAACGCGACCCGAGAACACCCCATGCGCATTGCAATGCTCGCCAATGGCAAGACCCTGACATTCAAGCTTGAAGACAATCGGACCTCCAGGGACTTCATCGCCCTGCTGCCACTCGATGTCACTCTGGAAGACTATGCCTCGACCGAGAAGATCAACGTACTGCCCCGCAAACTGAGCACTGAGGGCGCCGCGCCCGGCGTCACGCCGGTCGCTGGCGACTTCGCCTATTACGCGCCCTGGGGCAATATCGCGATCTTCCACAAAGGCTTCAAGTATTCGCCCGGGCTGATCAGGCTTGGCACGCTCGAATCGGATCTGGACCTGATCCGCCAGCCAGGTCCGCTGAACGTCAGGTTCGAACGGATCAAGGACTGAACGCAAAAGCCCTGTTTTTCAACAGGGCTTTTTCTGTGCATCGCGATGGTTACTTCAGACTCTTCCTGAAGAAGTCGGTCAGTTTGTCGAACGGGATCAGTTTGACCCGATCATACAGATCGACGTGACCGGCGCCCGGCACAATCACCAGTTGCTTGGGTTCACCGGCCAGCTTGTACGCCTCTTCGCTGAATTCGAGCGAGTGCGCTTCGGAGCCTGCGATGAACAGCATCGGACGCGGCGAGATCGTGGCAATGTCATTGAACGGGTAGAAGTTCATGAACTTGACGTTGCTGGTCAGCGTCGGGTGCGTGGTCAGTTTGGGCGACTGGCCTTCAGGCGTGAACTCGCCACGCGGTTTGCGATAGAAATCGAAGAACTCGCGCTCGACAGGATGCGATTTTTCAGTGATTTCGTGCACGGTGCCGCTGGTGTACCTGGTTTCGCCGCCTGCAAATTCCACGTCACGCTGAGCCGCTGCTTCGGCGATGATTTTCTTTCTTTGTTCCAGCGTCTGCGAGTGCTTGAGCCCGTCACGGTTGGCCGCGCCCATGTCGTACATGCTGACCGTGGCGATGGCTTTCATGCGCGGGTCGATCTTGGCAGCGCTGATCACGAAACTGCCGCTGCCGCAGATACCCAGTACACCGATGCGGTTCTTGTCGACGAAGGTCTGGGTGCCGAGGAAGTCCACTGCGGCGCTGAAGTCTTCGGCGTAGATGTCCGGCGATACCGCGTTGCGTGGTCGGCCTTCACTTTCACCCCAGAAGGACAGGTCGAGGGACAGGGTCACGAAACCCTGTTCCGCCAGTTTCTGCGCATACAGGTTGGCGCTCTGCTCTTTCACCGCGCCCATCGGATGGCCGACGATAATCGCCGGGGCCTTGTTGTCGGGGTCCCAGCCTTTGGGAATGAACAGATTCCCGGCCACCCTCATCTTGTACTGATTGTTGAACGTGACCTTCTGCTGAATGAGCTTGTCGCTCTTGTAGAAGTTGTCTGCACCGTTGGACATGTCTGCTCCCACTGCCGAGTATGAGCCCACTAAAAGCCCAAGCATTAATAGAAATCTCTTCATCGCGGTCTTTCCTGAATCGAGTGATAAACAAAGGTTCTGTATTGCTTCATTCACTGAATCGGGCATTGCGCATCGCGGCCCAGGCAAAGACTGCCGAACCTGACAACACCACAGCGCCAAATACGAACGGGCTCCACCCACCCAGACGGTCGAACAACTCGCCACCCGCGCCAGCCCCGACGGTGATCGCCATCTGAATGGTCGCGACCATCAGCCCGCCGCCGGCTTCGGCGTCGTCGGGCAGCGTGCGGCTGAGCCACAGGCCCCAGGCCACTGGTGCGGGCGTTGCAACCAGCCCCCAGACACCGAGCACGATGGCAACGGCCACAGGTGAATGCCCCAGCGCAATCAGCAACGCAGCCAGCACGGCCATCGCCAGCGGGATCGCGATCAGGCAGGCGTAAATGCGTTTTTGCAGCAGACCTCCGATCATCCAGGTCCCGGCCAGACCACAGAGGCCCAGCAGCAGCAACATCAGCGACAAGGTGGTTACGCTCACGCCGGTGACGCTTTCCAGAAACGGACGCAAGTAGGTGAAGACTGCAAACTGCCCCATGAACAGCAACATGATCGCGAGCATGCCGATGGTCACCTGCGGATTGCGCAGCAGCTTGAAAGGATTGGTCGCCCGGGTGTTCTGCGCACTGCTCAGCGCCGGGATGCTCAACCCTTGCCACGCGAAGGCCAGCACCGCGAGCGGGATCACCAGAAAGAACGCCCCGCGCCAGCCGATGTACTGCCCCAGAAAACTGCCCAGCGGCGCGGCGACGGTCGCAGCCAGCGCGTTACCGCCATTGATCAGCGCCAACCCCTTGGCAACCGATTCTTTGGGCACCAGCCGCATGACCGTGGCCGTCGACATCGACCAGAAGCCGCCGATGGCGACGCCCAACAGCGCACGCCCGGTCATGAACACCACGCCGTTGGGCGCAAACGTCACTGTAACGCCCGACAACAGCAGCAGAAGGCTGAAACCCAGCAGCACCTTTTTGCGATCAAAACGCCCTGTCAGCGGCGTATTGAGCAGACTGGTCAGCACCGCGAAGAAACCGGAAATGGAAATGGCCTGGCCCGCCTGCCCCTGACTGATGCCCAGATCCTGCGCGATGGGCGTCAGCAGGCTGACCGGCATGAACTCCGAGGCGATCAGCACGACCACGCACAGCGCCATCGAAAAGACCGCACCCCATGCGGGCGGATGGGCCACAGCCGCTTTGTGCTCTATCGTTGATTCAAATGTTTTCATGCACCCCTGACCTGCTTGAACACTGCCGTCAGAACGTCAGGCCTGACGACGGTAAAAATGTGAAGCACAGGTTAGGGCAAAGGGATTAGGATGATTAGACGCCGCAATTTCCATGCGATTGTGAGAGAAACTCAGCAATGAGCACACCCCGAATGAACGACCTGCAAGCCTTCCTCGCCGTTGCGCGGGATCAGAGTTTTACCAAGGCAGCCGTAAAGCTTGGCGTCACCGCGTCGGCCTTGAGCCATACCATTCGGGGGCTTGAAGAAAGGATGGGCGTCCGCTTGCTGGCGCGTACCACGCGCAACGTAGCGCCGACCGAAGCGGGCGAAAAACTGATGAACACCATCGGGCCGCTGCTGGACCAGATCGCCACAGAGGTGGCGGCGCTGGGCGAGATGCGCGACAAACCGGCCGGCACGATCCGCGTCACCTGCTCGGATGACGCAGCCGAAAACATCATTCGCCCAATGCTGGCGGGTTTTCTGGCGCAATACCCTGACATCCAGGTCGAGGTCTGCATTGATTACGGCTTCACCAACATCGTCAGCGAGCGCTTCGATGCGGGGATACGTCTCGGGGAGTCAATCAGCAAGGACATGATCGCGGTACGCCTCGGCCCGGACTGGCGTCTGTCCGTCGTGGGCACGCCCGAATATTTCGAAAAACATGCCGCACCGCTGATGCCTCAGGACCTGACACAACACACCTGCATCAACATCCGCCATTCACCGAACGGCAACTGCTATGCGTGGGAGTTCGAAAAGGACGGTCGCAAGCTGAACACGCGGGTCAACGGCCAATTCACCTCCAACAGCATGATCCACGTCATGAACGCCGTGCTCGACGGCGTCGGCCTGGCCTACGTGCCGGACTTTCTCGCCAGGCCGCATCTGGCCAGCGGACGCCTCAAGGAGGTGCTTACGGACTGGAGCCCGTACTTCGAAGGCTTCCACCTGTACTACCCCAATCGCCGCCAGGCATCCCCCGCCTTCACCGCGTTTGTGGAGGCGATCCGGTACAGGGGCTGACGTTAACCGGCGCTGGCCTTGATGGCTTCAGCGACCTTGTCGAGGGATCCGTTCGCGGGCTCGGCAAGCAGTTTCAGCTCAGTGGTCTTGCCACGCGCCACCACCTGCATGCTCTTGGGCGCGCCTTTCGCGTCGCCCAGAATGCGGTAAGTGGTGTCACCGCGCACAAAGCTCAGGGCATGAGTCGCAGCGTCGTATTCAAAGCGTTCGGTGTCTGCCTGCGGGTAAAGCAACCCGACCTGGTCCTTGTTATCGACCGCAGCGTAGTAGACCGAACCGCCCGTGCCTGAGCGGAACAGGATGATCCGCTTGGCAGAAGGCGCCAGCTTGAAAGACAGCAGAATCTCACGCTGATCATCCTCCCCCCACACGATGCCAGTCGTGCGAACCCTCTTGCCATCCTTGTTCACGCTGACCGTTTCGGTAGGCAGACCCGAGCCGCCGGTATGATCGACGACCGTCTCGGTCTCCAGAAACGGCTCCCCGTTTCGAATGCTGTACGTCGCCATCTGGTGCCAACAGCAACCGTCTTTGGTCATGGTGCTGATTTCGCGTTTTTTCTCGTCCACCCCGAACATTCCGCAGTTGTCTTGCGCAAGCCGGGTGAATGAATCGCTGTGTTTGAAACCATTCGCCGTGCCGAGAAACACCTGGAACGACGGCCCGTGATAACAGCTGTTCTGGCCGTCCATAAGGGCCAGATCCTTGATGCCATCGAAGTTGAAATCCTTGTAGATCAGTAAGCTCTGCTCGCCATACGGCAGCTCTTGCACGTTGGCTTTGACCTTGCCGGTCTTCGCATTGGTGTCGAGCACCAACTCGTCGGACTGCACGCGAATCAGCGGCTTGTCACTGGCCTTGCCGTAGACGTTGATCACACCGGGGCGAAAAGTCTCGTCCGTGACCGCCACTTCCACCGTGGCGCGGTATTGATCGGAGAAGTCCTGCAAGGCATAGGTCTTGCGAGCAGCTTTATCAAACGCCGCCGCGTCCATCTCGCCGTAAGCCTTATGCGCATCGGCAGCGTTGACCAGCGGAGACAGCAGCAGCACGATCAACATAGCCACCGAACGCACCACAGGCGATGAACCCAGAGGGTTGATACTCGACATCGGCATGAGAAAAATCCTGTTTGAGGAATGGCGAGTCTACGTGGGTTTGGTGTGATGGTTAGCGTCATATCGCGGCGTATGTCTTATTATTCATCAACGCCAACGGATTATCTGTGAGCGCCGAGCTTGCTCGCGAAGAGCGTGAGTCGCCGACCTTTTCAGGGCTGGTGTTAATTCAGGTCGAGACAAGACTTAACTTCGTATTCGGATCAGTAGATCCACTGAATCGCCCCTAATTCCCTTTACACTACCATTTGTTATCTCAGGCACCTATACGTATCCGATCAAAAGCACTTTGATCAGCTCCTGGATACGGCCCAAATAAGTCCACAGCATAGACTCCTCTTTGAAGAGAAGCTTTCCGATATCAAAATCAGCTTTCGATTCCTCTGGAACTTCTCCGCCAGAATCCCTATGTAGATCCTCTGCTTAAAAATCAGCTCTACCTACAAATCCAAGAAAATCCTTATACATGGATCCTTAAAAGCTTTCCGAACTCTAGCCGTTCCACGACCCCACCTGATGAAATTGACTTCGAAGACCAGAATTTTTATGAGCAATTCGATGACATTGCGCGCAGGCTCGATTCAATCTTCCACATCGAAGCCGAGGTGAATTCAAAATGGTGTGACTATATCGGTATTCGTCCATTAGTTTATGATGCTTTCCAGTGGATGTCCGGAAAATCGCACCGATACCTTATTGATAAGTACCTAGTCAAGCTTACCACTAACCCTGACTTCTCCGGGAAGGAGGATAATTCCGATAGCAGCACTAAAACCCGAAGCGTGGACAGAGCAGCTAGCCACGAGACAAAAAAACATCAGCAGCAATATTACTTTTTAACTTGTAAAATATTTCTCTCTAGGGTCAGACATTACTAAGGCCTGCCTACCAGAGTCAGAACATGAGCAACATGCATATGCCCTGAGTCTACCCTCGATGATTGAGCTCGGCAGTTACGACCCAAGAGTTCTTGAGCTCATGTCACTTGGCAAATAGAAGCATTGCGCTCAAGCTACGGAAGGATCTGCCAAAGAACGTGAAAAATATTGAGGCCTGGCTACAAAAGTACAACACTGCTCGATTATCACCTCTACTTCGCAGGTATCTTGAGCGCTCAGGGCTTACTGAACGAAAAAATGATAATCCGCACTAACCTTATCTCACCGTTCGCCATCAACCCTTCGATCATCGTCTGCCCCTGTTGATACCAAGAGGCATCGACCACTACGGGCTGGTTGGGGGTCTCGGTTTTCAACTCAAAAATGTTGCCAGCCATGACGACCTCTCGATTATTGGAAATAGAAAAGCAGCAACAACACAGCTAACTCCACCAACACCAACACCGACAGCACATGGCTGGTCCATACCCTCCATCTCACCGGCGGTTTGCCCTGAAACTTCGGCAGTTCACTCCAGGACAGAAAGAACAATGCCAGTAACGGCAATAGTCCTAGAGCCCCCCAGATAATGTTGCCCATTGGTTTTATCTCTGCATCACGCAAGCCATAGAGTGCTCCTGGAAGATCCCCCCTGACTGCAACGAAAGAAGCTGTTCTCGCACCATCAGGCGGCGAAAAAGACACGATGAATGCGAAACGAGCGCACAAGGACTGTGCCTGGGAGATGATGTATGCATTCTTGCCTCCATGCGCCCTGAACGAGCGGTTCCCTATCGACATCCGGCAAAAGGCCAGCCAAGCGAGCATAGTATAGGATCATTCTCCGGGTTTTATGGCTTTTAAGGATTCTCCGATCAAGTTGCCGCAAGCCAGCGGAAAGTCGAACGATACCTCATACAGGGAGGGCGTTTTCGCCCGCTCTCCCGAGTTAAGAGCGCAACTCACCCATGCCCATCAGCTGTTTTCGAGCCATCTTGCTGTTCATTAACAGTGTCGCAGCACAATTTTTCAATCCTTCTCGTCAAGCCATCATGCAGATTGTCATTCCATCTGATCGGCGGGTGGAAGCTTCTGCGAAGGCGATGTTCTCCCTGACTGGAATTTCAGTTCTTGCAGCGTCCCTGGGACCGGCGTTAGTCGTTTGGGTGGGGCCTATAAGGGCAATGATACTCAACGCTCTGGCCTTCATCTGTTCGGCGCTGTGCATCGCTTCAACCCAAAACCTTCGCAGGCGCTTTTTGGGCGAACATGAGCGGTTGCCGTTCTGGAGTGGATTCATGAGTGGCCTGCGGTTTTCCTGGAAGCACGCTTCAATCCGGACGCTGTTGGTGGGTATCGCGCTCTATGGCTTTTCTCTGGGAGTCAATAACGTCGCTCTTTCGCTTATGCGTTCAAAACCCTGGAACTAGAACCTGAACAATACGGACTGGTTCTTGCCGCATTTCCTGTCGGAGGCCTGATTGCGAGCTTACTGGCAAGGCACGTTTTGGCGTTGTTTAGCGTTGGCCAGGCATTTACGGTCTCGTTGCTATGCATGGGGCTGAGCTACATAGGGTACTCACTCCACCCCCGTTTTATTTAGCGCTGATACTGATGCTGTGCTGCGGGCTCTTCTTCTCTATCTTTGCGATTGTGCAGGGGCCAATGCTTCAAGAGGCTGTGCCTCAAGGTTACATGGGACGAGTGTCTACAACGATCACACCTGTGCTGTCCATTTCTTCATTGACAGGGACTCTTTTGTGTTCACAAACCATTCAATGGACGCAAGGTTTGATAACTGACTTCAGACCAGGTGCATATGGCGTTTACATCCTCATCGCCGCAGGTTTGCTGCTGGTCGGCGGCGCTTTCATGCTCGCCGGCCAGCGAGTTCGCAAACACCAAGTGGCGGTGCTATAAAACGGTATATGCCCCTCTTCATCCGCTGGACACCACACCGGACCGTGACAAAAAGCGAAAGCCTCTTTCAGCTCATACGGCGTATATTGAATAACGCCATGCACATGCCGTGTACGCTAGATGCCTGCCGGATAGCTGATGTCTATTCCTGGCTGCTTTCTGCTCTTCTTGAGTCTTCTTGAGGGGGGCTTGGGGTCG
>JAAIGE0101120931.1_pt1 | contig 12986 bp, 13 predicted proteins | sample 6487951 | NCBI WGS metagenome assembly JAAIGE01 (sample SAMN13974128, study PRJNA590717) | phyllosphere metagenome | biome: tomato field; feature: multiple bacterial spot infested tomato fields; material: tomato leaves; isolation source: leaves from tomato fields | host: Solanum lycopersicum ... | reverse complement strand
CCTCGAGCGGTGCGCAGCAGGGTCAGCACATCACGAACCGTCGCGTCGGGCAGGTATGCCCGACCGATCGCGGTGCCGATCCGTGGGAGATCGACCGGGTCGCCGTATGCCAGCCAGATCGTGCGATACCGAGGATGGAACTTCCGCTTGAACCGGAAGAGGGAGTCGAAACCGTACGCGGGTTCCAGGGTCTGGGCCAGCCAGCCCAGCACACCCGAGAGGATCGTCGTGTCGCCCGGCACCTCGGCATCGGGCTTGACCGCCATCGGAGCGCCCGAGAGACTCAGCTCCGCCACACCGTCGGCGGCGGCCTGCTGAGCCGCTCGCGCGATCGCGAACTCCATCAGTCCGTTGGGCCCGTCGGCACGACGCCGCATGAAATCGAGCGTCCATCCGCTCGGCACGCCGTCGCGCCACGACGGCATCCAACTCGTCACGACCTGGATGCGGTCGGCGTCGTCGACAGCGAGCAGCAGCGCAACTTCCGGGTCGGTGATCTCCTCGAGCGTGCCCAGAGTGAACCCCATCTCCGGCAGAGCCTTGTCGGCGACCCATTGCTCGTCGATCTCGCGGATCTGCGAACGTTCGGCGGCGCTGAGATCGGCCCACCGCGTCCAGACCGCCGTCATGCCTTCGCGCTCTGCGCGGGTGACCGGCTGGCGCACCTTCTGCCACTGCTTGCCCTCGAGGGTGACCTCGGAGGCCGCCAGCACGGTCTCCTCACCCACGGAGACGTACTTCCAACCCATGTCGTCGAAGACCGGCAGGGCATCGTCGTGGATGCTGTAGAACGCCGCCGTCCACCCCGACTCCGCGCAGAAGTCGACGAAGCCGCGAATCGCGCGCTCCTGCTCCCCCGCCGGTGCGAGGGGATCGCCGACTGCCAGGGCGACGTCGCCCACGAGGCGGTACGCGACGGCACAGGCGCGGTCGGCGCTGTACCAGTAGCTGGTGCCTCGCCAGGTCCCGAGGAACGAGAGGGTCCCGCCCCCGCGACGCAGCAGGTCGCGGTACAGGCGGGCATCGGCATCCTCGGGACGACGCACGCTGCGGTAGAGCCGCACGACAGCGAGGACGACGATCGCCCAGAACACGACCCCGACCCACTGGTAGATCCAGAGCGCCGCGCCGTGGCGCGGGAAGGGCGGCTGGCCGATCCCCTGCAAGAACGCGGGAGGGACGAACCGACGCCACGACTCGGCCACGATATCGCTGAGCGTCGGAGTCACATCGAACGACTGCCGCAGCAGGGTCTCGCTCGCCACGAAGACAGCACCGCAGGCCAGGAAGGCCACCAGCACCGTCGCGGCGAAGATTCGGGCGGCGTGACGGGTCGCGCGCACCGGGAACCGTCGGCGTACCGCGACGAGCGCGGACGCACTCGCGACGGGCACGCCGATCGAGGCGACCGCCCACAGCACGTACTCGAGTCCGGATCCGTCCGCCCAGGGCTCGATGGCGAGCTCGCCGCTGACGAGCGCGTAGAGGGCGAGGACCGCCAGCGCGGCCTGGACGCAGACGGCCAGGACCAGGCCCGCCCGGCGTCCGCGTCGAAGGCCGAGCGCTGCCACGATCAGCAGAGCCAGCGGCACGAGCGCGAGCAGCACGGGCCCGACACCGCGTGTGAGCACGAGCGCGAACTCGTGATCGCACACGGGCCGATAGCTCACCTCGCACCGTTCGACGAGGTGCTCGTCGTAGGCGAGGAAGGACGACGCCACCACCGAGAACGGACCCCGGCCGCCGCCGGCGATGACCGCGGCGAGCGGCCCGAGACCGGTGATCGCGACGAGCACCGACATGAGTGCGCGCACCTCGCGGGAGGAGGATCGATGCCAGTCCAACCGCGGCCTGCGCCGGGCCAGGAGCGAGCCCGCGGCGAGGCCCAGCAGGGCTGCGATCAACCGGTACCAGGAGTCGGCATCGCCCGCGTACAGTGCGAACATGACGACGGTCGCGAGCGCGACGAGCCTGATGCGCCGCCGCCAGAGCGCCGAGGCGAGCGCGGATGCGGCCAGCACCGCGGCGAAGATCCCCATCGATGGATCCAGCACGGGGTCGTTCGATTCGAGGGGACGCAGCTCATCCAGCCCCCACAGGGCGGCGTGCGCGAGCGCGCCGAGGAGGATCGACACGACCCCGCCCGACACGAAGACGATCGCGGATCGCAGGTGGCCCAGCTGCGACTCCGCGTAGGCGAACGCCGTGAGCGCGAGCAGGACGCTGAGAAAGACCTCGACCGTCGAGTCGGGCACGACCAGGGCGGTGACGACAGACCACCATCTGCCGTCGGCGAGCGCAGCCGCACCGCTGCCCCACATCGTCGCGTCCGCACCCCAGAGCGAGCCGGTGGCGACTGAGGCTGCCAGGACGAGCGCGGCGAGCCCCAGGGCGACGGGATGGCGCACCGCATATCGACGCAACTGCGCCGCCGTGATCACGTGGCGCCGGGTGCGCGACGAGCCCGCCTGTGACACGCGACCTCCCACGGACTCAGAGTGCCGCCGTCACCCTATCGATCAGGGTTGGTGCGCGGGAGCAGAACTCTGTGTGTCAGTGATGAGTCGCCTGTGCCGCGCGAAGCCGCTGCAGCACCTGATCGCGGAGCTGATCGGGTGCCGTCTCCTTGCACGCCCTGGCCACGACCTCGGTGAGCGTCGTCGCCACGAGCGCCTCGTCGCGACACTCCGCGCACGTCTCGAGGTGCTCGCGGATATCGCTGTGCTCGACGTGGCACATCTCGTTGCGCAGATACTCCTCGAGATCGCGTCGGGCCTTCTCGCAGCCGCAGTCGGTCATTTCTTGCTCCTGGGTGCAGACGGGGCGATGCCCCGTTCCTTCGCGTAGTCGGCGAGCAGGTCACGAAGCATGCGCCGGCCGCGGTGCAGGCGGCTCATGACCGTGCCGATAGGGGTCTTCATGATGTCCGCGATCTCCTGGTAGGCGAAGCCCTCGACGTCGGCGAGGTACACCGCCAGCCGGAAGTCCTCCGGAACGGCCTGCAGCGCGTCCTTGACCACGGATGCCGGCATGTGGTCGATCGCCTCGGCCTCCGCGGAGCGGCTGTGCGACGCAGTGGTCGACTCTGCGCCGCCCAGCTGCCAGTCCTCGAGCTCGTCGATGGTCCCCTGGAACGGCTCGCGCTGCTTCTTGCGGTAGATGTTGATGTAGGTGTTCGTCAGGATCCGATACAGCCAGGCCTTGAGGTTCGTGCCCTGCGCGAACGTCGCCCAGGAGCCGTAGGCCTTGACGAAGGTCTCCTGCACGAGATCGGCGGCGTCGGCCGGGTTCCTGGTCATCCGCATCGCTGCGGCGTAGAGCTGGTCCATGAACGGGAGGGCCTGCTCTTCGAACTCGCGCCGGGGGTCGCTGATCGTGTCTGCGGTCGAGGTGTCATCCATCAGTGGCCAGTCTAGGCCGCGAAGGTCCTCGGACCCGCGTTCCAGCGTCGCGAGCATGCTCTCTCCTTCCGCATCATCATGCGCCGTTCCGACGAGGCGCGATGCGCGTTCACTAAGGTGGGAACCGATGAGCGGCAACAGGTATTCCCCTCCCCCCGTCCAGGGCTCGTACGCGGCCCCGTCGACAGACGGCCCGGTCCGCGCGACGGTCACCGTGCCCGGCTCGAAGTCGCTCACCAACCGGGAGCTCATCATCGCCGCGATCGCAGACGGCCCCGGCCGTCTCGTCGCTCCTCTGCACTCCGACGACTCCCGCCGCATGGTCGAGGCGCTGCGGGCCCTCGGCGTCGGTATCGAGGAGGTCGACGGCGCGGGCGAGTTCGGTCCCGATCTCGTCGTCACCCCCGCCCGGCTCGACGGCGGCACCACGATCGACTGCGGTCAGGCCGGCACCGTGATGCGCTTCATCGCGCCGCTGGCCGGTCTGGCCCAGCACGACGTGCACCTGACCGCCCACGAGACGGCGCTGCACCGCCCCATGGGCGGCCTCATCAGCGCTCTGCGCGACCTCGGCGTCGACATCGACGACGAAGGCACCTGGTCGCTCCCCTTCACCATCCGCGGTCACGGGAGGATCCGAGGCGGGCGGGTCGAGATCGACGCGTCGGCGTCGAGTCAGTTCGTCTCCGGTCTCCTCCTGGCCGCACCCCGTTTCGATGTGGGACTCCACCTCGTGCACACGGGAGAGCACCTGCCGAGCCTGCCCCACATCGACATGACGATCGAGGCGCTGAGCCGCCGCGGCATCCGGATCGAGCGCCCCGCGACGGGAGAGTGGCTCGTCGAAGCCGGGGTGCCTCGCGCCAAGGAGATCCCGATCGAACCCGACCTCTCCAATGCCGCGCCCTTCCTCGCCGCCGCCCTCGTGACGGGCGGTGCGGTGTCGGTGCCCGGATGGCCGGTGCATTCGACGCAGCCGGGCGCCCTGCTGCCCGAGATCCTGCACGCCATGGGGGCGCACGTCGGCAGGCACAGCGGCGTCCTGACGGTGAAGGCCGGCACGGAGATCCGCGGGCTGGACCTGGACCTCTCCGCCGCGAGCGAGCTCACGCCGACCCTGGTGGGCCTGGCCGCCTTCGCCTCCGGCCCCACCACGATCCGCGGGATCGGGCACATCCGTCTGCACGAGACCGACCGCATCGCCGCGCTGATCGGCAACCTGCGGGCGCTCGGGGGCGAGGCCGAGGAGCTGCCCGACGGACTCCGCATCATCCCGCGGCAGCTGCACGGCGGAGCGTGGGCCGCTCATCACGACCACCGCATGGCCACCACCGGCGCACTCGTCGGATTGCGCGTCCCCGGGGTCGAGATCGACGACATCGGCACGACGGCGAAGACCCTGCCCGAGTTCACCCTGCTGTGGGAGCGGATGCTGCGAGGCGCGTCCGCGTGAGCTGGCTCGACGATTCCGACGACCTCGACGACGACTTCGAGGACTACGACGAGACCAGCATCCGCACGCGCCCCAACCCGAAGGCGAACCGGCCGCGCACGAAGCGACGCCCCGCGCACGACGATGCGCAGATCGGGCGGGTGCTCGGGGTCGACCGCGGTCGCTACACCGTGCTCCTCGATGAGGATTCGGCAGACGAGCGAACGATCACGGCCGCCCGTGCCAGAGAGCTGCGGCGGACGCCGATCGTCACGGGCGACCAGGCCCGCGTCGTCGGCGACACCTCAGGCGGCGAGGGGACCCTCGGCCGGATCGTGGGCATCGTCGACCGGACGTCGCTCCTGCGACGCAGCGCCGACGACACCGATCAGGTCGAGCGGGTCATCGTCGCCAACGCCGATCAGATGCTCGTCGTCGTCGCCGCTGCGGATCCTGAGCCCCGTGCACGCCTGGTGGACCGCTATCTCGTCGCGGCGCTCGACGCCGGTATCCGCCCGCTCCTCGTCGTCACGAAGACCGATCTCGCCGATCCCACCGCCTTCCTCGCGCATTTCGAGGGCCTCGACCTCCGGGTGTTCACCAGCGCGCGCGACGTGATGCCCGTCGACGAGATCGGCGCCGCTCTCGTCGGACACTCGACGGTGTTCGTGGGGCACTCGGGGGTGGGCAAGTCCACGCTCGTGAACGCGCTCGTGCCGAGCGCGCTGCGCGCCACGGGACATGTCAACCAGGTGACGGGCCGCGGCCGACACACCTCCTCCTCCACCGTCTCGCTGCGCTACGAGGGCGCCGACGGTTCCGGATGGGTCATCGACACCCCGGGCGTGCGATCCTTCGGCCTCGGTCACGTCGATCCGGCGAACATCCTCGCGGCGTTCACCGAGCTCGCCGAGATCGCGAAGGAGTGCCCTCGGGGGTGCACGCACCTGGCGGATGCCCCCGACTGCGCGCTGATCGAGGCGGCCGAGCGCGGCGAACTCAGCGGAGCGGAGCGAGCGCGACTCGACTCCCTGCAGCGTCTGCTCCAGACCTTCGCGGACAAGGCCGACCAGTCGACCGGCCGCTAGGCTGAGAGCGTGACTGAGCGCCTCGAACCCGGAACCGCCGCCCCCGACTTCTCCCTCCTCGATCAGGACGGTGCCACTGTCCGCAGCTCCGACCTGCGGGGCTCCAAGACGGTGCTGTACTTCTATCCGGCGGCGATGACGCCGGGCTGCACGACGCAGGCCTGCGACTTCCGCGACAGCATCTCCTCGCTGGAGGGCGCCGGATACCGCGTCATCGGCGTGTCCCGCGACGAGCCGGCCAAGCTCGCCGAGTTCCGCGAGCGCGACGGCCTGACGTTCACGCTTCTGAGCGACCCCGATCACGCCGTCCACTCCGCTTTCGGGGCGTGGGGCGAGAAGATGAACTACGGGAAGGTCGTCGAGGGCGTGCTGCGCTCCACCTTCGTCCTCGACGAGGACGGCGTCATCACGCTCGCCCAGTACAACGTCAAGGCCACGGGACATGTCGCCCGGCTGCGGAAGCAGCTCGGCGTCGACGCCTGAGCCCTACTCGGCGGGGCGTTCGTTCTCGGCGCGGGTCGTCGCGATGAGCAGCGCGAAGCCCAGCGCTCCGGGCAGACCCACGGCGATCGTGAAGAGCCAGACGATCGGCTGCAGCGTGAGCGAGGCGAGCGCGAGCGCCACCGCGAGCACCTGGAAGACGATGCCTCCGGAACGCGCCCACGATCGGCCGACGCGGGCCCCGAGGGCGAAGGCGAACAGAGCCGCGGCCCCGATGAGCGTGAGGACGATGAGCGCGACGGCCGTCGGGAGCGAGGCCGCGTCGCCGGCACCGAGGCCGAAGAGCTCGATGAGGGCGAACACGGTGAGGGCGGCCCCCTCCGCTGCGAGCACGACGGATGCCGCCAGAGCCAGGCCGGGTGAGCGCACGATGTCTCCTGAGAATCGAATGAGAAGCGGTGAAACCCTTGATTTCGCCGATTTCATGTAACAGAATAGACAGCGTCATGTGCTCCCACAGCGGCGTGGGGCGGGCCTCGTGCCCGCATCACAAAAGCGGGCGTTCGTCCGTATCTCAACAGGGTAGCGGACCCGAACTGCCACCCGAAATCCGAGCCGTCGCTCTGCGATATCTCTTGAAATCCACACCGAGGAGCCCCCATGGATTGGCGCGATAAGGCCGCCTGCCTGACTGTCGACCCCGAGCTGTTCTTCCCCGTCGGGAACACCGGACCCGCCGTCGACCAGATCGAGAAGGCGAAGACCGTCTGCGCCACGTGCACCGTGACCGAGATCTGCCTGCAGTACGCCCTCGAGACCAGCCAGGACTCGGGCGTCTGGGGCGGGCTCTCCGAAGACGAGCGTCGCGCACTGAAGCGTCGCGCGGCCCGCGCCCGTCGCGCCTCCTGAGACATCGAGAAGCGGCCCGAGACATCGTCTCGGGCCGCTTCGTCGTCTCCGCGGGCCTCAGGCGGTGAGCCAGCGCAGCGGGATGTCGATCACGACCTCCGTGCCCTCGCCCTCACTGCCGCGCCACTCGATGGAACCGCCGAGCTCTCCCTGGATGAGGGTGCGGATGATCTGGGTCCCGAGACCCTGACCGACGCGCCCCTCGGGCAGACCGTGCCCGGTGTCGCGGACCGTGACCCGCAGATTCTCCTCGGTGCGTGCGGCGTCGATCGTCACGATGCCCTCCTGCCCGGCGAGACCGTGCTCGACGGCATTCGTCACGACCTCGGTGAGCGCGAGCGCGAGCGGCGTGGCGTACTCGCTCGGCAGCACGCCGAACCGTCCGGTCGACTGCGTCCGTGCCCGCGTGTTGGGAGCGGATGCGACCTCGGCCACGAGCTTGAGCACGCGGTGGAAGACCTCGTCGAAGTCGACCTTCTGGGTGAGACCCTGCGCCAGCGTGTCGTGGACGACGGCGATGGAGTCGACGCGGCGCATCGCCTGGGTCAGCGCGTCACGCGCTTCGTCGGAGTGGGTCCGCCGCGCCTGGATCCGCAGCAGCGAGGCGACCGTCTGGAGATTGTTCTTGACCCGATGGTGGATCTCACGGATGGTCGCATCCTTGGTGATGAGCTCCTGCTCCTGATGGCGCAGCTCGGAGACGTCGCGGCAGAGCACGATCGCCCCGATGCGCGTGCCGTGATCCTTCAGAGGGATGGCACGCAGCGACACCGTCACTCCTCGGGCCTCGATGTCCGTGCGCCACGGGGCGCGACCGGTCACCACCACGGGGAGCGACTCGTCGACCTGGCGCGACGGAGGAACGAGACGCGTCGTGACCTCCGCCAGCGACTCGCCCTCGAGCTCGTCGTCGAACCCCATGCGGTTGAACGCCGAGAGCGCGTTCGGGCTCGCGAAGGTGGTGATCCCGTCGACATCGATGCGGATCAGACCGTCCGAGGCGCGCGGAGCACCGCGGCGCGGCGATGTGGGCGCAGCGAGGTCGGGGAAGCTCCCGTCCGCGATCATCCGGAAGAGATCGTTGGCGCACTCGTCGAAGGTGATCTGCTGGCGGGACGGGGTCCGCGCCTCGCCGAGGTTGGTGTGCCTGGTCACGACGCCGATGACCGACGGCGGCACGTCGCCGTTGCGACGGTCGTTGACGATCGGAACGGCTCGCACGCGCGTCGGCGTCTCCTCGAACCAATCGGGAGACGAGGAGTCGACGATCTCCGCGGAGTCGAAGGCGCCCTGAACCTGGGTGCGCCACTGCGGACGGACCCTCTCCCCCACGATGTCGCGATAGAACAGCGTCGCCGCACCGCTCGGACGCGCGTGAGCGACGGCGATGAACGACCCGTCGTCGGTCTGAACCCAGACCACGATGTCCGCGGAGGGCAGATCCGCGAGCAGCTGGCCGTCGCCGGCGAGGCGGTGCAGCCACTCCACGTCGGCGTCGGTCAGAAGACCCTGGGCATGGGCGAGATCACTGAGGGTTGACACCCCTCCAGCCTAGGACGCGCGGGCTCAGAGGATGGCCAGCGACGTCGCCCGCCATCTCCGATCGAGCCCCTCCAGACGGATCGCGACCGCCCTCGTCCGCCCGGGCCCGGCGACCACCACGACCGCCTCGACCTTGCCGTCGACCGGTTCGGTGACACGCAGAGACCGGATCTCGAAGATCGGACGCGCCGGAGGGACGCCCCGCGCGCTCCGCGCCCTCGCCGACAGGTTCGACCGCGCGACCAGACTGCGGTACGCGTCCTCACTGAACCACCGCGCCAGCTGATCGACCTCGCGCACGCCGGCCAGCACCTCGAGCACGCCCTGAGTCAGGCTGCGCAGCAGCGGTTCGGGATCGGGAAGCTCGACTCGGGGCGTCGGCTGAGGGGCGAAATACTCGTGAAGCATCATCGGCGGCACTCTCCATCGGGAAAACTGCGCCCAGTAGAGCATGGCGCCCGGCGCCGATCCGGGTGCCGAAGACAGGAATGTGGATAACTCGTACACGCGGGTGCGCGTGGCCTACGGTGAGGCGGGTGCACTGGGATCGACTGTTCGAAGACCTCGAGGGGCAGCTCGCCTCGGACTGGGAGAGCGAGCGCGTCGCGCTCGACGCCGAGACCGAGCGGCTGCGCATCTCACGCCTCGATCTGCACACCCGGCTGCGCATCCTCTGCTCCGCCTCCGCGTCTGCATCGATCGAGCTCGCCGGCGGTCTGCGCCTCCCCGTGCGGCTCCGGGCACTCGGCGCCGACTGGGTGGCCGTCGCCGTCGCCCTCGTCGACCGGGGGTCGCGTGCGCAGACGACCAGGCTCATCCCGCTCGAGGCTCTGCGCGGCGTGAGCGTCGATCACGGACTCCTGCTCTCGACCCTCGAGGCCGTGGACGGCACGACGACCCTGCGCGAACGGATGACCCTCGGCTTCATGCTCCGCGACCTGGCTCGGCGTCGCATCCCCGTGCGCGTCCTCACCGTCGACGGGACCGATCTCCACGGCACGGTGGATCGGGCGGGCGCCGACCATCTGGATCTGGCGCTCCACGACCCCGACGAACCGCGCAGGGCGTCGGCGGTGCGGGGATTCCGCATCATCCCGTTGGGGGCGATCGCGTCGGTGGAGATCCTCGGCGATCAGCTCCCGTGAGCGCGCGAGGTACCCCAGACCTCGGGGAAGCTCGCCTCACTCGCCTGGCGCCACAGCGCCATGCGACGTGCCTCCTCCGACTGCTCCGCGAGGTACTCGTCGAGGCTCGACTCCTCGATGCGCCAGCGCGGGGGTGACCCCAGCTGGGATCCCCGCAACCGCCCCTGATAGACGAGCTCGACGACCTCGTCCACCTCGATGCTCAGCAGCTCCGCGACCTGAGCGGGCGCGAGGAACCGCGGAGCGGACGGGCGGGAGTCTGGCATGCCCCCCATTCTGCCCCCAGTCCGAGGGTCCGCCGTCCTCGCACCGCCGGTGTGGATAACTGGAGCGGCCCGGCCTCGGGTTCTGTGACGATGGCGCGATGCACATGATCTCGCGCCCTCGTCGCGCCCTGTGGGGAGACGTCCGATTCCTGATCGGCGTCGTCCTCGTCGTCGCATCGGTCGCCGGCGTCTGGCTGGTCGTCTCCTCGGCCGGCGCCACCACACCCGTCCTTCGCGCGGACCGCACGATCGTCCGTGGCGACGTCCTGGTCTCCGACGACTTCCAGGCCGTCGAGGTCGGCCTGGGCGCGATGACGACCGCATATCTCGCTCCCTCGGATCTCCGCGCGGGTCAGGTGGCATCGCGCACGATCCAGGCGGGCGAACTCCTGCCGACGTCCGCGGCGGTCGAGGCCGACGAGACCCGGAGCACCACCCTGGTGATCGAGAGCAGCACGGGGATTCCCGACGATGTCACAGCGGGGACGGTCGTCGAACTCTGGCACGCACCGCCGCTCGACGACGGACGAACCCATGACGTGCCACGCGTCCTCGCCGCCGACGTCGTCGTCTCCTCCGTCTCGCGAGAAGAGGGCGTGCTGGCCGGCGAAGGCTTCTCCGCCGAGGTCGTGATCGATCGCGCCGACGTCGCCGACGTCCTCGCCGCGATGACGGGCGGCTCCGCCCTCTCCGTCGTGCCCGTCGGGCCCCGATCGTGACCGTCGTCCTGATCGCACTCCCCGAGCCGCGGGCATCGTCGCTGGCCGCCGAGCTCGCCGTCGAAGGCGTGGAGGTGCATGCCCTCGTCCCGCCGTCCGCCCTCCTCCCGCTTCCGCCCGGGATCGACGCCGTCCTCACGACGGGCACCAGGGCGGTGCTGACCCCGGCCGTGATCGCCGCCTGCGACAGAGCACGAGTGAGGGTGATGGCCCTCGGAGCAGCCGACGTCCGCCTGCTCGCCCGATACGGATTCGGCGACGCGCTCCCCGCCGATGCGAACGGCTGGGAGGTCGCCGCCGCTCTCACCGCCGACGTCCCGATCATCACCGACCGCTCGGCGGTCGCGGCGCCGCACCGCGTGACCGCCGTCTGGGGACCGTCGGGGTCGCCCGGGCGCAGCGTGCTGGCGATCGAGCTCGCCGTCGAGCTGACACGACGAGGCAGGCGAACGGTCCTCGTCGACGCGGACACCGTCGCGCCGTCCGTGGCCCTCCTCCTCGGTCTGAGCGATGACGGCCCCGGGATCGCCGCGGCGTGTCGGCGAGCCGGGATGGATGCCCTCGACGAGGCCGAGCTGCACCGCCTCACGGTGTCCGTCGACACGAGCGCCGGCTCGGTGGGCGTCCTCGCGGGCATCAACCGCCCTCGTCGGTGGCCGGAGCTCTCAGCGTCCCGCCTCAGTGCGGCGCTTCGCGTCTGTCGCCAGGTCGACGAGGAGACGATCGTCGATGTCGCGAGCGCCTTCGAGGGCGATGACGAGCTCACCCGCGACCTTCCCGGGCCCTCCCGTCACGCCGCGACGGCGGCCGTCCTCCAGGAGGCCGACGAGGTGATCGCCGTCGCCTCCGCCGATCCGCTCGGCATCAGTCGCTTCCTTCGAGAGCACGCCGAGCTCCGCAGCCTCATCGGGCCGACACCCGTGCGCGTGGTGGTCAACCGTCTTCGGCCCGGGCCCCTCGGGATCGATGCGCGCGGGCAGGTGAGACGCACGCTGGAGAGGTTCGCCGGGATCACCGACGTGCACTTCCTCCCGTTCGACCAGCGCGCCGCCGATGCCGCCCACCTGCACGCGAGACCGATGGCCGACGTGACCCCGCGATCGAGCTTCGTCGCGGGGGTGCGACGCCTCGCAGCGTCGCACACACCGCTCGCGGACGCGACTACTGGCGGTAGCTCGAGAGGAAGTTCCCGAGGCGTTCGACGGCTTCGGCGAGCACCCGCGGCTCGGGGAGGGTGACGAGGCGGATGTGGTCGGGCGTCGGCCAGTTGAAGCCGGTGCCCTGCACGAGCAGGATGTGCTCGGAGACGAGGAGGTCGTAGACGAGTCGGGCGTCGTCCCGGATCTCGTGGACGTTCGGATCGAGCCGCGGGAAGGCGTAGAGAGCACCCTCGGGCTTCACGCAGGAGATGCCGGGGATGGCCTCGAGCCCCTGCCATGCGATGTCGCGCTGCTCGTGGAGACGACCTGTCGGTGCGATCAGCGCGTCGATGGACTGGACACCGCCCAGCGCGGCCTGCACGGCGTGCTGCGCGGGGACGTTCGGGCACAGGCGCGTCGACGCGAGGAGGTTGATCCCCTCGAGGAAGCCCTTCGCGTGCGCTTGCGGCCCGGTGATGACGAGCCACCCGGAACGGAATCCGGCGACCCGGTAGGTCTTGGACAGGCCGTTGAACGTCAGACACAGCAGGTCCGGGGCGAGGGTCGCCGTGGGGATGTGGACGGCGTCGTCGAAGAGGATGCGATCGTAGATCTCGTCGGAGAGCAGCAGCAGCTGGTGCTCTCGTGCGATCTGCACCATCCCCTCCAGGATCTCCCGGGAGTAGACGACGCCGGTCGGGTTGTTGGGGTTGATGATCACCATCGCCTTCGTGCGCGGCGTGATCTTGGAGCGGATGTCCTCCAGATCGGGCTGCCAACCGTCGTCCTCGTCACAGAGGTAGTGCACGGGCGTCCCGTCGGCGAGGCTCGTCATCGCCGTCCACAGCGGGTAGTCCGGGGCGGGGATGAGCACTTCGTCGCCCTCGTCGAGAAGCGCCTGCAT